>ENA-ORBV01011507-ORBV01011507.1-microbial-mat-metagenome-genome-assembly--contig:-NODE-11507-length-13874-cov-6.048779_pt1 | contig 13874 bp, 10 predicted proteins | sample MGYA00237777_ERZ505514 | MGnify/ENA primary metagenome ERZ505514 (study PRJEB26160, sample SAMN06269048) | microbial mat metagenome | isolation source: Oligotrophic lake microbial mat | place...
AACCTCGCCTTCAGCGAATGGGAGAAGGTGTTCAAAAACCCGATGACCGCCACCGCCGTGGTCGACCGGATCGTGCACCACTGCGTGTTGTTAGAGTTTCCCGGCAAGAAAAGTATCCGCGAGGAGGAAGCCCGGCAGCGGCAGGCCGCGGTCTGAGCCGTCGTCAGCCAACCCGGCAGGCGATGTTGTTGGGTTGCCGGGGTGGGTAACTTGGCGTCAGAACGGTGCTGCTGCCGTGGGGCACCTCCGCCTCCTGGGCGTACTGCGATCGACGCTCGCGAGTTCGCAGACCTGCAGATCGAGCGCGGCACCGAGTTCCGCCAGGTGGGTCGCCTGACGTCGCAGCTCATCGAGCTTCGCGAACTGACAGGGTTGAGCGCCGCCGGTCGCCGTCGCGGCTTCGATTTGATCGGCCAGCGCCTGCACCTGCAGCCAGTTGGCCGCCAACTGTGCCTGCACCCGCGCACGCTGACGCGCCAAAGTGCGCCTCAGCTTCTCTTGGTTCGAGGTGATCGGCATCCGGAGGTCTTTCAAAACCGGCCAGAGTTGATTGTCGAGTTCTGTCCCGCGCCGAACTTCTCGGATGAAGGACCAGGCTCCGGTCAGGCCCGCCAAGCCGGGCCTTCCCTCCGCCTGGTCCTTCATCCCGTCCCGCCCTCTGGAGTCCTCTCACCTTGGAGATCGCTCTCTTTTCGGCCTCCCTCGCCTCCTTCGGCTCCTCACCCTCCCTAGCATTCCTGCGCCATCACCAACACGGATTCTAGTTGGCGCTGACCACGGATTCTAATTGGCGCTGGACAGCAGAAACGCAATCGACGGCGGCTCTACGATGAGGCGGCCCGACAAGCCTTGATTGTAATGTGGGAGCTCCGGGCAGCATGGAGATGGACTTGGTGGCGCACTGCGGCGACATCAATCGCGGCAGCTTCGTTCACAGCCTGGTGCTAACCGACATTGCCAGTGCTTGGACTGAATGCACACCGTTAGACGTGCTGGAAAAGACTCTGCTGGTCGAGGCATTGGAACGAATCCGTGTTAGCCTCCCGTTTTCGCTGCGAGCTTTGGACGTCGATAACGGAAGTGAGTTTATTAACGAGACGATGATCGAGTATTGCCTCAGCCACGGCATCGAACTCACCCGTTCTCGTCCCTATCGAAAATACGATCAGGCGTGGATCGAGCAAAAGAACGGTGCGGTCGTGCCTCGCACACTTTCTGCATCGATTTCGGGGCCATAAAAGCACCACGTGCAGAAGACGTTCCGGTGACTACAACAAGGCCGCGGCCGAACTTTCATGGGAGCGCACCGTCGCGTTTTTCCAAGCCCAGCTGGGCTGATCCCGGCGAAACCGTAAAAAATCCGCACGCCTCACCAGCCGAGGCGGGGGGGTCACCCCGCGTCAAGGAACGAGGCCGACAACGACTTCCCCAACTTTCAATTCCTCACTATTTTGAGAGCGATAAATCCAGCCGTTGCCAGAAACAAGCGAGACCTTGCCTCCATGGAGCCGGGCCATGCCGGCGTCGCCCAAAGCAAAGACGATCTCATTCGGGTTATATCTGAGATAGGTCTGGATCTTGGCAGCCCGACCGTCGAATTCACCCTGATTCCGGCGTGCAGGGTGGTGAGGATTGATCACGGCTGGAAAAATCGCCAACGAGGTCCGGGACGGTATTTCCGCCGTCGGAAAGTCATTCGTCGTACCAATCAGCAGTCCGGCAACATTCGCCCCAGCACTCGATCCAGCATAGGGAACCCCGGCCAGCACCCGCTCTCGGATCAGTTCCAAGTGGCCCGCGCGATAGAGCTCCTGAAGCAGGACGAAGGTCTCCCCTCCTCCCACGAAGATTCCGTCTGCAGACTGCAACAATGCTCGAGCAGCCGTCTCGTCGTGCCGGTGGAGCGATTCCGCCTTCTGGCCGCCGAGATGCAGGAACGCCGCCTGCAATCGTTTCTCCATCACGTCCCGATCAGAGGGGAGCGATGCATGCAAAACCAAGGCAATGGTTCGGCACTTCAGGAAGTGCTCCCGCATTGACGGAAGAGTCGAATCCGCGAACCGGTCCCCATTCATCATCGACCCACCAATCACCATGACCGACGCGCGTGTCGACGTCCGGAACAAGGGTGACTCGGCTCGTAACGCCAAACTGGACGCACCCACACCGGCGAGCGCGCACAGCAGAGTGAACAGAAAATGAGGACGAAAATACTTCATACGTTCAGTTTGCCGCGAAAGGCCAAAGGCCGATGATTTTCATGCGACGCTCAAGGTTGAACCGCGTGAACAGCTTTTCAGTATCCGCAAGTGAACGTCGGAAGCTTCCGATGCCTTGATCATCGATCAAGAACAAAAGCAGATCGGCAATGATCACCGTCGAATCGACGACGATCGTCTCGGGCAGTTTGTCGATTGTGTCCGCAACATCGTGATAATAGCGTACGGATTCCCGAGGAATGGGTCCGTTAAACGTAATCGCCCGCACCCCGGCAAGTTGGTACGGCGTGTGATCGCTTCCAAACCAGTTGAGGTTTTGCACGCCCGTGGGTAGCTTTCGTTCGCCGCGGCCTTCATTCCAGCGCTCAAGTGTCGGGACCAACGATTCATCGCCCAACGCGTTCACCGCGATCGGCACGCCGACCATGTCGAGGTTGATCATAGCGACGACCAACTCCTGTCCCAGTCGACTCGCTTGATGCCTTGAACCCCAGAGCCCTTGCTCTTCGCCATTGAACCAAACCAGTTCAACCGAACGGCTCAGTTTCCGTCCCCGCAAACCATCCGCCAAAGCGAAGAGCTGCGCCACCCCGAGCCCGTTGTCGATCGCTCCCTGACCGAGATCCCAACTGTCAAGGTGAGCGCCAACCACGATTTTCTCCGCCGAGCTTCCCGGAAAACGCAGCACCACATTCGCCGTCTTGATCGGAAGACAACGCGAGCGCGTTTCCATCCGCAATCGGATGGGTGTGTCCCGGGCCACCAATCGGCGAAGCCAGTTCCCCTCCTCCAGTGTCAGCGAATAAACCGGCACCGGCAGAGCCACACCCTGAAAGCTGCCCGTGCGCTGGAGCACTTGGCCTCCCCCTTCTCGATTGATGAACAAAAGTCCGCCCATCCTTCGTTCGGCCGCGATGTTCACGAACTCGGATGTCTGCAAGGGGGTGCCCGCGCTGATCAATCCGATCCGGCCATCGACGTGACGTGCAGGATAATCCGTGGCCTTGCCATCTTTCAGATCGATCAGTTCAGCTTCGAACGCAGCGTGCGGCTGGGTGTAGGCCAACGCCGCCACGCGGAGGCGGCGCGGGAAAGGCGCGAGAAGTTCGACCCGATCGTCCCCTCGCTCCCATCCGGGCATGGCGAAGGGCTCCACCTGGGGCTCCAAACCGAGCGCCCGAAGCTCCCTGACCAATTGCTCGACCGCCCGATGGTCCGCCGGCGATCCCGTCAGCCGCCCGCCCACATCGTCGCAAAGGCGGGTCAGCATCGCATGTGCTTTGACCGCGGAACGGGCGAAGTCCGGAGGGGCTTCAGCCGCGGCAGCTTTGGCCGGACGGGTGCCAATCATGGCGAAGAGGAGCAGGCCGGCGGCTGCCGTCAGCAGCCAACCGCCAGCCCGCCTCACCGGCAAGTCCGTCCTCTTTACGCTGCGCCCGTTAACGTCCTCGAACGAGGCGGGTCCGACCCTCAAGTTTCGTGAATCCATATTTTCATTTCCCCTTCACCGCGGTTGTTCCAGAGACAGTAGGGTATCAAAGTCAGGGTCGCCAGCTCCGTCGTGGGCGCACAGGTCGTATAAAGATCACCCCCCGCGGGAATCAGGCGCTCCGCCTTGCCTTCAATCACCACTGTCCCGCCGAGCAGACGCTCATCGAATCGCATTGCCAAGGCCGTACCCCGCGGCAAACGCAGGGAACCCAGACGGGCCCCGTTGTCGATCTCCTCCGCGCAGTAAACGATCGGCCCGCGCTGAATCGCAACACAACCCGCGTTCTGCGTGACAAAGGGGTGGGCCCGCACGCGATCGATCGGCATCGGAAAATCAACGACAATCTGGTCACCGTTTCGCCATTCCCGGTCAATCAGCGCATAACCTTGGACGTTGATCGACTCGACGTCCACCGCTCGTCCCGCCACTTCCATCCGTGGCGCAACACACCAACCCGGAAGCCTCAACCGCAGGGCGAAACGCACCGGTGTCCCGCACTCGACCGTCAGCCCAACGCGTTCGTCCCAGGGATAGTCCGTCACGACCTTCAAGCGCACCGGCGTGGTGCCTTCCGTCCAATCAACGGAACCTTCCGCATACAGGTGAACCGCCAGTCCACCGGGAAGACGCGAATAGGCGTAGTTCCCCAATGAGGCGAACGTGCGCGCAATGTTCGGCGGGCAACAGGCGCAGCCAAACCAGCCGACCCGCTCGGTCTTGACGTAGTGACAATCGTAGCGGCGTTTGGCCACGGCGGGAGTGACCTCGAGCGGGTTGACGTAAAAGAACCGGGTGCCGTCCTGGGACATCCCGGCGGACACGTTGTTGTAGAGGGCACGTTCAATCACGTCACCGTAGTCGCCTCGAAGATCGAGATCGAGCATGCGGCGACTGAAGAGTGCGAGCCCGATGCCGGCACAACTTTCGGCGTAGGCTCGGTCGTTGGGCAGGTCATATCGCTCGGAAAACTTCTCGCCCATCCACTCGGAGCCGATGCCACCGGTGAGATACAGGTGGTGATCGCGAATTCGTTCCCAGAGCAACCGGCACGTGGCTGCGAGCCCCTCGTCGCCCAACGTCCGCGCCAAGTCCGCCATGGCCGTGTAGAGGTACATCGCCCGCACCGAATGTCCCACCGGTTCAGTCTGCTCGCGAATCGGCCGGTGAGCCTGCAGATAGGCCCAGCGGTCATGATAGAAGTAAACGGGCAGTTTCTTGATTCCCAGCCGTTCGATTTCCGCTTCGTAGTAAATGGGTGCCTGCCCCCGCAGCTCAAGAAACCGCTCTGCCAGTTGACTGTACCGGGCTTCACCCGTGGCACGCGCCAGTTTCAAGAGCGCGAGTTCGATCTCCTCGTGGCCACAGTATCCGGGAATTTGTCCGGGGCCGGTTCCGAAACTCCGATCAACCAAGTCCGCCAGCTTGCACACCACCTCGAGCAGGCTGCGTTTGCCCGTCGCTTGGAAATGAGCCACGCCCGCCTCGATGAAATGTCCCGCAATATAGAGCTCGTGGTACTCGTGCAGGTTGGCCCAACGCTTGTCCGGTTCAACCAACTGGATGTAGGTGTCGAGATATCCGTCGGGCTGCTGAGCCTTGGCGATCGTCGCGATGATTCCATCCACGGCCGCGTTCAATGCCGGATCCGGGTGCGTCGCCAGACGAAACGAGGCGGCTTCGATCCACTTCGCCAGGTCGGAGTCCTGAAACCACAGCCCATGGAAAGCCCCCTCCTTTTGCTTCGCCGCCACTTCGAAATTGTGCACCGTGCCGCTCCTCTCCGCTCCCGGCACCCGATCGTTCAGTGCTTCCCATTGGTAAGGGATGACCGTTTCGCGCACCAGTCGTGCACGGTCGGCGAGGAATCCGCGCTCGAAGCGGACTTGCGGGAGCGGCACCTGAGTCGGCGCGGGGGTCGATGTGGGCATGGGACGAATGATTTACGCCTACTCCGGTCGGACGCGGTCGGTCACCGTCACCGTGCCCAAATCGAGCACCCGCTCAAGCCGCCCGTGCGTCAGAGTGAGCTTTTGCGAACCCTTTTCGGCGTTGAGATAGGGTCCTTCAAAGAGCTTCCACCGACCGAAGTCGATGCGCTTGCCGTCCACCACCGGCACCTGATCGTAGGTGAAGGAGACCGTCTTGCCCCGCAAGGTCTTGAAGGTCACGGACGGAACGGGCTCAAGGACGAACTTGAGGGGCAGCGCCCGCATCGCCGCCTGAAAATCCGCGAATGTGGCGAACTCCGAGACGCTGGCCGCCTGGACGATCGTACCATTCTTCAAATGGGGGCTGAAGAGCCGACGGTCCCCCTTGTCAATTCGATCAGCGGTCCACGAGGACTTGAAGCCCTTGAGCGGTTGCCACTCAAACGGGGCGAGGGGCCGGTAGGCGAGATAGGTGTCCCCGCCGCGTGCGAAGATCCATCCGGATACGTCTTCCGTCAGGTCGGCAAGATCCTTGGAAAAGAACCCGTTGATGTGGGGAAACCGGGTGTCGGGCGGGATGTCATAGAGCGCGATCACCGTGTCCAGATCCTGAAACACCCGCTCAAACCTCGAGCTCCCGAGCAGCTTGTCCGGTGAATCGTAGGATGCCTTTCCCTCCCTGGTCACCCCCTTGGTCATCTGGTCAGGCAGCTCCGCGAAGTACATCTGCATGTCAAACGACGATGAAATCGGGTGCATCGAAAAAATCGTGTTGTGCACTCCCCGAGGGTCCGGTACCGCCCACGTGACATCCCAGACATGGGCCTGGATCGGGTCGCTGATGCCCCCTTGATAGGAGCCGACCGCGTAGTCACGCCGTGAATAATTCGTCTTGTAGATCGGGGCCATCTCCACGTCGCTGTTCCGCCAGCGGCGGCGGGTGCGTTTCAGATCGCGCTGCAGGAAGTCTCCATCCCGGTCGACGCCGATGCGGTAGATCACCTCCGGCAGGTCATAGCTCTTCGCCACCGCGGCGAAATAGATCCCCCATCCTCCATAACCCGCCGGGGTGGCCGTGTTCCCGAGCAGGAGCCAGCTGAAAAAGGTGGAGAGTGCGTTCCATCTCTCAATCAGGGACGTGTCGTCGGTCCGCGCGTTCGCCCCGTGGAGCATGCCTTCAAGCGAATTGGCAAACTGGTCCGCGAGGATCCAGTCGAGCATCATGCGTCCACGCAGTCGCATCCCGGGTTCTTCAGCCCAGGCTGAAAGGAAGAGCAGCGGGATCGCGTATTCACCGATGTAATGCGTACAGTTGAATTCTCCCTGGCCAATCGTCGTCGTCAGCTTCATCCAGTGCAGCAGGTAGTCACGGGCCTCGGCCAGATTTTCCGAGGAGCTCTTTCCCGAGTACCAGGAGCTTCCGGGTTCGTCCGGATGGAGCTGGGCCATGAGGTACAGCGAGACGTAGTACATCGCCCAGTGATTCTCCGTATCCCCGCGCAATTGCATGGTCGAACTCCAGGCGGTCCGGAGTGCGCCCTGCGCCTCCGCCGAAAGCTGGTCGCGTCCGAGGTAAGCCACGCAGACCGTCGGAAACATCCAAAACGGGCCGCTCCCGGGCTCCTTCATCAGTTCGATCACACTGAGGGAACAGCGCTCGGCATCCTCTCTGAGCGCAAGCTTGGCGGCGATCACAGCCATGTCCCGCAGAAGAGGGTCCGTCGGTTTGGCCAATGCCGACCGCCAGGCCAGAACCTCATCGATCCGGCTCTCGTAAGCCAAACGACGTGCGTCGGGCCGCTCCACCACCGCACGCGAGGGCATTGGCCCCGCGAACGAGGGCTGAGCCCGCAAGGTCAACACCACAGCAAGGTGCGCCAGACAAAATAGAATAAGTCGTGCAGTCATCGGGTTTTCCTTTCGTTGCACTGTCAGTGAGACGCGCGGGGAGTGAAGACAAAGTTGCCAATGGTTGAGCCCTCAAGTCCCGAGACGACCCAGGTGCGGCCAAAGTCGTCCGAATGATAGAGCGCCGTCTGATAAACTCCGGCATAGAGCCGGCCGGTCCCCGGATCGATCCCCACCCGGAAAACACAGTGCCCATCGGGCAACCCGTCATTGCGGGAAACCCAGGTCTTTCCTCCGTCCTCGGTCGTCCAGACTCCGTAGGTCCAGCTCGAAACCGCCATCCATCCCGGGCGAGTGCCGTCAAAGGCAACGTTGTAAAGCGCCTCCTCGGAGGGAACGCCGCCAAGCCTTTTCCAAGTCACGCCGCGATCGCCGGAAACCTGGACCCCGTCGCTCTGGGTCGTCGCCATCCAGACCTTCGGGTCATGCGGGGATTGCTGGAGGTCAGTCACGGTGGCCTTGCTCACCATGACTCGACGCCAACGTCGGCCCGCGTCCTCCGTCAGATAGATCCCGGACTCGCAGCCGGCGAGCACCCTGCCGCCGCGTGTCCGGTCCACTTCGATCGTCTGGGTGTACTTTCCCCGACCCGGCAGGCCTTTTTCGCGTCGCGTCCAAGTGACACCCCGATCAGTTGAAACCGCGATCCCGTCAGGCAGGGCCAGAAAAATCTGCTCCAGCGCGTTCGGGTCCAGACAGATATCCTTGGCTTCGGTCATGTCCCAACTCGTCGCAATCCGGAGGGTCTTCCCTCCGTCGCGACTGACCACGGCACCATTGGCAGTCGCCAGATAAAGCACGTCTCGATTCCTCGGATCATACGCCACATTGAAGACATGCGGAAAATTCAGGCCAAAATGAACAAACCCGCCCGCATCCGTCCTGCGGAAGAGGCCGTTGAGGGTGACCAGCTTCGATCCGATGACGTAATTGCGGTTGATCGCCGCGCAGACGGTGAGGTCGTACGCGGAGGCGGGCGCTCCGAACGCGCCGAGCTGGCTGGACGCGAACGAGGCCAAACAGAGGAGAATCAATTTAAACTTAGGCATGTGAATAAACGGCTTCTGGCGTTGCGGTCCGGACCCGGGAGCGGCATGGCTGGTCAGCACCATGAAAAAAGTATCCTTCTCCCTGGCTCTGGTTCTGGTCTGGATCCTGGCATTGGTTAACATCACCGACGGGTTCGCGGCCGCCGCGGCCTCGCCCGAGGCACGCCTCGCTGAACTCGGTCTCACCCTGCCCGCGCCGTCGTCGGCGATCGCCAACTACGTGCCCGCGGTCCGCAGCGGTAATCTTGTTTTCCTCGCCGGACAAATCGCCCGCGGCACGGACGGTAAATTTCTCGCGGGCAAGGTCGGCCGCGATGTCACTGAAGCCGAGGCGATCGCGGCCGCACGGATCTGTGCGCTGCAACTGCTGGCGGCTCTGAAGGCGGAGATCGGTGACCTGGCCAAAGTCAAACGCATCGTCCGCGTGGGCGGATTCGTCAATTGCACCGACGACTTCACGGCCCAACCCAAGGTCATCAACGGTTGTTCCGATCTTCTGGTCGCGGTCTTCGGCGACAAGGGTCGTCATGCCCGGGCCGCAGTCGGGGTAAACGCGCTTCCCGTCGGCGCGCCGGTCGAAATCGATCTGATCGCGGAAGTCGTTGACTGACAAATTCAGCATCGCCTAAAGCTCCCGGATTGAGGTTTTGACGGCAGCGACGACCCGCTCGCAGTCTTCCTGGAGCGTGAAGATGTGGGTCGAGATCCGGAGCGCCTGCATCCCCTGCTCGGTCACCGGCCGGCAACGCAGGCGGTGTTTTTCCAGGAGGTAATTGAAGAACTTTGAGGCATCCGCCCGCGGATGTTGGATCGTCGTCATCGAGGCCCGCAGGCTCTCATGGCTCGGGGTGAGCACGGTGATGCCCGGCACCTTGGCCAGCTCAACCAGGAGGAACCCCGCGAGGTCGCGGCCACGCGCGGCGATGCGTTCCCCGCCGATGGACTCCTGGAACCGCACCGCTGCCGCCACGGCCTCGACGGCTCCGGCGTTCCGGGTGCCATACTCATGGCGAGCCGCCGTCGCCGAATACTTCAACTCTCCCGGGAGCCATGACAGCTCCCCGGAATACGCGCCAATGCCCGTGGACGAGATCTCATTGAGCCTCGTCCGACGAAGATAGAGTACTCCGGTTTCATGGGGGGCACCGAGCCATTTGTGGCCGCTGAACGCATAGGAATCGCAGCCCAGCGCATCGAGACCAACCGGAATCATGCCCACGGACTGGGCGCCATCGACATGAAACCAGATCCCGCGCGCCTGAGCCAACTCCGCCACCGCGGCCACCGGCAGGACCAGGCCGGTGGTGCAGGTGATGTGGCTCACCTGGATGACCCGGGTGCGCGGCGTGATCAGGTCCCGGATACGCTGAAGATTCGCCTCCGGGCTCGAGGGATCCGGCTCGAACAACCGAACCACCACTCCCCGCTCACGGGCCTGATTGAACCAGGGGAACGAGCCACCGGGGTGCGCATGAGTCTCGAAGATCACCTCGTCTCCGGCCTTCAATGAAAGTCCCGAGGCGATGATCGAGTTACCTTCGGTCGCATTGCGGACGAAGCAGATTTCGTCGGTCCCGGCACCGACGAACCGGGCGACCACCGCCCGCGCGGGCTCGAACCGGCCATGCCCCGTCTCGGAGTGCTCCTGAAGTTGCCGCATGGTCTCAAAGAGAGTGTCCAGGACCGGCTGCGAGGTGGGTCCCAGGCCGCCGGTGTTGAGATAAAGCGGATCCTCGAGCAGGGGAAATTGGGCGCGCACCGCCCGCCAATAAACCTCCGGACGCACCGACTCAAACGCGGGCAAGGCCAGCCCGGAGGCCACCGCCGGGCTCGTCTTGAGGCCCGTCGAGGCGGTCGAGGAACAGCCCGCCAAGGCACCCAGGGTGCCTAAACCCAACCCCTGCACAAATGCGCGGCGATCGATGGTCATGGTACGCAGGTAAAGGTCAGCGTATGATTCAATTCGATCACGCCATCGGCCGGCACGTCGCGGTTTCGATCGAACTCCACCGGAAACGCTGCCAGCGGATAGTTCCGTCGGACAAACCAAGGCAGGGGTCCGGTATTGTTTTCAAAGCGGATGACCACGCGGCGAAGCGTCTCGTCGAGTTGTCCGTGCCACTCCATCCATCGCGCCGGCACGCCATGCACCGCCTTGATTCCCTCGATGCCGCCTTCCGCCACGACTTTGATCAGCGGATCGAGGTGATCGTCAAGCAATTCACGGGCGCCGCGAAACTGGAGTCCGCTGTAGTGCGACCCCTCCATCCCCCCCTGAGAGTGGGGATTGCCCAACGAAAGCGCCTGACCGGAGACGTTGACCAGCCGACTGCTCCACTGCAGCGACCACGATCCCGCCGATTCATCCACATCCACCACCAGGTTCCGCTCTTCCTGGAAATACGTCTTCTCGAGCCGAATCCAAGCGACCGTGTGCGCCAGCGTCGCTCGCGAGCCGGCAGCCTCCAGGCGCTTCCAGTCCTGGTGACGCTGCAGTCCGTGATCATTGCGCCACTGATAACCATCTGCACGCGCACAGGTCGGTCCTCCCCAAAAATTGACCCCGGACACCTGGTTCAGTGTCAGGCTGAGGGCATGATGCCAGGGATGGTCGTTCGGACGAAAGTTCGTCAGGGTGTCGCCTTGGAGCGAATTCACCGGATGCAGGTAAGGACGCGGCGACTCCGTCAAGTCCGTCGTCGGCTGGTAGACGTAACGGAGGAGCAGACGGTCGCCCGCGAGGACTGCGACGGAATGCCCGGAATCGTGCTGAAGGTGCAATTCACTCATGGTAAAAGGAAGGTTTCCTCAAAACGGGTCTGCGTAAAGTGACGGCGCGCCCCACCCGGCACGCGAAGATCCACCGGAATGCCCGGCGGCTTGATGATCACGAGGTGCAGTCGACGTTCTGTGAGACGCCACGAAACCTCCACCAGCCCGTGCGGCGTGCAGACGCTGCCCGCCGCGTGCTCCAGCCCGCACAGATGCGGCTCGACCGCGATCCGGGCGAATCCAGGTTCGGAGGGAGTGACCCCGAGGATCCGTTGTTGGAACTCGAGAACCGGATGGGCCGACCAGGCATGACAAAGCGATCGCCAGTAGCTGTTCTCCTCGACGAAGGTCGACAGCCCGAACCCGATCGACTCATGCCAGGGACCGAGGTACTTCGGCATGTCGTCGTAGCGTCCGGCGCGGAGCAAGGCGGTGAAGCCGGTGTGCCACCAGAAGAACGAACCCGGAGCGAGCTTCTCGTCGTGAGGGAATCGCCGCATCATGACCGCGCGCTCGCGGTCTCCGGGCAAACCGGCGACGAGCGCCCAGGCATTGCCATATTGGCTGAGTTCGGGTCCACCGGGACGGTCAAAGTACAAGCCCTCGGACTCGGACCAGAAGCGAGCGTGTGCCTTGGGCCGCAACTCCGCCGCCTCCACCGTCAAGGCCGCCGCCTCCACCGTCCGGCCCACGTGCTGAAGCAACCAGGCGGTCTCATCGAGCGCGTGGATGAACTGCGCGGTGAAGATGGTCGTCGCACCATGGTCGGCTCCGGGCACCACTCCACGCGGCCACCAGGGACACCAATCGGTCACATTCCAGAACGGCAGCCGCGAGGGCAGGCCCTCCTCGTCGCAATGCCGCCGATACCAATCGAGCACCGCCCGGACTCCGGGCAGAAGATCCCGCACCGTCGCCGCGTCGGCCGTGCAGGCAAAGTAGTCCTTGATCGTCGTGATCCAATGAATGCTCCACGCCGGAATGATCTGCACGAGGCGGGACGGATAGCGCGACTGGGTCAGTCCGTCGGACAGCCGCGACCAGTCGAAATGATAGAGCGACTGCCGGCTGAGCCGCGCATCGCCGGTCGTGAACAGCGCAAGTTTCGAGGTGATCATCGTGTCCCCCGCGTACTGCATCTGCTCGTAATGCGGGCAGTCCTCGAAGGTCTCGTGCGAACACATCCGCATCGTGTGCAGTCCCGCACGCCAGATCCGGTCCAGCGAGGCATCGGAGGATTGGAAGGTCGCCGCAATCCGATACGGGTAGGCCGTGAAGCGCTGGCTGATCGAGCGCAGCGTCAACGGCTGGTCTCCCACCGTGATCTGCAGACCGACGTAACGAAACGCCCGCCAATGCAGGGGCTCGAACACCTCGTCGCGACCGGACGGTTCCCAGAGGTCACACCACCCGCTGACCTCCCCGCGACGATCAAACGTCCATCCGCGCGTCTCATCCGCAAAATGCGAGGCAAGATTGGCGAGCGACTGCTGGCGACCGAGCAGTTTCGCACCAGGGGTATCCCAGCGCAGGCGCAGGGCCTCCGCATAGGTCAATCGAACGAGACTGCCCGCGCCACCCGACACGACCAATTGCGGAAACGCCGTCGTCAGCTCCACCGTATCAAGCACCAGGTCAACCGTCTCGCCGGGAGCCAGCGTCAACGGGATCGATGCCTCCAGCAGCCGTTTCCACGCGTCCGAAACCGCGCCGCCACCCTTGACGTAGGCATCGGGAAACGGCTCGGGTTTGCCTTCCTCCAACATCGGGATCATCCGGTGGATCAACCCGTAGGGACTTGCTGGATCGCGACGGTTCTCCAGGAGTTCGGCCTTGAAAAGAACGTGCGCCGGCGACCAGCCGGAATCGTCAAAGTGCGGCTCACGCCATCCTTCCGGTTCGAGCGTCGAGAGACGGTGCTCAAAATAACCGAGATAACCCTCGAACGTCGTATTCAGGTTTTGGAATCGGTGCGCCCGATCCACGAACACCCGCCAGCTCGCATCCGTGCGCAGATCCTCCAAGACATCGCCGGCGGCATCCCTCAATCCCCCCTCAAGCACAAAACCCCCGGTGTACGTCATCACCGAACACGGCGCCCCCAACAGCGCCGGACGGTGAGCCACCCGGGACATATCCATCACCAGCGCCGCCAGGACGTTCGGGCCGGCGCGCAGGTGCGGGGTCAGGTCAAAAACCTCATAGAAGTGATGGTTGACATCACCTTTGGCTGGACCCCGGCCGATAAAAATGCCGTTGCAGAAAAAGAGGTAACGGCTGTCCGCCGACAGCGTCACCGAGAGGTTCGCGCCGGCCAAGGTCCCAACCTCAAACGTGCGTCGGAAAAGACGCACCTGGTAGTGCGACGGCGTGGCATTCTCAGGTGCCGGAGCTCCGTGAGATCCTTCCGCGGACCAGATCCACGAAGCGGAGTTGACGAACGGTTGGGCGGTGGCAGGAGACACGGGAGTGGTCATGGGGCAGTTCAGCGACGAACGGGCGGGAG
>ENA-ORBV01011509-ORBV01011509.1-microbial-mat-metagenome-genome-assembly--contig:-NODE-11509-length-13873-cov-22.741302_pt1 | contig 13873 bp, 10 predicted proteins | sample MGYA00237777_ERZ505514 | MGnify/ENA primary metagenome ERZ505514 (study PRJEB26160, sample SAMN06269048) | microbial mat metagenome | isolation source: Oligotrophic lake microbial mat | place...
GTTTACGATGCTGATGGCGAATTGAAAAACGCGCAAGTAGACAAAATTTGGGTCGAGTTGGCACCGGCCAAACGATCAGTTTCGAGTTTAGATATCAGGGAGCGGAAAACGGAAAACGGAAAGAAAACGGGACAGGCGCACGCTCTTATGAATCTTGCCCGGGAAACAGACCCGGTTACAAAATCGCATGCAATTCTTATCATACATTGGCTAACCGTCTGGTCTCATGTGACAATTATCAGCAGGTTCCGTTGAATGTGGAAAACGCGTATGCGAATGGTTGATTATGCCGTGGGCTTGTTTCTCTCCCTCGCGATCGCCTCGGCGAGCGCTGGGGCGCCGTCATTTGAACAGGATGTGCAGCCCCTTTTGAAGCGGTATTGCTTCGACTGTCACGGTGCCGCCAAGCAGAATTCGCAGGTGCGGTTCGATCGCCTCGAAGCCTACCGGGCCGAGGATGGACCGCTGTGGACTCAGGTGCATGAGGCGTTGTCGTCTGGCGAGATGCCGCCCAAGGATAAGGCTAAGCTGCGCGATCCTGAACGCCAACAGATCCTGACCTGGATCGAGTCGCAAGCCCGCGCCGCCAAGATCGCCTTGGGTACAGGCAGCACGCGCCGGCTCAACCGCCGGGAGTTCGCGGCTGCCCTGCGCGATCTGACAGGCCTTTCGATCGATTACGCCAGCGCCATCTCCGGCGACGGCTTGGTGGATGGTTTTGACACGGGTGCCGATGCGCTTCAGGATGCCGCCGATTCCGTCGCGGTCTGGATGCAGATCTCGCGGCGAGCGGTCGATGGCATCCGCTTCACTCAGCCGGCAAATGCGACGACATTCAAGGTCGATCTGCGAACCGCCGGCAAGGACATACGCAAGGCGTTTGATGCGTGGAAGGTCGATGGCGGCTCAGGCGACGTGTCCGGGTTCTACAAACAGGGTGTGGGCGTGCTGCTGGAACCCAAGTGGGTCGGTGATCGTGATGGCTCGACATTCAGAGTGCCGGCACCCGACGACAAGCGCGGCATCGTCCGGGTAAAGCTGCTTGTTTCGGTACAGAAAAACATGCCGGAGCTGCCCAATCCTCACCTGTGGGTGGAGGTCGGCGGCAAGGACATTGATTACCGCGAAATCACCGCGACGGCCGACAAGCCTGTCGAGCTTGTGTATGAAATTCAGATGGATGACCTGGCCATCGGATCGCGTGGCCTCGGGATTACGATCTCCAACCGCATCGAAGTTCCGTACGCCATCAAAGGATTTGAGAATGAGGACAAGAGTCGGCCCGGTGAGCCGATCCCCGGCGGGCCCGGGCTGTTTAGGCCGACGTTCGATCGGAAGAAAGTGCCAATCGACGAGCAGCCCGTACCGTTTGTGGTGCTGCATCAGATTGAGATTGAAAATGGATATGTAGCTGCGTGGCCGCCGACGAGTTGGAAGGCGGATGTCGCAACGATTGAAGATAGCGATGCCAGTGCGATGCGTTTGCTTACGCTGTGGATGGATCGTGCCTATCGTCGGCCGACAAGCGATGCAGACCGGGCGCGCTTCGTGCAACTCTATAAAAAGCTTCGCGCTTCGGAGATGTCGTTCGACGAGTCGCTGCGCGCGACCTTCCAGTCGGTACTGCTCAGCAGCGGGTTCCGATACCTGTCATCGCCAGCCGACCCGGATGCAACCCTCGCGCAGCATGCCGTTGCCTCCCGGCTTTCGTTTATGCTCTGGGGCGCGCCGCCGGATGAAGAACTGCGCCGCCTCGCCGCCGCTGGCAAATTGAGAGACCCTGTTGTGCTCGACGCTCAGGTCGATCGCCTGTTGGCTGACGCTCGCAGCGATGCCTTCTTGCGCCCTTTCATTACGCAATGGCTCGTGCTGGATCAGCCCATCACGATCGCGATGGACAGCATTCAGAAACAGGACTTCCGTTTCGGACGAAACCTTAAAGCATCGATGCGCGAGGAAACCATCGCGTACCTCGCCCACCTCTTCCGCGAGAATCGGCCGGCAGGCGAAATCATCGTCAGCGACTGGACCCAGATGAACGACATTCTCGCTCATCATTATGGATACGACGGAATCAAGGGCGGCGAGCTTCGAAAGGTGAAGCTCAAAGCGAACGACCCGCGCGGTGGCGGTATCCTCGGCCACGCCGGCATTCAATCCATGCTCTGCTGGATGGGCGAAAACTGGGTCATCTATCGCGGAGCCTGGGCCATGCGGCACATCCTCGACGATCCGCCGCCACCGCCGCCGCTGGAAGTGCCCGAACTGTTTCCCTCCGATGGCGGCAACCGCGGCAAATCCTTCAGGCAACTGCTTGATCAGCATCAGAAAGATCCCAACTGCACTGTCTGTCACACGAAGATGGACCCGCTGGGCTTTGCATTCCAGAATTTCGACCTCAGCGGCCGATGGCGCGATGTAGAGTTCGAAAGCTACGCCCGCAACGAACTGGATGGCAAGATCGAATGGCGAGGCGTGGGCAAGACGCGGCCAGTCGATTCGGTTGGACAACTGCCCAGCGGCACAAAGTTCAAAACTTTCGAAGAATGCAAGCAGTCGATCGTGTCGGATCATCTGCCTGACATGATGCGGGGCATCATGAAAAACCTGATGCTCTACGCCACTGGCCGCAAGCCCGATGTAGAGGACATGGCGGAAATCAAAGCTGCGTTGAAAAAACACGCTGCTGATCGTTACCCGCTGCGCGATATGATAAAGTCTATTGTGCGAAGCAAGGCTTTTTTGGATCACTGAATTGAATCACCGGAATTGAATCACTGAATCGAATCACTGAAATAGGAAAGTACAGTCATGGGTATGAAACAGCGAATCTCCCGGCGAACAATGCTCCGCGGTATGGGCGCACTCATTGCCCTGCCCCACTTGGAAATGATGGGCGGTAAGACGCTCGCCGCGACTACCGCAAAGACCGAGCCGGCGCGACTGGCCTGCTTCTACATCCCCGGCGGCATCAACCACTACAACTGGTTCCCGAAGGACACCGGATCGAAGTACACGATTGCCCCGGCGCACAAGTCGCTGGAGAAATTCCGTGACGACTTCTCTGTGCTGTCCAATCTGTCGCATATCGAAGGCCGTATCACCGGACACGTGCATCCCTACAACTGGCTCACCGGGCACAACATCAACCTCACCCCCGGCGCCATCACCAACACGATCTCCATGGATCAGGTGGCTGCGAGACACATGGGACCGACCTGGATGCCTTCGATGGTGCTGTCCTGGAACGACGGCGTGGGCACCTCAACACTCTCGCGCAACTCTTTGGGCGTGGATATTCCCGCGATGTCGAATCACCGCGCCGTCTTTGAAAAACTGTTCCCGCCTGCTGACAAGCAGCAGCTCAAGCACGCAGAAGCACGCCTGGAACTCAACCGCAGTGTGCTCGATACCGCTCTGGGCGATGTGAAGGACCTGCGCAATCGCCTAGGCACCATCGACCGCCAGCGCATCGACCAGTACCTCGAATCGATTCGCGAAGTCGAGAGGCGTCTGGATGATCGCAAGGCAGTGCTCCAGGCCGGCCGACCTGTCTTTGATGAGTCAGGCGTCGTCCTTCAGCCGGTGGGCAAGAACAGCTTCCGTGAGCAGATCGACCTGATGATGGACCTGGTCGCCCTTGCGTTCCAGACCGACATGACGCGCGTCGTCACGCAGGTGCTCGGCGGCGAAGGTGGCCCGAATTACGACGAATACAAAACATGGGCAGGCAAAACCGGCGCACCCGTGCGCGGCGCTCATGATGTTCACCACAAGGGCTCAGGTGGCCGAGGCGAAGACAACGCGGATGTGCAGGTGCTAGGCCTGCGCGACGAGATGCTCGTCTCCTGCCTGGCGCGGCTCATGGAGAAACTCAAAGGCATTCAAGCCAAAGACGGCACGCTCCTGGATCACTCCGTCCTGCTCCTGGGCGGCGCCCAAACCTCCAGCCACTCGGGCAACAACTTCCCCACGCTTCTGGCCGGCGGCAAAGCCCTGCGCTTCAAGCACGGACAGCACCTCAAGTGGGATTCGAACAAACGCCCGATGTCCGACCTCTACCTCACCATCCTTCAGCAACTCGGCTGCCCCGTGAACTCCTTCAAGGAGAGCAGGAATACCATCTCGGAAATCCTTACCTGATGCGCGACAGGCTCAGTGCTCCATGAATACTCCGCTCCACCGAGGTTCGATCGCCACTGGGCTAGCCGCAATGATCCTCTGGGCACTTGTGCTGGGATCATTCGCATGGGCCGTGGATCAAGACGCGGAGGATGCGCCAATCCGGAAGATCCACGCGCATGAGGGATGGGTCACCTCGCTCGATTTCGATCGCGATGGCAAACGTATCGTGACCGGCAGCGATGACGACACCGTGAAGGTCTGGAACACTTCGACCGGAAAGGAAATGCTAGCGGTTCGCGTAGGCGGCAAGGGTGTGACCAGTGTGGTATTCAGTCCCGATGGCAGCCTCATTGCTGCGGGCTGCTGGGATCACAGCGTCCGTCTATTTGATGCCGACAGCGGCAAGCCGGGCGATGTACTTCGTGCCCACAAGGACAGCATCACCTCGGTCGCGTTCAGCCCCGACGGCAAGCAACTGGCGTCGGGCAGCGGCGACGATTCACTGAAGATCTGGGATGTGGCGACTCGCAAAGTTGTGATGACCATCACGCTCGACGACGACTACGACGTCAACTGTCTGGCGTTTAGCCCCGATGGGAAGAGCATCGTGACCGGCGACGGCGACAACAACGTCATCGTCTGGAACACCCGCACCGGCCAGGAAATCATCACACTCAAAGGCCACGATGCGGGCATTGCATGTGTCGCATGGAGCCACGATGGCAAGCGCATCGTGTCCGGCAGCTGGGACGACACGCTGATTATCTGGGATGCGGAAAGTCGCAAGGGCCTTTATACGCTCCGGGGGCACAAGGGTGATGTCGCCTGCGTCGCCATGAGCCCCGACGGAACACGAATCATCTCCGGCAGCGAAGACGCGCAAATCCACATCTGGGATGCTCGCACTGGAAAATTGATCAAGGGTTTACGCGGTCACGTCAAGCAGGTTCTGTGCGCAGGCATCAGCCCAGACGGCAAACTCATCGCTACCGGTAGCCACGGCGAGTTGCGGCTGTGGAGCATTCCGTAGTGCATAAGTCGTCCACTTGATCAACACAGCAGGGCAATCGCATGTAGCGTTGCCCGCCGGCGGCACAAGCGACATACGATTGCCCCGAAAGTCGCGCCAGAACTGCCGATCGATTTCGCCCTTCGCCTTGGCGATCGAAGACTCGTGGCGTGCCGCGATTTGGTAACCAGTCACGGTCACAGAACAGTTGTCCCAGGCGTTGCCGTGCAGCGAGTTTGAGGTCAGCAAACTCATGATCCAGTTCTACTACTGCATCACTGAGCTCTACCTTCATCTGCGACGGAGCTATAACCGAAACCTGTGGATGAGATCGTGAAGAAGGCGGCGTACCTTGGGTGTGTCTTTCCTCACCCACAAGGGCCCACACGGGCAGGAGTACGCCACCATGATCCTGATGCGATCCAACATCCCGCCTAACTTCAACCCTGTTGCTATCGGTGCGCCGCAGTTCGGCGAAACACGTCTCCAGATTACCCAAACCCCAAACACCACCGTGAAACAACAGAAAAATCTTCAAAAAGTGAACGGAAGCTCTTGCGGAGGGGCGATGGTAAACTGCTGCCCCGTGGCCGGCGGTGTTCGCTGGCCAAAGTCCAACTTGGAAATCCCGGCTAAATGGAGATTTTTCATGGTGAGCGAGGCCCAAGACAGCCCGATTCCGAGGGAGGGTGAACCCGATAGCTCGCCCGTTTCCCCTAACCAGCCACACCTCGAATTACCTGATGCAGGATTGCCTGGAATCCAATCACCGAGTGGCTTGCGATTTGGTGCGACGTTGCCGACGCGGGCAGACATCACCCGGTCGCTGATCGTCCTCGCCTGCGTCACGCTCATCATCTATGGGATGCACCTGGCGGCACTCTATCTGGTGCAGATCTTTCTCGCCGCCTTCATCGCGATCATCACCCAGCCTGTGGTGTTCCATCTGCGGCGACAAGGATGGCCGATGGGGATCATCCTCATCGCGGTCGGTCTGATTCTGGCGGGCACCGTCATTCTGGGCGGCTTGCTGGCCATGGACGGTCTTCGTGCTGCCCTGGCCAAGGCCCCGATCTATCAGGAGTCCCTGAGCAAGGAAATCGAGGCCGCCAGCGCCTGGCTCACGGGGCACGGGCTACCGATGAAATCCGATGACCTCAATCTCTTATTAGAACCGACAGCCTTCGTCGATGCCTTGCGCACAATAGCTGGAGCGACCACAGATCTGTTTCGGCAGACTTTCACCGTCGTCCTACTGGTCATCTTTATCTGGCTGGAAGCCCCAAGGCTACCCAAACGCCTGGAACCGCACCTGTGTGCTGAGACCAGTGAACGCCTGCGCCGCAACCTCCACGACCTGCGCCACTACATGGCCTTGAAGGCGGCAATGAGTCTGATGACGGGGATTGGCGTCAGCCTGTGGTGTTTTTGGATGGACGTTCCCTTTGCCTTTGTCATGGGTGTGGCGGCTTTCGTCCTGAACTTCGTCCCCGTGATAGGTTCGATCATCGCAGCCATCCCTGCCTTGGCGATCAGCTTCATCGACCATGGCACCGGTCACATGCTGGCGGTCACGATTGGCTATGTCGTGATTAACATCGGCATCTCCAATGGGCTCGAACCGCGGGTGCTGGGCCGGGGCTTGGGGCTGTCTCCGTTGGCCATCGTGCTCTCCTTGTTGATCTGGGGCTGGATCCTGGGGCCGGTGGGCATGTTGCTGTCGGTGCCGCTGACCATGACCATCCGGGCCATGCTCAAGGGTGTCGATGGCTGCGAGACGTGTGTAGCTCTGCTGAGCAATGACGAGGGCTGATTCAGCAGTGAAGCTGACACCCAATTCTATTGCCGGCGCTATCGGTAGTGACCTTCATGTGTTGAAAGAGCCAAGCAGAGCAAACATCTCCGCCTGGCCCATCAAACTGGCATCGACGACCTGGTGGCACTGAACCCTTATGCGAGCCGCCGCCATAGCTAACTGATCTTACTTGTTCAATGCCTGCCTCTGGTTTGCATGGTGCGCAAACGCAGTCCACTTCTTAGTGATCAATAGCCGTCAGCTTCTTTTGCTTCCCTTTATTGAGGGGATAAATTTTCTCTATCATCGCCATCCGATCTATCTGTCTCTGAACTTTTTCAGCGTACCGCTTGACCACGGCAGGGTTCAATTTGTCCAGGGGTAGTTCACTTACATCCACTTCACATTCTGACTCCAGGCCTATGTACACGCAGGGGTCTTTTGCCCCGTCGAGCACAGCCACGAATGGATATAGCCAAACTCCCCATCGTTCAGTTTGATCGCTCACAACGGCCTCGTTGATTATCATGTGATTCCTGCACAAGTACTGAGGGTCCCGGCCAACGCGCTTCTTCTTAGAACCATCATCAGGCACCTGTACCTCAACCTCTGCGGGCTTGCTACATTCTGGCACTGAACAAGGGGGTAAACAGCAATCTTCGTCGAACGTCATAGTAAAACTCTTTCTATCTGCAGTTGTCACGCTTCTCTCCATGCAGAACGTCCGTGGAGTCTCATGCGTTGATCTAAATACATCGTAACACACTATTGACACGACAAGCCGACATACACTCCATTCGATTCGTTTTCTTGTACATTTACATACTTTAAGATATACTGTTTTTATCGAGTACAACCGCGTCAGTCAGAGGCGCGCACCTAAGAATAGTCCATTGTCTACGAATGTCCCTTTAACAGGCCCACGCGAGTCCCGCGAAGCCGCACTAGAAAGCGAGATGGTTATGAGAATTGTTTCACGCCACGATTTGACAGAATTGAAGGATCCCAAGGAACTGAGAGAATTGAAGGTGGCCCACCCCAAGCAACCCCGCAACATCCTCAATGCCTACCTGAAGGCGAAGCAGGTCCTGGAGAATCGCCAGTTGCCCGTGGTATCAGTGATACCCGCACCAAGGAAGCGGATTGACATGACGCTGGCCTCTCATGCTCTTAACGACGGGCTCCTGGACAATCTGAGCGGGAAAGAAACGCTCGTCTACCGCACCCTCTTGCAGGGAATGCCGTTCCAGTACCGCATGCGTGAAGTGATCGCCGAGATGGCCGGTGTAAGCATCTCGACGGTCAGACTAGCCATGAAGAAGCTGGAAGCGATCGGTTTGATAGCCCGACACCGGGTGCCCAACGGGTCCTGTGTACTGGCGTTTACGGATACCAGAGAGCTAAAAGATGACGAAATAAGCCGACTAAAAGCAGAGTGCAATTACCAACTTATCGAGAAGAGTGGTAGACGGCCAGTAATTAAGAGTGAACTGCTGACAGGTACCCTGTCATCAGTTCAAAGCAAAAAGTCCCCAAAGAGAGAAGAGGAATGCCCGGCTTCGCCGGTCTTACCCTCCTCGTCTTGGGGAGAGGGTGCTGCCTATCCGACAGCCCCTAGTTCCAAGTCTGGATCAAGAAATCAGATTCATCATGATGATAATGAACTCTCATCACATAGAGAGGAAGATGAATTTGGTACAGACTTTGATCAGGAGATTATTGCAGATCAAGATCAAGATCAAGATGAACATGAGTCAACCTCAGACCATTACCCTCACGCAAGCACCACCTCGACATCAAACACCAAGTACCCAGTAGATGTCAACCAGCACAATGATCATCCCAACAACTCAATGCTTGACCAGATGGTTAAACAACTCTCGTTATCTAAAGGACGCAGCTACGAGCCGATTCCACCTCAGGAAATCGAGAAAACCAATCAGTTTGACATTCAATCACAATATCAAATGAAGCAGGCTATTCGTTGTGGATCTGAAGATGTTATGAACCTACAGAGCGCAATCGAGGATGACTTGAAAAAAGGAGTGAAGGGCATGGACATCTGCAACAAATTCTATAAAAATCATTTTTTACTTGGTGATCTTTGCGCACAAGTTCGACGCGACTATAGGATCAATTCCCAAGGCCTAATTGAAGTGGACAAGCAACTCAAGGTACACATGAAGAGCTTCAAAATGAGAGGACAACTGGCTCAACTTGCGGTACTCCGAGAAGATCAACCTGCTCAAATTGAGGCGTGGATCGCCTATGCGAAGAAGACAGCCAATAGTCCATCTAACTATGGAGGTCTACTTGGCACCATCATGCTCAAAGCCCAGCGGATCGACACGGCGATACTTTATCCTGAGGCAGCACAAGGGCTAGGTATGTTCCTGGACCAACTTGGCATTGGCGTTGATGAACTGCTACATGTGAATGCTGAAGAGATGGAAGAGATGGAAGAGATGGATGAGATGGATGAGAGTGAGGCGACTCAATCATCAACAGATAGTCGCAACAAGCAAGAGGCTGATGAATTTGAAGAACAGTGTCATGCAGGTAAGAACGCTCGCAGGGCCATTTTGAGAGACTACTGTAGTGTAGTCCATGCGATGGTTGAGCAGCAACGTGAATTTGATGAAGACGTGAAGGTTGACGACATTCCCGCGATGCTATTTGCTTGCTACAACGAGGGGGATGCTAACGGCAGCCCGATGAGAGATGACGCACCGGGACCGGTGAAGTTCTCGATGTTAAAGCTGGCTCTAAACCGAGAGGTAGATGTACTAAGTCCGAAGTACAAATTGAAAGTCTACCTGCCCCATCAGGTCCATGAAGCTCGCCGACTTGAAAAGAAGGCCTTGGAAGCTGCGGCTGCGTGATGGAGTTTGGTACAGCAGGACTGGAGATAGGTACACGGTTTCGCACGATGGAAGAGCCTGGTCGTATTTCACCTGAAGTCGACCAGCTCTTTAAGCTCGACGGCTAGGCTAGGCTAGGCGCTTCGCCAGCACCTATAGGCTGGGTTTGCGTGTACTTGTGGTGGCTGAAGGCGGGTAGCGATCAGGAAGCCGTTAGAACGCGGTACAGCCCTGCAGTCGCCACGCTTGTCTTGAGTCGGGCACGGGGGTTTCTTCATCTGTCATTAGAAGTATCAAATGCTTGAAGTGTTGGGTGTCATTCATCGATGACCTCCAACTGCCGTAGAAGAAGTAACCCACTGTCTTGTAGTTCACCTTGCTCCACCTGCTCCCGCCAGCCGCGGCGATCATCCACCACGAGCACGCTGCCACTGGCCATCGCCTCGAACCCGACGCGAGGCAGATTTTCGTAGGTGTCCGTGGACATGATGATCGCATCACAGAACCGGTAGAACGCCTGTTGCGTCACCCCGTTGGCCAGATAGGTCTTGATGTAACTTGGCGGCTTGCCGACCTTTCGTTCCGCACGATCATCCCAACCAACGATCAGACCCTCCTTGAGAGCCGGCGCTGTCATCGTCTCATAAACCCACATCTGCCGGCTGTTGTATTTGTCGGCGTCCGGGCGAGAGATGCGCCCGAAGCGGAAGGTCTCCTGGGGGCGATTGTCGATGTACGGAAAATCATCGGCGTGGAAGTATGGCGTCACACGCAAGGGACGGTAGGTCGAAGATGTGGCGGCAAGCGCCTCTCCGACCCGCTTCATGGCGTGATCAGTCTGGTACAAATGGAAATCAATGAGACCTCGCCTCTGTGCTTCGATCTCCAGCGGAAAATTCCAAGTCATGCAGTTGACGAAGGTCGTGGTCTTGACGTACTTCTTGATCTGCTCCAGATTCTTCAGAAACTCACCGTTGCAGTAAGAGATGCAGTGCATCCCTTTCAGGCTCGCCCAATCGCGTGGTTCATGGTAGATGCATCTGCGTTCCTCCATCCTCATGGAGCGCAGGTGAGCGTCTAAAGAGTGCGTCGGGCACAAGTGAACCTCAATACCCATCGTCTGCCAGCACCGAATCTGATGGTCCAACTCCGTGTCTGCGCCGCCGACCTTTGACGGGTGGCCGACTACGGCGATCCGGTCGATCACAGGAGGCATTTTTCTCGAACCACTGCTGGTTACGTTCGGTGTCGAACGTCGATACGTCTCTGCATCGTGCTCAAGCCTGACTACGACTTGATGGATGTCAGTCTGCGGGGAGGCTTGATCTCTTGATGGCAGAGGATTCTCAATCACCGTTCGATTACCATTGCCTGCAACATCAGCCTGATGAGAAATATCACCCTGGGTCCGTTGCGCATCGTTCGCGGGCCACTTGCCCAGGTGGCAACGCCCGTTGAGCAGCGATAGGCCGGCGCAGCCGCAGGAGCGGCAGTTGACGGTCAGGACCGTAAGGCCGCGGTTGCTCTCGCAGGAAGCACAGACTTGGCGGCGGGATTCGACGGTCGCTCGTTGGTCGTCGGATAGGAAGCGCATCGCGTCGGCCGGAACGGATTGCCCGGACCGTTCGTTGGTGGGCTGCGTCGTCTCGTCCAGAGGGGGCTGCGCGTCGTCCTTGAGGGGCCACCGACTAAGAGGGCACTGCCCATCTGCGAAGTCGATGGCTGACGCGGGCTTCAGGCGACAGGTAACGGAATCGCTCTGAATTTTTCGATTGCAGTCGCAACGTCTGCAGACAGCTCGACGACGGCTTGAGAGGTTAAGGTCTAGTGCAAAGGTCATGATTACACATTCCCCGTTACGACCATGAGTGATGCGATTCGATGTCTGCAAAGGGAAATCCAGCTCGAGAATCTACCTTGATTCTGTACTGTGGTCTGGGGTTATCCACTTGATGGTTCTCACGATTGTTCTCTCGGCGGCGGAAATCGCAATTCGTCGCCCGTCAGGACTGAACGCAATATCTCTCCATAGTTCCTCGGGTGTTCCCGAATGAAGGCGATGATCGGCGCGCAAGTCCCAAATTCCACGATGTTCACCACTCGCCAAAGCCAGAAGGGTTCCCCCGGGTCCGAGCCTCGCCTTCCATTCAGTGGAAGGATATGAAACTAACTCATTACCTGAATCGACATCCCAAACAGAGAGCTGCCCGGAGACGCTGACTACTACCCGCGAACCATCCTGCGAAATCGCCAAGAATGCAACAAATAGACGAGAATCAACAAGGAATAATTTGCGAAGCAGCAATGCTCCCCTGTCTAGGTCGTATACCTCGAAGCCTCCAGCGGCAGGCACAACGATCCGGCCGGTGGCGCTGATACCAGGTCGAGCGCGGCCAGCGTCCGTGACTGCGTTGCTAGGTAGGACCTTACGCGCTTGCCGTGTCTGAATATCCCAAGTATGCGTTTGCCAGCCGGTTGTAATCAACATGGCCCCAGTCCAATCGAATTGAACCCACTCGATCTCCTGATGATGATCAAAAGAATGAATCAATTCACCCGTCGTCGCGCACCAGATGTGCACCGTGCGATCGTGCCAGTTGGCAGTTGCAATCAAATCGCCATTGGGACTGATATCCGCATCTGTCACGGACTTGCCACGATGCCGAATCGGTGGACCCACCTGCGTCCCGGTCCGCACTTCCCACACCTTCACCTCGTCGCTTTCGCGTGAAAATGAGTCGGAATCGGTGTAGGCCACAGTCAATACCCGTTCTCCCGTCGCGTCAAAGCTGGCCTTTATGAAGTTTGAGCCTCTTTCAGGTCTAAGAGGGATGCCAATCGGATCCCATTTCTGCGTATCCCAAATGCGTACACTTGATTCTGCAACTATCATCAACTTCTTGCCGTCACGGGTGAACTGAGCTGTTTCAGAAGGTCCGGGGAGAACAACCTCCGGTATTGACATCGCCGTCAAGGCCGGCCACCCCGCATCAAGTGTCTGAACGGACGACTGTGCGCACGCACACAAGACCAAGCAACAACAGTGCAGACCGAAAATACATAAGGCTGAAATGATTGCACCCGATGATGTAGAGGGAGGCCGTCGCATATCTAGAGGCTCCTACATTATGCTCGCAGATCACTGAAAACGTCAGAACGGAAAAAGAGAGTCATAGTACCCCTGCTCCAGCTGATCGAGGAACAAATCCTGAGGGCTACCCCAGGCTATATCATTTGGATTCTCGCCAATCCCTTTCATGATCGACTCCAACTCCCGGCGCATGGGAGGGTGATCGCGAGGGTGATTCACTGTCTTGATCCATTTCTGAAATTCGTTCCACCGAGCGTCGTATTCATCGCCGAGCAGATCGTCGATTTGGCGTTCAGTCCGGATGCCACACAAAACGAAAGGACGTTCGTAGATATCTTTGAATTTGTCAAACACCGTTAGTTCGTGCTGAATGGCCAGAGTATTAAATTTCTCTCCAAGTCGTTGTCCTTGTTTCTCTTTGAGGGGCCAGAAATTAGCCCGCACACAGCCAGACCATTTGTAAATACAACAGAAGGGCATCAGCATAGGGATGGGAATCTTAACCCACGCCCTTCTAGGGAGGCGTCCCGGTATCGCAGTGCTCGGCGTGGAGACGCTCCACCCGTCATGCTTTACATATTTCTCAAAAAATGCCTCGGAACCAATCGTGACCAGGTCCACGATCTTTGGCCAACCTGGGCACTGCTCGACCAATCCTAACGGATCGACTCGGTTCAATGGATTTGAAGAAACATATTGGTACAAACTTGAGGCCCCGACTCCCCCAACTGGATCTCTCTGCACCCACCCTCCCATCTCCGGATGCAATACTCGATGCCGGACGAAGTAGGTCTCATTCTCGTCGAGATGAGACCCGGCAAACAACCTCCCCCACCCAAAGTTGCTACTCATCTGACTCCCCCAACTGGCAACAAGGAACACCGGCTTGCCATACGCCTGATACTCATACCTCTCCTGCACTTCTCCGCCATCGTCGATGATCGTGGTGACATTCCAGTTGGGATCCTGAATCTGTCTCTTATACACATCTG
>ENA-ORBV01011511-ORBV01011511.1-microbial-mat-metagenome-genome-assembly--contig:-NODE-11511-length-13873-cov-5.479269_pt1 | contig 13873 bp, 14 predicted proteins | sample MGYA00237777_ERZ505514 | MGnify/ENA primary metagenome ERZ505514 (study PRJEB26160, sample SAMN06269048) | microbial mat metagenome | isolation source: Oligotrophic lake microbial mat | place...
CCCGATCACCCCGGTACCGTCCGTGCCGGCAGCGTTCCTTGCCGAGCTGGTCGCGGACGACGGCCCGCTCCTTCAGTTGCCTGCCCTCGAGCCGGGCAAGGACCGGCCGGGCAAGGCGTGGAACGCGCGGGCGATGCTGCAGTCCACCGCCCACTGGCGCCCACTGCTGAACGGCTACTCGAGCTACTGGCCCGCGGGCTTCATCGAGCGCATGCAGCTCGGCGAGCAGCTCCCCGATCGCGGCGCGCTCGAGCGGCTCGTGCGCGAGACCGGTGTGCGCATGGTCTGGGTCGACCTCACTTCGGTGACCACCGAGCAGCGCGCGCGCTGGCAGGCCGCACCGGAGGAGATCGAGCAGGGCGGGCTGCGGCTCGTCGCACGCGACGGCGCGAACCTGCTCTTCCGGGTCGTTCCGGCGGCGGCAGCCCGACCGCAAGAGGAAATCTTCCCCAACCGGTGACCAGCCCGCTATAGGTCGTTCGCCCCGTACCGGCGGACTGCATTTTTCCCTTGTCGACCACCAAGCCAGTCGCAGCCCTCCGGCTGCTCGCCCTGTTCGCCTTCTACGCCTGCGTCATCGTGTGGCTCACCTGGCCGCTCGCCGCCGATCCGCGCAACCGGCTGCCGTGCACCGACCCCGCGTGCCGCTTCGATACGCTCTACTCGGCGTGGGTCCTGGCGTGGGAGAGTCACGCCCTCGTGAGCAGCCCGGCGCGGCTCGCCGATGCGAACATCTACTTTCCAGCCCCGGACGCGCTGTACTACGGGCCGGCCGGCTTCGGTGCGCTGCCGTACTTCGCCCCGACCTTCCTCGCCACCGGCAACGCGGCGCTGGCGACCAACGTGATGCTGCTGCTCAGCGTCACACTGTCCGCTCTGTCGCTGCACTGGGTGGTCCAACGATGGACGGGTCTCGCGTCCGCCGGCCTGGTCGCCGCCTGCACCCTGCTCGTGCACCGCTGGTATCTCTGGGGCTTCGTCGCATCGACCCCCCACCTGGCACCGATACAGTACTTCCCGCTGATCGTCTGGCTGGCAGCAACGCCGTTCATCAGCTTGTGGCGTGCCGCACTGCTGGGGGCGCTGATCCTCGCGCAGTGCTTGACCGACCCGGTCTACGTGGCAGCGGCCGCGTTTGCGCCGCTGGCGCTGCTGGCCGCGTCACGAGTCGTGCGCGCACGCTGGCGACGGGACGGCTTCGTGCTCGCCGGGGTGCTGGTGGGAGCACTCCTCGGCCTGGTGCCCTTCCTCCTCGGCTACCTGCGGGTGCGTGCGCAGAACCCGCTCCTGGACGAGCAGTCGCTGTGGCAGGGCGAGCTGCTACCGAGCAAATTGACGTCGCTGCTCTGGCATTCCAGCGCGGCAAGCACGATCGCGCCCGCAGCACTCGTGCTGATCGTGCTCGGCGCCCTGCTCGCGCTGCTGCGGCGCAAACGGACGTCGCTGCCGCACGATCCGGGCTGGTGCCACGGAGCGCTCTGGCTGCTGGTCGGGGTCGCGATCTCGCTCACGCCGATCGCGCACTGGGGCAGCCACGAGGTCTACCTGCCACAGTACCTGCTCGCCGTGACCACCCCGCTCTACGAGATCATCCGCGTCCCGCGGCGTCTCGGCGTAGCGGCGATGATCGGCGGCTGCATCCTCAGCGGCGTCGCCTTCGCGGAGGTGGTGCGCGCGCTCGAGCGTCCGGCGGCGAGTGGAACGGCCGCACGCCTGCGGCGCGCCGCGCTGGCGGCCGTCGCGGTGATCGCGCTCTACGGGATCCAGCCTGCCGGCACGGAGCCTCTGCCCGAGAGCTATCCGCTCCAGAAGACACCCAACATCCCGCCCGGCTTCGCGGCCGAGATCGCCCGCGCACAGGGACCGATCCTGCAGTTGCCCGCGCTGCGCCATGGCCAGCGCTCGCGCCCGAGCCCGAACGAGAACGCACACGCCATGTACCTCTCGACGTTCCACTGGCGACCGCTGCTGAACGGCTACTCGAGCTACTGGCCCGAGGGCTTCATCGCGCGCATGGAGCTCGCGGAGCAGCTACCCACGCGATCGGCGATCGCGCGCCTGGTGAAGGCCACCGGCGTACGCACGATCTGGGTGGATCTGCGTGGCTACGATGCCCTGGGACAACTGCGCTGGCAGGACGCGGAGCTCGGCCTGGTGCGCGGCCTCGAGCTGCGCGCGCGGGTGCGCAGCCACTTGCTGTTCGCGATCGATCCTGCGTTCTTCCCCCGGCCGCCGGCCAGCGCTCCACCCGGCGCTCCGGGGTGAGCGGATCCCTGCTCTTCGCCGGGAACCAGGCCCGGGCGATGGAACGAATGCTCCCCGCGCGGCCTTTTTCCATTGCACGGGCCGCCGCCGCAAACGACAATCTTCGCTTCCACGGCGTTCCATGGCAGATCGTATCCTCATAACCGGCGGCGCGGGCTTCATCGGCTCCTTCTTGACCGATCACTTCCTCGCCCGCGGCGACGACGTCCGTATCCTCGACAGCCTGGATCCACAGGTCCATCCCGACGGCCGGCCCGCGTGGTGTCATCGTGACGTCGAGCTGGTCGAGGCCGATGTCCGCGACAAGGCGGCGGTGGCGCGCGCGCTCGACGGCGTGCACGTGGTCGTGCACTGCGCAGCCGCGGTGGGCGTCGGGCAGGCGCTGTACCGCATCCAGCACTACGTCGACACCAACGTCACCGGCACGGCGACCTTGCTGGAGGCGATGGTCGAGCGGCGCGTACCGTTCAAGAAGCTGCTCGTGCCGACCTCGATGACGTCGTACGGCGAAGGCGTCTACCGGCGGCCGAGCGACGGTGCGCTGCTGCGCGTCGAGGTGCGCAGCGAGGATGACGTGCGCCACCACGGCTGGGAGCCCACCGACCCCGCGACCGGCGAGCGGCTCGACGCGGTGGCGACGCCCGAGGACGCCGAGCTGCGCTCGCGCAGCGTGTACGCGCTCACCAAGCGCTACCAGGAGGAGCTCGCGACGAGCCTCGGCCGGGTCTACGGCATCCCGGTCGCCTGCCTGCGCCTGTTCAACGTCTTCGGTCCGCGTCAAGCGCTCAGCAATCCCTACACCGGGGTGCTGGCGATCTTCCTGAGCCGCCTGCTGTCGGAGCGCGGCCTGGTGGTCTACGAGGACGGCTTGCAGACCCGCGACTTCGTATCGGTGCACGACGTGGTCGCGGCGTTCGCGGCGGCGATCGCGGCGGACGAGGTGAGCAACCACGTGATCAACGTCGGCACCGGCGTGGCGCGGACGATCGCGGGCATCGCGCAGGAGGTCGCCGACTTCGCCGGCGTGCCGCTGCGCCTCGACGAGACCAGCGGGAAGTTCCGGGTGGGCGACGTGCGGCATTGCTTCGCCGACATCGACCGCGCCAGGCGGCTGCTCGACTTCGCACCGGGACACGACTTCCGCGGCCGGCTCGCCGAGATCGTCGCCTGGTCGGAGACCGCGGCGACGGCCGATCGCGCGCTCGACCCCGACGCCGAGCTGCGCAGCAGAGGACTGATCCGATGACCGTACCCGTGTCCGACTCGCCGACCCGCACCCGCCGCGTCCTGGTCACCGGAAGCAGCGGCCTCATCGGCTCGGAGGCGGTGACGTTCTTCGATCAGCGCGGCTTCGCCGTGAGCGGCGTCGACAACAACATGCGGCGCGACTTCTTCGGCCCCGACGGCGACACCACCGCGAACCTCGAGCACCTGCGCCGCAACACCAGGCGCTTCACGCACCACGCGCTCGACATCCGCGACCGCGACGGGATCCTGGCGCTATTCGCCGACACCCGCCCCGATCTGATCCTGCACTGCGCGTCGCAGCCGTCGCACGACCTCGCCAAGGACCGCCCGTTCGACGACTTCGAGGTCAACGCGGGTGCGACCCTCAACCTGCTCGAGGCGGCGCGCCGCCATGCGCCGGAGTCGCCGTTCGTCTTCATGAGCACCAACAAGGTCTACGGTGACGCGCCCAACGAGCTGCCGCTGGTCGAGCAGGAGACGCGCTGGGAGTACGCGCGGCCCGAGCACTGGAACGGCATCGACGAGAGCTGCCGCATCGACGCTTCACTGCACAGTCTGTTCGGCGCATCGAAGCTCGCCGCCGACGTGATGGTGCAGGAGTACGGGCGCTACTTCGGCATGCCGACCGTCTGCCTGCGCGGCGGCTGCTTGACCGGAGCGCGGCACGCCAGCGCCGAGCTGCACGGCTTTCTCGCCTACGTCGCGCGCGCCGTGCGCGAGGGCCGCCGCTACTCGATCTATGGCTACAAGGGCAAGCAGGTGCGCGACAACCTGCACGCGTTCGACGTCTGCACGATGTTCGAGGCGTTCCACCAGCGGCCACGCAGTGCCGCCGTCTACAACCTCGGTGGCGGTCGCGAGAACAGCGTGTCGGTGCTCGAGGCGGTCGCGCGCTTCGAGGAGCTGCTCGGGCGCCGCCTCCAGGTGGAGTACGTCGACGAGAACCGCGCCGGCGACCACATCTGCTACATCAGCGACCTGCAGCGCATCCGTGCGGACTACCCGGAATGGCAGATCCAGTATCCCATCGACCGCATCTTCCGCGAGCTCGCGGACGCCTAGCGAACACGCCACGATGAAGCTCTCGGTCGTCATTCCCGCGCGCAACGAGGCCGGCAACATCGGGCAGGCGCTCGACGTCGTCCGCGCGCGCCTCGCGCGCGACGGCATCGCCTACGAGATCGTGGTCGTCGACGACGGCAGCAGCGACCAGACCGGGGCCGAGGTCGAGAGCCGGCGCCGGATCGATCCGAACGTGGTGCTGGTGCGCAACCCCGGAGCGAACGGCTTCGGGCGCGCGGTGCGGCTCGGGCTCGAGACCTTCACCGGCGACGCGGTGGTGGTGATGATGGCCGACGGCTCGGACGACCCCGAGGACCTGGTCACGTACTACCGGATCCTGCGCGACGAGGCCGAGTGCGCGTTCGGCTCGCGCTTTCTCGCCGGCAGCGAGGTGGTGGACTACCCGCGCGTCAAGCTGCTGGTGAACCGCGCCGCCAACCTCTTCGTCCGCCTGCTGTTCGGCACCAGCTACAACGACACCACCAACGCCTTCAAAGGCTACCGCCGCGAGGTGATCGAGGGCTGCCAGCCGCTGATCTCGCCGCACTTCAACTTGACGGTCGAGATCCCGCTGAAGGCGATCGTCCGCGGCTACACCTTCAAGGTCGTGCCGATCCGCTGGCGCAATCGGCGCATCGGCACCAGCAGCCTGCGGCTCGAGGAGCAGGGCTCGCGCTACATGTTCATCGTGCTGAACGTCTGGCTGGAGAGGCTGCTTACCCGCGGCGACTACGTTCGTCCGACCGGCAGCGGCTTCGCGCCCTGGAGCGTCGCCGCCGAGCGCGAGCATGAGCCGACCTGAGGTGGCGCCCGCCCCCGGCGCACGCTCCGCGGACAGCGCGACCACGCTGAGCGAGCTCTACGCGGCGCGCTTCTCGGCGTCCGACCGCGAGGCCAAGAGCCGGCTGTGGCGGGTGCTGTGGCAGGGCTTCTTCCGGCGCTACGTCGCGCCCGACGCCTGCGTCGTCGACCTCGGTGCCGGCTCCTGCGAGCTGATCAATGCGGTGCGCGCCAAGCGCCGCATCGCGATCGACCTGAATCCCGACCTGCGGCGCTTCGCGGAGTCGGGCGTCGAGACGCACGCTCTCGCGCTCACCGAGCTGCTCGACGTGCTGACTCCCGGCTCGGTGGACGTCGCGTTCGCGAGCAACGTCTTCGAGCACCTGCGCAGCCCGGAAGCGCTGCTCGAGGTGCTCGGCGTCGTCCGCATCGCGCTCGCACCGCGCGGTCGCCTGATCATCGTCCAGCCGAACGTCCGCCTCACCGGCGGCGCGTTCTGGGACTTCTTCGACCACACGCTACCGCTCACCGAGAAAGGCATGGCGGAGGCACTCGCCCTGGCCGGCTTCCGGATCGTGGAATCGCGCGCCCGCTTCCTGCCCTACACGACCAAGGGCCGGCTACCGCAGCTCGACCTGCTGGTCCGCCTCTACCTGGCGCTCAAGCCGGCCCAGTGGCTGCTCGGCAAGCAGATGCTGATCGTCGCCGAGCGGGCCTGAGACCGCGCGCCGCCGCGCGCTCAGCGGCTGCCGCCGAGCAAGGAGCCCAGCACGCCGCGCAGGATCTTGGCCCCCATCCGGCCGCCGAGCTGACGACCCACCGCGGTGCCGAGCGAGCGCGCGGCGCTCTTCATCATCGCCTCGCCGGCGCTCTCGCGCGGCACCGGCGCGGAGCGTGGCTCCGGCTCCGCCGCGCGGGCCGCGCGGTCGCGCAGCCTCTCGTAAGCAGACTCGCGATCGACGGCGCGCTCGTAGCGGCCGCGCAGCGACGAGCCCTGGACCAGACGCGTGCGCTCGTCCGCGGTGACGGCACCGACCCGGCTCAGCGGCGGGCACACCAGCGCGCGCTCGACCGGGGTCGGCATGCCCTTCGCATCGAGGAACGACATCAGGGCCTCGCCGACGCCGAGCTCGACGATCGTCGTCTTGACGTCGAGGCCGGGGTTGGCGCGGAAGGTCTCGGCCGCCGCGCGCACCGCCTTCTGGTCGCGCGGCGTGAACGCGCGCAGCGCGTGCTGGACGCGGTTGCCGAGCTGGCCCAGCACCTCGTCCGGCAGATCGGTCGGGTTCTGCGTGACGAAGTACACGCCGACGCCCTTCGAGCGGATGAGCCGAACCACCTGCTCGATCTTGTCGCGCAGCGCGTCGGGCGCATCCTCGAAAAGCAGGTGGGCCTCGTCGAAGAAGAAGACCAGCTTTGGCTTGTCGAGATCGCCGACTTCGGGGAGCTGCTCGAACAGCTCGGAGAGCAGCCAGAGCAGGAACGTCGCGTAGAGCTTCGGCGCGCGGTAGAGCTTCTCCGACGCGAGCACGTTGACCACGCCGCGTCCGCCCTCGCTGCGCATCAGGTCCTGGATGTCGAGCGCGGGCTCGCCGAACAGGCGGTCGCCACCCTGCTCCTCGAGCGCGAGCAGCCCACGCTGGATCGCGCCCACGCTGGCCGCCGACACGCGTCCGTACTTCGTCGTCAGCTCCTTGGCGCGCGCGGCGACGTCCTCGAGCATGGCGCGCAGGTCCTTGAGGTCGAGCAGCAGCAGGCCCTCGTCGTCGGCCACGCGAAAGACCAGCGTCAGGACACCGCTCTGGGTCTCGTTCAGGTCGAGCAGCCTGCCGAGCAGCAGCGGGCCCATCTCCGAAACGGTTGCGCGCACCGGCAGCCCGAGCTCGCCGAACACGTCCCAGAGCACGACCGGGGCGCCGGCGTAGGCGAGCGGGCCGAGTCCGAGCTCGGTCGCGCGCGCCTCGATCTTCGCGTTGCCGCCGCCCGCCTGGCTGATGCCGGCGAGATCGCCCTTCACGTCGGCCGCGAATACCGGCACGCCGATGCGGCTGAAGGACTCGGCCAGCGCCTGCAGCGTGACGGTCTTGCCGGTGCCGGTCGCGCCGGCCACCAGGCCGTGGCGGTTGGCCATGCCCGGCAGCAGGCTCGAGTCCGGTCCGCCCGGACGCTTACCGACGAGAAGCGGCGTGATCGAGCTCATCTCGATCACCATTGGCCACACCAGGGCGGGCTCGCGCAACGGGGCGAGCCCGGCCGCGCCCTTCACCGCGCCAGGATGTCGGCGGCAGCGCGGCCGGCGTCGCGCCGAGCGGCCCGAGATTCAACACCACGCGCTCGGAGGTCAGCTTGCCGTCCCCGTCGAAGCGGCACCAGGCGCTGGCGCAGCACCGGCTGCGCGCGTCCAGGGGCACCGTGATCGGCTCCGAGGGATTCTAGAAGGACGCTCTCAGCCGCGCGCGTTGGGATCGTCGATCACGAACTTCCAGGTGCCGTCGGCCTGGCGACGGACGATCTCGATCGCCTTGCCGCTCGACTGCTGCTGCTTGCCGTCGGGGTCGGTCAGCGTCATGTGCCAGTCGTTGTAGAGCACCGCGACGTCGTCACCGCCGCGGATCACCTTGGTCACGTTCATGTCGAGGTGCGCCTTGGCACCGACCATGCCTTCGAGGACCGCGCGGATCTCCGCGGGTCCAGTGTAGACGCCGCCGTTCAGCGTGAGCACGCCGCCGCTCTCGTACAGAGCCGCGACCGCTGCCGCGTCGCCTCGATTCACCGCCTCGCCGAACAGGCGGTCGCAGTCCTCCGGTGTCCTCGCTGCCATGGCTCGTTCCTCCTCGCCTCAGTCGTGTGCCGCGCGCACGCCGAGGCTCCGGTATCATGCGTACGACCTCGTTGTCGCCGACCAGCACGACCTCGACCTCGCGGTAGTCGCCGGGTGGGAAGTAGACCAGGCCGGTCGCCGACAGACCGGGCCGCAGCGTGGTCGTTTGCAGCGCGCGGTCCTCGAAGCCGGCGACGACGAGCCCCACCGCCAGGATTCGCCGCGCCGCCTGCATCAGATCACGCGCTCCGCGCGCAGCCGCGCACGTTCCTTCGCACCGAGTCCGAGCAGCTTGCCGTACACCTCGTCGTTGTGCGCGCCGAGGCGGGGCGCACCGCTGCGGATCTTGCCCGGCGTGCGCGACAGGCGCGGATACACCCCCTGCATGCGCAGCGGCCCGACGATCGGGTCGGAGACGGTCTCGATGTCGCCGCGTGCGACGACGTGCGGGTCGGCGCAGATGTCCTCGACGGTCATGGTGCGTGCGAACGGCACGCCGGCGCCCAGACAGCGGCGCTCGATCTCGGCCGCGTCGTGTCGCTTGCACCACGCGGCGACGATGTCGTTGATCTCGTCGCTGTTCGCGACCCGGGCCTCGAGGGTCGCGAAGCGCGGATCGTCGAGCAGCTCCGGACGCCCGATCAGCTTGGCGAGGCGCGGGAAGAGGCCGTCGCCGGCGGCGATCACGGCGACGAACTGGCCGTCGGCGGTCTCCCAGTTGTCGAGCGGTGCCGAGTTGGCGAGCCGGTTGCCTTCGCGACCGCGCACGATGCCGAGGTGATCGTAGGCCGGCACGGTGTGCTCGAGGATGCGCAGGATCGACGCGTAGAGCGCGAGATCGAGCGCCTGGCCACGGCCGCTGCCGCCGCGCGCGCGCGACCGCGCGCTCGCGGCGCGCTCCTTCGCGGCCCCGGCCACCGCGTGGCCCGCGTCGTCGCGGCGATCGCGCTCGTAGAGCGCGATCATCACGCCGAGCGCGTTGAAGATCCCCGTCAAGTAGTCGGAGACGATGATGCCGGGCCGCACCGGCGGCCGGTCCTTGTAACCGGTCAGGTGCAGCAGTCCGCCCATCGCGATGCCGTTGCGGTCGAGGCCGGGGCGGTCGCGATAGGGGCCGGTCTGGCCGTAGACGCTCACCCGCGACAGCACCAGTGCCGGGTTGAGCGCGTGCAGCACGTCCGGTCCGAGGTTCCAGTCCTCGAGCGTTCCCGGCTGGAAGTTCTCGAGCACGGCGTCGGCCTCGACCACCAGACGCTTCAGCAGCTCCTGGCCCGCGGGCTTGCGCAGGTCGAGCGTGATCGACTTCTTGTTGCGCCCCTCGACCGCCCACCACAGCGAGTAGCCGTCCTCGAAAGGACCGATGGTGCGCATGAAGTCGCCGACGCCCGGCTGCTCGACCTTGATCACCTCGGCGCCGAAGTCGGCCAGCAGTGTGGCCGCGAACGGGGCGGCGATGCGCGTGCCGAGATCGAGGATGCGCAGCCCGGCGAGCGGCAGGGCCGTCGCGGCGGCGCTGCGTTTTGCGGGCGTACGCTGCGCGACCACCCGCTTCGCCGCGACTTTCTTCTTCACCGCGGCAGCCCGAGCACGCGCTGCGCGATGATGTTGCGCTGCACCTCGCTGGTGCCGGCGAAGATCGAGGCGGCGCGATAGTAGAGGTAGGAGTCGACGAGCCGGCCGCGGGTCGGGGCGTCGCGGCCGACCAGCGCCGCGCGCGGACCGAGCGCGCGCATCACGGTGTCGTGCATGCGCTGGCTCATCTCGCTCCAGTACAGCTTGATGAACGAGCTCTCGGGGCCGAGCGGCTCGCCGCGTACCATGCGCGTGAGCGTGCGCCAGTTGTTGAGCTTCGCGATCTCGACCTCGATCGCCGCCGCGGCGACGCTCTGCCGGAGCGCGCCATCGGCGGCGGCATGCTCGCGCGCGATGCGGACCAGGTCCTCGAGCAGCATGCGATGGATCACGAGCTGGCGCGGTGCGGTGCCGCGCTCGTGCGCGAGCGTGGTCTGCGCGATCTCCCAGCCCTTCCCTTCCTCGCCGACCAGGTTCGCGACCGGCACGCGCACGTCGTCGAGGAAGACCTCGTTGAACTCGGAGCTGCCCGTCAGCTGACGCAGCGGCCGCACCTCCACGCCGGGCGCGTGCATGTCGACGACCATGTACGAGATGCCACGCGCCTTGCTCGCGGACGGATCGGTGCGCGCGATCAGGATGCCGTGGTCGGCGAACTGCGCCCAGCTCGTCCAGACCTTCTGTCCGCTGACGCGGTAGACGTCGCCGTCACGCACCGCGACGGTGCGCAGCGCGGTCAGGTCCGAGCCGGCGCCGGGCTCCGAGAAGAGCTGGCACCACACGTCCTCGCACGACAGGATGCGCGCCAGATAGCGCTGCTTCTGCTCCTCGGTGCCGTGCTTCATCAGCGACGGTCCGACCAGGTTCACGCCGATGCGGTTGATCACCTCGGGCGCCCGCGCGCGCGCCATCTCCTCCTGGAAGATGTAGTTGGCCTCGACGCCGGCGCCGCGGCCGCCGTAGGCGTGCGGCCAGTGCACGCCGACCCAGCGGTCCCGTGCGAGACGGCCCTGCCAGGCTTGCAGGAAGGCGAACTCGGCGGCGAGGTCCGGGAACTCGACGGCGTCGCCGCTCGCGAACTGCGCCGGTACATGGAGCGCGAGCCAGGCGCGCAGCTCGGCGCGCAGCTCCTCGGCGGCGGGAGAGAACGTCAAATCCATCGCGGCAGGACTGTATCGGGGTCGCGTGCGGGGTCGCAACCGGCTCCGCGCGCACCGGCGCCGCGTACGGCAGCTCCCCGGCTACGCTGTGTCCAACCGTCAGCACCCATCACCGCCCGGAAGCGGTCAGCCGGCAGCACCGCGCGGACGGGGTCGAGAAATCCCACGGAATCGCGGGGTCTGCCACGACGCCGGCCCGGGAGACCGCTGCGGTACGCGCCTTGCTCCATGCCTCGGCCGAGAGAGCAGCGATGACCACCGTGACGAAGGACCAGGAGACGATCGAGGCGTGGGTGCGATCCGCACCCACGCCGAGGCGCTCAAAGGAATCGTCGCCACGATCGGCATCCTCCCCGGCAGCCGGGGCCGGATCTACACCGCGCAGGAGCTGATCGAGAAGATCGACACCGCCGTGCAGGTTCCGTCGCTGGCCAACGGGATCACGCGCACCCTCGGGCTGCGCGACAAGGTGCGCGAGATCGCACACCGCGGCGCGGCCAGGCCCTAGGCGACATCCACACGCGGTCCGGCGGAACACCCGTCCGGCCGCAGCCCCGTCCGCAAGGCTCGGGCGGGCTCGAACGACAGGAGTATGACCATGCGAACGACCATCGGTATGACCACGGCGGCACTCGCCGCATTCCTCTTCTTGACGGCCACGTCCGGCGACGCAGCACTGGTGCGCGGCTCGGGCGCCTCGGACGTGCTGTTCGGCCTGGACGACGACGACATCGACGATCCCGAGATCCAGCCGGCCGGCGTGGCGGCGAACCAGAGCCTCAACAACGCCGACCTGATCCACGGGCTCGGCGGCCACGACGTGATGATCGGCCTGCTCGGCAGCGACACCATGCTCGGCGGCCCGGGCGGCGACGGCAGCGATCTCTTCGACGGTGGCGCGGGCAACTTCGACGCCCTGGTGTTCGGCACGATCGACCGCGCCAGCAACATCCCGACCCTGTCGCCGGCGACCGGCAAGTACCGCGACACCGCCCTGCCGACCGCCAACGTCACCGGCCAGGGTGGCTTCTGCCGCATCGAGCAGGTTGCGGATCCGGTCGCCCGCGGCTTCGACTTCCTGGTGCGCTTCTTCTCGCGCGCAACCGGCAACCTGCTCGTCACCGTCCGCACGCGCAACGTCGAGCAGGTCTTCTGCACCTCCGAGGCGGGCGGCGCGATCACCTACGCCGACCTGACGGAGGTCGATCCGCAGCTCGTCGAGGTCTCGATCGACCAGGTCGAGGACCTGAACCGGACGGTGGGCGCGATCATCCGCTGATTCCGGCGGCAGCCCACCGTTGCTTGCTTACGCGCGGCGGCCCGATCCGCAAGGATCGCGGCCGCCGCGCTGCGCGCGACTCAGTCGTGGAGCATCGTGAAGGAGTAGGCGTAAAAGCCCATGTCGAGCGTGCTCTCTGCAGGGCCTGAAGGCACTCTGCGAAGAGGAGGCAGAGCGCAGGGCGTCGAACCGCCGGCGCGTTGACGGGGCGAGCTGGCGGATCGTTGCTGCCGGCATGAACAAGGTCAGCGGGTCGGACGGAGTCGGCTCGAAACCGAACCGCGCATAGAACCCGGCCGCGGCGTCGTCTTTCGCATCCACGAACAAGCCGATGCCTCCCGCGACATCAGCGACGCGAGCGACGCGGAGAATCGCTTCCACCAGTAAAGCCTTGCCGTATCCAGCGCCCTGCTGAGTCCGCGCCACCGCCAGCCGTCCAAGTCTCAGTGCGGGGATTTGTCGCGGCAGCTTCTTCGCCCACTTCGCCGGCACGTGCTGGCCGAGCACCTGGCAGGGCGAGATGGAAAAAAAGCCGAGCACGGGCTTCGGCGCGGCAGCAGCCTCGTCCACCAGCACGAAGGTCTTGGAGATTCCCTTGGTGATATGTTGTCGGGCGATCTGCTGAAGGTAGCGGTTCAACGGTTCCACGCCGCAGTCGAAGCCGCTGCGGGCGTGGGTTGCATCCAGCAGCTCGACGCTAAGCACGCACGAGTTTCCGATGGACGGTCCTGGCTGAGAGCAGCGCCGCGTTCGGTTTCGGTGGGGTGTCGAGCAACGCGAACACGCGCCGGGTCTGTTCGCGGTTCAGCCGGATGATCGTCTCGCGTTCGAGGATCTCCTGTGCTTGGCGGTGGGCGGCCTGCACGACGAAGTGATTGAGCGACGCACCTTGGAGATCGGCAGCGGCCTGGATGGTTTTCCGCACACCGGACGGAATACGCGCGACCAAGCGGGACTTCTTTTCGGCTACGACAGACATGGTGCCAATATGGCACCGGGCCTTGGGACGGTCAAGAATGGCGGTTTCGGCGCGAGTTGATCGTCGGAAAGGTCACGGTCACGGGAACCCGAAGTCGCGGTGCCCTCGGTCACGACGTTCAGACGAAACTTGCTCAGGGTTCCGGCGGTCATCCGGATCTGCGCCGCCGACTCGCCGCGGCCGACGCCCGCAGGGAGCGTGCCGCCGCGCGGCGCGCCATCCAGCGCTGCTCGATCCACATGCCGAGCAGCATCGCTACGACGAACACCAGCACCGGCGCGCGTCCGGAGGCGAGCGACACCAGTGCCGGACCCGGGCAGTAGCCCGCGAGACCCCAGCCCGCGCCGAACAAGGTCGCGCCGACCACCAGCGGACGGTCGATGTCACGCCGCGTGGGCACGAAGAACTTCGCCTCGAGGAATGGCGCCGGACGTGACAGCGCGAGCCGCGCGACGATCGCGTACACCAGCAAAGCGCCGCCCATCACGAACGCGAGGCTCGGATCCCAGTCGCCGGCGACGTCGAGGAAGCCGATCACCTTCGCCGGCTGCGTCATGCCGCCGATGCCGAGGCCGAGCGCGAACAGCAGCCCCGCCGCGAATGCGACCACGTTCTTCACGAGCCACCTCCAAGCAGGTGCCGCACGACGTACGTCATCGCGGCACCTGCTTGGAGGTGGCTCGTGAAGAACGTGGTCGCATTCGCGG
>ENA-ORBV01011512-ORBV01011512.1-microbial-mat-metagenome-genome-assembly--contig:-NODE-11512-length-13873-cov-4.918890_pt1 | contig 13873 bp, 10 predicted proteins | sample MGYA00237777_ERZ505514 | MGnify/ENA primary metagenome ERZ505514 (study PRJEB26160, sample SAMN06269048) | microbial mat metagenome | isolation source: Oligotrophic lake microbial mat | place...
TGATACGGCGACCACCGAGATCTACACCTCTCTATTCGTCGGCAGCGTCAGATGTGTATAAGAGACAGAAATAATAGAAATTGTGCTTCAAGGAAATCACCAAGTCACACGCTGGAAAGCCGGAGTACTACAAAATATTCCAACTCCCATACACAGAACCGAAAACATTGGATCCATCCTTGCCAGCCAAAACGTGGAAGGGTCGGGTGCATCCAATGTTTGCTAGTTTAATGGTGTTCAACAATTCCGTGTTTTTCGTTGTATTCATGAACAGCCTTGGCCTCATTGATCCTCTTCTCCTTGATTCTATTGTCTACAATTAGAAAGTTAGGCATTTAGCAGAAACGACACGGTGAGAAGGACGATTTTTCAGCAGCAAACCGTGGATCACATGAGCGTGCATTCACTTGTCACCACACGACCAAGTTAGCGCTAGCTACTTACAATCACGGGCCATGTAGGATGTGGTGTACATGATAACCGATGTGGCGAGCATCATATGCCAGAATGGCTTGATACTATGGAAGCAACAGCACGGGAGCAACAAAAGCAGGTGAGCATAGCATAGCTTCCGTTGTTGTTGTAGCAATATCATGGTGACGCGCGCTTGTACGGCATGCAACGTAGACCTCTACGTGGAAAAGCCAATACTACATGACCTCGACTCGGCTTACCTTCCTTGTCGCATCAAAGGATGGTAGTAGTTGTACATGGCAACTCTGGCGTCAGTCACAGACTGCACATACCATCCCGGAGAAAGGACCTTTTCTAGTACACCCATGATGATTGTTAACAAATTAGCTGTTATTAGCGAATATTTGTGGTTTGTTGTTTATTGCTGCCTGTTGTTGACTCTCGTTTTAGGATTTGCCTGTGGTGACGATGACGTGCGGTTGCGGTGCATAACCTGAACTCTAACAAGCGAAAGGTTATGACGCGACCGTCGGGAATCAAGTTTATTGTGCTATGAATTCGATTCCCGGCGAACGCGCAACGAACCATTTGATTGTTTCACGCACCAAATTTAGCGGGAACCGCACTACTATTATTCAATTGCCCAACAGCTGCCTTGTAACAGTCAGTAAAATTAAACCGTCATTTATAGCTAGTCAGCACCACAAAATTAATTCTGGAGACTTTTTAAATTTGATGTATCATCCTATCTCTGTACCACATAAATAGTAGCAGCTTAAAATCACGCAATGACGACGTACAACAATAATGTAAGTGAGACCACGAGGACCCGCCCGTTTGCTGTTCGTTACGTAAATGCAGCAATCTCACCATTCTTGTGCCTTGCCTTTGGGTTTGTTTCCCACATTTCTCTCCATTCGTGTGAACTCTTGCCACACGCACTGTAGAACTCGAACAATAACAACAACAATAACAACAACAATGACTACTCCAAAAAAGAGGAATTTCGACGGTATCTCGAGAAGGCAGGTGTCTTGGATCAGCTGACAAAAGTTCTCGTCGGTAAGTCAAGAAAACTAGGGCTTGTCGATTTGGGATTTTCATGAAAATGCCCACCGTCATTTTTCTCTACATGTAGGTCTTTATGAGGAACCCGATCGACCGCTAAATGCGCTTGGATACATCAAGCAATACCTAGGTGCACCGAGCAACGTGGATGTGGAAGGATTACGACGAGAAAATGAGGATTTGAAACGACAAGTCGAGAAACTGCGAAAACAAGCGGCAGAAAAATCATAACATGTTTTATTTTTGAATTGTGGTGTATGAATGAACGGGAAGAAATCAAGGCAGGAACATTGCTTATATGTGCTGTAATACTGCCGTATTGGATATGGACTGTGTGAGGCACTGTACTACTTATCAACAATCTACACCCCGCTTTTGTCTATACTATTTTACCCGGGACGACTGTTGCGCTCTCCCAATGCTGTTGCCAATACCCGGCCCTGAATTTATCGGGGGTATCCACCGCGGTCGTCCAAGTATGGACACTATTTTGATTGTCCGATTCTTCCCGCTTTTCTTTGCTAGGATTTTTTGAAGTGCTTGTAAGAATAGTAGATATGACGGTCACTTGAAAACATCCCAGGCATAGCTTATTCTTGAGTCGATTGCGAATCGACCGAGGCAGGCGCTGATATTCCTTCGGACACATTCGATCACCGACGACGGGGTATTTCTGGTTGCGTAGATAGTGACAAATGGCCCGGCATAGCCCATAGGATGTACAAACCGTGGTGATTTTGACAGTGCTCATAGCTGGTGCACATTTGTCGTCGGTGGTGCGTCGCTTCAGCGAGGTGCGCTCGACACAACGAATGTCCATCATCCATATTTTCGTTCTCGCTACACCACGACTGCCATCCTTGTTGTCTCCTTCTATAATCACTGGTTCCGTGGTGTTGGTAATACATTCAAACTCGGAACATTCTTCATCTTGCACATCCTGCACAGAGTCTGATTTGTCATCCCGGCCGCGACGCCATAAGCGAACACTTTGCCAAGGCACTTCGGCCGATATACCTTCGTTCCAAATATCTGGAACGTGACCGTAGACAAGCGCAGTAAACTCGTGTTTCACTTGTAAATCATGCTGCCTGTGTTGTATGTGACGAAGGTTGTCATTGGTTGGTTTCTCCTGCTCAAGTCGAAGGACACACAGCCCCCCGCATCCTTTGTCCAAATTAGAAAGATTCTTGTATTTGCCGCCATCGTTCATTTGCCACGACACAACTTTTTCCAGGGTTCGAGATGATTCGTAGTACCCTCTCGGTGTCATTCCAACCGGTTTATGCACAACAATCAAATAGTTCCGAGGTAATACCACCTTGTTGCTACTGCTACTTTCTTTGGTAGCCGGCGGAAACGAGGAAACAACTCGGATGACAGGCTGGTCCGTGAACTCGATGGCCTGTATCTTGGGTGCTACTTCGGTTTCTTTCAGCTCCAGTGTGATGGTATCTCCCATTTTGAGGATCCGACCAGTGTCTATTGCGACACTTCCATTGACATGGATCAAACCATCGGTGATCAAGGTGTCACACTGTTTCTTGGAACGCTCGGTCATTGCCACTTGGTGCAGAAAGCGCCTCAACCGTATTCCTTCGTGCTTCTCCTCGACAATGTTCCAGCTATGATGTTGTGGTGATGAAGATTTCGAGCAGGTAGTGTGGCTGTTTTTAGTGTTGCTATCATCTTTGCCAATTATCTTTGGCGCTGGTTCGTTTTCGACAGCAAGACTGGCACTTCTATTTGTTTTCTTGTGAGTGGCATCGGCATCTGCAGTTGGTGGGGGATCTGGCAAAGCCGGCGCCTTTAAATGCTTTTGTAAACCACCATGGTCTCCAAACGATAAACCGCAAATAGCACACGACAAAGAGGCTTCCTTTGAGGAGGATTTTGATGCCACTGGTGGTGCCGTTACGGTTGCACTGGCATTTGCCGAATTGGAGCTGTTGTGATGGACATTTGGTATGGCAAAGAAGTAGTGCCTGGATCCCTCAACATTCATGTCGCTGTTATTCCCATCGAAAATGCTACCATACGTTCGCCGATGTTGATACCCATATCGCCCAAAAAAGTGTTTGCTCCCTAATTTTCCATTTCGATATCTTCTCGGGGCTGAATATCCTGGCTTGTGTGGAAGAAGTGTCAAGCTTGCTATCTCGTCGCCATCCATTTCTGATGCACAAGATGGATGGGTGTACGTTTGCGATAAGTTCAGCTCTTGGATGATTCCATGAAATGGTTTATACGTGTCGGCTGTTTTGACCAACTGTAGACCTAGTCTTTTTGCCGCCTCCTCCATCCTCCATGTGTGAGGTTGATCATGAGCTAGACAAAGATGAATTCTTCCATCATACTGTTGATTGAGTTGTGTTTGATTGTCGTCGCAGTCGCTTGTTTTGGCATCATCCTCCGAGTTCTGCTGTGTTTCGCTCTCATCCCTGAGACTTTTTTCAACATTATCTTTCTGCGATAAAAGGGAAGAGGCAGACGCCAAGTAATGTGCCAAAAGTACAAAATGCCTTGTTGCATGTTTTTGCTCATCGAGGGAATTTGTGGATGTCAACAGCCCTAGATGGGGATGATGAAATAAGATGAGATCAAATCCTCCCGTTCTTCTTCTTCTTTCTTGTAGTTCGCGATAGGTCGTCAATTGTGTCGCATCAATGCCATAGAAAATGGTAACTTTTCTTTCCAGTAATTCCTCAATGACACCTGCACTGTTGCTGTACGTTTGACAGAGCTCGTTGTCATTGGAACAAAGCGTGGTGGCTGTGACATTCATTTGGTCACCATAGGCCCGCACAAGTGATAACGATAGCGTAAGGTCGCCATCTCCAACTGTGAGAATGCTAAACGGACGACGCCGACTTTGTTGGTTCGAAACAGGAGAGCTGCCCAGCGGCCTCCCATCGTTGCTGTTGCTGTCGTTGCCCTCCTCTGGTTCCATGCTTACAACATACCCCTATCGAATCAGGGGCAGCCATGCATATTCATACAACTAGTACGGCTGTGTCAATCTGGACCAATGCAATAATAGTGCTGAGAAACAGCCTTCGACGGCCGATCGGAGGGAGGATAATTATTTCACTGAGTTGAATTAAAATCTGTGGTAATAACTCGAACCTTATTGTTGATTACGAGTGATTGCACTATTTACAGCGTGCATTTTGTTTAGCATTTGGTCCTGGAGAAGGTTGTTATAGCGTGATCCCAATACACATCTCAAGTACTACTAGTACCTACCTGTATTGGTCACTTTCTGTGTCTCCTCTCAATAGCAGGCTCCAATCTTGTATGGGAAGAATCTCAGTTCCCAAAGAGCAGATGGCACTTCGTTGCAAGCCCGCCCCCCAAACAAAGGTCCCAGCCACAAGTTTGAAACTAGGGCCGAGAAATCAAATGAAACGACCTAGGATGATTACTCCATTCCTGGCAAGTTGATCCATGGGGATACTGTATTTTGGACTCTTTATTAGCGTTTGCTTTTGTTAAAATTTAGGCTAGCAAGCCTCGATCCATCACATCGCGTCATGCCGACGGTCTATAATGTGTGAGTCACTTTGCGCAATGAGCCAGGGTGCTATTCGCTCCTATTTGCCCATTCCTACATTGGAAGCAAAACATTTCGTGTAAGCTATACTGCGCTCCATTCCCTTTTGGTCAAACACAGGTTTGCACGAAATCGTGGATGAAGTCCTCCAGTCGAAGAGAACACCCTGTCGAACTAGTTTGTGTCGCATCCTGTGAGTTGGTTGTTTTGGCCGGCATCAGCACATTTGTCAAGGCAAAAACCACGGCAGATTGATTGTTCAGAAGAAGCATCCTCTCTGGTTGGGGCTCCGATGCCGATGATCGCAGCGGTAATCAAATGATCGCAAAATCATGATGCCACCGCTTTCATCTCGTCTGGTGATTTCCACCACAAATTTAGTTGCTTTGCCCCTTCTGCCTTTGACAATGCCGTAACTTTTTCGACAAATATTTCATCCTTGGGCAAATTCAGAAGCTTTCCAGTAGGCCCTGACCAACCGCCAACGGAGAATAGTTCATATCCAGCATCAAATGCCAAAAGATTCAACATTGGGAGGTTTTGTTTCGCTTCCACGTCATTTCGTGTCGAAATTTCCATGAAAATGTTTCGAACCATCTTGGAACGAAGTAACTTCTCTGCACCTGCAAACACAGCCGGCTCAAATCCTTCCACATCCACTTTTAGTATGGCAATATTAGGACGCGATTCAAACCACCCCCGTTCTTCTGCAAAGGTATCTAATTTCACCAATTGAATCGCGTGGGAATTGGTAGCGCTTGCCTTCCCGCCGACAGCACCTTGGCCAGGATTGAGAGGATGTTCATGAAAGCCAAAGGATCCGTCTTCTGCCCCAACTCCATAGGGGTACGGGTTCATGCGAGGCATTGTCGTGTCAATATGGGCATCAAACTCGGTTTGGAACCACCGATTGACGTTGAGCGATTCGCAATATCTCATTCTATTTTTTAGGTTTGGCTCAAATGTGTCCACTATAAAAGCCCCCTCAGCTGCTGACGTCAAGGAGAAAATACCAATGTTTCCTATACAAAAAAGGGTCGAAAAAGTTAGGCACCACACCTATCCAGCGCCAACGAGGAAAGATCCTAGATAAACCATGTCAAAACCAAGTGTCCTGATCGTACCTCCTACATCCAATACACGAGAACCGGGTGGAGAATTTCTCAACACTGTTTGAAAACACCTCGTCAGGAGCCTTTCATAGTAAAATCCATATGTCATTACGTCCCAGCGAGGTTTATCAAACTCTTGATTGTGGAGCGACACATAAAACGGAGGATTTTCTACGGTTCTCTTTACATGCATTCTTCCTTCGTTCGGATCCTTCGCTTGCATGGTTTGATCCGTTTTCAGATCTTTCAAAAGCTTGGCACAAGAAAAGGGAGGGTATTTTCCAGGGTCAACGCCCACTGCAGTCGCAGCAGCTGCTGATTGTGTCATTGATGAGCCTGTGGCAGTGGCAGTAGCAGTGGTGGCTGTCGCAGGGTAGGCTTCCTCGAGAGTGCGTGGTTCCAGCAACAGCGATCCAACGTTTTTGCCTCCTTGTGTTGGTGTTGTGGTGGACAGATTTTTCATGCCCTGAATTACGGCAGCGACCGTAAAGACAAACAGAAATACGAGCTTGAAGACTGGAATAGACCCCACTTCCTTTTCTGTCTGTTGCCCAGTTCGGATTGGCGGACCAGTAAGTAGTCGGGCCATGTTCGGTAATTTTTTTATATCAAAACTAATTCTGCTTTCTCAATCCGCCAATAGATGTAGGCTTGCCACTCCGCGGGTACGAACTGATGCTATGAGCCAGCCAATCGATAATTGTGGCCTGAGAAAATAGTTATCAAAGAAAAACCAATTTTTGGCGTTGGGGTTGTTTTCAATTAACTTAATTGATTATGATTGTTTGTGCTGGATCTATGTTGTCATAAAAAAGCGCGCACTGTCCCCAAGTTTTCTATCATCGTAACTGAGGACGATAGGGCTAGCGCCTTAAACCCAGCCGAACAATCTAGCTACTAGCTAGCTAGTAGGAAGCCTACTTGGTCTTGCTTCTAACATAATACTGTATAGTACCTAGCAATGGGTAGCTAGGTATTACCTGGTATAGCTACCAGCTCGACTTGAGGGGATACGACGCAGCTTAATTGCCATACGAGGCTTTGGAGGGGGGTGAAGAGAAAGAAGATAGTGCTGGCAGAAAAACAATGAAGGAAACGATCTGGGGGCCTTTAAATCAAAGCTTGTCAGTCGGGACGAGGGAAATGAGGATGGTACAAACTTGGGTTTTCAGTACTATTACATGGACAGCTCGAGCATATTGCAATAGGCTTGACGACACGTTTTTGCTTGGATATGATCCGAACCTAATCTGTCCTCGTAAACATCAAGTGCCTTGCCATATTCCTTCAAGGCTGCTCTGTAGTTACCCATGTTGGCGAAGACAGACCCCAAGTTAAAGTACGAATGTGCGGTGTCAACGTGCTTTCTTCCGAGAAGAGACTCTTGGATTTCGACGGCTTTACGGAGCATCTTTGTTCCGCCAATGCCATCGCCCATGCGGGACATCAGCCGACCTATGCGGCGATACGTCTTTGCAACTTCCAGTTTTCACTTCCCTGCCATATTCTCTTGAATAGAAAGAGTGTGTCGATGATGCTCCACCACAACATCGCAGTCCTCGTGACCCCGATCATTTGCGTTTTTTTCTACTTCCATTTTGGCCTCCAGTGTCTTAGCGAGATTGGAATGAGACTCTGCCGTCTGGGCATGGTGTGGGCCCAACGTTGATATTCGAATCGATAATGCCAGGCGGTGTGCCTCCAGGGCCGCATCGTAATTGTTTTGTAGGAGTAAGACACGACCAATATAGCTTCGAGCTGATGCAGCTTCCTGCGAGTCTGGCCCAACAGCTTCTTCATACAAAGCAAGCGCGTTCTTGTGTTCCGCCAATGCCTCGTCATATCTTTTCTTCGTAGTCAGTGCGATGCCCTTTAAGATGTGGGACTCGGCCACTCTGACATGACTCGGTCCAAAGACTTTCTCATAGATTGCCTTGGCGCAACTATGCTCTCTCAATGCACCGTCGTAGTCACCTCTGGAGAGCAGCAGCCTTCCAATATCATCATGTGACGCGGCCGTGCTGACATCTTGCGCTCCACAGGCAGTGAGGTTGATGGCAAGAGCAGTGCGCAACAAATTCATTGCTTCCTTCAATTCGCCATGAGCCATCAATAAGTTGCCCGCATTGCTGCAACAGTCTGCACACAATGTGTCGTTTGTATCCGGTTGATTGTCGGCAACTTGGGTGATGGAGTTTTTCAGCCATTGGTGTAAAAATTCGTTCACCACGTGGTTAAGTTCTGTGCATCCTGGAGATTCTCGGATCATTGCTAAAATGGTGACGCGATCTCTTTCGACAGATGCTTTGGCGTTCTGTACCCTTGTCCTCCCTAATACTGAATATAGTCCCTCGATACCTTTCCCCTCAACAAGCAAGTCTTGTTCCAGCTTTTCTTTCTGGGCTGGAGGCATAACCACGGAAAGCTCGCATTTGTTCTTTTGGGCTTGGTAGAGCTCATAAACACACCAAATGCGACTAAGATAGATTGGCTTATCCCATGGAGTCAGCATGGCCAATACATGACCAATGGATGTGACCCTGTTTCCAAATTCTGAAAAAAAATCAACTTCCTCAAAATCGGTCATCCCTGACTTTTCCTGGTCTGCCTGCTCTACCACTCTGTGTTGATTTATACACATGCAACACATCCAAATGTATGTACGCCTTGCATCAAGGCCATGCGCGTTGCAGAATAAAACCAACGTCTGAATGATATCCCCGATAGAGTAGCTAGAATCAAGAGAGCAACGGAACAGTACAGTAAGAGCGACAGTCTTGCTGGGACACGGTCAAATTAATTCAAACAAGGGATTCACCTCCATGAGTAACTAAGCATAAAATTTGCCAGGCCAACATCTTCTCCCCCAAGACAGTGAACATATGCCGATCCAGGCCGTCCATCTATGGGTGAAATCTGGGCCTTTCCTTTTCGCCTAATCACTCCCAGGACTTCCTTCTTGCTGAGATCCTCAATCTCTGAGATTTTAGAGTGCTTATTGTAGCCTGCTGCAATCACTTCGGCCATGAATGTCGTCCTGAGGTATTCCACACTGACACCTAACCGGTTGCTATTGATGTCTCGGGGAGCATCGCTGGGTGACTCATTCTTGCCACTTCGTAAGAAAAGAATACTGCGCAGAAGCAATTCAGACTCCTCCAAAGTCTTCTCGAACATATCCTGGCAGAGTTCGGATTCCCAATTCTCGCACGCATTTTGAGCTTTGATTGCCTCCTCCCACGCCAAGTCAATTTTTTCTAATCAAAACAAACATCTTGCAATGGCGCAATGTTGAGTAACAATTCCCGGGGGGGGCGTTTAAAGCAAGGCACTGCTCCAAGCTGGCTCTGTATTCATCCAAGGCAGCCGCATACCTGCCCTCCCAAAAGAGTTTGTTCCCAGCAGGAAAGTGAGAGTCTTCGATGGCGACAGTCATGACTGCAATTTTAGTTTGGAGCCGGATTCCACGACTGTGGCCCTCGCCAAAATGGCTTTCATAATTTGCGAGTGCCTTTTGATATAATATCCGCGCCTCTTCTGGGTGTCCCAACTCGAATAGATGATCGGCGAAAGTCTCAGTACAAGATCTATATAAAAAGGTGGATTTGACTTTTAGACTGTCCGAGATGGAGGAGAATTCCCGGAAACAAGAGAGTGCGTTGCCTTTGCTTTCGACAGAATCCGTCCCAGCAGACTCGGCGTCATCGTCTTTTTCTGTCTTCATTGGCTGGTTTCTCTTTGCCAAGACATCGAGCAGATGACACATTTGTTGGGAATGTTCCTGCTGCACCTGCAGACAATCCAAACAGAAATCGAACTCACATTTGCGACAGGTCCAGGGGGCAAAATGCGTTTTAATGTGTAGCTTGTCGCAAACATCGCATAAAATATTGTCTAAAGAGTCACTATATCGATTGGCTGGATCAGACGTGACCAACTCGTGGCCTTCAAGACAGAGCAGCTTGCCACTGCTGGTAGAATCTGCCATGGATTGGGCCATCTCCTCATTATTGGTCGGCGAAGTCATTGGTTAAATGAACTGCATTTGAGGCCGTTATTTTGAACATGGCTGCGGATCGCAATAATGTCTAGTGTTCCCTCATTCAGATCCCCACAGCTAGATAATCAAAAGCTATTAGAACCACTTTAATGCATGTGTTGCAGGCTTGCCCTGAAGACTATGGTAATCAAATGTATCACAATATGCAGGAATTTATGGTAATAGCTAGCTCTACTCTACTAGCTAGCTAGCTATCGATAACAATTATGGTAAAGAAAGGTCAAAGGTTGGTGCCAAATATAAAATTCGGCGCAAGTATGATTCAGTCATGAGTTAATCGGTTCCCGTAAAAAGTCGGTGGCGCGCGCGAGAACGGGAGAAAGTTTTACTAAGTGAAAACTAGCCGTTAACCGCCGTTTGATAACTTTTCAATGTAGGAGCGCCTCACGAAACAAATTAGAGTGTCGTGGTTTCATCGACATGCAATCCTCATCATAAAATACGATTATCTCTCAAGTTCGTTGTTTCTTTCTCATCAGCAATCAATTTTATTCATCAATTCAACATTTTCCACCATGCCCGTTCTCGAAAACGTTTCCACTAACTGCCCCAAGACGCCTGCCCGTGCTGTCAAGTATTTGACGAATGAGCTCGAGAAACGTGATGCCGAAAACGAGGCGCTTCAAGCCCAAGTTTCCGATTTGACAAAGGCTCTCGGAAGTGTCAAGCTTTTCAACCAAACTGTCGAAGTTCCTAAGGAGGAAAAGAAGGACACCAAGAAGAAGGACAAGAAGAGTGCTCCCAAGCCAGCGATCACTGCCTACAAGTTCTACTGCGAGGATGTCAAGACCAAGAACGGCGCCGACGCCAAGTCTGGCAAGGAATTGCAGCAGGAGTGGAAGGAAATCAAAGGCGATGCTCGCAAAAAGTACACCGACATGGCCGCGGAAGACAAGAAGCGCTTTGATCGCGAAAACGCTGAGCACGAAGCCCTTCAGAAGCTCTACCAGCAACGTGAGCAGGAGAAGACCCAGTCGGCTGCTATGGCCTTGTACGAGGCCCACCAGCTAGCCGCCAAGGCTATGGCCAACAAACCCGACGATGGAAAGAAAAAGAAGAAGACCAAGGATGCCGACGCCCCCAAGCGAGCCAAGTCTGCCTACATGTACTTTTGTGAAGCCAAGCGCACTGAAGTTGTTAGCAAGAACACCGACAAGAGTCCTACCGAAGTCATGAAGATTCTCGGTGAAGAATGGGCTAAACTCAGCAAGGGCAAGGGAGGCAAGAATGGCACAAAGAAGTTTGATGATCTAGCGGAGAAAGACAAGGCCCGATACGAAAAAGAGAAGGCCGCCTACGACGCTGTCAAAGAAGAGCAGGTTCGTGCCAGCAAGGCAGAAGAGGAGGCTCAACTCAAGATTGATCTAGAGGAGGCCCGCAAGATGGTCGAGATGGCTGAGGCCGAGGCTGCCACAACCGAGTCTGTTGTGCCTTCCAAGGGAACCAAGGGAAAGAAAGAGAAAGATGACAAGCCAAAGGGTCCCAAGAAGGCCGCAACCGCTTACATTTGCTTCGTTGCCGCCAACCGTGAGCAAATCAAATCTGGCATGCCCCCGGCATCTACTTTCGCTGAGATCTCTACCGAAGTTGGCCGTCAGTGGAAGCTTTTGAACGACAAGCAGAAGGCCCCGTACGAGGCCATGGCCTCTAAGGACAAGGAACGCTACGAACAGGAGAAGGCTGCCATGGCTGTTTAATGCGGATACTCCTTCGGGGTACTTTTGGGAAATAGTGTGGAGTCTTCTTACATTTTGGGCGCCTAAGAATGCCTTGGCTTCACGTGGCAGCCTTTCGAAGTAAGCTCAAAAGCAGTGTCCATGTAATAATGAGCATCACACTACTAGTGGTAGTAATTATGGAGAGAATGAAATAACCTCCATTAATTGCAGTACATAATAATAAAATCATTGGTCAAAAAGACGAAGTAGCTCGCGTATTGTACTAGTAGGCCACCCACCAACTGGCATGCCTAGAAAGCGGCCGCCTTTGGCCTCCCGCCCCTCTACATACCGAACCCTTTTCTCTTCTACAAGTGTATTGGCCCTGTGCACTACGTGTACTACTTTTCTACCTCATGTAGGCAATGTTGGCGAAGTAACTAAAAGCAATTTTGTCACAAAACTACAAAAGATATAATTACCTATTGCCTACTTTACTTTCCCTTCTTTGACTTCTTCGCCTTCTTGCCGCCCCCTCCACCAAACCCTACGGACTTAGATGCCGCTTTTCTAATCTGTGGAAAAGCGTGCATGAATTCCACTTGTTGTTCTGCCAGGGCCCGCTCCTTAGCATCTGTACTTACCAAGGCAGGTACGTTCAAGCAGTCATAGACGAATTGCAATGCTTGGACTTCGGTCGGTGTCAAATCAGGATGCCAGATTCTCATCATGAGAATGTATCTCATTTCATCACTTTCATTGATAGCATCGTGCATAAGACTAGTGTCGAACACCATCATTTCTCCATTGATCCACTGACGTGTTTCGTCTCCAATCGTTAGTCGGCACTTGTTGTTGCCACTGACAATAATAATGTAGGTTGCATGGTGATTGGTCATAATAATGGTACAATGATTGCGTATTAGAGATGGATGATGAATATGAGCATCATCATCCGTATTACTAAAATGAATAAGAAGCCAATCAAACAGAACTTACGATTCGGGAATAACCAGTGGAAGGTGGGATGTCAATACAAAATTCGTAAAGTCACTGTGTGGTTTAATGGAAGTGTTTGGCTTCATGCTGGCAAAGAACACTTCGACAATAGGAACTTTGCAATCATTAATGGCTTTTGCTGTTTTTGGAAATAGATTCACATTCACCTGCATGTTGAAGGAAATTAGAATCTTGTGAGAACAAGAAGAAAAAAAAGCATTCCAGGGAATCCTTGCATATATAGCAACAAAGAAGGTCGTACCGGATCCCAAACACCCCGATCACAGAGCACCAGTGTTTTCCAACCCAAACCGTAAGACGATGCGTCTTCGGTCAAGGCACCAGCCCATATATTGTTGCCTTGCTTCTGCAGCTTGTCAGGATCGGCAATAGCGACTTGTTTGAATTCCTCCACAATTTCTTTGTATTTCTTTTGAAGCTTCACTGTCCATTTGTTGATTTTAGGATCTTCGTTGACATCCCAAAATTCTTGAATGGGCAATCCTGGCACATAGGAGTGACAGAGTTGATGACAGCTGCTCTTGTCGGGAGACACATCGGACGGACCCACGTATTCTTTGTGGACGTAATCTTTTTCCAGCAATCGCCACGACGTGAGAATGCGTTGGATATCTTGTTCCCCTCCAAATTTCTCAATCATGCCTTGTTCGACCATTCCAGCAAACGTGTGCGGTGGTAACGGTTGGGTCTCTGGAAGTTGCGGTGCTTCTGTGCTGACCATCTTGGCGACGGTTGTGGATGGAAGCGAATTCTGTTTTGGATGCAAAACAAAGGCTTCCGACGACTGCAAAAGGACAAGTGCCAGGGAAAGAAGACTGGGGCGACACATGATACTAATCTAAAAGCTCCGTAGGATATGAAGTTCGCCGATGAAGAATCTCAATTTCGCCTCTAGCTAGAAGGAGATATGGATTCAATCTGAGCATCGGGTAACCAAATGGGATGGATGCATGTGATGGCAAACAACGAGAACATTAATTTTGATTCA
>ENA-ORBV01011513-ORBV01011513.1-microbial-mat-metagenome-genome-assembly--contig:-NODE-11513-length-13873-cov-4.211293_pt1 | contig 13873 bp, 14 predicted proteins | sample MGYA00237777_ERZ505514 | MGnify/ENA primary metagenome ERZ505514 (study PRJEB26160, sample SAMN06269048) | microbial mat metagenome | isolation source: Oligotrophic lake microbial mat | place...
GGACGACGTTTTGAGGAGGCTTGGGCTGGGATAGCAGGGGCGCGGCTGCGGCGGCCAGGAATTGGCGGCGGTTCAGTCCATAATTCATACGATGGGCTTCCTTTTGTATTGGCGGTTGGAGAAGCGCTGGCATTCTTTGGCTAGTTCGCTTTCTGGTGCGAGGGCGATGCCGAGCTTATAGGCTGCGATGGCTTCTGTGTGCCGGTTGAGGAGATCGAGAGTTTGGCCCAAACGGAGGCAGGCCATGATGCCGGTGTTGAGATCGAGATGGTCTCGCGCGGCAACGGCGCGTTTGAGTTCTGGGAGGGCCTTGTTGTATTCGTCAAACCAGAAGAGGAGATTGCCTTTGAGGTAGGCGAGCTTTTCGGGCTGGACGCCGGTGACCGTGCTGAGTTGGTTCAGGGCTTTATCGCGTTCGCCGAGGTCGGCGTACATGTGGGCGAGTTCGATGCGGAAAAGGTAGTTGCGGGGATAGGCGGCGATGAGGCCTTCGAGGAGGGGAACGGCCTGGGCCGAGCGCTTCTCGCGGCGGTAGATGGCGGCGAGGAGGATCTTGGCGTCGGAGCGATTGTTGACCCCTTTGGAGGCGACTTCTTCGAGGGTGCGGATGCCGCCGTCGCGGTCTCCACGGATGCCGGCGAGGAAGCCCATCATCTTGTAAGTCCAGGAGAGGCTGCCGACGATGTAGTCATGAAGGCCGAGGATGATTTTTGCGTCGATGTAGGCGGGGTCGGCATCAATGGCGAGTTGGGCGTGTTTGCGCGAGGCGGTGGAATCTTTGAGGGCATCGAGCCAGGCTTTGCGGACGAGGAAACTGTAATTGGCGCGGATGCCATATGTAATGGCGATGGAATAGAGGCCATAGGCGTCTTTCGGGTTTTTGGCGATGCGGGCCTGGGCTTTGGAGAAGGCGGCGTTGATGGCGTTGTCGAAGCCGGAGTGTTCTTCTTCTGTCGGGTTCATGCGCTCGCGACGGAAGAAGGGGTTGGTGCCAGAGACGAGTTCCGATTCGAGAGCGCCGGCCTTGAGCATGGCGTTATAGAGAATGGTTTGGGCGATGTAATTCTGGCAATGGGGATCTTCGGGATTTTTGGCTGCGGCGCGTCGAAAGATGACTAGAGCTTCGTCGTACTCGATGTTGTTGCCATGATCAAAGCCCCGGAGGATATCCGGGGCGATGGGTGGCGGAGTAAAGGCGAGAGTGAGAAGGAGCGGGAGCATTAGAGGCCTTTTTCGAGAGGGAGTGCGAGGGGCGCTTCCACGAGGAAGTCGAGGCTGCTCATGGCGGCAAGGGCTGCGCGGATGGCGGCTTCGCGGGCGGGTTCGATGGTTATGACAAAGGGGAGGTTTGTTTTGTCGTCAGAGGGAAGCTGGAGGACGGCGTCGATGGAGATGCCGTTTTCGGCGAGGATCTTGCCGAGGGTGGCGATGATGCCGGTGGCATCCTTGACGCGGAAGCGGAGGTAATAGCCGGAGGTGAAATCGTCTGGAGAGGCGAGAGTGGCCTGCTTGAGAGTTTGAAAGCTGAAGGGGGAGACGCGGAGGCTGGCGCCGGATTTGAGATCGCGGGCGGCGCGCATGATGTCAGAAACAACGGCGACTCCGGTAGGGAGGGGGCCAGCGCCGCGGCCGTAATAGAAGGTGTCTTGACCTGCAGCACCGCGGATCCAGATGGCGTTATATGCGCCGAGGACGCTGGCGAGGATGGTGGATTTGGGGATGAGAGTGGGGCGGACTGAGAGGGCGAGACCGGCGGGTGTTTTACGGGCGGCGCAGATAAGGCGGATGGTGTGGCCGAGGGTGTGCGCGTACTGGAAATCAAAGGGGGTAATGCGGCTGATACCTTCGCAGTAGATCTCGGTTGGGTTGACATGCTGGCCGAAAGCGAGTTGGGAGAGTAGGGCGAGTTTGGAGCGGGCGTCGTAGCCTTCGACGTCGGCAGTGGGATCTGTTTCGGCATAGCCGAGGCGCTGGGCTTCGGCCAAGACGTCCGCGAAGGCGGTGCCTTTTGATTCGATCTCTGTGAGGATGTAATTGGAGGTGCCGTTCAAGATGCCAAAGAAGGCTTCGATCGAATCTGCAGAGATGCCTTCGCGGATGACGGCGTGGATGGGGATACCACCAGCGACGGAGGCCTCCATGTGGATGGTGGTGCCGTTGGCTGTGGCGAGGGCGGTGAGTTCCGCGCCTTTGAGGGCCATGAGTTCTTTGTTGGCCGTGACGACAGGTTTGCCGGTTTTGAGAGCGGCTTCGATGGCTTCGAGAGCGGTGGTTGTGCCGCCGATGAGTTCGCAGACGATGTCGACGTTTTCTGAGTGGACGACGTCGGTCCAACGGTCTGTCAGGAGAGCACCTGCGGGGAAGTCTGAAACATTTTTGGTGAGAATGTTTCGGCTTGAGATTGCGGTGACTGTGAGCGGGAAGCCGAGTTTGGCCTGAAGTTCTGCGGCGTTAGACGCGAGGATTTGAAGGGTGCCGGAGCCGACGTTGCCGGAGCCGATAATACCGATGCGAACGGGTTTCATAAAGCTTTAGGGTACCTTATATGTGATTCAGGGGATTAGGTTTAAGGCCGAATCGGGTTGGATTCTGTTCTGGGATTTTTCGCGCCATTTTGAGTCTTCGCGATAGGTGCGCGCGGCAGAATGGAATTTGCGGGCTTCGCGGAGTTCTGCGAGTTCGAGGAGGTGGATTGGAGCACGATCGGCAAGGAGTTTTTCGAAGGCTTTGGTTGCGAGGGCGGTGGGGGTGAGCGTGTCGCTGCCGGGGAGGAATGCAATATCGCTGATGGCGGCATTCCAATAGTGATGGAGCATGGCTGCGTGACGACGACGGCGCCAGGAAGAGGAGACCATCTGGTCTATCATTTCGAGCTCCATTTCGCTGTTGGGCTGAAAGCGATCGATGTAGTCCTCAAAGATGGTATCGAAGCGTTTTTGATCTTCGGGGAGGATGAGAGTGGCCTGGGAGTAAGCGCCATGTTTGAAGCTATTGAGGCGATTGCGATGCTTGCCCTCTGTGGTGATTGGGCCACGGGATTTGCTGCCATTGCTGCGAGCGGCATCGCGTTGTTTTTGAGTGGTGAGGCGCGGCCGGCGTTTTGTGCTGACGGGCGGCTGAGTTAAATCTTGAGACATGAGGATGGACCTCCGGCTGGGACATACGAAGTTGACGCAATTGCGCAACCGCAGATGAAGTTAGCATGGGTGGGGAAGGAGTTGGGTTGGAGGTAGATGGCAAGTCTTTTAGAATGTAAGGGAAAGAATTTTTTCGCGGGGCGTGAATGAAAAAGTTCGCATCGGCCGCACGAGCGCTCAGAATGTGGGGAATCTCATGTTTGAAGCTGTTGCTAAGACGGACTGCTTAATTGGGCAGGATCGAGATCTCGAAGCGCTCCATGGCGAATATGAAGAATATGAACCGTCTTCCGAGACTCATCGATCTCATAGAGAATTCGATAAACATTCCGACGTTTTCCGAAATGGAGGCAGAGGATCTGGCGTTTGGACTCAATTGCTTCTTTTGCCAAAAGACATCTATTGGGCATCAATTCCAAGGAGTAGATGCAATCCATCAATTCTTCGAACCATTCTGGCCCACGAACAGGGGCTCGCTCAAACAGCCAATCGTAAATCTGGTCTGCGTCGGCTTTTGCTGTATCAGCGAGGACGATTTGGTAGGCCACGTTTTGCGCGGAATTCCGATTCAAACTTTTTCAGAGGAGTGACGCGGCCTGCTGCGACGTCAGCGAGGGCCTGTTGGATTTTTCCCATTGATTCGAGTTCGTCCAAACGGTCGAGCAAGTGCTGGTAGGAAGCAGCATCCTGGACGACGAGCTCTGCTTTCCCATTGATGGTGAGTACAACGGGATGGCCGGTACCCCGCATTTGGTCAAGGAAGGTTGAGGTGTTTCGCTTGAAGTCGCTGAGGGAATGAATGTCTTTATCGATACTGATCATTGGAAGAGCCTGCGTCTAATTTGCACTCAATTTGATGCTAGCAGGAATTAGCGGAACGGTGCGCCGGGTGAATGAAGATTTGCACAAGAGTTGGTTTCAGGACGCAGAGTACAAGCGCGAGTATGAGGCGCTGGAAGAGGAATTCTCGCTGGTGGCTAGCTTGATCGAGGCGCGGTCCCGGGCGGGGCTCACGCAACACGAGTTGGCCAAGAGGATGAATACAACGCAGGCGGTGATTGCGCGACTGGAGGGTGGAACGCATATGCCGTCCACGCGGACGCTTGAGAAGTTTGCCAAGGCTACGGGCAGCCGATTGCGGATTGTGTTTGAGCCTGCGATTTCCCGCTAAGCTTGCGATGCTGAACGATAGGCAAGCGGAGTTTGCCATGCGTTGTGATGCCCTGAAATACATAACCGAAATCGGATGGCCGAGCGGAGAGGGAAATTGAGATGAGTCAAACGCTGGATGAGAAGCTTGCGATGATTTCGGTCTGAGTGGGGTGAGAAGGTGGAAGCTCGCGCTGCGGTATGGATTGAGACGGGATTGTTGCTTGTCGAAGAACGAAGCGCTGATGGCGGCACACGAAAGAAAAGAGCAGCGGAGTTTGGTGCCGGGTAAGAGGGGGAGCGGTAATTCCAGGGGGTGGAATCTGCATTGCGAGGCTTGAAGGTGTCGACCTGTCCCAGGCAGAAATTCACCAGATCTGGAGAGTGATGCTTTTGTTGAGGGTATGGCTGAAGTGGTTGATTTGCAGTTAGATAGAGGATTTCGTTGGGAGTTCGCCTTGGGCAATATGGGGCGAATTCGTGGGGTGGGCTTTAAGCCAAAGGCGCGGTTTTATTGGGGATTTCTTAAGGGACGGGTCAGGCTGATGACTTTTTAAGCAAGAGTATTGGACGAATCGAGCAGAATTGAAGCAGAGTCTTGATGATCTGCGCACTATCACGCGCGGTTAGCGAATCTAGAGACTCGGCCAGATGTTTGGCCTGCGGTCTCCTCGACAGAGGCTAAGCCTTCGCGTACGCGGCGATGAAGGACAGCGTGAAATTCGGCGAGCGCCCAAGCTGACGCGTGGATCCTGCATGTGCCGAGCTTTCACATCTCCTTGCGCCGTTCCCTGTTTTAAATTTGGTTCAATAGTCGCCGACCAAGCTTGTGGTCCTTGACATAAGCGGGATAGTCAGGGTGACTAGGATGCAACGGGCTGAGGAATTTCGTTTTCTTTTCCTGCCCAGAGCATCAGCCATACATAGAGATCATGAGCAGGATCGGAAACTTCGCCAGGCGTTTTTTTGCCCATGAAAATTTCGGCGACTTCACGGGCTGCAGGCTGGGCCTGGATTTTATCCATGGAGCCTTCCAGTTGTTGATGCAGATCTTGAGGGATATCCTGCATCTTTACCAGGATTGCGAGCATATGACTCTCTTGCGGCTTTAATTCCACAGAAGCAAAGTTGTCTTTGATTTTGAACAGAGCTCGTTCTTTTTCGGACATGTCGCCCTCTCTCTTAATTATGCCCCATTCGTAGGGAGGTTCAGCTTCAGGAAACGGATGCCACCCAGCGTTGGACAGGAGTTGCTCATTTCGTCGGGGCGCCCGTCGGCAGTCCACTCGTTGCGTGGAGAACGATTCAAGGTGACGACAGCGGCGTGTGTTCCGGCAGGGAACTCAATCTCATGAGCGCCATTGACCGGATCCTTAAACAGTGCAGGCACGATTCTTGGGTTTTTCTGGCGAGTATTTGAAAGATCGATCATGCCGAGACTGGTGAGGGTGAGGACGGAACAGCCAGGGTCATCTGCAAGGTTAATCGCGTTGCGTGCCGTCCAACGGGTCATGAGCTGAGGACCATCCATGAGCAGTGCAATTACCAGGTCTGGTCCGACGCTACGCACAATCTCACCCACTGGATCGGGTCGCGCAAGATCTTCGCAAATGAGCGGCATAAGGCAAAGCCATGAATTCAACTGATGTACGATAATCTCCCGATTTCCGAGTCCGATATACTCCCACCATCTAGTTTCGGGTTCGAGTCTGGAGCCCAATTGGTAGTTCACAATTTGAGATCTGTCCAACTGCCAGCGGTGGTGTTTGCGCTGTGAAGCTTGTAAGGAAAATGCACCTCGAATTTTAACCTCATTCTGCCCAGCCTCGAAATCGCTATTGGCAGGCTTGGAAACCCCAGCAATCATTATGAAGCCTCGTTTCTTGGCTAGACTGCTTAGAGTTTCCCATTCGGCTTCGTTGACTGCGCACTCGGGGAGCACCACGAGATGAATTTTGTCTACTTGTTGCAAGGCCTTTTCCAATGCCTGTTCGAGCGCTTTGTAGACATCTGCCGAAGAATCCGGGTCATATGTGAAAAAACCAAATCCATTGGGCATATTGGACATTTCTTCGGGAGCAGGAGCAACTGGCCTGAAGGCCTTCGGTGAAATGTTAAAGGGCCAAGGAAAGAGCAGCACATTCATGCTGGAAGCTTTCTCTTGAAGATCATGATCCACGCGCCATGAAGCTGCAACTTCGCAGCCTTCAATCGCGCAAAGGTTATGAGAGAGTGAACGAACGTTCAGCCCTGATTGGGGAGTACGCCGCTTTCCCAAGATTGTTATGCGTGAAGTGTCGAGTTCGCTCTGAAAGAGCAATGGGTGCGCCTGGTTCAAGTAAAGCGACTGCATCCAAAACTGCAAGTTCTCTTTCCCGAATAGACCCGCCTGATGTAATCCATTCGCAGTGCCTAGACCTGCAGAAGCTTCATCTGCCAGAGCAAGGAGAAGGAGCGCATCGTGTGCAAGGTGTTGTTGGTGACTGAAGGCCTGAACTGGAATTCCCCAAGCGTTCTTGATGAAGGAATTCCAGATGCTGTTCACCATGTCAGGAGCAGGCTTATCGAGAAAGTATGCCTTCTTCCATTCGCCGCCCAGATTACTGGACCATTTCGCATATCCCAATGCGGAAGGGATGCTCCAACGCGGTGCAGGCCATTTTTGCAGGGCTTGGATGTAGGCACCCGACCGTTGGATGAGAGCCGACATGAGGCCGAAGACGTCTGGTGGCCAGGCTGGAAGTTGCCGCTGGTTTGGATCTTCCAGTCGCGGCAGCAGGAAGCTGAAGAGTTCTCCTACGATTAAAGGCGAGGGCTGCACAGGTATGGGAGTAGTGCTCATAAGCGGAATAAAATCTCCTTATCCGTGAGATCCGTTAATAATTCCTTGATTTGCAGGGCTAGAGAGGGATTGGCGAAAAGTATGCCCAGTGCGATGTTTCGGGTTGGGGCGGCTTTGGTGAGGTTGGCGCTGGAATCCGACATTCGATTCGATAAAAGACGTGTGCTTTTGGCTGCCAGATCTGGCCCCCTGCGTTAGTCGGATTGTGAGCATACCTCACTATCTCACCAACTCCATTAGCTTTGAGTAGCTGGTGACCGGATCGTAACGGACTTGAACCGATGATATTTTGGCGAAGAATTTGCGGGCGCAGTCGATCTTGGATTTTTCGATTTCTCTTAGCTGCATAGAGGAGATATCGCCTTTGGTTTCGGCGATGAAATAGATGTGCTTTACCGTGCCTTGCTTGAAGGCGATGGCCCAGTCGGGGTTCCAGGTGGGCTGGCGCTTGTGGCGGTTCTTGGGGTTGTAGGCTTCGACAAATTCTTTCAGATGGTCGCTGCGGAAGGATTTCTTTTTGAGGGCGTGGTGGATGTTAGTCCGGTAATCGTAATACCCAGCCTTTTTCGTTCAGGGCTGTTTGGCGGCCTTGCGGTTGTCGGAAAAGAGGACGTTCGTCGTGAAGGCATTCACTTAGAAGATGCTGGTGGGTAGCGGCAGGGAAATCCCATTCGAGGCAGGGACGGAGGTGTCTGAAGAGGCTGTCCCCCAGGCCATAAATGTCTCGGCAATCAACGTAAAGTCTGTTTTTGATGACTCCGCAAGGAGTCGAAAGCCCTCGTACTGAGGTAGAGGAAGCCACGCGTGCAGCAAATAAAAGTCATCGCCAAAGACATTCGAGTAATGGATTAATTCGAAAGGTGTGGCCCGCAAAAGCTCAGCCGCATTCGAATTGCCTCGTTTTGTCAGAATCTGCAAGACGTTATGTTTGAGCTTGTCAAACTGAGGCTTGGGCAACACTGATCCATCCAAATCGAAATCGCTTGCGTCACCACTGCTGTAGAGAGTGATCACTTTTTTCGAAGCCTTTTGTCATCCGGGGTCAGATCGTCGAGGAACTCGGATGCGGGGATGGTGGCGGTGAGGAGGAGGCGGTCTCGGGCGCGGGTGCAGGCTACGTAGAGGAGGTGGCGCTCGGTGTTGTAGGCTTCTTCGATGTCGGATTGGTCGGCTAGGGATTCAATGCGTTCGGCGGATGGGATTACGTCTTCGTCGAGGGCCATTACCGCTACCGATTGGAATTCCAGGCCTTTGGCCAAGTGCATTGTACTGATCGAGACCCGGTTGGTGCCTTGGAGCATGTTGTCGTCGAGGATGGCGTATTCGAGGCTGGCGTTTTCGACGGCGGATTTAGCTCGATTGAGTTCTGCTCTCGATCGGACGAAGATTCCTATTGACTGCGGAGTTGTGCCAGCAAATAGTTCTGCTTTCAGCCATTCGGTGATGGCTTGGGATTCGGCTTGGCTGGTTGGGTAGCGAGCAATCTTGGGTTCAGGGCCGTTGAATGCTGAGACTGTTCCCGTTCTTGTTTCCTTGTTGCCGTCGGCGTCTGATAGCTCCTTATCGAGTAGCCGGTCGGCCTGGCTTCTGATTTGATGGGAGGTGCGGTAGTTTACCTTCAGCGTGCTTGATCGGCCACGGATGTCTACTCCCAAAGCCTTCCATGAAAAGGGTTGCTCGAAGATGCGTTGTCCGAGGTCGCCGGCGAAGAATAGGCGGTTGGGTTTGGCCGGGTCCATCGAGGCCAGAAACTTGAGTTGAGCCACGCTGAGGTCCTGGGCTTCATCCACGATGATGTGCTCGAATGGTTTGGTTTTCATCTTTGCCAGCTTGCCAGCAAGGCTCGTGTAGAGCTGTGAGGGCGTCAGCAGGCTATTCGATTTAAGATGGTTGAGGACTGGTTCGAAGATCCGCCAAAGGGTTTTGCGCTGGTTCTCGGGGAGTCTGGTGCGGCGGCCCAAGCGGACCACGTCCCGGTAGGATTCCCAAGTATCGAGGCACCAAGCGTCGACCACGTTACTCCATTCTGATCGGAGGAATGCTTGCGAGAATTTGTGATCCGGGAGCTTCCTGCTGGAGTCGAGCAGAAGTGTTTCGAGAGCAGATGTTTCGATGAGTTTTGGTTTGCCAATGTGCAGCTTGTAAAGATGGTGCGCGATTGAATCCAAGGAATGGACTTCGATGCGATCGCCCAATCGCGGCTGATTCCCGATCAAACGGCGGAGACGGATGTGGAGAGCCTGGGCAAGAGGATCGGAGAAGGTGGTTAGAAGGACTCGCGAGTTTTCATCAGCCTTGGCCAAATAGACTGCGCGGTGGAGGGCAACGATGGTTTTGCCCGTTCCGGCTGAGCCGGAAACTCGGGCGGGGCCGTTGAATCCCTTTTGGACGATTGCATTTTGTTTCGGGTGGAGGAAGATGGTCCACTTCTCCCAAGGGTTGGCGAGGGCTCGCTCCAGTTCTTCACTGGATTCGAGGAGGCGGAAGCGGCGTTTGGCGTCCGGGTGGTTGAAGGGATCGGTGGTGATCCTCTCTGGCGTAGCGGGAGTGTTGCCGGTGGCTAGTTCGAGCAGGGCTTCTGCGGCTTCTCTAGGGAGATGATCGGTCAAGGCGAGCAGCGAGTCTTCGTTGGCTGCCTGGACATCTGGGAGCCATTCTACAGGGACGCCGTAGGCGAGGAGGGTCTCTGCGGGGATGTTGCGAGAGAGCGGAGGTTTGGGGGCCGGAGAATCGATGTAAATGGGGACTTCGATTTCTTTGACGGTTTCGCGGATCTCGACGAGTTGGGCGGCGCCAGTTTTAGGGTGTGTTTCCAGTTTGCGGCGCTGGGCCCATTTGTAGGCTTCGTCGTGGTGATCGACGTAACAGAGGAGCAGGCTGGAGGCGGAGCGATGGACGATGATTCGGATGTCGAGGTTGACGCGGATGGAGGCGAAATTGGAATCGCGGACTTTGTCGAGTTTGTGGAATTGGAGGCTGGGGTGGGCGGGGTTGAGTTGGAGATCAAAGGCAGCGGTCTTGACAGCTTTCTGCTCCTCGTTGGTGAGTTTGCCTAGAGAGTCGGTGAAGGTGTCGGCAATACGGAATTCCATCTCAGTGCTTAGTGATTTTGTCTGCGAAATAGAGAAGCTTGATTTGAGTTTGGCCAGCGGGACGGGGCCATTCAAAGTGAATACGAAACTGTTGTTGTTTGATCTTTCCGTGCCACGGGCAGAATATGTTTTTGCCGGGATCGGACGGATCTTTGAAAGTCAGATCGGACTTAAAGTCTCGCTTGTTGGAGTCTGACTCATCGGTGAACTTTGGCGCGTGCCCCTGGAAGTAGACTTGATGGAGTTCATGTCCATGAGGTGTCAATGAACCATCTGCGTTTGTCTCTGTCGCCAACGATTGAAGTACTTCGAAGAGTTCCAATGCTCTTTCCACGATTACGGGATTGCAGGGAAATGGCGCCAGTTGGCTAAGGATATCATCCGAAAATACTAAATTCGTAAACTCCTGACTGGAGTATTGCAACAATGCCGACCAAGAGGAGGGCATATTGTTTGTAGATCCAAGGAGATCTTCAATATGCCAGGAATTGGTAATAAGTATCACGCCGAGGGGCTCTTCGGGAAGTGCGTAATCAACTTTTAGCGGAGAGTATTGAAACCGTTCGCTTATTAGACTGAATACGGAAGTGGCGCGAAACGCCAGGTGACGTCGAGCCGCTTCGCCCAAGCCCAGGTTCGTCACATCAGATCCGTCATGTTCAAAGCAATCCTCTGGAAGGTGAACCCTATCATCATCCCCGAAAGGACCAGCACGATCCAGCCATGAAAGTGTCTGGCGTACAAAATTCTGGTCCCGGATCGCGAGCACAGCTTCCCTAAGATTCATGTCGGGCGTAGCCGGTCGAAATGAGAATTCTCTTGAAGTGAAGAGTTTGGCAGCTACAGCGGCCGCGTTAGCCCTTGCTTTGAGGATCGGCTCGAGTGCGGTCCGAAAGTCTTGTGGGCTCGCGAACTGCCCGTGCAACGAAAGGTCATTTAAGTGCCATTCCATGAGGTTTCTCTTGTATCGCCTTTAGTTCCACCCGGCAAGAGTTGCCAAGTCTTTTTCTGCCTGATCGAAGAAGCCCGCAGGCCAATCGCTAATGCGTCCCGATTTGTCGAGTGCCAAGCGGGTGACATGAGATTCCGCCTTCGGCGCGAAGAAGTAGATTGCGACGTCATCCGGATTGATTCGACCATCGCGAACAGCCAAGCGAACGCCGTTCAGCAGATGGTCCGAATGAGTTTCGACGATCATTTGATTGCCATGCTGCGCCGCATTGGCGAGAAAGTGGCCCATTCGGGATTGGCCCATCGGGTGGAGGTGCGCTTCGGGCGAGTCAATGATCACCGGCTGCCGTTTCCCAGCTAGAAGCCCCGCCATCAAGATGGGAAAGGCGTAGGATATTCCATAGCCCACATTGGCGGGACTGTTCCATTCGCCGGTAGGACTGGTCCGGAATTCCAAGCGCATCTGATTTGTTTTCTCGATCGGGACTGCGTTTACTTCGGTGCCCGGAAATAGTTCGGACATCCAGCTATTCAGTTGTAGGCGCAATGTAACGGCGCGAGATTCGGACGGATTGCTTAGTCCATCAGCGATCGCTGAATCGCCACGCTGGTAGAGCCAGAAGCTCGCAAATTGGCCAATCGTTCCCAAATTGATGGAAGACTGGAAGGCATCATCCGGGCTTGGGAAGATGTTTGTCTGGTTTAGGCGTCCCGCCGAAAGGAAGATCAAATGTTCAAGTTCCTGATAGAGATTGGCAGATGCCGCCGTCATGTATACCGGAGTTATTCCTGACAAAGCAGGCTGCTCCAAACCAATAGCCTTTGAATAAGGCGTAACGATTTCTTTTTCGAATTCAACGCTTGCCAGGCTCAACGATCGACGAAACTCTTCTTCGAGGAAAAATTTCCATAGGAAACTGGCCTCAGAGTTTGAGATTCCCAAGGACAGAGTCTTCGCCCCTTCGCGATTGTTCAACACTTCGCTGGGAGAACCGAGGGCAACCTGTTCGCCGTTGAGGGCGAGCGAATTGCTGGTGCGGTTCATTCGAATGGATTGGCTAAGTAGAAGCAGCGACTGGAGGACTGTAGACTTCCCCCCTGCGTTAAAGCCGGTAAGCAGTGTGAGCTTGCCTAGGTCGATCTGAAGCTTGGAAAAACACTTGAGATTCTCGATCCAAATTTGGTTAATCATTTGATTAATTCCTTAAGGGCCTCGCGGGCGAGTTCGAATCGATTGCGAACAGCGACGCGGGTATTGGTTGCTTGAGTGATTGCACGATTAAAATTGTCGCTTGCGATTAGCAATCGCAACGGTTCACGAATCAAATCGTATTCCCAGGGCATGGGATGCGAGATTTTGGCAGCCCAAACCATACAGACTTCAAAAAGTGCGATATTGATTACCGATCGCGACGCATCGGGCGCGCTGGCCAGTGACTTGCGAAAAGCATGCTCTCCGAAAGCGGCTTCATTGAGAAGAAGTGCGTTCTCAAATTGCACTGTGAGTTGATCCCTTTCTTCGGACGAGAGTAGGTTCATCTTCTTGAGGACTTCGCCAAGTAAGGCGTCCATCTCGCCGCTGCGGTAGGCGTCCCAGCCAATCAGATGAAACGCGCAGAAGCGGTTGATGGCCTCCCGATCGCGCATGTCGATTGACCTTATCGAATCACCTGTTACACGACGGAACAATTCGCTTTCAGAACGTTCGCGAAGCCACTTTGTAGCTTCACCTTTGTAAAGACTATTTCGCATTTGCTGCCGAGTTAGCGGTACCCCGCTGTTGACTCGATCAAAGATATCCAGCTTAGCTCTTTCAGGAGTCTTTGAGTCGAGGATATATAGAGTCAAGGGTGTGTCCTCAATTCGTTCACGCAGTTTGATCTCCAGGTCATCAAATGTTTTACCTTGCAGTGGATGAGGCGTGCCTTCTTCGGATAAGGGAAACGTCAGTTTGAAGTCATTGTTATGGAACCGCTTGAAGGTATTGAGCCGCTGCAATCCGTCTACCACGACAATCCTCCCATCTGTGTCCTCAGCCACATAGAATACGGGGAGGGGAATACGCATAATGCAGGATTCAATAAGCCGCGACTGCTTCTCTTCAGACCAAACAAAAGCGCGCTGAAAGTCTGGATTCAAGTCATAACGTCCGTCCTTGATTCTGCGCACTACATCAACAATAAGTCTCGGCTCGACGCGGACCAAAACAGAGTCGAGCGGATAATTTTCGCCCCAGCCGATCCCCATTTGTGATGGGCGTTCTTCTTCCTTGTCGGGTTCGGTGGCAGATTCCCCGTTAAACCGGGATGTCAGCAAGTTGATTTGAATGGGGTCCGGAATCGCTTTCCCCCGCTCCCATGCAGAAATAGTCTCTTGCGAAACGTGGAGTAATGCCCCAAGGTCTGCTTGATTGTAGCCTTCCCTTTTGCGATTATCCCGGAGCCATTGCGGGAACTTGTTTGGGTCAAAGTTATTCATGAGCGTATTCATCCATTTTGCGGCAAGACTCCATCCACGCGGAAAACTTTCATAACCTCGTCGCCTAGGTGGTTGATGACTTTGACGGCGATGCGGCCGGATTTGGGTTTGGGGAAGGGGCGGCTGGTGTCGCTGTTTAGGGTGGCCCAGGCTTCTTCGTTGATTTCCGCCTTCAGTGTAGTTTTGAGGGATTTGTAGGGGTCGCCGGCACCGAGGAAGTAGGC
>ENA-ORBV01011515-ORBV01011515.1-microbial-mat-metagenome-genome-assembly--contig:-NODE-11515-length-13872-cov-7.246031_pt1 | contig 13872 bp, 14 predicted proteins | sample MGYA00237777_ERZ505514 | MGnify/ENA primary metagenome ERZ505514 (study PRJEB26160, sample SAMN06269048) | microbial mat metagenome | isolation source: Oligotrophic lake microbial mat | place...
CTTGAAGGCATTGGCAAACAGATCCCGGGAGTCAACCATGGCCGCCTTGACCTTGCCGGTGATCAGCGCATCGGACGAGCGCTGCATCAACGAGGTCGCACTGATCACAGCCACCTCATTGAGCACGCGGCCCACGTTGTCGACCCGCGACACGATCTGCTCCAACAATTGCTTGTCCTGCGCGCTCGGAACCTCGCCCGTCAACAGCACCTGACGGTTGTAGCTAGTCACATTGACGTGGACCCGGGTCCCGAGGTTATCGAGAATACGCCCGACCGAACGTAGCTCGATGCCCTCGTCCTCGAGTTGCGCGCCCGACGTACGGCGGTCGGTGGCCACCAGGGCGCCCATCGCCGCGCCGCCCAGCATGATCGGTGCGCAGGCGCTCAGAGAACTGGCCAGCGCAACCACACACAAGGCACTCGCGCACAGCTGGATCGTCGTTGACTTCATCGTGTTGTTTCCTCTTGTTCACCCAGCAATTGGGCATCTACGGCGTCACACAGACAGTGCAACACCAGCATATGGACTTCCAGCACACGCGCCGAACGCTCATGCGGAACGTTGACGTGCACGTCGGTGTCGCGCAGCATCTGCACCATCTGGCCGCCGCCCTGACCCGACAGGCCCACGACCACCATTTCACGCTCGTGCGCCGCATCGATCGCTTCTTGCAGGTTGGCGCAATTGCCGCTGACCGACAGCGCCAGCAACACATCGCCGGAGCCACCAAGCGCGCGGACCTGGCGCGCGAACAACGCGCTGAAAGACTGATCGTTGGCCGCGCCCGTCAGCACCGTGCTGTCGGCAGCCAGGGCCAGCGCCGCCAGTTCGGGCCGCTCGCGCTCGAATCGTCCGACAAAACTCGCCGCGAAATGCTGCGCCAGCGCGGCGCATCCGCCGTTGCCACACACCAGCACTTTGCCGCCGCTGGTGACGCACACCAGCAGGGCCTGCACCGCCGCCGCGATCGGCTTGCTCATGATCTGGGCGCTCTGGTATTTCAGATCGGCACTGTCGATGAATTGCTGTTCGATGCGCTGCTCTAACATGGGGACGATGATACCTGCCGTAGCTGCAACCTTTTGTAATCGCGGTGGCATCCGTCAGGACGCATCGAACGCGGCCTGCAACCATTGCAGCACATCGCCGTCGAGCACCACGACATCAAATCGGCAGGGCGGAGGCGCGCTGCCGTGGGCCATCAGGTAATGCCGCGCCGCGAAAACGATGCGCCGGCGTTTGGTGGCGCCGATACTGGCCGCAGCGCCACCGTGCACGACACCGCGCCGCGCGCGAACCTCGACGAACACCAGCGTACCGTCTGCGTCCTGCATGATCAGATCGACTTCGCCGCCACCACGCCCCGGCGTGCGGTAGTTGCGCTCGCGCAAGCGCAGTCCGGCGCGCTGCAGATGGCGCAACGCAGCCGTCTCGGCAGCGTCACCGGACTGTTTGCTGCTGGGTCGACCCACCAGGGCCTTGAATCCGGGAAAGTGCATCGATGAACACCTATGCCTCAGCGCTCGTCGCAGCACGCGACGCGGCCGCTTCACAACATTATCCGCAGGCCACCTTGTACCTGGTGGCTACACCCATCGGCAATCTGGCGGACATCAGCCTGCGGGCGCTGCACGTGCTGCAGCTGGCCGACACCGTCGCCTGCGAGGACACCCGCCACACGCAGTCCATGCTGCGTGCCTATGGCATCGAGAAAGCTGCAGCGCAGTTGCTGGCCGTGCACCAGCACAACGAGACACAGGCTGCCGCGCTGGTCATCGAAAGGCTGCGCCAACCGCAACGGGTGGCCTACGCCAGCGACGCCGGAACCCCGGCCGTCAGCGACCCGGGCGCGCGTCTGGTCGCGGCCGTGCGCTCGGCCGGCCTGGCTGCGGTGCCGATTCCGGGGCCCAGCAGCGTGACAGCCATTCTCAGTGTGGCCGGCATCGACGCGTCGGGATCGGCCGACGCGGGTTTCGTGTTCGCCGGCTTCTTGCCAACGCGCCCGAGCGAGCGCAACAACCGTGTCCAGGCGCTCGCCACCGACACCCGTGCCATCGTGGTGCTGGAGGCACCGCACCGCATCGAGGCATTGGCCACGGCCTTGGCCACACTCGGTCCACGCTGCGTAACGGTTGGCCGCGAACTGACCAAACAGTTCGAGGAGATCGCCACCGTGGAGGCAGCTGCTTTCCCCGCCTGGCTGCAGGCCGACGGCAACCGCTCGCGCGGCGAATTCGTGCTGGTGTTGCACCCGGTGCAGGCACAGGTCGATACCGGCGACGAACTGCGCGTACTCAAGATCCTGCTGGATGAATTGCCGGTCAAGACAGCGGTCAAACTCGCGGTCGCCATCACCGGCGCATCCCGCAACAGCTTGTACGACGCAGCGCTGGCCATGCGCAAGACCGACGAGGCCTCACCCGACTGAACCGCCAGCGCCTGGGGGTGCGACGTTCCGCTGCAGGGCCGGCATCCGTTAAGCTCCCGAGCATGGCAATTGAACTCCATGGCAATACGACCGGCAGCGGTCCAGCACTGCTGGTCCTGCACGGCCTTTTCGGCTCGGCGACCAATTGGCGCAGCATCGCACGCAGCTTGTCGGCAACCCACCAGGTGCATGCACTGGACCTGCGCAACCACGGCGTGTCGCCCTGGGCCGACACCATGTCTTACCGCGAGATGGCCGACGACGTGCGGCATTACATCGACAGCCACGGCCTGGGTCAGGTGGCCGTGATGGGACACAGCATGGGCGGCAAGACGGCCATGGTGCTGGCATTGGAGTCTCCCGACCTGGTCGAACGCCTCATCGTGGTCGACATAGCGCCGCGCTCGTATACCGACTCGCTGAGTAGCTACGCTCAGGCGATGCGCAGCGTCGATGTGTTCTCGGCCGCCAGCCGGGGCGAGATCCAGCGCCAATTGCAGTCCCTGCTGCCCGACGCATCGGTCGCGCCGTTCCTGGTGCAGAACCTGGTGACACGCAACGGCCATTTCGATTGGCGCATCAATCTGGCGGCGATCACCGCGGCGATGCCCGAGCTGACCGGCTTTCCAGTCGAATTGAAAACCTGTCAGTTCCCGCGGCCGACCACGGCCATCGGGGGCGCGTTGTCGGACTACCTGCCGCAGGGCGACCGCACGCCGTTCGCGCCGATGTTCCCGCAACTCGATGTCGTGGTCATCGAAGGGGCCGCGCACTGGGTGCATGCGGACCAACCAGTCAAGTTCACCGAGGCGGTGCAGCGGGCGCTTGCACACTGAAACCCACTGGATGACGTGGCGCCGGCGTCATCACGCTCGGCTTCGACCTTTTGATTCTGCCGGGCTGGCCCTGCGATTCTCTGAAACTACGGCGCGGATTCGCTCGATGACGTGATCCACGTCCGCCATCATTCGGCCGGAACAAATATCCACAGCAGCAGGTACACCAGCGCGCCAACCCCGCCGAAGAACGTCAACACGGCCAGCAACAGGCGCCAGACCCAGGACTCCATGCCGGTGGCCCGGGCCAGACCGCCACAGACACCTGCGATCCAGCGGTCGGTGTTGCTGCGCCGCAGCGCGTTGATGCCAGCGACGAATGGCGCGGCGGCCGTGCCTTCGAGTGGCGCCTTGTGCTCGCCCAGCAGGCGCGCCTTGGAACGCGCAAACTCTTCGTCTGTCAAAACACCGCGCTGGTGCAATTCGCCTAGCCTGGCCATTTCTTCGCTGATCGACATTCCGCTCTCCTTTTGATACCCACCGTGTGGTCACATACACATGCTCCGGCCATTTTGCACGATGCACACGCCAGAAACCGCGGTGACGGTGGCGGCGCGGGGTTGGCGTCGCCGCGTTGCCCGCTGTGGTGGTCCGAGCCGCCCTGGCGACAGGACCGCAGCATCCATGCGAAACTGGCCAGTAAGACCGGCACTCCGTCCTGAACAGGAGGATATCGATGAGCGCGGACGGGCCGGAACGCGCGCTCTACGTGGCCCAGGGCGGCATCGAGATCGACGGCGCAGCGGTCGGGGAGCACGCGATGGCCGTTTTGGCGACCGAAGCGCCCCATGTGGTCGTGCTTGCGACAGCGCGTTCGCGTATAGCCATCATTGGCGGCGAGAATGTGGGCAAGCGTTTCATCGACTGGAATTTCGTGTCGGGCCGCAAGGAACGTATCGAACAGTCCAAGACCGACTGGGTCAACCGGCGTTTCCCCAATGTCCCGGGCGACGAGAGCGAATTCATCCCGTTGCCACAATAAAGATATCAAGCGAGACCACTTCCATGCCACTGCCCAGCGCCCCGACCCGCAAAGGCGACAAGGCAACACCGCACTCCGAGGTATCGAAAGCCGACAAGGACTTGCTGATCAAGGGCGTCCTGTGTGCGCTGATCGGCGCCATCATCCTGCTGGCGCCGTATGTCGCACGCTCGAGCAGCGTGCAGGAACTGATGGGCGGCGCGTATGCCGTCGGCTGGTTTACGCTGGTATTGGGATGCGCCTTCATCGGACAGTTCGCGCGCCGACGCCTGGCGGCATCGCGCGCGGGCTGACGCGCGGTCGACCCGGGGGCGCTGCCACCCCAAGCTACACCCTCATAGATCGAGCACGATCTCCCCACCCGCCGCCTTGGGCCGCGAACAACACAGGATGATCTTGTGTTCGCGTTCCTTGCGGCTGAGCACGAAGTCGCGGTGCTCGATCTCTCCTGATGCTTTTGCGTCATAGGGCGTCGAGCACACCCCGCACAGTCCGTCACTGCACTTGGTGTCGATCTTGAAGCCCGACCGTGCCAGCACGTCGGTGGCGCTGCGCTCGGGCGGCACCTCCAGGGTCTTGCCCGACGCGCGCAGGCGCAGCGTGAACGCATGGTTGACCCAGGCATCGGCCTCGGGCACGCTGAAATATTCGCGGTGCAGCGCCTCTTCTGGCCAGCCCCGGGCACCGGCAACCTCGAACACACCGTCCATATAGCGCGGTGCGCCGCAGGTATAGATATGCCCTCCCGCGTTGTAGGCTGGCACCAGCGCAGGCAGGTCGGCCCGCGCGCCCTCGTCCTTGATGTGGTAGCTGACCTTGTCGCGCCAGGCCGCCTGCGCCAGGTCGGGCAGGAAACCTGCCGTCTTGCGGCTGGCCGCGCTGTAGTGCAGTGCAAACGGCTTACCCAGCGCATGCAGGCGGTGCGCCATCGCGATCATCGGCGTAACGCCGATGCCCCCGGCAAACAGCAGGCTCGTCGACGCGTCCTCGAACAGCGGGAAATGGTTGGTCGGTTTGGTGATGAACACCTTGCGGCCTTCACGGAACGCGCGGTGCATCAGCGCCGAGCCCCCACGCCCGCCGCTCTCCGGTGCCTCGCGCAACACGCCCAACACATATTTGCTGCGGTCGGCCGGGTCCCCTGCCAGGCTGTACTGGCGCTGGTACTCGGGCGCGATGACGATGTCGATGTGCGCGCCGGCGTCAAACGCCGGCAACGGTTTGCCATCGAGCGCTGCGAACTCGTATTTCGCCACGCCATCGGCCATCTCCTCGCGCCGCTGCAACACCACCGCAAACACCGGTGGCTCGCCCTCGGGCATGGTGAACTGCGGCACCAGGTTCTCGGTATCGCCAGCGGCGATACGCGCCTTGTGCTGCGCGGGCGTGAGCATGCTGCGGTAACGCTCGATACCCTCGTCGCGGTTGGCGATGAAGGTCACCGGGTACGGCGGCGGCATCCGGTCGGCCGGGTACACGGCCAGCGTCTGGTCCTCGTACTTGAGCTTGAGATCTTTCTGCAGCCCGCGCCGGTTGACCTGCGCCGCCTGCACGTAGCGCCCGCTCTTGCGGTCGAGCTCCACGTCCCACCACCACTTCTTGACCGGGTTGACCGAGCCGTTGTCCAGTTTGTCGTCGAGTTCGGCCAGCAGCCGCGCGCTTTGGGGCACGTTCATCGCGAGCCAGCGAAAACCGCTTTCGGCAAACAGGCCTTCCAGATTCCACGGGCAGGTCTTCATGCAGCGCCCACACATGGCGCCGGCGGCGTTGGTGATGCGGTAGCGCGTGCATTTCTCGGCATCGCTCTTCCAGATCTCGTAGCCGTTGTACATCAGCTTGGGGCCGGCGCTGATCGCGCCCGACGGGCATTCGCGCGCGCACTTGTTGCAGTTCTGGCAAAAGGTCTGCAGGCCGAAGTCGATCGGCTTGTCGTAGGCCATCGGCATGTCGGTGGTCACGGTGCCGCTTTTCAGGCGCGGGCCGAGGTAGGGGTTGAGGATCACCTCGCCGATGCGGCTAACCTCGCCCAGACCCGACAGAAGCAGCAGCGGTGGCTGCAGCACGTCGCCGTCGAGCACGGAATGCACGCGTGCCGAGTACCCTAGCCGTCGGATCTGCTCGCCAATGATGCCGCCCAGCATCGAAAAACGCAGGTAGGCGCGCATGCTCTGCGCCACGGCGATCCAGTCGTCGCCGCTGGCGCCTTCCATGGTCTCGTGGCCCTGGTCGAGCAGCAGGTTGACGCCGTTCGCGTGGTAGGCGGGCATCACATTGCCACCGGCGTCGTGCGAGTAATAAGCCCATTCGGGCACCTTGCACAGACCCACCGCGTCGACACCCATGTAATACGACGCGGCCTTGAGGTTGTCGGCGTTGCGCCTGGGGTCGGCCGTGCTGGCCGCCACCGGGCCGCGCGCCTCGCCGAACTGCAGCAACAGCAATGCACCCAGCGCGCGGCGTGCACAGGCGCCGATCGGGCTCTTGAGCACATAATGCCCTCCCTTGGCGGCGTCCTGCACCGTCTTGCCCAGATCACCGAACAGCGAACGCGCAAAAAAGTCGGCACGTTTGGGAAACCGCGGCACCCGGTCGTGGTCGATGAAGGTGGTCGGGTTGTCGACGCGCTTGAGGTCTTCGAACGGGTAGGCACCCAGGCGAAACTCGCGGTCCTTGAAGGACTCGCGGTTGAAAGCGTTTTTCAGCGTGCCCTTGCCCAGCCACCAGGCCGGCCCGTGCGATTTCCAGCGGTCCTGCGCGGCCGGTGGTGCCAGCGGCTGGTCGGGCGCCATCACGAATGTCGTGCTGACCGCGGCCAGCCCGTAACGTTTGCCGACATACGGATTGCTGCCGTCGGCGTGCGCCAGGCCGCAGGCCACCGCCAGCTTGCCCAGGTCGACCTCGGAGCAGGTCGCGCTATGGGCCCGCGCCTCGTGGCCGAGCATGCGCAGATAGGTCGACAGCAGCACGGCAGTCTGCGCCGACAACACTGCGGCGCGTTGGGCCTGGGTGCCGGCGATCCAGTCGCAGCCTGGCTCGCCGGGTTTCGGATCGCGCGGGTATTCGACCAGGATCACGATCACCTGCGCGTGGTGGTTGATCGGACCATGCACCGTGCGCGCCGACTCCATCACGTCGGCCAGGATCATGTCCATGCCGGCGGCAAAACTCCTGGGCTGGCTCTGTGCCAGCTCCTCGCCGATCGCCGCAACCATGTCATTGCGGATCGGCGTGGCGAGCCGGCACGCGGGCAGCAGTGTTCCCACCGCCATCATCGTCGCGTCGAAGTAATAACCGGCGGCCTTCAGGTGATCGGCACGCTCCTGCGGATCGGACGTAACCTCGCCCGGCTGCGGATTGACCGTACCATCACGTACGAGGTCGAACATGCCGATGTAACGCGCCATCGCATGTTTCAGCGACTCGGGGTTCGGATCGTCGAACGACAGCGCCTGCATCGCCGGCAGCGCCGCCAGATCAAAGGTGCCGGCCCGGGTCAGGCGTTCGAGCGGATACGGGCCGAGGTGGACGGGGCGGTCGCGGTAGGAAAAAAAACGCATGGGAAAAGACTTTCAGGTGGTAGGCGATGCGGCGCTTGCGCGCTTGACGGGTGTACGGCGCCGGCGTGGGGCCGAAGCGGACGGTGGCGTGATGGCCATCGTGCAACGCTGCACTATCAGTTCAGCCAGCATGGCGCGCTGCTCGCCCGACAGGGCCGGTGGGGGGCGAAACATCTCCTGCACCCCCATGCCGCGCAGCGCCGAGAACACCAGGTTGGCGAAACTCTCGAAATCCGGGGTGTCGAACAGTTCGGGGAACGCACGCAGGAAATGGGTGGCCATACGCACGCGCAGCGCTTCGCGCTCGGCCGCCATGTGTGCGAGCAAGGCCTCGTCGGTGCGGCAGGCCATGAAAATGCTCCATACCGTCACGTAGTTGGGCCGGCCGTAGACCGATTGCCAGGCCGACCCGACCGCCGCCAGTGCGCGTGCGCGCAGCGGCAGTTCCGGCGACGGCCACACCGTGGCCGCGCCGTGGCGATCGTCCGAGCGCACCAGTTCCAGCGCGGCGCGCAGGATCAATTCGTTCTTGTTGGCAAAGTGGTGCTGCAAGGCACCCGGCGTGACACCGGCAGCCTTCGCAATCTCGAAGGTCGAGGCGTTCGCCAGGCCACGCTCGGCGATGACCCGGATCGTCGCGTCGATCAGGTCCTGCTGCGTGGCCAAGCTGCGCTCGGCATGCGAGCGGCGCACATGTGCACGTGCCGGAACAGTCGCTGAACGAAGCGAAGAGGTCATGGAACTCCCGATGGTTGGACAGTACGGCGCACCATCGCCGGATCTGGGCCGAGGCAGTGGCGGACCGGAGCGTCCTCGCTGCAACTGCGATTTACATTGTAGGCAAAATGTAAATTGCCTGCGCCCGCTCAGTACCGGGCCGCCGCACGCTGGCCTTTAACATCAGAGCCATATTCCAGGACACCCGCATGTATCTCCAGGACTGGGTCGGCCGCACCGAGCAAAGCTCCGACGTGGCAAGCGCGACCCCGTACGCCGCTTTGTCCGCCACGTTTGATCGGCCCGCCGAGCAGCCCGCCAGCGGAGTGGCGCTGCCGGCCTTGTGGCACTGGTTGTATTTCCTGCCGCTGCACCGGCAATCGGACATCGGCCCCGATGGCCACGTACAACGCGGCGGTTTCGTGCCACCGGTGCCGTTGCCGCGGCGCATGTGGGCCGCCAGCCAGTTCACGTTCCGACAGCCACTGCGCATCGGCGACGCGATGACCCGGACCTCGACGATCAACGCGATCACGGAAAAACGCGGGCGCACCGGGCCACTGGTTTTCGTCAAGCTGCGCCACGACATCCGCCGTATTGGTGAACACGACCCGGCGCTGACTGAATTCCAGGATATCGTCTACCGCGCTGCGGCAGGTGCCGGAGACGTGGCGCCCCCACCGGTGGCGGCTCCGACCCAGGCGACCTGGGAGAAGCAGTGGGTGCCGGACGACGTGCTGCTGTTCCGTTTTTCGGCGCTCACCTTCAACAGCCACCGTATCCACTACGACCGCAACTATGCAACCAGGGTCGAGGGCTATCCGGGCCTGGTGGTGCACGGCCCGTTGGTGGCCACGTTGTTGCTCGACCTGTTGCGCGACCACCTGCCCGATGCCGAGCTGCTGTCCTTCCGTTTCTGCGCCGTTCGACCGTTGTTCGACACCCACCCGTTTTGCGTATGCGCGCAGGTGCAGGCCGATGGCAAGCACTTTCACTTGTGGGCGAAAGACCACGAAGGCTGGCTGACGATGGACGCCACGGCGCTCATCCGCTGAGGGCGGCATCGATGCAACCTTTGGCAGGCGTCACCGTCATTGCGCTGGAACACGCGGTAGCCGCGCCGTTCGCGACCCGCCAGCTTGCCGACCTTGGCGCGCGGGTCATCAAGATCGAGCGGCCTGGCGTGGGCGACTTCGCGCGCGGCTACGACGAGCGGGTGCGCGGCCTGTCTTCGCATTTCGTCTGGACCAACCGCAGCAAGGAAAGCCTCACGCTGAATCTGAAAGACGACGCGGCGCTGCAGATCCTGCATCGGCTGATCGCCGCGCAGGCCGATGTTGTCGTACAGAATCTGGCGCCGGGCGCCGCAGCGCGACTGGGCCTGTCGTACGAGGCCTTGTCCAGGCGCAAACCGGGCATCGTCGTTTGCGACATCTCGGGCTACGGCGACGATGGCCCCTACCGCGACAAGAAGGCCTACGACCTGTTGATCCAGGCCGAGGCGGGCCTGGTCTCGGTCACCGGCACCGACGCGACACCGTCGAAGGCGGGCGCCTCAATGGCCGACATCGCCGCCGGCATGTACGCCTATACCAACATCCTGGCCGCGCTGATGCACCGCCAGCAGACCGGCGAGGGCCGTCGCATCGACATTTCCATGCTCGAGTCGCTGACTGAATGGATGGGATTCCCGATGTATTACGCGTTCGACGGTGCGCCGCCGCCTGCGCGCACCGGCGCTAGCCACGCAACCATCTACCCTTATGGGCCATTCACGACCGGCGACGGCCTTAGCCTGATGCTGGGCCTGCAGAACGAACGCGAATGGGCCGCCTTTTGCCACCAGGTGTTGCTGCAGCCAGAACTCGCCACCGATCCGCGTTTTTCCAGTAACTCGAAACGCACGGCCGACCGCGCGACGCTGCACGCGCTGATCGTGCAAACCTTCTCGGGCCTGAGCGCCGCAGAACTCGTGCAGCGCCTGGAGGCGGCGCAGATTGCCAACGCGCGGGTCAATACGATGGCCGACGTCTGGGCTCACCCGCAGTTGCACGCGCGCCAGCGCTGGAGCACAGTGCCCACTGCGGCGGGCGACGTTCCGGCCTTGTTGCCTCCCGGCGCCAGCGCGACGGACGCGCCGCGGATGGACGCGGTGCCGGCGCTGGGCCAACACACCGATGCGGTACTGGCGAGCCTGGGCTACGACGCCGAGCAGATTGCCACACTGCGGGCCCAGGGGGCGGTGTAATGCCGCGCGCTTGCCGGTCGGTCGCCCTCAGCGTGGCCCGAGAATCGGGGCTGAGTGCCGGGCCTGGGTTGCCTGCACCGGCAAGTGTCTCTTGATCGACCAAACACCATGCCAGACATCACCTTCATCCTGTCCGATGGTTCCCAACACGGGCTCGAGGCGCCAGTTGGCGTCAGCCTGATGCAAGTCGCCACTGGCGCGGGCATCGCCGGCATCGTGGCCGATTGCGGCGGTCAGGCCCGCTGCGCGACTTGCCACGTCTATGTCGACCCCGCCTGGGCCGAACGGCTGCCACCGGCCCAGCCGATCGAACGGGCGATGCTCGACTGCACGGCCGCCGAGCGCCAGCCAAACAGCCGGTTGTCGTGCCAGATCATGGTCACCGACGCGATGCAGGGTCTGGTGGTGCGTATTGCGCACACCCAGTGATAGGTCTAGTTCCAGTTTGTCTCGCAACAACCGTTGGCCTCGCCACGACCGCATGGTCATGTTTTGGCCTTGACGATGCCGGCGTCGACCATCTGCCCGAACATGTCCTGCATCGATTCCTTCATGGGTCGATATGTCATGCCCAGCGCCTGGCGGCTCTTGCTGTTGTCGGCACGCCAGGCATGGTTGACGTTGCGCGCGACGAACTTGCGCGTCAGGCCCGACATCGGGGCAAACAGCCAGACCAGCCACTTCGGCAAGGCGCGGCGCGGCAGCGGAAATCGATCTCCGAACTTCGGCAACAGGCACTGGCCCACCGACAACAGATCGGTGTTGTGGCCCGACACGATGTGGCGGCCCTCGGCGCCGGGAACAAACGCGGCTGCCAGGTGTGCCTGCGCCAGGTCGCGCACATCCACCACGCCGAAACCGGCCCGTGGTGCGCCGGCTTTCATCGTGCCGTCACCGAGCTGGCGCACGATGTTGAAACTCTCGGAGGTGGCATGCGGGTTCGTGCCCGGGCCGACCACCAGCGACGGGTTCACGACCACCAGCTTCCACTGCGATTGAAGCCTGGCCAAGCGCCAGGCATCCTGCTCGGCCAGCGTCTTGGAATACGAATACGGCTGGTGCTCCAGCGAGGCCGTCGTATTCCACACCGCCTCGGTCAACACGCCGCCGGGCGCGTCGGCACAATCGGCTGCGTCGGTATAAATCGCGGCGCAGGAGCTGGTGAGCACCACGCGCCTGACCGATGCGCTCCGCGCCGCCTCTTCGAGCACATTGCGCGTGCCCAGCAGCGCCGGGTCGATCAACTCGCGCTGTGGGTCCTTCACACTGGTGGTGAACGGCGATGCGGTATGAAACACCACCGCACACCCGGCCATCGCCTTGGCATACGAACCAGGCTGCAACAGGTCTGCCGCAAAAAAGCGGATCGTCCCCGGCCCGGCATCGGCCATGGCCTTGAGGTGGGCGAGCTTGCGGGTGTCCTGGGGGTCGCGCACGGCCGCGTGTACCGTGACGCCGGCTTGCACCAGGCGTTTGACGAGCCAGCCGGCGACATAACCGGAGGCGCCGGTAACCAGCACCGGCAGCTCAGTGGGAATGGCCAGGCCTGGCGTTGCGGGAGTGGAAGTCGTGGTGTTCATGTCGATCAAGGGCTTTGCAGCTCATAGTGGAATGACCCGATTGTTAGCGCAAGCCGCTGACTGTCCTGCCCATACCGGCCTATACTGATTTTGTAAGAAGTCCGGGGGCCGGCCAGCGCTCCGTTTGCGAGGAACCCATGAACACCCACACCAAGACCGAATCCGCCCGTGTCGCCGCCGCCGGCAAGCAGACCAACGCCCAGATCGATGCCAGGCGCATCGCGGCGACGCCGCGTGGCGTGGGCATCGGCTTCCCTATATATGCCGAGCGTGCGCAGAACGCCGAGTTGTGGGATGTGGAGGGCCGTCGCTACATCGATTTCGGCTCCGGCATTGCGGTGCTCAACACCGGCCACCGGCACCCGAAGATTGTCGCGGCCATCGCCGCCCAGCTCGAGCGGTTCACGCACACGGCCTATCAGGTCGTACCGTATGAAAGTACGGTCGAGCTGGCCGAGAAAATCAACGCGCTGACACCGGGCAAACATGCCAAGAAGACAGCGTTTTTCACCACCGGCGCCGAGGCGGTGGAGAACGCGATCAAGATCGCCCGCGCCGCAACAAAACGCCCAGGCGTGATCGCGCTGGGCGGCGGCTTCCACGGTCGCACGATGATGGGACTGGCGCTGACCGGCAAGGTGCAACCGTACAAGGCCGGCTTTGGCCCATTCCCGGCCAGCGTCTACCACGTGCCGATGCCGGTTGCGCTGCATGGCGTGTCGGTCGACGACGCGATCAAGGCGCTGCACCAGTTGTTCAAGGCCGACATCGAGCCCGAGCAGGTGGCGGCCATCATCGTCGAGCCGATTCAGGGTGAAGGCGGTTTTTACGTCGTGCCCAAGGAATTCATGGTGGCCCTGCGCAAGATCTGCGACCAGCATGGCATCGTGTTGATCGCAGACGAAATCCAGACCGGTTTTGCCCGCACCGGCAAGATGTTCGCGATGGAGCATTACGGTGTCTTGCCCGACATCATGACGCTGGCCAAGAGCCTGGCTGGCGGCATGCCGCTATCGGCCGTGTGCGGCCGCGCCGAGATCATGGACGCACCGGCGCCGGGCGGCCTGGGCGGAACCTATGCTGCCAACCCGCTGGCGGTCGCCTCGGCGCTGGCGGTGCTGGACGTGATCGCCAACGAAAAGCTCAGCGCCCGCGCCGAAACGCTCGGCAACAAACTGACCAAGCATCTGCAAGCCCTGCGCGCCAAGGTGCCGGCCATCAGCGATGTGCGCGGCCTGGGTTGCATGGTCGCGGTCGAGTTCGCCAAGGCCGACGGTACGCCCGATACCGACTTCACCAAGCTGGTACAGAAGCGCGCCCAAGACGCCGGCCTGCTGCTGCTGACCTGCGGCGTATATGGCAACGTGATCCGGTTCCTGTTTCCGCTGACGATCGAGGACACGGTGCTCGACGAGGGCCTGGCCATCCTGGGCAAGGCCATGGCGGCCTGAGAGCGCCCCCAGCCCTGGCTTCGCCAGGCCCCCCGAGGGGGTGTGAGGAAACTTGGGAGCGGCCCGGCGT
>ENA-ORBV01011516-ORBV01011516.1-microbial-mat-metagenome-genome-assembly--contig:-NODE-11516-length-13872-cov-5.295687_pt1 | contig 13872 bp, 17 predicted proteins | sample MGYA00237777_ERZ505514 | MGnify/ENA primary metagenome ERZ505514 (study PRJEB26160, sample SAMN06269048) | microbial mat metagenome | isolation source: Oligotrophic lake microbial mat | place...
GTACCAAATAATGGGGTTCAATTTTAGGTTTGCAGGGTATAGAATCCTTGCAGACTTCGTGACCGCGATGAGACGCAGCGAAGCCGACCATCTTGCCGCATTCTGCAACTTTGTAGTAGGCAGGGGCTTGAGTCGCCACTTAGCGACCAAGAACTTTGACGCATTCTTCAAGGGCTACAACGGCCCGGCGTACAAACAGATGGGTTACGACACCAAGTTCAGAGCCGCACTTGCTAGCTTGGAAAAGGCACCGTAGTGGAATCTTTCGGGTGGGTTGACGCCGCTACCGCCGCCATATCATTTTTTGACTGGCTGTTTTCCCTTAACATTTTGATGGCGATGCTGCTTGGGTTGATGGCTGGGCTAGCGTTTGAGCATTGGGCAGTCAAGGCGGTCGAGCCGTCTGGAACAATTGTCGTAAATTCTCCACGAATAAGATTCGTAGTTCAGTTTGTTTCAACTATTTCGTGCGCCAGCATCACTGGTGTAATGATGAAAGCTACGACTACGCAAGAAATAGGGCTTGCTGTAGTGTGGGGTTTGTTTTCTCCTTTAACTTACGCTGCTGGTCTGGCTGTTCTCAAATGGAGATACCCTGACCTAATAGAGAAGTGGAAATCATAATGATTGCGATTGCAAGCTTGTTGGCTGGTAAAAAGATGCAGACATTTTTAATCGTTGGAACGCTTTGTCTTTTCGTTGCTGCCGGTGGATTCTTTGCCGGGTTAAAATTTTCTGAATCAAGCCACAAAGAAGATATGCTTTCTGTAAGGAAAGAAATGAGCGATCTAAATAGGTCGATCATTAGCGAGCAGCAGAAGCGGCACAATGAAGAGGCAGTGGCTCTAAAGCAGGCGCTCAGAGAATCACTAACAAAAGCGGCAGAAGCGGAAACAAAAGTTCGCGATATTGCTGTATCGTTCAGCCGCAAAGCGCAAAATCAGCAGCAAATAATCGAGGACATAAAGAATGAACTTCAAAGTGACGGTAATGCTAGGCCTATCTCTTCTGGTATTCGGATGCGCCTCGACAGAGCAGCGGACGTTGCCAACGGTGATTACGGTGCCAGTGAGCGTGAACTTCCCGAACCCGATAGTGCGACCAGTCCCGGCCTACAAAAAGGTGGCGCGTGATGCAGCGGGAGACTCCTACTGCTCAAACCTTGAGGCGGTCTACATCCAAAATGCTTCGGTCTATGCGGCTCTTCGCGCGGAACTTGAAAGCGTACTTGGCCAGTGGAAAGAGGTTCAAAAGTTAAATGAACGATGAGACTCTACCGCTAGATGTTCAATCAATTCTTGAAGAAATCAAAGAAGAGTATTTGATTGATGATTTAGCGACTATGGTGATGAAAGATTATCAAGTCGCGCGCGACCACCAAGTTAATAGTGGAGTGTACGACGATTTGTTGTTATCTCTTCGAGCAGCATCACGTAAGTATTCGCAAGAAGAGAAAGCTGCTTGTCCAGAAGGCGTGGAAATCTACATCGGCCTAACAGCGGCTAAGATCAGAGCAGGCAAGGCTTGGATATCCGATCTGCTGGCTAACAGCCAAGACCAACCATTTACGCTGGAACCAACACCGATTCCAAAGTTGCCTGACGATATTAAAAAGGCAATTGTTTCGATGCTCCAGCAAGAAATTGCTGACTTGGAAATTTCGCCTGAAGAAATAGAGAATAACAATGACAAGCTACAGAAGCTCACCAAGACTCTGAAGCTTCTCGGATTCCGGCACGCCGACCGGCTGGCGAAGGAAGCAACAGAGCGAATGGAAAAGCTAATTGCCGATCAGTTGCTTGAGTCAGGGTGGCGCGGCGCGATGCAGGGTGTCGTGCATGACGTTCTTACATTCCAGTACGGCATGATGCTTGGTCCGACATTCAGACAAAAGAGGAAAATGAATTGGGACGGCAACAACTTTGTTGAGCGCACAGAGTTGACGATGGAGTTTTCGCGAGTCTCGCCGTTTGATGCTTATCCGTCGCCAGATTCAAAGGATACTCAGAATGGAGAGTATTTCATAATTCTCGATAAGACAACACCAAGCAAGCTCTACGAAATGATTGGCTCAGATAGCGCTATGCGCGATGATGAGATTAAAGAAGTGATCAAGATGTATGGCAAGTCCGGCTATAGAATTGATGTTGATTCTCAAAGAGACAATCTTGAAGGAACTGAAGATGGGCTGCACGCCCCTAACACCATCGATGTAGTTCAGCGATATGGGCGCATTAGTGGCGAAAAACTTTCAAAGTATATCGACGTGCCGGACGAGTCAAAGTATTACGAAACAATTATTTATTGCGTTAAAGACTACGTCATTTATGCTGCACTAAACAATTACCCACTTGAAGTGCGTCCGCTGCGGCACACGTCCTACCAGAAAATTCCTGGTAAGTTTGCTGGGGAAGGGCTTGGGTTAATACTAGACGAGTGCGCGCGCCTGATGAATGCGTCAGCGCGTTCCTTGGCGCTAAACATCGCGTTCCTTGGTGAGCCGCTGGGGGAGTACGATCTTGAGCGGATGGAAGAGACTGCTGATCCTACGCGCCTTTCGCCGGGTTCCATGTTCGCGGTCAACACCGATGTTGGCGCACAGCAAGGGCCGGCGATCCGGCTGATGAAGGTGCCGAACAGCATCAACGAAATTCTGGCCGTGATGAACAATGTCAAGTTGTTGGCTGATGAGTTGAGTGGCATTCCGCCTTACGTGATGGGCGGCACTCCGGCAGGTGGCGTTGGCCGAACGCTTGGTGGTCTGACGGCAATGCTTGGCAACGCGGCCAAAGGCATTAAGGACGTTATTGGCAACATCGAACAGGATATTGTCGAGCAAGTTGTGATCTTGATGTATAACTATAATATGCTCACGAATCCAGACATGAGCATAAAAGCAGACGCACAGGTCAAGGCTCGGGCGTCCCAAGGGATCATGCAGCGCGAGATGGCGCAGTCTAAATCAATTGAAGCGTTGGCAACGGTTGTGCCGTTTTTCCAAGCCGGCGTCATCGAGAAGCAAGGCATGCAAGTGTTGCTGCGAGAGGTTCTATCTGGCATGGGTCAACCGGTTGACAAGATCATTCCTGATCCACTCAGGAACGCTGAAATTACTCGCACTTTAGAAAATGCAAGTGTATCCTCTGCTCCGGCGACACCGAGTCCCCAGCTCGACGGAAGGTCTATTCCTCAGACGCAGTAGGCTTGAGCCAAAGCATGAACCCTTGAGGTCATGACAAATCTCGTATATCGAGAATCTAAAATGCAATTAGATGGCTTTGACGTTATTGTTGGTGATGTCGTGTTTGACACCGCTTTCGGCGCTGGTGTTGTTGCCAGCCTTCGAGACTTGAACGATCGTTTTGAGGTTCGTTTCGGCGATTCTCGAAGCGCTCTCTACACCACGTCTGGCATCGGTCCCGCTATCCAGCGGCGCACTTTGTATTGGGCTGATCCGGTGGCATTCATTCCATCGAAAGACCCTCGACGCACGCGCATCATGCGCGATCTCTGCATGGCAATTAACACCGTAGTGCGCGGCTTCCATGAAGAAGCAGTGTCGTTGATTGAGGCTTAAATAGCCAATGATTACTCAAACTGGTCGCCTTGCGGTAAATGCTGGAAATCAGCAAACAACTTTACTGCCAAATCTAAGTGGTGCAAATCCACTGATTTCTTCCCAATTTCAAGTTGACACTGAGCCAACTTACGTTTCGGCCTTTGGCATTGTTGGAAACAACCGTGTTGTAATTGAAATGGCGACTCAGGTTAATGGCGCTTGGGTATACGAGCCGTGGCGTCCAGCGCGCGTTGAAGTTGCGGCGCTGACAACCGAACTCACCACGTTGATGATTAACATTCCTGGCAACTATCGCCTTCGGCAGGAACTTGCAGGCAACGTCACAGCGGTTACTACAAAGGGTTCGACAACCCACGATATTGGATCTTATTACGCAAACACGCTGAGTGTTGTAACTGCTGTTAATTCAGTGAACACAGTAGGCGATAGCAGCCTGACATTGGTCGCAGCGCCTACAATTGGCGACGTGATTGTCAGTGGTTCAGTACGCACTGACTTAAATCCAGCAAACCTCATTGAGCGCCGAGTTGGCGGATTGATGGTTGACGGATCACAGATCATCCCTTTTCTAATCTACAATGCCGTCGATACTGACAGCATTGACCACACTTTTGCGCTGGGCACGCTGAGCAGCACTGTGCGAATTTCACCTCAAGTTGGCAACACGCTTAGCGTTGTCAGCACTCCGGGCTTCCAAGGGCTATTCTCCAACGGCGGTGGTGTCCAAGTCGTTCAAGACACATCCAGCATTGATCTTACGCTATTGGGAAGCACTCTTTCTGGCGTTGCACGTATCAGTCCTGCTGGTGGCAACCAAGTTTCGATCAACGTCACGCCGGGGCTTGAGGGGCTGTACGTTCCGACGCCGCCGCTGTCTCCGGTGACCGCTGTACTTGATACCTTCAGCGTGGACATGACGCTGAACGCAGGCTTGCTCAGTTCCAACGTGCGCCTGAATCCAAACCCGCTGAACCTGATCACGGTTGATGGCACCGGCCTGTATGTCAACAAAGCAGATAGCATCGATGTTGCAAACACCAGTACTGTTCTCCATAACTATTCTGGAGCAGGTGTATTAACATCTAATGTTAACATTCAGCCGCATCCATTGCAGCTATTGCGTGACGATGGGCTTGGATTGTTTGCGCATGTTGATCCTCAATCTTCAGACACAATTGGGTTTTTCGGATGGTCCCCAAATAGCGGGAACTATTCGATGGCGTTCTTCGCCAAGATATCAACTGACCCTAATAACGCACTTGCTGTCGGTACTGACTTGGCATTGTTCGTGCCGTCAAGTGCTGCACCACTAATATCAAGCGTTACAAATACTAATTCAATCACGCATACTACTCCGGCTGGCGTGTTGACTTCAAATGTTCTGATCAGTGCTGCTGCTAACAATATCATCAGTGTTATCGCTACCCCAGGCCTACAAGGGCTGTACGTCCCGCCTACACCGAACTTCATCCAAGGCACGGCGAATACCCCAACGGTGACCCTGCTGGTGTCTGGCGTGACACTGACTGCCAATGCGGTCCGTGATCCATCTGCTGATAACGTCACGATCTTTAACGTCAACGGCATTATGACGCCGTTCAGCGATATCCTAGTGCGTATGCCGCGTTCAACTCGCGTTGTTCAAGGCATCACGCAGTATTCAACTGAACCGCAGATTGAAGCGGCCACCAACGAAATTGGTGGTGGCGGTGGCTTCGCGGTGACAACCAAGTCGCTGAGTCACATCGTCAATAGTCGGCAGTCTGACTCGTCCGCTCGAGTAGGCGTTAGTTCCGTATCGCTGCCATTTTCAGCAGCCGTTGGCTATGGCGCTGGGTTTGGTGCAACCGGCGCGCGCAATTTTTTTGGTGGAACTAGCAGCGGTGAAAACAATTCTGGTTCTGATAACGTACTGATTGGCTTCGGAAACTCTTCAGGACAGTTGCGCGATAAATCAGTTGTGATTGGTGTTGAAGCCGGTGGTAACAGCACAGGGCCGCAAGTATCGCCTCTGGTTGCTCTTGGTTTTAGGGCCAACACCCAAGCTGCATTCGGCACCAATGTTGGTGCTTATTCTGGACCGGGGAGTCTCCCTGATTTCCCGCCGAACTATTCAGCGGCAAAAAATTCCACCCCTACTATAGGTGAAGTTTGTCTTGGGTATCGCGCTGGATTTGGCAAATCAGCGCCCATTCTTGGTGCTGCTAGAAACTCTGGCCGGTCGCGCACAGTCATTGGTGCATTTGCAGGTTCATCTGCTGATTACGACCAGTCTGCTTTGTTTGCAGAGACTCAATCCGGCAATGGGCAGGATGGTTTTGTAGCAGTTGGCACGAACGCCGGGGCTGGAGCAACCGAACTCCAAGGAGTTACTGCAATTGGTGACTATTCATCTTTTGCTAGTCCAGGAGCAAAAAGCACGTCCGTTGGTTATTTGGCTGGAAGTAATGCTGGGTTTCGGACGCGAACAAATAACACTGGAATCAATGATAATTTCAGTGTATTAGGTGGAAATACTTCAATAGGCGCGCTGTCAGCCATCGCTTCTGGTCCGGCTCGAGTGACCGTAAGTGATCCAGTTGGAAACAGAAATAATAGAAATACTGCTGTAGGTTTTAATGCTTATGGCACAATTGATGACCAAAGCGGGATTCCAGGGTTTGCTGCTGAAACTCTGTTTACGTTTGCCAGCTCAGCGATCGACATCAATAACGATACTATTACAATAGCTTCGAGTCTGGTTCCAGCGCTTATTGCTAATGGAATTAGAGCTGGTGTTTATAATGCGTTTGGCACGCCACTCGACGAAATTTTTGGTCATCGGTTTGTAGCTTTGTTGCGAACGTCTGGAACAATGCCTACTGGCTTTTTGAATGCCGCTACCGACGCTCTTTCAGATGCCGCCCAAGTTCTCGAGCAGGGGAACGAAGTTCACGTCGCACTTTTTTATGACGTTCGACAACCTTTAATCGTCCGTCTAGCGCCCGGACAAGCTTTTGTTACGCAAGGCACTGGAAACTTTAGTGTTTTAATACCAGGCATGGCTAAGGCTAAGCTGCAAAATGTTTCGTGTTTTGGTGCTGATTCTTTTCCTATTCAATCAAATGAAGTAGTTCTAGGAGATGGCAATGTCACGCGCCTGAGAACTGCTGGTTCAGTTGTTAGTGCTGGCGCTGTTTCTCCTTCAGACGCGCGCTTAAAAATAAATGTCGAAACATTTAGTGGCGCAGAAGCTTTAATAAATCAGCTTCGTCCAGTGAAATTTGATTGGGATGGTCAGCCTGATTTTCAGCGCACTGGCGTAGCTGTTGATCCTGACGATCTTAACATTAGACAACACGGTTTAATTGCGCAAGAAGCGCGAGAGGTAATGCCTTCAATCGTTAAGGATGTTGGGACTGGATATTTGGCAGTTGACTACGCTCGATGCGTTCCATTGCTTATTTCATGCGTGCAGGAATTGATTGCCCGCACCAAAGATCTTGAAGAAAAGAACGAAAGTCTTAACGATAAATTAGATGCGTTTAGAGGAGGCAGGTAATGTCAGTCACTTCTATCTCTTGCGTTTTAACTGCTGGTAATGCTGAGTTTCAAATTGCTAACTCAACCAATTTTAACATCCTGAATGCAGGATCAGTTAACTCTTTTAGCGTTGAAAACTTTTCAGAAGCTCAATTTGTTGCTGTTGATTACTTCATTCACGGTAATCAGGGCTTGCTGGTTGTACCTCCGAAAGGGTTAGTTAACGCAAACTTTGGGCGAAGGATTCCATCTGACAAGCTAACGGCGCGGATACGAAGCATTGGAGTTGCAGCCGACGTGTTTTCTCAGGCTAGCGGCGCTCGTCACATCATCAGAAGTGACGCAGTTGTCCTCCCGCTTACACCAGTCTTTGTGCTGATTGTCGCTATCGACGCAGGCGGCAGCTAATGAGCTTGCTTGGATATGTTCGAGGTCTAGGCGCGCAGCGCCGATCCGTTACGGTGGTCAATGGCGGTCCACCGATACCGAACGTCCAAGGGATTTTTTGGGCTGAGCGAACTGCGCTGCAAGATCAGGTCACTTACCCTGTTGATGGTGAATTAACCTATTTGGACACAGAGCCGGTCTACAACCTGACCGCGCGCACTGAGCAGATTAGAACCAACGTTCCAGTAGCGACCAACTATCCCGGTGCAGTTCAATCCTACGTGTGGGGCGCTACAGCGAAGGTTGTAGGGACAACGGCAGATTTGCCGGTCAGATGGCGAGCATCATGGGCGAGCGGCAGCGGGAACCCGCCAAGGCCACCTTGGGTGACTGCTGCTGGGACATCGCTAACGGTGTCGTGCAGGCCTGGGATTGAAAACGGCGCTCAATATCTGCTGAACCCAGGCGTGCTGACCGTCTATGCGCGCGTTGGCTTGGTTGAGTACGGACCAATCACTTTCACGGTCACGATCATTGACACCGGTGGTGGCTGCTAATGACTGTTGAATTGCAAATGCTGGTTGATCGCGACAAGCCGAGTCCTTGGATGGATCAAGCTATAGCATCTGCCTTGTCTGCTGAGATGGCAGTAATGACCGTTTCTCATATCCCCGGCGATCGACTTGCGGCATCACGCGCGCGTGGATTCTTGGTGAGCACAGCCGAGTATGTTGGCTTCCTTGATTCAGACGACTGGCTTGAGCCTGCCGTGGCGAAGGAAGCCCATGAATTGCTGAAAGCCGATCCAATTGCGGTCGGGGTATTCACTCAAGAATCGGCAGTTGACCAACATGGCAATAAAATTGCTACGCCTGAACAGCCTATTTCATGGTGTGCGATCAAACAGCTAGTGGAAACTCGACGTGGCAGACACCTTTGCATCTTCCGACGCGCGGCACTTGAGCCGTACCTTGAAGAAATTGCAAAAGCCGATCAGCCTGAATTGTATTTAATTCGTGGGCTATTGTCAGAAGTAGGGCCGTGGTTATGCCTTCCAAAAGTTGGATACTACCATAGAGAACACTCAGATAATGCAGCGTTAAAAACAATTCAAGAAAATGTCAACAAGCACATTGTGAGACTAACGCCAATACTTACAAAAGCGTCAAATGGCAATCATCCAATGTCCGAAATAATTAAACCTTATCCGAGAGCAGCATGAGCAGACGTTTTCAATGGCTGGCAAATAAGCTTCAGCCGACTCTAGTTCAGTCAGTATCCTTTGATGTGCGCGAAGGCTTAGTTCGCTTGCAGGCTGCGAACCTTGTCGGTAGTGACAAAGTCACATTTGAACTTCAGGTTAATGGCGAAAGCGATGGTTCAATCGCCTCATGGACTCCTTACTACGACCAAAACGGTCAGCAAGTAGCGTTAACGGCAACACGGCCTCGTTATGTTGAGATTCTTGCTGGCACTTACCGCGCAATAACACTTGCAACAACTAACTCCCCGGATCTGATCGTCAGCTTGCAAGACGATAATCTTGCTGGTGACGATAAAGTTAAGTTCAACTGGAATGTTAACGCTGGTATTACGCACGGCGATCCTGTTGGTTCAGGACAGTGGGTATTTGATGCAGCGGGAAATCCTGTATGGATTAACCAAGTTTTTGATGAAGTTACTGGCGATACAGAAACTCAATTCAGCGCGTATCCTGGCGGTCCAACTGTTGCAAGCGCGCCTGTCGTGCCTGACTTTGATCATGTTTTGTATCAAAGAGATATCGAGACGAGCATCACGATTGCGTCTGGCACAGGAACTGTCGCTTTAACTCTTCCGGCTGGCTATTCTTTGGCAAGTCTCAAGCTGTTATCTAGCGATACTTTGGCTGCTGATTTCAAGCTGTTGTTAACCGGCGATACCTCATTGGCGCTTAATCAGCCTTACTATTACCTTGCATACACAGGCTTACCAACTCCGCAAGACGCTGTTAATGCGTCGTTTGGGAATAGGTTTCGATCTGTAATTGGCGGACCGCAATTTAACTCCGGCGCAAAAAACATTGTTGCATTCTCCGCCTTAACTCCCAATGCAACGGTGGTTAATTTTGTTCTCCGCGCTGTATTTATCAAGAATTAAATAATGAACACTATTAAGCGAATAGACGGCGCTGGACAGTCAACTGCGCGCAATGTTGACTCAAACGTATTATTTGATTCTTCAACAATAGGAGATGTTTCTCCTTATTTTGAAGTGACAGATAAGCCTGTTTTTCTTCGAGCGTTTAATTTGGGCGATGCTCAAATAATCGTCGAGATTGTTTACTCTCACAACTCTCGAGAGTTCAATGACGTTTTCCGGGTAAACGGTAGCATTGTTGGTCTGACCAAAGGAAACAACATGCTACGCCTTGATGCCAAAGGCAAGTACCGGCTGAGGGCCACTGAGTTCGGCCAGATGATGGGCGATGCGGCAGTGGTTTTAGTGCAGTGAGTACCGAGCCAGACAACGTAAACGTGCGCGTCAGAATGCTTGAGATAGCTATGTCTGACTTGCAAGGTCATTGCAAAGAATCAAGGGAAAAACTATCTTCTTTTGAAGCTCGAGTTCAGTCACAAGAATCGTATCAGCATGTGATTGAATCAATCCTTGGTGATATTAAATCTTCGATTGTCGAGATTAAAACAAGCGTTCAAATGTTCGCCGACCAAATTATTGCTTTGAGGTTGGAGGCTGGGAAAGGAAAGATGGCTCAGGACTTGACGAGAATCGTGTTATTCGGTGCTGCCGCTGCTTTGGCGGGGCTTTTAATTCAAACCTTGAGGTAACAAAATGAAAAACAAACCAATGAAGAAAATGCCGCCTGCGAAGAAAGGCTATCCGCCTGCTCCAAAAGCCAAGATCGAAAAGGGCAAGACGGCTAAAGGCGGATGCGGTTGCGGCTAGTGTCAAATTTCATAACACATGCTAAAGTAAGCCCACCCCATTCTCCCTTTGAAAGGCTGAATGGGATGGACTTCAAAACCGTCCCCGTGTCTGAGCTTGAAGCTTTCGCAGAAATTCTTTCGGCCAGAATTAAAAAGATTGAGCACGATTTTCTTAGATCAAGCGTTCACGAATTAAGCGCAGTTGCGTTTCAGCGTGGATTGGCTCGATCACTTATTGACTTAACTAAAGAACTCAACCTAACCATAGAGCTTAAGCGCTCGCGGGACTCCTAAAATGAATGATCCAACCGTGCAAGACGAAACTGAATTAGACTCGAATTCATCGATTATGGATGAGATTTTAGACTCTCCTAGCGATGAAAACGAGAACGAAGATATTAACATGCTTCGTCGCAGCAATGCGATGGCAATGTCAGAGTCGGCGGCAAACAAATCGCGCTATGACTCTGCTGTTGGTTTAATTAGAAAAGGAAAAGTTGAGCTTGAAGCAATTAAAGAGCAAGCTGAAACGGCTAAACGAGAACTTGCAGCGCTTAGAAATGAGCGATCAGTTGCATCGTTTGATTTACCAAAGCCGGAAGAAGTAACGTCTCAAGAATTAGAGACGTATTCAAACGCCATTCCTGTTATTAACAAACTTGTGAACCGCGCTATTAGCGATGTTCTTGGTAAAGCATTAAAAGTCTTGCAGTCCAGATTGGACACGATAGAAACAAGGTTAAGCGAATCGGAAAGTACCGGTTTAGCTCGAACTGCGATTCTAAGCGCACGCACGATTGTTCCAAACATGGAAGAACTTAGGCGTCACCCAGCGTGGCCGAAATTTCTAGATTCAGTTGACGAGGTTACCGAAGATACCTTCCAGCAAACGCTGAGTAGCGCTATTAACGGCAGCAAGAACAACACTATCAAAAGAGTTTTCGACACATTTGAAAAGATGTATGTGAAGTCCCAGCGTTCTGTGGGCGCACCATCTATGAGTTCTGCGGCAACATCCGAGAGAGGACAGAAAGACACTCGTACTTATAAAGCGAGCGAATTTAATAGCCTTTCTCTTCAGCGCCGTGCTGGCCGGATAAATAACACTGATTGGCTAAAAGTTACTGAGCGATTTGATAAAGCTCAGGCTGAAGGCCGGTTCATCCAAGACATTTAAGAGACTTCTCTCATGCCTATCGCAAATGCTACTGGTTACCCACAATACTCTGGCACGTCCGTGCTTCCACCAATGCACGCAGCAAAATTGCTGCATGAATTTCATTGCCAGACTTTAATTTCACAAATCTCATCGACTGAGTTCACCGGCCAAATTAACAAGTGCGGTGACACCGTAGTCATTACCCGCGTGCCTCGCTTGCGCGCTCGCTCACGAGTACTTGGCGGTCCTCTCGTCCACGACACCGTTGTGTTTGGACAAGAACAGGTCACCATTGATAACGAGATTTATTCATCGGTGCTGATGGATGAAACCACGATCGCGCAAGTATGCAACAGCGCTGTGCTGCAAGCGGATCTGCGAAAAGAGCAGACGCTAGCCTTTCAGGAGCAAATTGACCCAGCGTTGCAGCTACATATCTGGTCGCGTGCAGACGCAATCAATCGAGGCGCGAATGCTGGCAATCAAACTGGCGCATTTGACCTTGGCGCTGTGGGCGCTCCGGTGAATGTGACGCCCGCCAACGTCACTGAAGTTTTTGCCCGCGCTCTGACCGTTCTTGGAGAAGCGTGCGCTCCAGGCGAAGAAGCATTTATGGTGATGCCGCATATCGGCGCACACGTCCTTCTGAACTCTGAGCTTCGTCAAGCGAACGTTGCTGGGTTGCCTACTTCGCCTCTCTTCGGAGGTAAGTTGCCGGGTGAATTTGCTGGATTTAATGTCTACAAGTCCAACTTTGTGCCGCAAGTATTCGATGTCGGCGTAGGGCGCAATGTGTTCCAGATGATCGCTGGAATCAAGGGGGCTACCGCGTTTGCAACCAATGTAAACGACTCGCGTTCGCTAAGTTCAAAAGACGATTTTAACCGATACATGCAGTCACGAATGAACTACGGCTTCCGGGTGATTCAGCCGAAAGCTCTCGTGGCAATGTATTTCACCTTTAACTAAAAGGAGCCGATAACATGGCTATTCATCAACTGTGGTACGGCGGTCCGTCTTCTGTTCGCAATGCAGATTACGCGATTCTTCCTAATGTTCCAGTGACTGCCGGCATGCTGTTGGGGCCACCAGTCCAACGTGGCGCTGCATTCCCAGGCCTAACCCGCGTGGTTGCTTTCGGCTCCGATCAGGACATTGCCCTTCGTCAGTACATGACGAATCCTCCGTTTCCGATCGTGGCGCTTGACGAGTTTGCGGTCCTAGCCATTCCAAAAATGACGCGGATCAGCTCACTTGTTTGGACGATAGAGAACCCGGTTCCTGGCGGTCAATTTGACATTCGAGTACCGGTATTGGGCGGTGGCACCGTTCTGGCAACCAACATTTCTACTGCCGTTGCGGCTAGCGGTTATGTTTATTTTGCAACTCCACTTTATTTTCCGGCTAACGATATCGTCTACATAGCTTGGGATACTCTACCAACCGGTGGCGCTTTTAAGGAACTACGCATTACGCTCGCGTTTGAGAGCACAGACTATGGCACCGGCCAGTTCTAAGGTCGGAACCAATTGAAGGTGGGGGCGCTCGCCCCTGCCTTTTTTCCTAACAGCTTGAGGGCTATTTATGTCACAAGAAGCAAAGAATTTTGAAATAGTGCCAGCGCAAAAGCCCGCCGACAGGGCCGCTAATCCAGCAATGAAGTTGGTAGATGGAGCGCGTTATTGGCATCACTTTGGCTCAGAAGATTTATCGCCAGCGCCAGTTTTTCCAGATACAAACGACCTAAATGGTCCTATCGCTAGCTACGGCGACGAAAGTACGGCAATGAACCAATTTGTTTTTAAGATGATTCAAAAAAACGAAGGTGAGTTTGTTGTTGTGAAAGACGGACAACTTGTGTCTGTTAAAAAACTTATCGGCGCTTCAAAGATAAGGGCTTTTACTACTGTAGAGCGAACTCTTGGTAGTCAAGATTTAACTGAAGCTGGGGCGCAAAGTACTTAAATGTCTGCCGGTAGCACCATCACCCAATTCTTTAGAGATGTTAACGACGCAACGCGCGTTCGTTGGCAGTCTGAGGACGCGCTGGATTTTCTAAATGACGCGGTGATGATGGTGTTTAACTTGCGTCCAGACGCATTTACTGTCACGAAAGAAGTGACATTGATAGCGGGATCGAAGCAGCCTTTAATTGGATGTGTTGACCTTTTGACTGTTAGCCAAAATACGGGCGGAGTTGATGGGAGACCGATTAGCCGTGGCAACCTTGAGATGCTTCGGACCTGTCTCTTATACACATCTCCGAGCCCACGAGACTAAGGCGAATCTCGTATGCC
>ENA-ORBV01011518-ORBV01011518.1-microbial-mat-metagenome-genome-assembly--contig:-NODE-11518-length-13869-cov-5.376668_pt1 | contig 13869 bp, 5 predicted proteins | sample MGYA00237777_ERZ505514 | MGnify/ENA primary metagenome ERZ505514 (study PRJEB26160, sample SAMN06269048) | microbial mat metagenome | isolation source: Oligotrophic lake microbial mat | place...
GTTTACAACATTATTACCGGAGCTATTTCGCTACTAGATTTCTATTTCTTCCATTTAACGGTTCAACTCGTCGAAGTCAATTTCTGTCGTGATTTCGGGTGCCACCCTTTATCTCTTCGTGTTACAACATCACCGATTTATTCTGCTGTGTACCCGCGACGTATCTAGATCTCCGCCATTTGACCTCGATCCAACTCTTCAAAATCAAAGTCGGTCGTGATTTCTGAAATGGCCGTGGTAAAGGATGGTTTGCTGGCAAGGCCACTATCGTCTTGATTCTGCAGGGATCCTCCACCACTGCTTCGCCTGCGGGCGGACTTGGGGTTGTGATGATGGTGGTTGCTTTTGCGGATCTTACTGTTGCCGTTATGGGAGCCAAACGGCGCTGCGGCTACTATGGGCTGCTGCTGCTCGTTATTGTTGCTCCTACTATTATTAGTAGCGTCTTCCAAGGCTCCAATTTTCAACTTGAGAAAGTCCTCCAAGCGTTCTACAGTGTGCCTCAATTCGGCGTTTTCTTTTTCAAGTTCATCCAAATCGTCATCTCGTTCTTCTTCGGAATGCTTAATGTGGAGACATGCTTTGGCCAAATGAGCTTCTGTCACTTCACGATTATGACGTTCTTCATTCAATTCTTCGTTGAATCGGTCTTCCTTTCGTTGCAATTCTCTCGCCAATGCCACGACTTCTTCGGATTTTTGTTTCAATTTCATTTGATAATGTCGTGCCTGTGATTCCATACGACCGCGTTTGGCACGTTCCGTTTCCAATTCTTCTCGAAGTTTGGCATTCTCATCCATGACGGTCACCAAGTGCTTGTTGGCTTCTCGAAGAGAATCTTCCAACTTGTAAATTTCTTCCTTGTGAGACTCGGAAAAATCCTTTTTCTTTTTCAATTCGGATAATTCTTCTCCCCGTTGGTGAATCTCAAGCTGAAGTTGGACGGTCTTATCGTCCAATTGAGATCGACGCGTGCGTTCCCTTTCCAATCGTGCCTTGAGTTCTTTGTTTTCATTCACCAAGTTACTCAGCTTTAAGCTATCTTCGGATGGCCTGGTAGGAGTAGTAGTATTCTTACCCTTGCTACTCAATTTCATACTACCGAATTGCTTTGTTGGTGTCGCGTCCACGAGGCGATTGTTTTCGGCCATGACACTATTGATGATGGCGTTGGTGGTAGCGCTGTTATTTGTGCCATTGTACTGCTTCTCACCCAACACGTGGACACTTGTACTTTTGGTAGCTTTAATGGAGGCAACAGAGGAGTTCGACCCTGTTTCTGCTGATGAGCGCATCGTAAAGTTGTAATTATTCTTTTTCTTGACCACCTGTCCTCGTTCACGGAACATGTCCCGTTGCATAGGATCTTCAGCTTCCTCCCGGCTCCTTTCATTCCGAGAATTTTCCACGGAAGCTAGAATGGCGCTTTTCTCTCGATACGAGAGTTCACGTGATTGACCATTCGATGACACAAGAAGGGGTGGTGCTTGGTTTTCTCCATCATCCATGGAATCGTCCGCCAGGACAGGAAACGAGAGCTCTTCTACAGGTAGCGTGTTTTCCCTTTCGTCAAGTACAGCTTTGACCTCGTAACTGCCACCACGATAGGAACGACGACTTCGTTGGCTATGGGTGGTGGAAAATGATTCCGAGGCTCCAATGCTAGTGACCGCAGTATCTCTCGTGTACTCAGAGAAATTGCTCCTATTGCTCTGGCGGTAACTAAGCTTTGTTTCAAGCTGCAAAGTTGGCGTTAACAGTAGAGAGTCTTCCGCGGCCGGGTCGATACTCGGAATTTTCTCCGACTCATTGGGTGATTTTGGAGATCCATACTTGCTTGTTTTGGTGGATTTGTTGTTGCTCACATCAAAGGCTGCTTGATCTGTTCTGGCAGACCAAGTTGATTTATTTGATCGAGTTGATCTCATTGACCGAGATGATTTAATCGACCGAAATGACTTGACCGACTCGGGCGATTCGGGAGCTCTCTTGCTCGACAATTGTTCTGATTCGTGGCTGTCTTCCAAGACTCGAGAAGATGGCTGGTGAAATGAAGCGCTTCTCGAAAGCTTTGTTGCCATGCTCTTGGAAGATAAATTGCTCTTCAGAGGAGTGGGTCCAGTGGGGTTTGTTTTCTCTCGGACTTTCCAAGCGTTTTTGGCCTCCTGAAAGTTCCGACCCAATTCTTCTTCCTTAATATCATCACGAACTCTCTTTGCCCGACTATTCGTTGTTTGGGTCGTTGAACTGGTCTGTTGAGACTCGAAAGAACCACTTTCACTCTGAGGGTTCTGTAAGTCGTAGTAAGAGTCTATATCAGCTTTGGTCTCTGCTTCTGCTCGATCGATGAGACTACGTTCAATCTTTAACATCTTCTCGCGTTCATTTAGGTGAGCATTTCGCTTCACAAGAGATTCGATCTGTGCTTCACGCACCTTGAAGCTGTTCGTTGTGTTTCTACTGTGGACTGAAGCGTCGTCTTTCAGCATTTCTGCTTCCTCTTTTCTGACCTTCCCGCGTTCAATAACGGCCTTGGCTTTATTTCTCCATTCGCATCTTGGTCCTTTGGTGTCTTGGTCTCCTCTCCTTGCAGAAGCCCGGCTGTATTCACTACAAAAACTTGCCCTTGAAGTCCTACTCACTTCGCTCACGTAGCTGGCATCGTCTCTGCCTTCATCTTTTCGGCGCTCCTTTTCTTCGTGCAACTTCTTCTTTGCTCGCTGGAGCCTATCCTCGTATTGTTGTTTCATAGTCATTATGTAATTCCTTTACACTACGTATTGTTAAAGTCCAAATTAATTGAAAAATGAAGAAACTGGCCTACAGACTGCCTAGAGGTTAACCTTGGTGATGAACAAATATCAAGGCGAGAGAAGACAAAAACAGAAATCAACCATCGCCGAAGAAGAATCGTGGGTTAACGACAAGAAAAAATGAGGTTGGCACGACTGAGGTATTCGCGGTTGCGCCAAAAACGTCAGTTCACTAAGTACAATCTACCGACGCTGGGCGAGACTCTTGATGAGCAACATGCCAGGCCTAGTTGACAGGGGAACTTTCCAAACATAGCTAACTGTAACCCTAACCAGACGCTTGTCCATCGTCCGTCTTTTTTCAATCGCATCGCGAAAGATTTTAGTTTACGCATTTTTTCGGCTCTCCTGAAACTTTCATCTCAACAAACTGCTCCGAGCGACTTAGTCAAGCGTACTACTAGCTAGTACGGTACTACTGTAGCTTCCACGATCTACACGATACCTAGCTTACTAGTTAAGTATATGACGTTTCCATTTTTACTGTTGAATTTGTCTTGTTTGGCAATAATTTGTCTTGTTTGGCATTGCCAACTGCCAACATCGTAAATAATTGACCGACTCCTCACCACTTTTGGTTGGCGAAGGAACCATTGCAGGATGGGAAATACTCATCCCCATGCGCAGAGCGCCAAGCCAAATCGTAAATGCGAAAACACAGCTTCGTTGACAGCTCATGACAAGCCAGTGACTGATACCACTGATGCATCTACGAGCGGCGAAGTCAGCGACCTTCCAGGCACAACAACGTCATCCCTCATCGTGGGAGGCCCTGATCGTGATACAGCAGCCCTTGTCTTGGAGCGGCAGATTCATGGGCTCATTGGATGTAGCGAAGAGAGACGAATTGCTTTGGATGACTTACCAGATGTGTACCGAAAGAGATACTCCAACGAATTCCCACACGGCAAACTTGGCCAGGCCGAGTTAAACGATGTTATGCATCTGTTTCCGTCACTTGCAGTTCTTAGCTTCCCGTGGGGAACTGCCTATTGTATCAGGAGAAGCGACATGGCGATGTTCGAACGAGAGATAAAGGAGCAGCTAGATTTGGCCAATCAGTTTAAAATAGCGAGTCTATCGCAGCCAATGGCAGGAGTTTCCGACAGCGAAGCCTGTTTGGAAGAGCAACCTACGAAGCATCCTGAATCTTCATCTGTGTCACCCTCTCTGCCTCCTCCTCCTCATCAATGCGTCGCCGTTTCAGGCTCGACTGATCACGTGGAACAGTTGATACTCGAGCTTATTGATAAGAGTAGCGGCAACAACCTACTGCTGTCAACGTTGCCAGATCAATATTTTTCTGTGTACAAGTCGACAATTCCATTCAAAAAGCATGGCCACACCAAGCTAAAACCGTTCTTGGAATCTCTTCCCCGACTGTTTGTGGGGGGTTCTTTCGGTGCATGTTATGTAACTCGAAAAAAGGCAGAGGGCTTTGTCCAGACCGAAATGGGGCAGTCAGTTCTGGCGAAAGAAGAGTTGAATTCGTGCGATCTTCCCTCTATGCAGGGTACCGCAACTCAGGACGACTCATCGCGACAGTCTGTATCTATAACGACAAATTCGGTTCCACCACCTACGGACAAAGACTTAGCTGACAAGCTTCAATTAGAAAGCGAAAGTGGAGATGTCCTAATGGCGGAGGACCAGAAGGTAACTCCGTTGGTAATGAAGGAAGCAGCGCTCAATCTTGGCTCTGGGCTTCATCGTAAACTTCTCTCGGTACTCGCTCAACATCCGGAAGGCATCACTACTTCTCAGGCATTAAAAAATGTCAAGGGACTTCCACGTTATCTACGAGCATGTGCAAGTGAAGCTGGACTGGGTTTCATATCTCCTAAACCTTTTCTTTCACACTGTGAAGGCATTAGTAGCAAGGACGTCGACGGCCGACGTTTGTTTTTCCTTGATGACAAGGTGCCTCCAGGCGAGCCTCCTGGACATGGCGGGCACAGCACAACCGATTCTGCTGCTGCCATTGAACTTGTCCAACTAATAGAGAAGAACTATCGAAATCGACCATTTCCTGGTACAAAGAAGCAGCTAAAAAGCTTTCTCGCATCAGTGGATCTACTTTATTCTCCGGCTATCAGGCTTTGGCTCGAAAAAGGATTGGAAGAAGGCCTATCGGACAAGAAACGAAGCAAAGAAGTTATCAAGCGGGTCTTGCATCAGCTCAAGAGAATGGGATGTATTAGCGGAACGAGCAAATCTCTTGTTTGGGACCTGAAAATCGTTCAGTCAATAGTTGAGATGGGAGCTGTCGCCGCCCCGGCCGAAGGACAACTGAAAGAAAGAAAAAGTGAAGTAAGTGGCGACATTCCTGTAACGTTCATTGATTCAGCCGAAGCACTGGACTTGGTTGTGATGAAGTTCCCCTTCAATCCTTTGGCTAAGCCACAACCGTACGAAGACTTCGTTGTTGCAGTTGATTGCGAAGGAGTGCCTGAGAGTTTGTTCCTCATTCAAGTTGGCACTTGCAACGCGACTTACGTGTTTGACTGCGTCAAGCTCGGTGGTAAAAAAGTTTGCGAGTCTTTGCGACCTCTACTCACAGGCCCACACGTCACAAAGCTCTTCCATGATCTTCACAATGATGCCGTTGCAATTTCAATGGTTGGCGGCGTGTTCCCACTTTCCTATACTCTAGACACTCAATTGGCAATAGAAGCGCTCACGGGAAATTTGCACATTGGTTTCAATAACATGCTACAGCAGCTTGGGCAGGACCGCCATCCTTTGAAAAACAATCTAAAGAACAAAATGGATGACGGTCATATCTTTGCGCAGAGACCACTGCCTCCTGATGTCTTGGAGTATGCGGCACTGGATGTGAGCCTCCTTGTGAAAGCAAAAGAAAGCCTCTTTGCTGTTCTTGGGCCAAGTCGCCCTTCCATCGAACGTGCTTCGGATAGACGGGCAAAGATGGCGCCTGCATCAGGCGGTGCGCGACAGATGTGCTTTGATGTTGCTAATGCGTACTCTATTTCTTCCCTCGAGCTGCTGCAAGAGGTTCGTCCCAAGGATATGCTAGAGACAACTCCACTAGAGGTGTCAGATGACACGGGCGTCTTACTTGAAATGCTTCCAGATGATCTGCGCGAGAATCTTATCGAACAGACCCAACAATTGTCTGATATAGTGCTGGATAAGGGACGAGAACCTCTTGCCTGGATCAATGGTAGCCGTGTTCACCTTGGTAGAGAAAATCGGACTGTAAGCAAAGACGACATTGATGGAATTGTTGAACGACTTGGTGGCTTTGGCGGGGACAATCGCGCTGGACTTGAAAGGCAGCTGCATCGAGTCTCAGCGATGAGGAACCGTCAACAAGAAATCATTGGTCTGACTCTCCGAGTTGGTAGGCACGTCAGTGGGAATGCCACCATCGTTTCAGATTTGATGTTTGCCGATTGTTACCAATCCATCTTATTCTTGGGAGAACCCGGTAGCGGTAAAACTACGGTGGTGCGTGAGGTAACAAAGCAGCTTGCGGAGCGCTTCAATGTATGCGTAGTGGACACAAGCAACGAAATAGCGGGTGACGGAGATATCCCTCATCCCTGCATTGGATATGCTAGAAGAATGATGGTTCCTAGTCTCGATAAGCAGAGCAGTGTCATGATTGAGTGCGTCCAGAATCACACTCCAGAGGTGATGGTCATTGATGAGATTGGTCGACCCACTGAAGTAGAAGCGGCGCGCACATGCAAGCAACGGGGTGTGCGATTGATAGCTTCTGCACATGGTGACTTGAGAAAGCTGATTAAGAACCCCAAACTGCGCGGGCTAGTAGGAGGTGTGGAGACTGTTACTCTGGGCGATGCCCAGGCCAAAGAAGAAGCAAAGAAGTTTGGAAATGCCCAGGTGGGCCCACAAAAACTTAAAGCCCAGCGTGCAGGACCTCCAACATTTGACATTATTGTGGAATTACGGCGCGGTGCACAGCATGAGTGGCGCATCGTAATGGATGTAGGAGAGGCCGTTGACCAAGTTCTTGAGGGTCAGAAGTACAAAGCACAGCGGCGCACGCGCGACCCAAAGACTGGGGCGTTGTCTCTTGAGCTGGAAATGGCATAGACTTACTAGCTAGCATATTTCTGTATCAGGCGACACAATCTGAGCTAGACTAGTTAGATTGTAACATTGGATCTAAACAGACTCCCTTGATCCACCCCCATATCGCTTTCCAAGTCTTTACTATAGTCTTGGTTGGGGCACGGCTGCGAAACCCCGAATGTCCTTTATTTTGGCATGCTGCCCAATCTCCTCGCGCAGTATCCTGGGAGAGTCTCCACCGTACTATTCAGAGTCAAAAGAGCTACCATGAAATCTGCCCTACTAGTACCACATCCTTGGTTTTGGAATTCTTTTTATTTTGAGGCGTGAGTGATCAAGTCCACCAATACTATCGATTCTGCCCAAAGAAGCTTTAAACGGCTCCATAAAAACTGCATTAATCGATTATGCTTCAAATATAATTTAAGCAAGTAACGTTTAAGGGTTGTTCTTATTGTTAAGCTCTTAACAAGTAAGTACATGTATGAAAGCAGCAGTCTACAAAGACATAGCAAGTGTATTTCAATAGTCTCAGTGCATGCACCCCCTGGAAAAGGCTACCATTGCGGATGTTCCATTTCATGTTGTATAAGAAAGATCATCCTCTTCATCTTGCAGTGGAAGTATTAGGGTTGCAATTCTCCGAAAAGGAGGAATCCAAAATCGACTGTCTCGGTGCTTTTAACGAAGACCGACCTTTAACTTGAGCACCCTTTCTCCCTGGCGTTCCCATCACATTTGCCGGAGAATAGCGATCCTTCATTACCTTTTCTTGCAGAACCTTTTTTTCGAGAATGCTTTCTTGGCGCTTTATCCTTACTAACAACTCCGCGTTTTCTTTTCTGAGTCCCTCAATTTCCTTTTTGTCCTTCTTCATTGTTGCCACCTGTGAGTACACCGTTGAAAGCTCAGCCTCGAGCACTTCACGGAGAGTTTCTTCCTGGTCAAGTTTGTCGGCCAGCTTTACTCTCTCCTCTTTCAGCTTGGCCAGTTCTTCCGTCTTTTCCGGCACGCTATCGACAGATCTTTGTAACGACTTGTTGATCTCGACCATCTGGGCGAGAAGATCGGAACGTTCCGTTAAGACTTTGGTCGTGTCTTCTCTCTGGGCTTTCATTGTGGACACGATTTCTTCAAGCGAAGCGATTTGTGCCTGTGAGTGGTGCAATGCCTTACTCTGTTCTTCTCTCAGGCTCCTTTCGTTTTGCAACGAGAGTTCCAGCTTCTTCTTCTCGTCCTGAATGGTCTCCTCCGATGTTGCAATGAGGTCTCTCTCCTTTCTAACTCCTTCTAGGTTCCTCTCCAGCAGCTGAACTCTTCGCTGGAGCGAGGTATTGCTTGACTCGAGTGCTTGAGCATCTTTACGAGACAACCCCGACGTGTTTGTTTGGATATCATTCATTAAATTATTGATCGTTGTCTTGAGGCTGTTGATTTCCTCTGATACTTCATGTTCCCGTTCGAGCTGTTGGATAGTCAAGTTCTGAACCTTCTTTGATAGACTGTCGATATCGGAATCTTTGGATGCAAGCTGCTCCTGAAGCGAGTTAATCTCTTCTTCGCAATCTTGTAGTTCGATGAGGCGTAGCTCACGGATTTCGTCGTCCTTCAAGACAATATTAATTTCGGCTTTTTCGAACTCCAGCTTCACGGATTGAAGTTGCTTTTCGAGTTGGCCCATTGACTCTCGTACCTCCGTAAGTTGCTTGTCTTTTGAAGAAAGCTCCTTTTCGAGGCGCTCGACTGAATCATTCCCTTTTGAGGTCTGTTCCTCTTGGGCACTGCGGAGCTCAGTCAATTCCTCTTCTTTGGTACGAAGGGCAGATTGCAGCTCAAAATTTCTTGCCTGCTCTTCATCAATCTTTTTCTGCAGAACAGTGCTGGTGCGGGATAGCTGATCATTAAGCACTGAGACATCTCTTTCCAATTCTTCAGTTAACGCTTGAGACACTTTATGCTGTTTATTGATCTCAGATTTCTCTTTTTGCAGCACTTCTATAAATTCTACTGTCTCGTTGATCTTGCCCTGATGATCAGAAATCGCAGCAGCAAGCTTGCTCTCGAGATCAGTAATCCTGACTGCCGATTCTCTCAGCTGTTTTTGTGCAGTTTCGAGTTCCTTCTGTACTTCCTCGCCTTGTTTTTGGTGTGAGGTATGTTGCTTTTGACTCATACAAAAGTCTTTCGTTGCACGAGAGAGCTCCTCCTCTAGTGCCTCGATTTGGTGCGCCTTGTCGGCCTCTGACTTCTTCACCGCCTGCAAGTCGTTCTTAAGATTTTCGGTGTCTTTGGTTCGGGCAGCGACCGTCAACTCCAGCGTATGAATGGTTTGCTTGGCATTATCAAGTTTTTCTTGCAGACTTTCCTGCATGACAACCTTCTCTGATTCCAGAAAGTGAATCTTGTTTTGTAATTCTTGTCCAGCTGACTTCCAGCTCTCTTCTTTTTCCAGGATCTTTTGGCCATACTTGGCATTATCTGCTTCGAGTCTTTCCTCCATGACAATCTTCTCTGACTTGAGAGAGCTAATCTGCTTTTGTAGGTCTTGTTCTACTGACTTCCAGCTCTCTTCTTTTTCTAGGCTCTCTTGACCATACTTGGCATTATCTGCTTCAAGTCTTTCCTGCGCGATAGTCTTCTCCGATTCAAGAGAGTTAATCTGGTTTCGTAGGTCTTGCTCGAGTGACTTCCAGATCTTTTCCTTTTCCTGGATATCTTGAGCACGCTTGTCCTCATCTTCCTTTACGTCAAGCTTTTCCTGCATGTCTTTCGTCTGTGATTCAAGAGAGCTAATTTGGTTTCTCAGGTCTTGTTCTACTGACTTCCACGCCTCTGCTGTTCCCAGGGTATCTTGATTATGCTTGGCCTCATATAGCTTTGCGTCAAGTTTTTTCTGCATGTAATTCTTTTCTGATTTGAGAGAGCTAATCTGCTTTTGTAGGTCTTGTTCACGAGTCTTCCAGGTCTCGTCCTTTTCCATGGTCTCGCTATCGAGTTTCTTTGACTGAGGCGTAGAGCCAGCATCTCGCTGATTTTCCAGTAGTTCCTGCTTTTCTTCCTCGAGGGCATCGACCTCTAGCTGCAGCGTTACGACTTCTTCCATGAGTTCTTGAATCTCTTCCTGTGTGACAGACAAGCATTCCTTCATACCATCCCTCTCGGCTTCCCAGGAATCAAATGATTTGAGCTTCTCCTTGAGCTCTTCCACGAGATTTTCCAGCTCTTCGTTTTCTTCCTGGAGAACTTCGAGCGTCTCTGATGTGGACATGGCTCTGGACATGAACTTGGATACTTCATCCTGCAGGGATTCGATCATGGAATCCTTTTCTTCCAACCTGGAAACCCAGTCGCTCTGTTCGTCGCCAGACATTTGCTCAATCTCTTGGAGTTTGGCTTTGTTTTCGTCCAGGAGCTCGGCAATTTTTTTTTCTCGATCTTCCAGTTTGACGTTGGCCTGAGTCTTTAACTTGTTGAGTTCTGCAATCTCCTTTCGAAGCATGAGGTTTGTCATGGATTTGTCTCTCATGAATTCTTCCAGTTTTTCGACTTTGTTTTGTCGATTCTGGACTTGGATTTTGAGCTCATTGAGCTGTCCCACATGATGCAACCGCTCCTTCTCAATTTCAATCTCGGCGCGTTGTGTCAACCGTCGACGTTCTTCTTCCCATTCTTCCTTCTCATGGGTCAGCGCCTTGATATTGGCCAAGCAATTGTTAAGTGTGTTGGCCAAAGCATCGTGATCTTTCTTGGCGTGTTCTAGTTTTTGTTGATATTCCTCCAATGCACGTTCGGTTTTCTGCCAGGAATTGCGATCCGTTTCTTGTCCCTCCATGGCCGCTCGCAACTGTTCAACCTCTTGAGCGAGCTCCATATTTTTGTTGTGTAGCATGGTCGCTTCCCGCATCTTGTCTTCTTGTGTGGTACAGCGTTTCACCAACGTCAAGACTTCTTGATCGCGCAAATCGAGTTGACATGTAATCTTGTGCTTGTCTTGCTCCAATTTCTTGATTTTTTCTTGTAAATTCGTTCGTTCTTCATCAATATGTACAAGTCCACGTTGAATGCCATGGAGTTTGTCGTTTAACATCCGCAATTTTTCATCTTTGCGTTGACTTTCTTCTTCCAGTACCTTGACTTGTCCCAACAATAGTTCGGAGCGTTTGTTGGTGGCGCCCATATCATGGAGCTTTTGACGAAGGACCGCGACTTCCGACCTTAGAGGATTCAAATCCATTGTGGGCGTATGGTTATTAGCATCACCATGGACGTTGTGGTTGTTTTCCTTGTTGTGGTGGTGGTTATCACTGCTGTTTTTCGTAGTTGGGGTACCATTGTCACTCCACGAAAGGGTAAGATAGTCACTGCTATTTCGAGGAGTGACCACAGAGGAGGTCTTGCTAGTAGTGCTGCTGCTGGTAGTATCGCGCGTATCAATGCTCGCTGCGTTTACCAAGTCTGTAAAGAGGGGCCCTCTGGGGATTAACGGCTCACTGGAATATTGGGGCGTACGGGATGGTTTCTTGCCACTATCGATAGTTGTGTAGTTTTGTTTTGTATTGGAAAAGGAGGGAGGAGAAAACAAAGACAATCGGCGTGGACGGGAAGAAGATGGCGGTGGTTTTCGTTTGCTTCCCATCACATGGGACTTTTTGCCGCTGATGGTTCCCAGTGCAAAGACGGAGCGCTTGCGGCTGTTGTGATGGACAAATTCTGTTGGAGATTGAAAGGACATATTGTGGCTAGGTTTGTTAAGCTTTATTAATCTAATGGGAAGAGGCTAAGCCTAGCGGTTGCCTGAACAGGTCGGTCCTGTATCTCTTGTTGATGAACGTGAATCAAGGAGACGGAGTATGATCTTTGTTGGGAGTTTTGACGATGGTGTAGAGAGACACCACGATCGAGTCAAAGAAAATATACAGAGTCAACTCCAACTTTTCTTGTTATTCTGATTGGACAGCTTGTTTTTGAAAATGTTTGATACAGAAATTGTGAGGAGATCTTTCTCGAGAGTCGTTTGTGACCTTTTCATGTTTTTAAAGGCTCTTGGGTAACGAAGTTTAACGGCGGCGCGCAACCGGGACAAACGGTTCGATGACGTCACTCTGAATACGTATTGGCTTCACCTTTTTTTTTCCAAACAGCTGAGTGTGAAGGATTTTGTTTTGGTTGTTGGCATCAGATACCGTGTAGATTCAGCCTTGAATCAGAGGGCTTTGTAGTCCACATAATATTTAGGTTTGCAGTACTCGAATCTATTTTCTCGACTTCTAATCATGACCATGTTTGCTGCAACAAGTTTCCTTCTTCTTTCTTGGATTTCCCAATCCCTAGCTTGGCAAACGACCCGGTTGCCCGTCTCGTCCACAGCGGGATGGTTCCAACCGTCCCTTCAACAAAAGGCCACTACATCGACAACACAACTCCAATTGTTTGATAAACTCTTTGAAGAAGAAGGAATTCTCGGAAAAGGAATTACCGTTGGAAAAGTTCAAATTGCCTTGAACAGTCCCAATCGAGGTCCCAATTCTATTTTTGGGATTTTGGAAAAAGAAGCCAACGATGACAAAACCTTGCCCGAATTGACCCATGCCATTTGTTTGGCCTTGTTACGAAAAAGTGATGAATGGATTGGTGCGGCCGGAACGGGCCAATGGTTTTCTGGAAATGATGCGGGAAAAGCCGAGTCATTATTTAATGATTTTGCCAACAAGGAGGCAACAAAATTCGAGAAGGTCAGCGTTTTTTGTTGCTTTGTTGCTAAAAATTATATACCAGCAGGGAAACAATGCCTACGGTGCAACCATATGTGTATGAAGTGAGCCACATGGGAACCAATTGCTAACTTTGTAATTTTTCCGTTTCAGGAGTACATCCCCGATGAAGATGATGAAGAAGGTGGCGGTGCAACCATTGTGGTTGTCAGTTTGGTCATTGAAATTGAAGGAGATTCTACCAAGTAAGCCCCTTCCCTATATACAGCAGTTGCATTGATGCCTGGCATTACCGCGAGCATGGCGCTTACAATCCATGTTTCATTATTGATCTTGTGTAGATTCGACGGTGCAGGCTTTAGTCTTTCTGGAACAAAAGAGGTTTTGTCCAGCATTGCCAGTGATTGCATGGTAGATGATGGCGAATGTTTGAACGCTGTAGAAATCTTTTGGTCACCCAGTGAACGAAGTGAAGTCATGTCCCGAATCGACATGATTACAGATTTCCCAGAGCTTATTGATTTGTAATACTGTGCTGCCTTTCCAGTTCTTTTGAATCAATGGGGCACATCAACTCGCCCGCTACGTAATCTGCATCGACGGCACACGTGACGAACCTTGAAGCTACGTTAATATGAGTGTGGTTAAGCCGTATGATATACAATATCAGCTAAGTAAATTAATAGAATGAGTATTTAGAAAACAAGAACCACATGTTCTCGCTTTCAATTCAGCATTTGCTTTGACAACAATAACCAATAGTGAGTTGACAACACACGTTCCATTCCAGCAAACAGGCAAGGAAGGGGACGTCATGCCGTCTCTCTCACACATGATGATTCAAACAGAGCTTAGCGGTAACCTTCGACACGGCCAAAGTGACCACCAAAGCGGAATCGATGCAAATAGCTGAAGGCCACCTTTTCAATGGGAGTGGCTGTCACGCTCAAATCTGCCATGGTCAAAATCTTGTCAGGACCATCGGGTTGTGCCGCGTACTCTTCGGGAGACATGCGAGGCAAATAATCGGAACTCATAATCTCTACCAAGTCGGGTGTAATCATGGGCTTGTCACTTCCAATTCGATTGTATTGCAAGATGTTTGCCAGCGGCGACGCAATTTCCTTGGGGATGCTGACAATGGGGTAGTTGCGTTCGGTAATGTCGTTGACGAATTCTGCCAATTCGCGGTAGGAATAATCCTTGGGACCAAAGCAATCAATGGTCTTGCCTTCATATCTGTCTCTTATACACATCTGACGCTGCCCGACGAATAGAGAGGT
>ENA-ORBV01011519-ORBV01011519.1-microbial-mat-metagenome-genome-assembly--contig:-NODE-11519-length-13867-cov-6.698622_pt1 | contig 13867 bp, 11 predicted proteins | sample MGYA00237777_ERZ505514 | MGnify/ENA primary metagenome ERZ505514 (study PRJEB26160, sample SAMN06269048) | microbial mat metagenome | isolation source: Oligotrophic lake microbial mat | place...
GTGCTGACCAGGCTGGGATCGCTTGTCAGTCTTGTCGCTGGCGGCTCCGGACCAACTTTAGAGGTAAACGGTCCCGGACCAGGCTGCATGAATTTTAGGGCCAATCCTGGTGGGCTAATGACCTTGCGGGTCTGCTAGGAAACTCTCTTAAGCTTGGGATTCGTTCTCACCCACTCCGGCGCGCGGGACGTTGGTTTAAGCAGTTGACTAGCTTGGGGCAGCCTCAGTCAGTTGATTGCTCATGGTCATGTGGCCGCTGCCCACCGATTTATAGGGCTGTCCTTATGTGGCGGCTCGTGCGGTGATGATGGCGCTGGTAGTATCAGACATAAGTGTTTACTGCGGTTCGGGTCCGATGACGTTTTATTGCGAATGAACCGGCATTGCTACGCGGTTCACGGGCTCACTATTGCGTCGAGCTTTCGGGTGCACAGTTGGGGCGCAGCGAGCATCGCGGACGGTTCAATCCCTGTAGAGCAATCCGTCCCTTGGCTGGTTCTGAAGACAGCTCGCGGCCAGCAGACCAGCCCACCGCATGGCGCAAGCGCGCCGACGCGGCGCGGGGGGCTCGCGGTCTCGCGAGGGGCGTTAGGCCTTTGCCTGCGGACGGTGACAGGCGATCTTGCGTGGCTGTCGGACTGTTCCAAGCGCCACGATCAACCGCAAATTGCAAGCCTTCAGCGAGCCGCTGGCGTCAGCCGCGTGCAATTCGAGCGCGTTTTGTGCAACGTTCTGCTGCCCAACGTGCTCGCCACTCAGGGGCACCGGATGCTGCATGCCGCAGCCGTAATCGTTGCCGGCAAGGCGGTCCTTTTTTGCGGTGACAGCGGGGCGGGAAAGTCGACTCTGGCGGCCGGCTTCTCCACGCTTGGGTTCGATGTGTTGTCTGACGATGTGCTTCGCTTGGCGCGTGGGTCGGATGGACATTGGAGCGCTTTTCCCAGCTATCCGGGGCTGCATCTGCGGCCGGAGACCTTTCTCGAGGTACCCGCTGGCGCTGCCGCCCGTCGAGGCAAGCAGTGGGTCCCGCTCTCGGTTAATCACAAGCCCCGTGAAGGAGTGCCAGTGGCGGCCATGTACGGACTCGCGAGGCAGCTACGGGTGGCACCCTCCATCTCGCCAATGGGCGGCGTTAGTGCGCTTGAGCAATGGATGCGTGCGCTTTTCATGGACGGTGTGCCGCGTGAGCGTCGTGCGCCGGAAGCATTCGACGCCGCACTTTCCCTAGCGCGGCACGTGCCGACGTTTGGCCTTCGCTATCGCCGATCGCCGCAGCATTTTGGCGACTTGCTCAAGTCCATCATTGATCACGCTGAGCGTCTCTGATTGGCTCATTCAAATAGCTCGGCTCGGCGTCGACCTACAGCCGACCGTCGACCAATGCCTTTGGCAACACGCCCTTGATGTCATAGACAACCGACCCGCTGCCCACCAAGTCGCGCACGCGCTCGCCAAGCGAAACATACTGTTGGTGGGCAACGGCCAGCACAACGGCGTCGTAGTCTGCTTCCGCAGGTAGCACTGGCAACAGCGAGATGCCGTACTCGCGGTGTGCCTCATCGGCGTCGACCCACGGGTCGTGCACCTCGACCGTCGCCCCGAAGCTCGTCAGTTCGGCAAGCAAATCAACCACGCGGGTGTTGCGCAGGTCCGGGCAGTTTTCCTTGAATGCCAGCCCCAGCACCAAAATGCGCGAGCCCTTGATCAATCGACCGTGGGCAATCATCAGCTTGATGACTTCCGAGGCGACGTGCTGTCCCATGGCGTCGTTGATTCGCCGACAGGCCAGCAGAATGTCCGGGTAATAGCCGGCCGACTGCGCCTTCTGGATTAGATAGTAGGGGTCGACACCGATGCAGTGGCCGCCGACCAGTCCCGGTTTGAACGGCAGGAAATTCCACTTGGTGCTTGCTGCGGCCAATACCTCCTGCGTGTCGATACCGAGTCGGTGGAATATGCGGGCGAACTCGTTGACCAGCGCGATGTTGGCGTCGCGCTGGGTGTTCTCAATGACCTTGGCCGCTTCCGCCACCTTCAGGCTGGGCGCCTTGTGCGTGCCGGCGATGATGATGCGTCGATACAGCGCATCGACGCATTCGGCAGCCTCCGGGGTGGAGCCTGATGTGATCTTAGGAATCGTCGTCAGCGTCCGCTGTCGATCGCCCGGATTGATGCGTTCCGGGCTGTAGCCAACGGTAAAGTCAGCGTTGAACACAAGCCCTGAACTGGCCTCGAGTTCAGGGACGCAAATCTCCTCGGTGGCACCCGGATAGACCGTCGACTCGTAGATCACCAGATCGCCGCGTTTGAGCAGTCCGCCGATGCTTCTGCTGGCCGCCAGCAGCGGGCCAAAATCCGCACGCTTGTGAGCGTCTACCGGGGTTGGCACGGCGACGATGTAGACATTGCAGTCGGCAATTTCAGCGAGTTCACTGCTGAAACGCAGCGAGGTTGCTTGCACAAGCTGTTCGGAGGTCAGTTCTCCCGTCCGGTCGATGCCGCTGCGAAGCTCAGTGATTCTGGCCGCGTGGATATCAAAACCCGTGGTCGGGAAATGCCGGCTGAACTCGACCGCCAGCGGCAGTCCAACGTAACCAAGGCCAATAACCGCCAGCCGACTTTGAGGCAATGTCGCGCTCTCATGTTCTTGCATTGATTCCGGTTGCCCTGTTGCGTGCCGACCGTGGGTGGGCGTGTTGGGTTGAGTCGCGCTGTGCTAATGGCCAGCTGGATTCTCGACTGTGAGTGCGCCCGCAAGCGCCAGCATAGCCAAGAATCGCAGAAGGCTGACACTGGCGGAAGAGTCGGTGAGCGCGTCACTCAGTGACTCGACACCTATAAAGGAATCGCAGCGGAGTTCGCGTAGTGCGGGTGCGATCACTGCCGGGCAGGTCCATTTCTTATCGTTGGCAATGACGTTGAGCAGTGTCGGGTCGTCATGCGGTTCCAGCGCAAGCGCTCTGGCGACCGCCAGCCGGACACGCGACTGCGGCCGCAGCGAGGCCACGGCGCTTTCGCCGCGGTGGGGCAGCAGCAGCGAACCTCGCGCCTCGGAGGTCGAATCGCAATGCCGTCGAAACCGCTCGATAGCGTCATCGCCAAGCGCGGCGTTTAGTGTCTCGCGTAGCTGCCGCAGGTAGCGCTTCTGATCGTCATCGCCGGCGAGAAACGGGACGTTCATCCGCAATAGCGGATCGCGAGATGCCTGTTTGGCAAGCCATTCGACGAAACGCAGGCCGGTAGGCGGTTCGATGGTCATCGTGAGGTGCAGGCTCGGCCCTTCCACCGGCAGCGGAACATGCCACCAGCCTCGAGGCAAATAGAGTGCGTCGCCGGCTTCCAGTACGCCCTCCCAAACTGGCTCGCCAGTAGGCGTAGGCGGGTCGACCGGGTGCTTCCTTAGCGGGTGAGGAACAGTGGGCTCATAAACCCGCCAGCCTTTTTGCCCTTCCACTTGCATCAGCACGGTGTCTTGCTCATCCCAGTGGAGTTCGAAGCCGCGCGTGCTTCGCCAACCAGCGTAGAGATTTATGCAGGTGTCCGATCCGAGCGTGCGCTCGACATCGCCCACCAGCCTCCAAAGGGGACTGCAGTGGCGCTCAATGCCGCTGAGCAGCAGCGTGGCACCCGCAGCCAGACAATTGCGCAACGCCTGATGGTTCAACACACCGTCCGGAGCCATGAACGGCCTCGTGATGTATCGCGCTGGCTCGATGGTATTGCCTTCTTTGACCACCAAAACTCTGTGCAGCGGAATATTGGTTTCGAGCAGCTCCGTCAGCTGATTCCAGGTCATCAGACCGGAAAACTTGTCGGCATGGCCCTTGATGACGGCGAAGCGCCGGTTCCAGTGGTTCGCCGTAAATTCGTCGAGCGACATGGGCGCGAGCAAGCTGACGAAGTCAGCTGGGGCTGCATGTCTCGTCGAGTCAAGCGGGGTGGTGTCGAGCGTTGGCACGGTTCGGTAGCGTCGCAGGTCGGCTGAGATGGCCAGATGGCTGGTCCGGGAACAACTTTATCAGCATGGCCACAAACGATGGCAGGTTTCACGACTCGTCCCGCCTTTCGTTGCGTCGGCTAAAAGTAAAGCCATCTTTTTAACCAAGTCTGCTGCTGGAAGCGCGCCGGGCGACAGCGCGCTCAATCCACCGCGCACTGCGGCGGGGGCAAAAGCAGGCCAAAAATAGCGACTGGGATCGCTCCCCAAGTGCTGGAACTACTGCCGACACACGCTAGCTGCCCGCGATTGAGCTTGCGCTACGACTCACCGTCATGCCCCGCAAATTGCTACGGTCAGGAAGTCTGACCGCCAAATGATCACCTTCGGCCAGCTCAACCGAGTCGCCGAAGCACCAGATCGGGTTGAACCAGTGGTTGTCGTCTCGATACGTCCGTGGATCGGTGGTCAACTCGATCCCAGGCGCTAAGCTGAGGCTGAACCAGAGGGCGATTCCGTCGCATCGCCCGGCACGCGTCGTCGTGAATGCCAAGTCGACCGCTTTCTGGGCGTGCAGCTTGACAGCGAGCGGGTGCGCGTACGCAACTTGAGGCTCAGCGAGCAGCGGCCACGCGACTAGGTCGCGGGGTCTGGCGAAACTTGCGAATGGTGAAAGCCGCGCGGCGATGGCCAGCGGGGTGAAATCGATGCCATAGGCGGCATACCAGCGGGCCACGCTCGCCGGGGTGACTAGACTTTCTTCCAGCTCTTTGGTGGGCATCTCAACTGGAGCCGCGTACACGGCCAGATGATTCGGAATCATTCGAGCATCAGGCTTTAGAAAGCGCCCCACCGCGTCACCCATCGATTCCAGCACGCTCTCGCCAAATGGATCGTTGCCGATGATCTCGCTCACCAGCACATCGGCACGTTCGGGCAAGGAAATTTGTGCAGAGTTGCCCTCCAGCAAGTGAATCTTGTCGTCTACGCCGTTTGCTTGGAACACCTGCCGCGCAAGGTCGCCGATGCGCGTTTCTTCGATCGCGTAAACGCGCTCGGCACCGGCCTTGACCGCGGCAACCGCCAACACGCCACTACCCGTGCCGAGATCGACGACCACGTCGCCAGGTTTTACGACGGCCGCAATTGCATCCAGAAACGAGCGCGTGCGATGGTGGTCGTTGAGCATGGCAATGTGGACACCCGCCGCTGCAAAGTCAGATTTCCCTGAAAACTTCGGGCGCGACTGCGATTCGGCGGCGCTGACCAACATGCCAAAGCGCGCCAGGCTGACGATGATATTGGTGAGTTGCATCCAGTCCGCAACGCCGCGGGCGCGGGCACCCAGCGTGGCGATGACGTCTTGCGCCGAAGCCGGAGTCGTGAATTCGTGCAGGATCTCTAATGTGCGCGGACCGGACTGCCAGCGCCGGTCGTCCAGGCGAAGCTCAAAGCACGCAGGCCCTTGAATGACAACCTGCAGACCGTGAGCGATCCGAAGTGCGCCGCCGGGCATTGCGGGTGCATCCCTAATCATTGCTGCTTCTGCACTCAAATTCCTCAGACGAACCACCGCTGATATATTACGATGCGCTTGTGCGAGAAATCATCCAGCCACATGCAATGCCGTCCCGTCACAAACATCTTAGTCTATTGAGGCAAGTATCCGAATGCTTTGCCGGGGGGCTTTCCACTTTGACTTGTGTGAGGTGCTCTTCGGTATGGGATGCCGAAAAGTGGTAACTGAAGCGCAGAGTCAGGAATGAAAAGAATTCAGATCGAGCGTCGCCCGCAGCCGACTGCGTTGGAGTTCACCAATGAATACCTGCGAGGAGAAGGCAGGCCAGTAATCTTGATCGACGCCCTGCGCAATTGGCCTGCGTTGACAAAGTGGAGTTTCGAGTCATTCCGCGCCGATTTCAGCAGCGATTTTGTGCTTGTACACCGAGATGCTTTTACGTCTGGCGACGCCAAATTGACGAAGTTGTCCAGCTATATCGAGCACATTGAAATGCAGTCGGAAAGCCCGCCGGGATTTTGGGTTGCCGCCGATGGCAACCCACTCGCCGTTGAACCCGCGTCAAACGGGTTGCCCCTCTACCTGATGAACTGGGGTGCCTTCGAGCGACACGCTCACTTGCTCGCAGATATTCGCCCTGCACCAACGTTCGTTGATGACTGGAGTCTTGCTCTGGATTCTGGATGGCAGGAAATAGTTGAGTGGGTGTGTGGAAAGGTATTGACTGCACTCTATGTTGGACCCGCCGGCACGCTTTCAAGGCTGCATCAGGACTTCGGCGGAACACACTCCTATCTTGCTCAAATCGCGGGTTCGAAGCGTGTTTCCTTGTTTTCACCGTCAGATGGCGAGTGCCTGTACGAAGGTGCGATCAATCCTGATCGGCCTGATCTGACCGCCTTCCCAAGACTTGCCGAGGCCACTTGTCACCAAGGTATCATCGGTCCAGGCGACTTGCTGTTTACCCCACCCAACTGGTGGCATGAAGTACGCGCAGTTGAGCCCTCAATTACGGTCAGCCACAACTTTTTCAACAACGCAAATTTCGGAAAATTTTTGACTGAACTCTTTGCGAACTTGCCGCGACTGATCGATGGTCTTAACAAATTTCCGCATTGGCGCAAACGACTAACTTTCGACCCTAGTGCGATCTCGCTCCGCAGCGTGGCGGTGGAAACTGAATCCTGAGTCTCCATCGTCGAATTCAAGGGCTCGCACCTCGCAAGAGCCATGCCCAGCATGGATGGGCTGTGGTACCCACCTTTTTTGGAATGAAGTGAATGGGCTCGAAGACTCAGCTTCCCGCAGCCAGACCATAAAAAACCATTGCAGTTGTGAAGCTTGCCACCTTTGAATGAGTAGCCTGGTTCAGCACCCAGCGCCTGCGCGCACCAATCGGCTATATCCCTCCAGCAGAAGTTGAGGCAACCCACTATCGGCAATTCGTCAGTCACGATGCCGCAGTGGCAGAGTGACTTAAACCAGACATCCTCTGCGGAACCCGGGGCGGTTCGGACCTAGAGCAGCGCTGTCGAAAAAGATCGGCTTGGATAGCTCTATGGGCAGCTGTCAGCGAACCCTGAGTTGTCCAGAGTCGTCGACTGGAAACGCTTCCAACCACGCGCTTTGCATCTGTTGATCGTCGATCAACCAACTTAGGCTGACCCTCGTTCGCGCGCCTGCATCCGCGCGCCACAGGACGAGGTCAACTCCGAGGTAGTGGGGTGGCAAGTGACGCACTTGAAAATCCTATATGAATTGCGTCAACCATCTTGGCCCGGATTCGTCGTGAAGGCAGATTTAATCCACAGCAGCACTCTCCCAAGCCGAGTGTAGGCCAACGCCAAGCCGATACTGACCCCACAAGCGTCAGCAAGCAGGTCAGCGACATCCGCGCTATGCCGAGGTATCGCCTGGTACGACTTGCCCCAGTAGTTCTCCAAGAATACTGCCCGACTTAATGGCGCTTGGGGGAGATAGGGTTTGGTATCATGACGCGCAAGACGTTGAAAAACGCCAGCTTCAGCAGCACGGCCCAACTCGGCCAGAGCATTCATGACTCCATCGAAGCCTAAAATGCCAACGCGGCGCCCTTCGTCTGGAGAAAGCGTGAAGTCCGGGGCGCGCAGCTCCGCAATGCGATTTTCGACTTAGGCAATTAGGCACTGGCCCGCCGTTCGTGTGAATGAGCGCGCAACCCAACACCGCTCCAAGTCGGACAACCCGCGGCGACGAATTCCGTGTACGGTGATCGCCGGCTTGCAAAGGTGGCAGCCGAGGACAAGCGTGAAAAACGATCCGTTTCAACGGGCGAATCTGCAGCACTCCTACAGTCGGCCATCTACCGTCTCCCGGGGCAGCACACCCTTAATGTCGAAGAGCACGGCGCGACTGTTCGCCAGTTTACGCAGACTTGTACCCAGTTCGCAGTACTGACGATGAGCGACTGCGAGCACGATCGCGTCATAGCTGGGGTCTCGAGGCAGTGACTGGATCAGGTCCAGCCCATACTCGCGCTGGGCCTCTTCCTGATCCACCCATGGGTCGTGCACGTCTACCACCGCCCCGAAGCTCTCGAACTCCCGTACTAGATCCACCACCCGCGTATTGCGAAGATCCGGGCAGTTTTCCTTGAATGCAAGGCCCAGCACCAGGATGCGGCTGCCCTTAATGGCGTGGCCCTTGCCAATCATCAGTTTCACGACCTCTGCGGCAACGTGCTGGCCCATGGCGTCATTGATGCGGCGGCAGGCGAGCAGGATGTCAGGGTAGTAGCCGGTCGATTGTGCTTTCTGGATCAGGTAGTACGGATCGACGCCGATGCAGTGTCCGCCGACCAGTCCCGGTTTGAAGGGCAAAAAGTTCCACTTGGTTCCGGCGGCGGCCAGCACGTCCTGGGTGTCGATCCCGAGCCTGTGGAAGATCAGCGCGAACTCGTTGATCAGGGCGATGTTGGCGTCGCGCTGGGTGTTCTCGATGACCTTCGCGGCTTCCGCTACTTTCAGGCTGGGAGCCTTGTGGGTGCCGGCGGTGATGATGCGGCGGTAGAGCGCATCGACGACGTCGGCGGCTTCGGGCGTCGAGCCGGAGGTGATTTTTAGAATGTTGGTGAGTCGACGCTCGCGGTCGCCGGGATTGATCCGCTCGGGGCTGTAGCCGACGGTGAAGTCCAGATTGAAGCGCAGTCCGGAGGCGCGCTCCAACTCGGGGACGCAGATTTCCTCGGTCGCTCCGGGATAGACCGTAGATTCGTAGATGACCAGGTCGCCGCGGGCCAGCACCGTCCCAATCGTGCGGCTGGCGCTGATCAGCGGGGAGAAGTCTGGTCGCTTGTGTTCGTCGATCGGTGTAGGGACGGCAACGATGTAGACGTTGCAGTTGCGCAGGTCGTCGGCATCGTTGCTGAAGCGCAGTTTGGACGCCGCAGCGAGGTCGGATGGATCCACTTCTCCTGTGTGATCGTGTCCTGCGCGGAGCGCGTCGACGCGCTGCGAGTGGACGTCGAATCCAACGGTGTCGAAGTGTTTGCCAAACTCGACCGCCAGCGGCAGCCCCACGTAGCCTAGGCCGAGGATCGCAAGCCTTTGATCGGAATTCGTTTGCATCAGGTCCCTGTAGTTCCTTGGTCGGCACAAGCCATTCGAGGTGTAGTTTATCGGCTTGCAGGGCCGCTCCGCGCCGGTGGGTGATGGGCTGGGTGCGCACCTACGCCTACACGCTGGAGGCGACGCGCGAGGCTTTCCGAATGTCTGGGCGGTCGGACCTCTTCATCACTCCTGCATCAGAGCGGCGGCGCAGGAGCACCGCCCTCCAAAGCCCGCGTCGCGTATCTACTTTTTGAGGACGGTGCTCGTGCGGCGCCGAGCCTGTTCACGCTTAAGCGTCAGCATCGCTGGGCAGCAGCGCCATCGGGTCGCCCAGTGGACCAGATAGCCGCCCACCTTCCGCGCTTCGAAGCCGAGATTGCGTGCGAGCTGCGCCGTATTGAGCAGTATGCAGCTGTCGCGAACAGCCAAGGAAACGATTCGTTGGGCAAGCGCGACGATCTGGATCAGCGCCGCCAACGTCTGGGAGACTTCCCCAAGCATGGGCTGGAGCGCGATGACATGCCGATCGTTGGCGAGCAGGTGATCGCTTAGCTCATGTTATCTGAGGCTGATTTGCGACTGCCTACCGGTCCGGATCGATGACGGCCTGCATCAGCGCAATTTCGCTTGCAGGTGCCCCCAGCGCCAGCACGCGTGTCTCCCAGCCGCGCACCGCTGCGCGCACGTGTTCGGCCACCGTGCTGACGGTCTGCTTGGGGAGGCGGTAGTAGTCGGCCGTGGCCAGCAGCAGGCTCGAATGGGGCGACGGGTCGCAGTCGTTGATCGCAAGTACGTGATGATCCTTGTTGGGGTTCGGGTTGACGTCGAACGCCGGCGTCAGCTGCCAGCCATCGCCCGCCCGCAGGAAACCGTGATTGCGCAGGTGATCGTCACGGTTTCCGATAAGGATGTTGAACAGGACGCGCCGGAACAGCTGTTCAAGCTGGCGCGCAATCTGTGTGGAGGTGCCGCTGGTCTCAATGATTTGCACGAGGTCCAAGTAGCTACATCCCTCGCTCTCGGTGACGTCCAGCCGGGTCATGGCCGAGGAGTACATGCGCCGTGACGTCGGCGTGCGATCAAAACGCTGCACCGCGTAGGTGTGGCCGCGGTTCGAGAACTGCAGCAGCCTTGCCTCCGGCATGTGGATGCCGGCGTCGAGTGAGAGCTGGTAGGTCAGGAACTCCCACAGTCCCACGTTGACGCGGTCATCGATGGACGGGAACTTGGCGAGCCACAGCCGGCCAGATGGGTCACGGAAGCTGGCCTTGGGTCGGGCACCACCGAGTGAAGCGCCAGGCGCGACGATCTGCTTGATCCAGCGGACCATCTCGTCGGACAGGTCGGCATCGCCGCGCTCTACATGTGCCGCGATCGATTCCAGTTGGCGCAGTTCGGCGATCGGCGGGGCGCCGAGCGCGCGATCGTCCACATAGCGCCCGGACGCTCTATCTACCAGGCGCAGCGCTCCCATGCGGGACTCGTCATTGACGCCTACCAGGTAATCCCAGGCGCGCAGGTTGCGCACTTTGCGCCCCTCTTCGCGTGCCTCGATCGCCTCGCGACGATCCATCAGGCGCTTGCCCCAGCGATCAGGGGAGGCGTCCTGAAAAGCGCCCGGTAGCTCGCTGGCGCCAACCCTTGCATAGTGCTGGCCGGCGCCGAAGTAGAGATCGTGATCCAGCCCGAACGCCGCTACCGGCCCGGCGTTGGTCAGCCAGTTGGGGGCGTACTCGAAGCTGATCGCGTCCCCGGTCCTGCTGGCCGTCCTGGACAGGCAGCCGACAACGGCCGAGCCGCCGAGGGACTCATCGTCGAGCCACACGTCCAAGCGATTCACGGCTTACGAATCCGCCGTCGGGGCGGTGCCGGCGGCAATGATGGGGTGGCGAGCGGGATATTCGCCGGCGACGTCTGCTCGCTGGGCGTTGCCTGCGGCGTGGCGGTGGTCGGCGCTCGCGGCTGAGCGTTGGTGCGCCGGAGTGCATTGTCCTGAAGCTCGCGACCGAGGGTGTCGTGAACGGCGATCAGGTCGATGTCGCCGCCCAGGCCGAGCACGGTCAGCGCGCGCAGCACGGTCGCGAGACTGGTGGACGGGTCGCCGTTCTCCAGCTTGGCGATCGTCGGCACGCTGACTCCCACGCGCTCCGCCATCACCTGCTGGGTGATCGACCGGCGCATCCGAGCGGCGCGCAGGCGCTGGCCCAGCGCCTCAATCTGGCGCTGCAGGCGAGGATGGGTTGGTGGTGTCCGCTTTGCCATACAAAATTAAATTACAGTTTACGAACGAAAATGCAAGTTAATTTCGGATTGCGATGGCCAGGTCCTGCAGGTGGCGACCAACATGCACCGGTTTGACGAGGATAGGGCCAGCTCGCGGATAGGGAATTCACCGGGGTTGCCGGGATAGCGGTCTTGGAAAGCCTGCTTCTGTATTCATCAATGCAGGACGCCGTCGGCAAGACCATCGTCGTCGTTTGTCCCCCGATAAGCTGCTGGACGGGATCGGCTTCGGATGAAAAAGCGTCGGCATTAAAATGGTAATGCGCATGCATTGCCCTTCAGGAGGTCAACCCTGGGTCTTCTGGAGACCGACATGCCCGCCACCCTCGAAGTCGAATCCACGCTGACCGACCGCTACCAGACCACCGTTCCGGAGATCGTGCGACGCGCCCTCTCTCTGGGCAAGCGCGACAAGATCCGCTATGCGATCCGCCCCGGCGGCGAAGTCGTGCTGACACGTGTCGACGCCTCTACAGGTGAGGACCCGGTGCTGGGTCAGTTCCTGGGTTTTCTGGCCCGCGACATCGCCAGCCATCCGGAACGCCTGCAGGCGATCGACGCCGGCTTTGTACAGCGGCTCCAATCGCTGACCGCTGGCGTCGCAATCGATCTTGATGTCCCGCTGTCGACGGACGATGAGTGAGCAGCAGCAAGCCCTCGCCCTTACTCATCCACGGCTGGACGGTGTTCGCTCACCCGCTGTTTCTCGCGCAACTTGAGCGCCTGACCCGGGCGGTTGAGGCATCAAGGCAGAAGGATCCCGTTGCGTACGTCAGCAAGAACGCCGGCAAGCGCTTGGCGGCGATCACCAAACTGGCGTTCGACGTCATCCCACATGACCCGGCGCGGCCGGAATACCGCCAGGGCAACACCCTTGGCGACGACGACAAGCACTGGTTTCGAGCCAAGTTCTTTCAGCCGTGCAGGCTGTTCTTCCGCTACCACGCGTCGAGCAAGGTGATCGTGCTTGCGTGGGTCAACGATGAGGACACGAAACGCGCTTTTGAAAGCAGCGACGACGCCTACCGGCTGTTCAGTAAGATGTTGGTAAGCGGCCACCCGCCTGACGATTGGGATCAGCTATTGAAAGTGGCCGACGGTGCCGCCGAGATTCTGCAATCCGGCATGGCGTCAACGAAGGGGTTGGGATGAACTGGAACATCCAACCGTCGACTGCGTTGCGGGATCACTTTCGGTTCCGCCGCTCTATCTGCTGACCAGGCAGGTTGCCCCCGTCAGCGCTGCGCCACGGAATGATGGCCTGCATGCCTTCGGTGGCGTGTCCAAAGGCGATCAGGCCGAGGCTGTTCACGCCTAAGCGTCAGCCTCGCCGCGCAGCAGCGCCATCATGTGGCCCAATGGAATGACATCCAAGGCCTCGCTCTGGCGGTAGCGCTCCGTGCCAGGATAGACAAGAAACTGGCGCGCGGGCTGCAGGTCGGCACAGGCATGATGGAAGCCGCGCCTGGGCTTCGGTGCGAGGCTGCGCTTGATTTCGATCACCCACTGCGTGCCGTCCGGCCAGGTGAGCAGGAGGTCGATCTCGGCGCCGGCAGATGTCCGGTAGAAGTGCGCCTGGAGTCGGTCAGGTGCCGACTGCAGGAGATTCTCGATTACGAATCCTTCCCAGCTTGCGCCGACGACCGGGTGGCCGAGCAGGACGTTCGTGTCGACGACATCAAGCAGTGCGTGCAGCAATCCGCTGTCGCGCAGGTAAACCTTGGGCGACTTGACCAGTCGCTTGCCGAGGTTGCTGTGCCAAGGCTGCAGGCGTCGGACCAGCAGCAGATCGGTCAGCAGGTCGAGATAGCCACCCACCGTCCGCGCGTCGACGCCAAGATTGCGTGCGAGCTGCGCCGTGTTGAGCAGTCCGCCCTGATTGTGGGCGAGCATGGTCCACAGACGTCGCAGGGTGGCGGCGGCGATTCGTGGCCCGAATTGCGGAATGTCGCGCTCGAGGTAGCTGCGAATGAAGTCCTCGCGCCAGTGCATGCTCGACAACGCGTCAGCGGCGAGAAAGCTCTGGGGGAATCCGCCGCGCAGCCAAAGGCGATCCGCCAAGTCATCACCGACCTCGAGCAGGTTGAGCGATCCCAGCTCCAGATAGGTGATCCGCCCGGCCAGACTTTCTCCGGATTGCTTGAGCAGATCCAGATTCGCTGAACCCAGCAGCAGATAGCGTCCAGGGCCCGCGCCCTGGCGTCTGGCGGTGTCGATGAGCCCGCGCAGCACCGGGAAGAGACCTGGCGCACGGTGCACCTCGTCGAGGATCACCAATCGGTCGAGCTGGGTGGTCAAATACAGTTCGGCCTCGTCCAGCTTGGCGCGATCGCGCTCCGATTCCAGATCCAAATAGATCGATGTGCGATCCCCCGCCGATGCCAAGGCCAGCGTGGTTTTGCCGACCTGCCGCGGCCCCAGCAGGGCCACGGCAGGCGATCGGGACAGCGCGGCGATAACGGTATTTTGGAGTTGGCGTCGGATCATCCTTGCAAATATGGATGTTGGATGCATTAAATGCAATGTTAGTGGTGCGTATGC
>ENA-ORBV01011521-ORBV01011521.1-microbial-mat-metagenome-genome-assembly--contig:-NODE-11521-length-13867-cov-4.468455_pt1 | contig 13867 bp, 13 predicted proteins | sample MGYA00237777_ERZ505514 | MGnify/ENA primary metagenome ERZ505514 (study PRJEB26160, sample SAMN06269048) | microbial mat metagenome | isolation source: Oligotrophic lake microbial mat | place...
TCTCGTGGGCTCGGAGATGTGTATAAGAGACAGCCACCGACCTAAGCGAACTTTGGGTACTGCGTGCTATAATTCTCCCGTCAGACGCGAGTCTGTCAAACCTCCCCTTGTATTGTCTCTTGTTTGAGAAAGTAGAGTACAGACTTTGTTCAGCTTAGTGCCGGAATTGGGCGTTGATTTGGGAACAGCAAATATCTTGGTATATGTGCGCGGCAAGGGCATCGTTTTGCGCGAACCGTCCGTTGTCGCTGTTGCCACGGGTCGCAAAGAAAAACGGATTTTGGCGGTTGGAGAAGAGGCGCGTTTGATGCTGGGACGCACTCCCGGACATATTCAGGCGGTGCGCCCGATGAGCGAGGGCGTGATCGCGGACTATACCACCACGCGAGCCATGCTCAAATATCTGTTCGAGAAAGCAGTTGGGCGGAAGCGATTTTTCAAGCCGCGAGTGTTGATCTGTGTGCCGTCGCAAGTGACCAGCGTCGAGAAGCGAGCCGTCGAGCAAGCCGCTATCGAGGCAGGAGCGGGCGAGGCATATACCATTGAGGAGCCGATGGCGGCGGCGATTGGTGCTGGATTGCCGATCACGATGGCGGGCGGCAGTATGGTAGTGGATATTGGCGGTGGGACAACCGATATTGCGGTGATTTCGCTCTCTGGCATTGTTATCAGCGAGAGTTTGCGGGTGGCGGGCAATCGCATTGACGAGGTGATTATCCGGCATATCAAAACCGCATATAGTCTGATGATCGGTGATCGAACCGCCGAAGAGATCAAAATGCGGATCGGTTCTGCGTATCCGATGGAACCGGAACTTTCGATGGAGGTTCGCGGGCGCGATTTGGTGGCGGGTTTGCCCAAAACGATCATGGTGACCTCCGACGAAATCCGCGAAGCCTTGACTGATCCGATTATGGGGATTGTGGAGAAGGTCAAGCGCGTTCTGGAGCAGACTCCGCCCGAACTTGCGTCGGATATTATCGAGCGTGGAATCGTATTGACGGGCGGCGGTGCATTATTGCGCGGGTTCGACAAATTGCTGTCTGCTGCTACGAATATTCCTGTCTATGTCGCTGATGACCCGTTATCATGTGTCGCCATCGGAACCGGACGCGCCCTTGAAGAACTCAAAGCGATCCGCGAAAGTGCCGTCGTGATGACGACAGGGCGGTAACAAACTGTTATGGATGTCGAATACACGTTCGACGGCGTAGATTTTATCTGGGACGGCGACAAAGCAGAGAGCAATTTTGTCAAACATCACATCGAGTTGGAAGAAGCGTGTGATGTGTTCTTTGACAATTTCTGCCAAATTCTTCGTGACCCGATGAGTGATGATGAAGAACGCCACCATATTATTGGTTACTCGTTTAAGTATCATCTGCTTTTGGTAGTTTACGTAGAGCGGTTTGACAAAACGCGCGTTATCTCCGCTCGTAATGCGACACGCCTATAAAGAACATTGTATGAGCAATGCTACTGAAACACCCTATGTTGTTGTACCGCGTCTGTCTGAAGAGATTTCTGTGAAAATGCCATCGGATGCCGTCCATCAACTTGAATTGATCGCTTCCGAGAAAGAGATGAGCCTACAAGCCTTGGTGAGATTTTACATTGGTCAGGGCTTACGGCAGGATATATCGCGTCGTTTTTCGGAGCAGGTTCTAAACAAGACGCGAGAGGTTCTAACCCAACACAATATCTCTGAAGAGGAGTTGACTGCGATCATACGTGAAATTAAAAGCGAATTTACTCCTCCAATACTCGCTCAAACAAAATGAGCAGATTACATAATGCGGCAGGTAGTGGCGATATTGAGGCAGTTCGGGAGTGCATCGCGGCAGGAACGGACGTGAACGCTGTCGGTTTTCGCGGTTTTACTCCTCTGCGGAGTGCGAAGAGCGAAATTTGACCGGCGAAACTTTAGAAGAAGCACGCAAGTTACGTGTGAGCAGAGAAAAATCATACGCCCGCTGGCAGAAGCAAGAAGCCATCAAAGCGGCAAGGATGCAGAACAATGAAGAGTAGACAAGTCGGATTTTGCGGAATCGTGGCAGTTTTGGGAATGGCGTCTGTTGTGCAAAGCAAGGCGCAGACGCGCCCTGCCGATATACGTGCCGGACATTGGGCGGAAAAATCGGTGACTCAGGCACTCGATAATCGCGTACTGAACTTGGAGAATGGCAAGTTTCGCGGCGACAGCAAAGTGACGAAAACGCAAGCCGTGATTGCGCTTGCGGCGTTGGCAAAGTCGCTGGAACAAGGCACTTGGAAACGGCTGAATTCGGCGACGGTTTCCACCAAATCCGACACTATGATCGAAAGAACCGCGTGGGAAAAACAGAGTGTGTCGCGCTACACGCTGGCGATTGTGTTGAGTAAATTCGGCAATTATTTCGTCAACGGTGTAGAGCGTGCAGGCAAAAACGGCAAAGATGTGGCGAAATCAACAGCGTTTCCGCCCAAACCGAATTTCGTTTTAGCCAAATCGCATCCCGCGTATGCTTCCCTTACCTATCTTGCCGGCAAGAATATGATTCGTCCGGGTTCCGTGCTTCTCAAGCCGGACAATACGCCGTTTCGCGCCAATGACCTCAGTATCGCTATCTCGGAAATGGCGTTTGGATTGACGAACCAAGTGACAGAGTTGGGACTCGACGAGAACGGCGGAACTCCCGACAAAACTTTCAAGAACAAGAAAAAACCCTGATGCCTTATGTCTGATCTGCCTTTGCGCTGTAAATGCCAAAAACAAGCCGTGACGAGTCTGCGCTGTTCGCGTTGCTTCGTGCCGATTTGCCCCGACTGTTCGCGTCCTGCCGCCATTGGAATGCTCTGCATTTCTTGCGGAAGAGGACATCGTACTCATCTCTACGAAGTCAGCAATAACGATCTGCTGAAAGGAAGTGCTGTCGCTTTCGGTTCCGCGATATTTGGTGGCTGGCTGCTTGCGACAATGCGTGGCTTTGGCTTCTTCTTTTTTTGGTTTTGCTTTCTCTATGGTCTCGCTGTAGCAGTACTCGTGTTACGCGCAACAGGACGCAAACGCGGGACAAAAATGGAGATCATCGTCGGTTCGGCAGTGGGCATCGGGTTGATTGCAGGGATCATCCTCCATACATTACTGGGTTCGGGTGAGGACATAATGCAGACGCTTTTGGAGATAGCAAGCAATCCCTGGAGCTACGTTTGCCTTGCGATTGCCGTGTTCGGGGCTGTGGGTCGTGTCCGTCATCTTTAATTTTCCTTTTTCTTGCAATCTGCCCTTGACAATTGGGGGAGTCTCTTGGTATATTAACAAGCCTCACGGAGGAACCTTCCAAAATGAGAAAATTGTTCTTTGAAAAGATTGAATAGAGTTGGGTGGATTTGCTTTGAGTTTCGGTGTGAGCGAGGGTGCACTTGGGAAGAGTTTTAGCCATTCTTCTGTGGTGTCTTGCTCCGCCTTGCGGTAACTTTGGAAAACTTCGAGCCATTGTGGGATGAAACGCACTTGCTCTTGGGGCGGGTCTCTTCTTTCGAGGAGGGGTCTTCTTACGAGAGTAAGGGCATCAAACAAACACAAATCCTGCCTTAAGGGTAGGTGATATAAACAATCTGTAACTAATGGAGAGTTTGATCCTGGCTCAGGACGAACGCTTGCGGCGTGCCTAAAAAATGCAAGTCGAGCGGAGAGCAGCAATGTTCTTAGCGGCGAACGGTCGCGTAACACGTAAGCAACCTGCCCCGAAGACCGGGACAACCCTCCGAAAGGGGGGCTAATACCGGATGTGGTCACGAAGGGACATCTCTTTGTGCCTAAATCATTTATGGCTTCGGGAGGGGCTTGCGTCCTATCAGTTAGATGGCGAGGTAACGGCTCACCATGACGACGACGGGTAGCTGGTCTGAGAGGATGGTCAGCCGGACTGGGACTGAGAGACGGCCCAGACTCCTACGGGGGGCAGCAATTAGGAATCTTGTGCAATGGGGGCAACCCTGACACAGCGACGCCGCGTGGAGGAAGACGGCCTTCGGGTTGTAAACTCCTTTTGATGAGGAAGAAACAAATGACGGTACTCGTCGAATAAGCCCCGGCTAACTCCGTGCCAGCAGCCGCGGTAATACGGGGGGGGCGAGCGTTGTCCGAAGTTACTGGGCGTAAAGGGCGCGTAGGCGGGGTGTCACGTCCGCTGTGAAAGCCCGGGGCTTAACCCCGGCGGGTCGGTGGATACGGACACTCTTGAAGGCGTTAGGGGAAGATGGAATTACCCATGGAGCGGTGAAATGCGTAGAGATGGGTAGGAACACCGGTGGCGAAGGCGGTCTTCTGGGACGTCCTTGACGCTGAGGCGCGAAAGCTTGGGGAGCGAACGGGATTAGATACCCCGGTAGTCCCAGCCGTAAACGATGGATACTAGATGTCGCGGGTATCGACCCCTGCGGTGTCGTCGCAAACGCAGTAAGTATCCCGCCTGGGGAGTACGGCCGCAAGGTTGAAACTCAAAGGAATTGACGGGGGCCCGCACAAGCGGTGGAGCATGTGGTTTAATTCGAAGCAACGCGCAGAACCTTACCAGGGCTTGACATGGGGAGGCCGCAGGCAGAGATGTCTGTTTCCCGCAAGGGACCTCCTGCACAGGTGCTGCATGGCTGTCGTCAGCTCGTGTCGTGAGATGTTGGGTTAAGTCCCGCAACGAGCGCAACCCTCGTCGTTAGTTACCAGCGCGTCATGGCGGGGACTCTAGCGAGACTGCCGGTGCCAAACCGGAGGAAGGTGGGGACGACGTCAAGTCATCATGGTCCTTACGTCTGGGGCTACACACGTGCTACAATGGGCAGGCTAAAGGGTCGCGAACACGCAAGTGGGAGCCAATCCCCAAAACTGCCCTCAGTTCGGATTGTCGTCTGCAACTCGACGGCATGAAGCTGGAATCGCTAGTAATCGTGGATCAGCTACGCCACGGTGAATACGTTCCCGGGCCTTGTACACACCGCCCGTCACGCCATGGAAGTGGTGAGCGCCCGAAGTCCGTGTCGGAACCCGCAAGGGACCAAGCGGCCGAAGGCGAGCATCATGACTGGGGCGAAGTCGTAACAAGGTAGCCGTAGGGGAACCTGCGGCTGGATCACCTCCTTAACGGAGTCCACGAGTAGCCCGGAATGGTGACATTCTGGCTGAAAGTGACTCAGTAGTCGCATCACCACGCGCTCTTCTCTCGATTGCCAGTATAGGGACCACATCGCCCCCGGCGCTCTCACGAGTGTCGGGGGCGATGTGTTTTCCATCGCCTGACCAGCGCACGATGGCCCAACCGCTTCGGCTGAAGCGCCTCGTCGCGATCCTGCTGGGTGCCGACAAATTCGACCGCGACGACATCGGAGCGTTGGCGTTCAACTCAGAACGCCTTCTCCCACGGAATGGAGAGCCGGAGCGCCGAGCTGATGATGCCGACCATACTGTAGGTCTGCACGAAGTTGCCCCACTGCTCGTGCGTGACCGGATCAATGTGCTCGGCCAGCAGGCCATGCTGGTTGCGACATCCCAGCACCGTCTCGAACAGCGTCCGTGCCTCTGCACCACGCCCGATCGCCGCCAGTGCATTGATGTACCAGAATGTGCAGGCGAGAAACGCGTTCTCAGGGCGACCGAAGTCGTCTTCGACCACATAGCGGTAGATGTAATTGCCGCGGCGCAATTCCCGCTCGACGGCGTGCACCGTTCCGATGAATCGCGGGTCCAGCGGATCGATGAAGCCGACATCGTGCATGCGGAGCAGCGACGCATCGAGCGTGTTGCCATCCATCGTGGCGACAAACGTGTCCATCTCGGCATTCCAGCATCGCTGACAGATCTCGGCATGGATCGCGTCCGCCTTCACGCGCCAGAACTCGGCACGGTCGGTGAGGCCAAGTTGTGCTGCGATCCGCGCCAGCCGATCACAACCCGCCCAACACATCACGCTCGAGGATGTGTGCACGTGCAAACTGCTGCGCAGCTCCCAGATGCCCGCATCAGGCTGATCGTACAGCGCCGCGGCATGGTAGCCGAGGACTTCGAGGCGTCGGAACAACTCTTCGTCGCCACGCTCAGCCAGACGGCGGTCGAAGAACACGTGCGTCGCAGCGAGGATCGCGGAGCCGTAGACGTCGTGCTGGATCTGCAGATAGGCTTCGTTGCCGACGCGCACCGGGCCCATTCCGCGATACCCCGGCAGCGACGCCACAATGCGCTCTTCCACATCCGGCCGTCCGCTGATGCTGTAAAGCGGCTGCAGCCGGCCATCCGTCGCATTGGCAATGATGTTCAGGATGAAGGTGAGATACCGTTCCATCGTACGCGTCGCCCCCAGACGATTGAGGGCATCGACCACAAAGTACGCATCGCGGATCCAGCAGAAGCGGTAGTCCCAGTTGCGTTGGCTGCCGTGTGATTCCGGCACCGACGTCGTCATCGCCGCGACCACCGCGCCCGTGTCCTCGTGCGCGTTGAGCTTGAGCGCAATGGCGGACCGGATGACCTCGTTCTGCCACTCGAATGGGATGGCAAGAGCCCGCACCCAGTCGCGCCAATGCACGATCGTCTCCTCGAGAAAACGCCGACCGACGATACCGACCGCATCCTGCAACGTTTCGTCGGGTCCGAGGAGCAGAGTGATCGTGCCCGCTAAGAAGAACGCGCTTTCCTCGAGGATCGGTGTCAGCGATGCATCGGTCGTGAGGCGTAGCTCCACATCGCCACCGATGAAGCGGATATGGTTGCTTCCGTACGTCCGCTCAGCCGGGAAGCGACCGTACTGGCATGCGGGTCGCAGGCGGATGCGAATGCGCGGATGGCCGGCCACGCGGCTGATACGCCGCACCAGCGACATCGGGCAGAAGAGCCGCGAGAACTGCTCGAAGCGTGGGGCAAAGTCCGTGATCTCGAGGATGCTGCCGTTGGCATCATACAGCCGCGTGACGAGAATGGGCGTGTTTTCGAGGTAATACTGCTCCGAGCGCACCATGCCCAGCAACTCGATCGCAAAGAAGCCGGTGCCGCCCTCGGGACTCGGTCGATTCGTCAGCAGCGAACAGAAGGCAGGATCACCATCAAAGCGTGGAAAGCAGGCCCAGGTGACCTCGCCACGGGGGGTGATGAGGGCGCTGATTGTGCCGTTTCCGATCAGGCCAAGTTCGAGTGAGGTCATGCCGTTGCGTCCTGCAGAGAAAGAGGGTTGACGCCTCGTGACGTGAGCTGCTCTGTCAGCCAGCGTCGGACCGCGTGCACATTCGGCACCTGCCGGATGGCACTCGACTTCCCTCGGCCGACCTTGATCGATATTCCGTCCATGGCGTTGACGACGGTGAAGCCATGCTCATCGGTGACATCGTCACCGATGAAGACGGGGACACGGCCATGAAACGGGATTTCGGCCATGAACTCCAAGATTGCCATACCCTTGTCGCGGCCGGCCGGCTTCAGCTCCACGACACGCTTGCCGGACTGCACGCAGAACGCATCACCGATCGTTCGCTGGATCCCACGCATCGTCCGGTGTGCAAAACCCGCCAGCTGTGGCGCCTGACGATAGTGCAGTGCAATTGACAATCCCTTGTCTTCCAGCAGCAGCGAGGGATGACGTGCAACGACCCCCTGCAGCGTGCGTCTCGCCAGCTCGAGGCCGTGACTCGCCGACGCATGGCGAAACAGTTGCCCGAATGCGTTGCGGCGCTCGGAGCCGTGCTGGCCTGCCACGGGGAGCCTGACGTCCGGGAAGAGGCGATCGATGTCCGAGATCGGCCGGCCGGTGATGATGGCCACTGCGCCATCAGCCCCTGCGGCGAGCGCTGTGATCAGCTGCCGCAAAGTGGCGTCGGCCGCGACGCCGGCGGGAACGGCGGTCAGCTCGACCAGAGTCCCGTCGAGGTCGAAGAAGAACGCCAGATCGGACGACGGAGGCGCCAGAGGCGGTCTGGGGTCGCGTGCAAGGGAGGTGCTGATCACGACTGGCGCACGACCTGGATCACGGCATCGCTCCGCCGACCGTTCTGGCTCGCCGGGGAATCGAAGCGCTTGAAGAGCCGCGAGCGTCGACGCACATTGGCCGCGTCGAGCATCATGCGACCGGCCCACCGATACACGTTGAACTCACCCACCAGACTGCGCATCAAGCGCATCCGCGCGCGCTGCTCCTGCGCCGGCATCGTCACCGCCTGGAAGAGCGCCTCTGCACACTCCTCTGCGTCATACGGATTCACGATGATCGCCTCCGGCAGTTCACGGGCGGCACCGGTGAACTGACTGAGCACCAGCACGCCGCGGTCATCATCACGTGACGCGACGAACTCTTTCGCGACGAGGTTCATGCCGTCGTGCAGACTGCTCACGAAGCACAGCTCGGACGCCCGATAGTACTCGTACACTTCGCGTGGCTCGTGATGTTCGGCATGCAGAATGATCGGCGGGTGCGATGCGGCAGAGAACTGCGTATTGATCCGCATCACCAGCGCCCTCACCCGCGCATCATAGGCCTGATAGTGCTCGATGCTGGACCGCGTCGGCGCCGCGATCTGGATGAAGGTGAAGCGCCCGACCCACTCCGGGTGCCGCTCGAGAAAGCGCTCCACCGCGCGCAGTCGTTCCTCGATGCCCTTGGTGTAATCGAGGCGGTCAACGCCGACCCCGATCACGTGTCCTTCCGGCAGCTGATGGTGTCGGCGGACGTCGCGTCGGCAGTCTTCCACCGATTTCGCGAGGAGCGCGGGCGCCGGTGGCCAGTCCACTGAAATCGGATACCGGTTCACCGCGGTCGGCTCGCCGTGATACGAGACCGTGAACGACTCCCGATCGACGCGGGCTTCGAGCAGCCGATCGACGGTGTCGACGAAGTTGTTGCAGTGGAACTGTGTATGAAAGCCAAGAATGCTGCTGCCGAGCAACCCGTCCAGGAGTTCCTCACGCCACGGGCAGATGCTGAACGCCTCCGGGTTCGGCCACGGGATGTGCCAGAACGTGATGATGGTCGCATTCGGCAGCAGTTCACGCACGAACCGCGGCAACAGCGCAAAGTGATAGTCCTGCACCAGCACGATCGGATCGTTCGACTCGGCCTCGCGGACGACCGCCTGGGCGAACTTGCGGTTCACTGCAACGTATTGTTCCCAGTCGGTCGCACGAAACGTCGGTCGGACGTGTGCATTGTGGCAGAGAGGCCAGAGCCCCTCGTTCGAGAAGCCGTAGTAGTACCCGGACTCCTCCTGCGCCGTGAGCCAGACACGCCGGATCTGGTATGCGGGTTTGTCTGCGGGCACAGACACACGATCGAATCGATCGACCACAGCGCGATCAGCCGTGCCGGAGCCGTGTGCAATCCATGTGCCGGCACAGGCGCGCATGATCGGTTCGAGTGCGGTGACCAGGCCGCTCGCCGGCTGTTTCACCACGATGTCGTCCCCCTGGTACATGTGGAGGTACGGCTCGCGGTTGGACACGACGAGCACCTCATGCCCTCGCAGATCACTGTCGAGGATCGCCCGCAGAGCCCTGGCGTCCCAGGGTGCCTGATCATCTTCGCGTAATCGATGCTCGCTCTGGATGTCCTGAATCAGTGCGCGCAGGTCGCGCGCGATCGGGCGCAGTTCCGGACGATCCGATTTCCCTGCCGCAGGTCGGAGCAGCCCCTCGCCGCGCATCAGGGCGCGCAGGCCCTGTTCCCAGCCACGCCAGCTCAGCTGCGCGATCGCGACGGTGATCAGCGAGATCAGCAGCGCCATCCCCGCAAAGACATAGAACAGATACTTCCTCGTCTCTTCACTGCGCCGTCCGATGAAGCTCAAGTCGTGAAGCAGCACCAGTTCTCCCGTCGGGAACTGATCGCTCACCAGCGAGCGCACGGAGACCAGCAACGGTCCGCGACCGCTCTGGAGGATGTGCTTCGACGCATCCGCCGACATGTACCGCGAAAGACTGTCGCACCTGATCTCCGGCGGCAGCGACGATGTCGCAATCGGTGTTGCCGTTGTTGCGGTGCAGTATCCCATGGCGAAGAGGCGCTCATCCTGCGTGATCTTTGCAAACAGCTGACGGACCTTTGCCTTGTTGCCGACCTGCAAGAGTTCCTTCACCCCGTCCTCGACCGTCGTCGCAACCAGATTGGCACGGATGTCGATGTCGCGCGTGAACCACCGCAACGTCAGGCTGTCGACCAGCGGCACGACGGCGTAGGCGATGGCCGCCAGGACAATCAGGAGCGGAATGATGAAGCGAAGTGACAGTCTCATGGGGTCGTCCATTCGAGCGAGGAGCAGTCCGGGTGTTCTGCCGCACGGACCGGGAACGGCGAGTGGCACCGGCATGGCCGATAGCGCGTGGTGCTACCGTCGAGCCAGCATCATCCGGCGCCCGTCGACGTGAGTGGTCGGCGGGCTGCGGCAGGTCGTGTCATCACCAGCGTCTGGGTCGGCAACGCGAACTGGACGTCCGCCGCCTCGAACTGCTCGTGGATCGACAGATTCGCCTGCTGCCGGATCTTCATGTACTGATTGAAATCCGCCGTCAGCTCAAAGTACACGGCCTCGAAATCGAGCGAAAAATCGCCGTACGACGCAACGTGGGCGCGGTCGAAGCGCACGGGTGACTGCGCCTCCACCGCCGTGCGAAGCATCACCGGAATCTGCTCGAGCGTCGAGCGCGGCGTCTGGGACGTCACGCCGAGTTCAAACTTGATTCGCCGTTCCTGTATCCGGCCGAAGTTCCGCATCCGGCGCGCAGGCAGGTCGGCACTCGGGAAGATCAACAGTTGACCCGAGCGCGGCTTCAGGCGTGTGGTCTTGAGCCCGACCTTCTCCACGGTGCCCTCGAGATGCCCCACCACGATGAAATCACTGATCACGAAGGGCTTGTCGAGGACGATGGCCATTGACGAGAACAGGTCGCCAAGAAAGAGCGAGCCTGTCCGGCGCACGACTTCCACGGCGATGTCATCCCACTTCGTACTCGCCCGCAGACTGAGCGCCGTCAGGCGAGACACGATGACAGGTCGTGCGATGCGGAGCAGCGTGAAGACCGCTGTGGCCAGGCTGACCGCAATCAGCCACGCCAGCAAAGCATTCGACGAGATCAGATGTTCAGGAAACACAGATGGTCACCATTCAGACCGGAGGTCGGTCTGCAGGGAGATGCGCGAGGTGGGCACCGGCTCGACGCTTCCATCGTCCGGACCTTCGGTCACGGCACAGCCAAAGTCATAAACATCCAATCACAAGACGCTATGGTGAACGCAGACCGCCAGCGCCGACTGATGCATCAGCCGGCGCCGGCAGACCGCAACGGTGCCACCGGAACGACAGGGTCAATACCGATAGATCGCCGCGACGCCAGTTTCCGTGGGCACCTGTTCGCTGGGCAGAATGAACACTTTCGCGCCACGGCGCCGCGCCATCGCGCCCAGGTCATCCAGCACGTCATCGACGTCCGGTCGCGACCGATCCGCGAGAATGACCTGCCCGGTCTCGGGATCGACGTGGCCCGGCACGGCGCGATCCCCGTCGATCAGCAGCGTCGCAACCCGCCCACTCACGACCGCTTCCGCCACCGCCAGCAACGCTTCTCCGCCGAGGCCGTTTGCCCGCGCCGTGCCGAACTGCTCGAGCTGCGATTGCAGCCGCGCCGTATAGAACGGTTCGACAACACGCCACGCTCGCTCGCGAAGCGCGTCGAGCGGTATCGCGTCGACGCTTGCGTCTATCCCCTCGGCCAGCAGATGCGGGTTGTGGCTCAGCCGATGAAACAGTTCTCGGTTCTCAGGCAGCGTTGCGAGGATCAATGGCAGGCCCGATAGTTTCGAGTGATGCTCGAGAATTCCACGGTCTACAGTGCGGAAGAACCGCTCGGTATCCTTTTCGATTTCATCGGAACGACCACCGTGCCCATGATGCATCGCCCCGTGTCCGTGCCCGACACCACCGTATGACGCCACCGTCGTGTGCGGCTCTGTCGTCTCGGAGCCAAGCGCGTCGATCAGGGTCGCCGCGACACTCTCCGCGAGCACCACTTCATCCATCGTGTCGCGATCGCCTTCGAAGAGCCGGACCGTCTTGCGTGTCAGGCCGAGCACCTGATAGCGCTGGGACGATTGCACGAGGCGATGCAACGGCTTCGTATGAAACGTGTCGGACACCACGGCAAGCTCAGGCACCAAACGCTGCAGTCGGTATACCCGAAACACTCCGCGTGCCCCCAGCACTGCGAGACCATCACGCGTCTGCTGCCAGAAATCGTGGTCGTCCGCGAGCGCCAGAAACGGCGCCAGGAGTGCGTCGGTTTCCTTGGCATCGTACTGTTGCAGCAATGACGACTGCAGCGTTTTCACCAGATTCCGATAGCGGATCACATCCTGCTGATTCTCCGGATGACGTCGATGTGTCGGCTGATATAACGAGAGACACGGCTGTGCTATTACGTCGAGCAGGCCGGTGACGTCATCGTGCTCAAATGTGTGCATGCAATCTCCCGGAATGCGCCAGCGGTGCTGGCACATTCTCAAAGGGCGGAACCAAGTGTCGTTACGGTAGCACAGGCGCACTGGAGAGTGTAATGCACACCGGCGCCTACAGATACGCGAACGGAGTCAGAGCAAGATGGTACGCTGCGCACGATAGCGATCGTCTTGTGAAAAGTAATACCCCAACCGAGCACATTTGTTCGTCTGAACGCGAAACGACCACGGCTACGCTGCGACGTATGCGTACGCAACACATTGACACTCATCGCTCAAGCGTGCTCGTCAGGCGAATCGAGTCACGTTGCAGCCGCAACGCGAGAAACTGTCGCACCTTCTCCTGCTCCGCCCGACTCGGCAGTCGACTCCAGCCGACCACAGCATTGAGCAACCCTGCGGAGTCGATGGCCGGCATGGCGGACGAGGTTACCGTGACCACGCGTGCGACGCTCAGTGAGCGGAACTCGGGGAACAATGCACCGAGCTCTTTCGCCATCGGCGCCACCGGCAGGGTACGAGTACGCGAGTGACGCAGCTCGGCCTCGAGCGCGCCGATCCGCGGATCAGGCACACTGCTGGACGTCTGGACGCGCGCGTCGAGGTCGCGAAACACGCCCTGGCGCACGGCATCACTGATCTCCTGGATCGAGGGCTGCGCCCCGAGCGGCTGCCGGACGATCAGGCGCGTCGTTGCCAGACCGTAGCTGGGCAATCTCGTGCTGATCGAGTCAAGTGCTGCAAGCGGCAGCGGTTCCCCGATCAGCGTCATGTCGATCGTCGAACTGTCGCGGCGATGACGCAGCGCGACGTTCAACTGGCTGCGATCCGCGAACGTCAGCTGTTCGCTGATGAAACGTCGCGCCGCACTCTTGAATCGTGTTTCCTGCACCACGTTGAAGCCGGTGTAGATGCTGGGAATGACGATTGCCAAGGTCAGGGCGGAGATGATCAGCTGGATTCGACGGCGCGCTCCGGGCTCGGGCTCGCTCATGCGCTCGAACGCCATCAGCCTGATGAAGCCAAGCGTCGCAAGGCAGATGAAGAGGGCGTTGATGAGGAACAGATTCATCGCCCCGAGAAAGATCCAGAAATCGAGATGCGACAACCCGAAGCCGGCGGTACAGAGCGGGGGCATCAGCGCGGTGGCGATCGCCACACCGGGCGCAACCTGGCCCTTGTTCGTCCTGCGGGTCACTGACACGATTCCCGCGGACCCACCGAAGAGTGCAATCAGCACGTCGAAGAGCGTCGGTCGGGTGCGCGCCAGCAGCTCCGACTGCGCCTCCACCAGCGGCGTAATCGCGAAATACACGGTCGATGCGACCAGCGCGATCACGGCTGTCTCTTATACACATCTCCGAGCCCACGAGACTAAGGCGAATCTCGTATGCCGTCTTCTGCTTGAA
>ENA-ORBV01011522-ORBV01011522.1-microbial-mat-metagenome-genome-assembly--contig:-NODE-11522-length-13866-cov-5.474871_pt1 | contig 13866 bp, 12 predicted proteins | sample MGYA00237777_ERZ505514 | MGnify/ENA primary metagenome ERZ505514 (study PRJEB26160, sample SAMN06269048) | microbial mat metagenome | isolation source: Oligotrophic lake microbial mat | place...
CGCTCTATGCGGGCATGGACCTCAAACGCCAGTACTGAGGGAATGACGCACACGCAGATCATGCGCCGGGTCGTGAAGCCCGTCGCCTTCCTGGTGGCATTGCAGCCGGCCGGCTGGCTGCTCTACAACGCGTTCTGGGGCGACCTGGGCGTGAATCCGGTGGAGACGATCACGAACCACACCGGCATCTGGTGCCTGCGGTTCATCGGGATCACGCTGGCACTCACGCCGCTGCGTTGGCTCACCGGCTTCAATCCGCTCGCGCTCTTCCGCCGCATGGCGGGCCTGTTTGCGTTCTTCTACGGCACGCTGCACTTCATGACCTACTTCGTGCTCGACCACTCGCTGCAGTTCGGCGGCGTGTGGGAAGACGTGGTGAAGCGTCCCTACATCACCGCCGGCTTCACCGCCTTCGTGCTGATGATTCCGTTGGCCATCACCTCCACGCAAGGCTGGATTCGCCGCATGGGCGGCAAGAAGTGGAACCTGTTGCACCGGCTGGTCTACCTCACCGCGGCCGGCGGCGCGCTGCACTACTTCTGGAAGGTGAAGCTCGACACCACGAGCCCGATCTACTACGCGGCGATCTTTGGTGTGCTGCTGGCCGCGCGTCTGTGGCAGGCGGCGTCGAAGCGGCAGGCCGCAAGCGCCGTGGCCGCGGCCCGCGTGGCCAAGGCCTGATGGCCACCAGCCCCGCGCGGATCGCGCCCGTGGCGCATCCGGCGGTGGCGATGCTGGCGCGCAGTCCTCGCGTGGCCGGCAAGACGCGGCTCACCGCGGACCTTCTTCCCTCTTCCGCGACCGCGCTGCGCCTGGCGCTGCTGCTCGACACGATTGAATGCGCGCTGGCCGCGCCATGGCCGCTGCATCTCTTCGTGACGCCGCACGAAGAGCACGCGCATGTGGCTGACGCGCTGCGCGCCGACCCCAGGCTTGCGTCCGCGGCCGGACAGTGGCAATTGCATCCGCAGGCCGAGGGCGACCTGGGCGCGCGCATGGCCGATGCGATGGCACGCACGCTCACGGCGGGCCACGACGCCGTGGTACTCGTGGGATCCGACCTGCCTGCGCTGCCTGTATCGGCGCTGACGGCTGCCGTTACGGCGCTCTCGACCCAGGGGGGCGACCGGCGTCTGGTGTTCGGGCCTGCGAGCGATGGCGGCTTCTATCTGGTGGCCGGCCGTGGCGTGTGGCCCGAGGCCTTTGCCACCGTGGCGTGGAGCCGCGGCACGGTGCTGGCCGAGGTGACCGCACACGCCCGCGCCGCAGCGCTCGACGTGGCGCTCGTGGAGCCGGGCGACGATGTGGACGTGATGGCGGATCTCGAGCGCCTGCTGCACACGCAGCCTCTGAACCGCGCGCTCCGCACGCGCGCGTGGGCTACGCGGTGAACAGGCGGCGCGCCAGGGCCATGGTGTTGTACACGCCCCAGGCGAGCGGCACGGTCACGAGCAGCCAGGCCGCGGCCACGGCGAGCCACTGACCGGCCGGCGCGTTGAGGGCGGCACCGGCGGCCGAAGAATGTGCCGACGGCCCGGGCACGCGCGCGGCGTCCTGCTCGAACCACCGCTCGGCCACGGGCTGCACCGCAAGGTTGCAGAAGAAGCCGACGATCAGAAATCCAGCCAGGATGTACATCGTGATCTCGTAGGCCTGCGCGGGTGGCACGCCGCGATCGATCTGCAGTTCACGGATGTAGTTCACGAGCACCGGCCCGAGGATGCCGGCGGTAGACCACGCGGTAAGCAATCGGCCGTGGATGGCGCTCACGTGGCCCACGCCGAAGAGGTCGGCGAGGTAGGCGGGAATCGTGGCGAAGCCGCCGCCGTACATCGTGAGGATGATCGAGAACACCGCCACGAACAGCACCAGGTTGCCGCGTGTGCCGATGGTGGGGATGCTGGCGTAGAGCGCCACGCCGAGCAGGAAGAAGATCGCGTAGGTGGGCTTGCGGCCGATGCGATCCGACAGCGATGCCCAGAAGATGCGGCCGCCGATGTTGAAGAGACTCAGCACGCCGGTGAAGCCGGCCGCCGCCGACGCGCTCACGCGGCCCTGGAACATCTCTTGAATCATCGGCGAGGCCATGCCGAGCACCCCGATGCCGGCACTCACGTTCAGGCACAGCACGCCCCACAGCAGCCAGAACTGCGGCGTCGTCCACGCCGTGTGCGCGGTCATGCCGGCCGCACGCACAGCGCTCTGCTGCGTGAGTGGCGGCGTCCATCCCGCAGGCTGCCAACCTGGCGCAGGCAGGCGGTAGGCAAAGGCGCCCGCCAGCATGAACGCGAGGTAGAGCGCGCCCATCACCACGAAGGTCTGCCACACGCCGACGGACGTGGGCGTGGCGAAGCGCCGCATCAACTGTTCAGCCAGCGGCGTGCCGATCATGGCGCCGCCGCCAAAGCCCATGATGGCCAGGCCGGTGGCCATGCCGCGCCGGTCGGGAAACCATTTCATGAGCGTCGACACGGGCGAGATGTAGCCAAGGCCGAGCCCGCAGCCGCCAATCACGCCCGATCCGAGCCAGAGCAGCCAGACCTGGTGCGTGTAGACGCCGAGCGCCGACAGGAAGAAGCCGCCACCCCAGCAGCACGCGGCGACCACCCCGGCCTTGCGCGGCCCCTCACGCTCGACCCATTCGCCGAAGAGGGCGGCTGATGAGCCCAACATCACGAAGAACAGGGTGTACATCCACCCCAAGGTGCTGATCTTCCAGTCACTTGGCGCGGATTCGGTGATGCCCACGGCCCGGCTGAGTGGCAGCCAGAACACGCTGAAGCCGTAGGCCATGCCGATGCACAGGTGGATGGCGAGGGCGGCGGGCGGCACCAGCCAGCGGTTGAAGTCCGGCCGGGCGATGATGCGGTTTCTGGCCAGCAGGGGCAGGGCCTGGAGCATGCGCGAGATTATGTGCTACTATGAACTTCTTCTGTCGCGGGGTGGAGCAGTCCGGTAGCTCGTTGGGCTCATAACCCAAAGGTCGCGGGTTCAAATCCCGCCCCCGCAACCAACTTTCAGCGAACGGCCGCCGGGCAACCGGCGGCCGTTTTGCGTTTTGGGCCCGCCTTAGGCCGTGTCTTCCGTCTCGGCCAACTTGATCGGCACTTCGACCCCGTCGGCAAACCGCGCGGCCAGCACCAGTTCGCCGTTCATCGCCTCGATGAACTTCTTCAGCGTGCCGATGTAGAGCTCGCTCCGCCGCTCCATCTTCGACACCTCGGCCTGGCTGACGCCGAGCAGTTCGGCCATGGCTTCCTGCGTCAACCCGCGCGCCTTTCGGAGCTGAGACAGGTGAAGCTCTTCGGACAGACGGCGGGCCTCGGCTTTGATCTGTGCACGGGTCCCCGGCTTCACTCGCGACTTGATGTCGGCCCACGTGTGGCGCTTCATATCAGCCCTTCCTTCTCCAGCTCGTGCAGGTAGTCGTCGTATCGGTCGTCGGCAACCGGGATGTTCTCGTCGTACCACCGGTTGTTTCCGGTCTTGTCTCCGCCAAGGAGCAGGATGGCGGCTCGCCGTGGGTCGAACGCGTAGAGCACACGGTAGGGGCGGCCCCGATGCTGAATCCGGAGTTCGCGCATGTGGCGATGACGCGACCCGGCAATTCCCAATGAGAACGGGAACGGCAAGGCGGGCCCGTGCTCGACCAGCAGTTCGACGACACGGCCGACGTCCACCTGCTCGTCTTCGTTCAGGTCGAGGAACCACCCGGCGAACTCGTCGGTTCCCTCAACCTGCCAGACCATAGCTGAATATGCCACGCAGTGACTTATGCGTCAATGGTTATAATACTGGATGGTGTCAGGCCATCCGACAGGCCGACCGCACCATCGGCGCGCCGCTGCCCAGTGGCTGTCGCGGAAGCGGGCTGCCGCCTTTTTCCGAGCGGTGCGCCCAAGGGCTGCGGAGGTCAGCTCCGCAATGGCCGGATCGGGTCAACCCGCTACTGGGGCCACGGAAGATCGGCTGCGAGGCGCTCTCTTACCAGATCCCGTCGCAAGTGCCCTTGCACTGCGGCGTCTGTCAGGATCCGCCTTACGTTGCTGTGACTGCATCTTTGAGGACTCCCCGAGGCGATGACTTCTGCCACGGCGACCAGTCTTCGCCCCGACAGTTCAACTAGATCTCGGTGCCAGTTCTCGTTGGCATGTTCGTCAGGCAGTTGGCCCTGCGACGGGCGCGCTTCGACCCCGACCTGCGCGAGACTGGCCTCATCGAAGACTGCGTAGTCGAGCTTTTCGACGTGCTCTCGGTTCGCCGCCAAGGCACCGAGAACCCGCTCAAGGTTCGAACGGTCCTGCTCAACGAACCAAACCGACAGCTCGTTCTGCTCGACTCGCAAATCGAGAACGGCGTCTGCCGTCACTTCCCCCGCAGGCAGCCACCCAGGGCTGTCCCACATACGCTTATTGTCGAGCTTCACGAGCAACGGCATTGCCAAGCAACTCATCGAGAACCTGCTTCAGGTCGTCGCGCAGACCAGGAACCGGCTCCGTCGCAATTGCCGCCTCAAGGTACGGGGCGGCACGCTTGTCTGCGAGGTGAGCCAGTCCAAGAGCGGCGCCGTCACGGCTGACCGGCGATGACGCTCTTAGGCCCCGCTCGAGTAGCCAGAGTCGTTCGTGGCGAGTGGGCTGGTGCACAAATCGTCCAAGGTGTCTCATCGCTTCGGCAAGGACTCGCGGATTCGTGTTCTCCGACGCAACGATTCTCGTCAGTGCATCGACGAAGTCTGTCGAATGGAGCACCAGCATGCGGTACAACGACCGAGTGGGCGCGCCGCTCGGAAAGTAGACCATTCGCCGCTCGAGAAGTAGACCACCTGAGGGCCTGATAGCGGGCTTGCTGGATCGGGAGATCCGGGGTCCGCTGAAAGGATGCTCAGGATGGATCAAGTGCATGTCGTCCGGCACAAAGTGCTGGTGGAGGGACGGTCGCAGCGGGCGGTGGCCCGGGAGCTGGGGCTGGCGCGGGTCACGGTCCGGAAGTACCTGGATCAGGCGGTGCCGGCGCGGACGGCCCTGGCCGCGCCCCGGCCGCGACCGGTCTGGGACCGGGTCGGCGGGCGGGTGCAGGCCCTGCTCACCGCCTCGGCCCAGTGGACCGGCGGGAAGCAGCGGCTGACCGCCACCCGGTTGCACGGGCTCGTGGTCGCCGAGGGCCACCAGGTGGGGGTCACGGTCGTCAAGGCCGCGATGGCGGAGTGGAAGCGGCAGCGCCGCGAGGTCTTCGTCCCGCTGACATATCGGCCTGGCGACCTCGCGGAGGTCGACTTCTTCGAGGTGCTGGTCGACGTCGATGGCACCCGCCGGAAGGCGTGGCTCTTCCTGATGCGACTGATGTATTCGGGCCGCGACTTCGCGTGGATCTACGAGCGCCAGGATCAGATCAGCTTTCTCGACGGACACGTCCGCGCGTTCGCGCACTTCGACGGCGTGCCGGCGCGCGTCGCCTACGACAATCTGCGGGCCGCGGTCGTCCGGATCCTGGTCGGCGGCACGCGCACGCTGACGGCGCGCTTCAGCGCCATGGCCTCGTACTATCTGCTGGAGGCGTGCTTTTGCCGACCGGGCGAAGGCCATGACAAGGGCGGCGTCGAGTCACGCGGCAAAGCCGTGCGGCAGCAGGTGCTCGTGCCGATTCCGAGCGGGCCGACGCTGGGGGGGATCAATGCGGCCCTGCTGGCGCAGATGGATGCGCGACTCGTGACCACGCGGGATGCGGCCGGCCAGACCATCGGCGCCCGCTTTGCCGAGGAGCAGCGTTTGTTTCGGGGTGCCCCGATCCCCTTCGTGGCCGAGGCCACCACGCTGGCGACCGTTACGCCGCGCGCGCTGGTGCGGCTCGAGGGCGCGGCGTACTCCGTGTGGACGCGCTGGGCGGGCCTCGACGTGGTGGTCCGGGTCGGCCCGAGCACCATCACCATCGTCGGCCGCGACGGCACGTGCGTGTCCCATCCGCGTCTGCGCTTCGGTCAGCGCGCCATCGACTACCGGCACTACCTCGCCGAGCTGGCCCGCAAGCCGCAGGCGGTGCGCCAGGTGCTGCCGGATCTGCTGCGCGACCTCGGCGCGCCGTTCCCGACGATCTGGGCGCAGCTCCACGCGGCCCACGGGCCGCGCGAGGCCGCGCGGCTCTTCGCCAAGGTGCTGGGCCAGCTCGAGACGCACGGCGCCGCGGTCGTCGTGCCGGCGCTGACCGTCGCGCTCGCGACCGGCACGCCGCTGCTGCTGGCGCTGACACCCGCGCCCGATCGCGACCGCCTCGCCGCCGACGCCGTCCCCACCCACCTGCGCGCCCTCGACATCCCCAGCGGGTGCGCGGCCGACTACGACGACTGGCTCGTCGGGGTGCGCGCATGAGCGCGCCCGCCATCGTGCGCGAGCTCGTCGTCGCGCACACGCGGGCGCTGAAGCTGCCCGGCGTGGCCCGCACCTTCGAAGGCCTTGCCCGGCAGGCCCGCGACAGCCACTGGCCGCACGAAGACTACCTGCACGAGGTCCTGAGTGCCGAGCAGGCGTCGCGGCACGAATCGGTCATCCGACAGCGGCTGCGCGAGGCGCGCTTCCCGGAGGTGAAGACCCTCGACACCTTCGACTTTGCGGCCGCCGACGGCGTCAATGCGACGCAGATCCACACGCTCGCCCGCGGCGAGTGGGTGACCGCGCCCGAGAATCTGATTCTGGCCGGCCCGATCGGGACCGGCAAAACGCACCTCGCCATCGCGCTCGGCGTCGAAGCGACCCGTCAGAAACGGCGCGTCCTCTTCACGCGGGCCGCCGATCTCGTCCGCCAGCTGGTCGAAGCCCGGGATGCCCGCGAGCTGACGCGCCTGCAGCAACGACTGCTCCGCGTCGACGTGCTGATCGTCGACGAGCTGGGATTCGTGCCCTTCGATCGCGTCGGCGGCGAGCTGCTCTTCAATCTACTGACCGACCGCTACGAGCGGCGCGCCACCGTCGTGACCACCAATCTGGCCTTCGCGGAATGGGTCACCGTCTTTGCCGGCGACGAGAAGCTGACCACGGCCCTGCTCGACCGCTTGGCGCATCACGCCACCGTGCTCACCACCAAGGGGAAGAGCTATCGCATGCGCACCAGGAGGGGCGCCGACGGACGGGCCTGACCCGTCAGAACCGCGTAGAATGAACCGCCCTCAGGTGGTCTACTTCTCGAGCGGCGAATGGCCTACTTTCCGAGCGGCGCGCCCACGGGTCTTCCGCCCCACGTCGAGCACTGTGCCGCTGCCGTCGCCGCGCATCTCGATGACTGACGCATCGCAGGCGAGCCGCTGTGACGTTTCCGCGGAAACGTACGTCGCCCCGAAGTCCGTTCCGAGCACGCCATCGAAGGGCGTGGCCGTCCTTGCCTTCGTGGTGGAGCGATGCGCCTGGGCTGGTTCGTCTGCGTCCACATGCAGGATGACCTGATAGCGGTCACCGGCAGAACCGCGGTCGAGATCTGCTGACAAGGCCGTCTCCGCCAGCAATCCGAGGGCATCGGCCCGGCGCTGCCCGGCTGTGACCTCCTCGCAGAGGGTAGGCCCTGCAGATGTGCCAGAGGCCTCTCGGAGCAGATGGTCTGCGGCCGCCTCGAGCGCGCGTTGAACGACCGCGCCGATCTCTGGCGTGAGCCGGCCCCGAATCACCACCATGCCATCGTCATCCACCCATCTGGACAGATGTCGCCCCAGGTGCTGCGCGTTGGCTTCGCGCCCGGCCTCCGCACGGTCCACTCACCGCCAAGCGCGCACGAACCGCTCGACTTGGGCGGCGGTGCCGGCGAGCGCCAGGTCTACGAGCCGTCGTTCGTTCGCCGCCGTCGCCACGCGCGTCAGCGCACGCACCTTCGCGTAGGAGACGGCGCCTCGCTGCATGGTGACGCTGGTCAGTGGCAACGCGGCGAGTGCCTTGGCCACGCGCACCTTCTCGCGGCACGCCGAGGTCGATGCTGGTACGCCAAGCCGGGGCCCCCGACGCGCGTGGTGTGCGCGTTGGGGTGGAGTGGAGCCAGTGCGCGCACGACAGGAAGCCATTGTTCCAGCCGACGCGTGCGTCGAACTCCCTGAGCATGACGAGGAGTTCATAGGTGGCAGCGTGCAATCGCGCCGCCAGCTCCGCGATGGCCTCGCCGAGCTCGTGGGTTGCGTCGCCTTCGCGAACGACTGTCGGTTTGAAGGCGATATCGTGAACGTGGTCGAGCGTAGATGCGGACGTCATGTCCGATAGTAAACCCGTGATTTTCAGCCGCTCAGGATGCCGCCAGGGCGGCGATCGACGCGCAAGACGATTTCGCAACTGTGGCGCCGCGCGGTCGTTCGCGTAGCGGGACCTCAGCGCTCCAGAGCACCAGACGTCAGGCGAGAACGAACTGCGGGCCGGGCCCGTCCGCGAAACGTGGCAAGGGGAAAATGCAGCGCAATCGAAAGACTATTGGGCTTGAGTGTTCTATGCCCGAGCGGTCTCGGCCTGTCTTCAGGACCTGTGATGGCCTGATAGAGACCCAGATAGATCTCGTACGACGTGTCGATGCGCCGTTTCCCATCGATGGCGATCGGCAGCTCAACCTCGGTGCCGTCCTCGCGTTCGATCACCTTGCTGCCGGTGCTCAGCTTGGCCATCGCCGAGCCGAAGGGCCGGAAGTCGTTGACCATCGTCTGATCGGCCAGCACGTTGCGGTCGACCAGGAAGAGCACCCTCTTCTTGCGCCGCGACTTCCAGAGCCGCCAGATGATCTGGAAGGCCGTGTAGGTCTTGCCAGTGCCTGTCGCCATCACCAGCAGCAGGCGGTTCTGGCCCTTGGCAATGGCTTCGATCGCCGCATTCACAGCCGTCGCCTGGTAGTAGCGCGGGCCGCGGTCGGTGTCGTCGGAGTAGTAGTCCTGCAGGACAAGCGCCTCGGACTCGGGTGGCAACCCCTTCCACTCGCGGTAACGCGCCCACAAGGTGGCCGGCGACGGGAACTCGTGCAACTGCAGGTTCTGCTCGATCTCGCCGTCGGTCCTGGTACGGTCGTGGAACACGAAGCCGTCGCCGTTGGACGAGAACACGAACGGCAACTGCAGAGCGTCGGCGTACTCGATGGCCTGCTGAATGCCATCCCCCACGCTGCAGTGGTTGTCCTTCGCCTCGATCACCGCAAGGGGGATGTTGGGCTTGAAGTAGAGGATGTAGTCGGCCCGTTTGGCTTTGCCACGCTTGGTGATGCGGCCGCGGACGATCACCCGCCCCTTGGTGAACGTAACCTCCTCGCGGAGCTGCGTCAGCTCATCCCAGCCGGCCTGACGGAGGGCCGGCGTGATGAACTTGGTGCAGCTGTCGCGTTCGCTGAGCTGCTTCTTGTCCATCGCGGCAGCGGGAAGTCGCCGGGCCGCCGTAGTTTACCGCCTGGCGGGGAATCCTGCTCGGCCGCCTTTGGCCGACTCTCTGGCCGCGCGCTACCTCGCCACGCGTCCGCGGATTGCGTGCGCCCGCCCGGTGCACGTGATCCGGCCCGCGGCGTCGGGCTGCAGGCGCGCCCACAGCCGTTCGCGCAAGCGCGCGCCATCCTCGAACGGCAGCGCTGCGAGTTGGGTGCCGACGCTCGCACTGCCGGTGACCGTCGCCCAGTAGTCGTCAGCGTCCGGGAACATCCGCGCCACCGTGATGGCTGTCGTGTCCAAGTCAGTGAGTCCGGCAGCGGTCCACCGCTGGTGCAAGACGTCGAGCCGCGACGCGTCGGGGCTGGGCGGCGCTGGCACGGCCAGGCCGAGCGCACGCATTTCCTCGAACAGCGGCTCGTACGGGAAGCCGCCGCCGGGCATGTCCCAGGCGTAGGCCGATACGCTCCCGCCTGGGCGCACGACGCGCGCCATCTCCGCGACGCCGCGGGCCGGGTCGGGCACGAAGAAGATCACCAGAGGCATGACCGCGGCATCGAACGTGCCGGCCGCGTACGGCAACGCCGTCGCATCGCCCTGCCGCAACTCGGCATCGCGAAGGGCCGGCCGCGACCGCGCGTACGCGATCTGCGCCGCCGACGGATCGACCCCGGCGATCGCGCGCGGCGCCAGGCGCGCGGTCACCAGTTCGGTGAACGCGCCATTCCCGCAGCCGACGTCGAGCCACGACCATCCTGGCTCGGCGGCCAGCCAGTCGAGGAACCGCTCGCCCGCCGACTGACTCCACATCCCCATGTAGCGTTCATACGCGGCGCCGTCGTCGAAGCGAATCCCTGTGCTCGTCCCGGTGCCCATGTCACTTCCCCTTGGCTGGCGCGGGCCTGGCGGCCGGCCACGGATCCGAGAACCGCGGGTCGCTCGTGAACGCCAGGTCGGTCAGGCTCTCGAGGAACATCACGAGGTCGCGGCGCTCATCGTCGGTCAGCGCGAAGCCCTTCACGAACTCGCTCTTGTGCACGTTGCCGGCGCCCGCGCCCTTGTGCGGACCATCGGGCACGGTGCGTCCACCCGCCTCGTAGTGCCTGATGACGTCGGCGAGCGTCGCGATGCTGCCGTCGTGCATGTAGGGAGCGGTCAGTGCGATGTTGCGCAGCGACGGCGCCTTGAAGCGGCCCATGTCGTCGGGGTTTTGGGTGATCCCGTGCACGCCGGTGTTCGGCGCGGGATACGACCCGTCGGCGTCGAGGTTGTAGAGGCCGGTGTTGTGGAACTCGATCTCCAGGAAGCCCTTGCCCACGATCTCCTCGCCGCGCATCGCCGCCGGCGAGAGCGCCCGGGGATCGGCACTCGTGCGGTAGAGGTCGTAGGGCGATCGGCCCGAGAGCAAGGTGCGCTCGAACGACGCGATCGCGCGCGTGACGCTCGCCAGCGAGATCCGCGCGGCGTCGCCGGGAAACGCCGCCGCGAACATCGCCGGATAGCGCGGCTCGGCGCGCAGTCGCTGCAGCATCTGCTGCTCCTGGCCCGAGAGCCCCAGTTCCACCGGGTCTTCGCCGAACATGGGCACGAGCGCCTGCGTCTCGAGCCGGCGCTGCGTGGGATTCGCCCAGGTCAGCACCGGGCTGTAAGCGATGTTGGCAAGCGCCATCGATCCGCGCGGATGCACCTCGCCGGTCACACCCACGGCGCGTGCCTTGCCGTCACTGAAGGCGAGCCGCTGCTCGTGGCAGTTGGCGCACGAGAACGTGCCGTCGAGCGAGAGGCGCCGGTCGTAGAACAGGTGGCGGCCGAGAACCACCTTCGCGGGAGACATCGGGTTGTCCGCCGGCACCTTCGGGCGCGGGAAGCCCGGTGGCAGGTCCCACGAGTAGCTCGCCCCGCCGTCGGTTGGGCGCACGCTGAACCGCACGCCACCAAGACTTCGCACCCAGGCCACGAGCTGCCAGCGCTCGGTCTCTGACAGCGCGGCGAACGCCGGCATCTCACTCGCCGGGATGCCGTTGGTGATCACCCAGTAGATCTCGCCGTCGGTGTGTGTGCGCAGGTCGGCGCGCGTGAGGTCCGACGGCTGCGGACGATTCGGCGCAGTCGCCACGCCGCCCTTGCCGCGCGGGCCATGGCAGATCGCGCAACGCACGCCGTAGGTGGCCTGACCTGCGGTCAGGTCGGTGTCGGTGAGATCGAGCGGGCTCGCCAGTAAGCGCGCTTGCGCCGGCGCATGGTGGATGTGTTCCTGCCGGCCGTCGACACGCGTCGCCAACGCCGAGACCCAGATGAGAGCCGCGCACCCGAGCGCCGCGGTCGAACGCATCGATCGCTCTCCCCTACCGCGCCATGACCCGCGCACCGCTAGGTCATGATTTCGAGATCAGGATCGAAGACCACTTTGCCGTCCATGAGGACGTTGTACTTGTAGATCCCCGGTTCGGCTTTGGCGCGCACCGCATCGCGGGTGCGGCGCTCGAACGGTTTGCCCGACTCGCCCTTCAGTGGATTCTGCTGGTCCCACCCAATCGAGATGTGGCCGGGCAGGCCGCTGGCGTTGACCACCGTCCACTCGACCAGGTCCCCCGGCCGCACCGTGAGGCGCTCGGGCGAGGTGCTGACGACTGGTGCCTTGCCCCTCGCGGGCGGCGGGAACACGAAGATGGTGGCGTAGCGCACTCTGGGTCGTGACATGGGGTAATACGGCTCCTTGCCGGAGGCGGCGCGTCAACGATACACCACGCCGTGCGTCTCCCGGGCATGCGGACCGCCACGCGCACGGCCTGGCGGTCAGCCCTCGGTGAGCTGCTTGTAGCGGGGGTGCGAACGCAGCGGTTCGAATTCATCGACGGACGCGGCTTCGGCCTTCGGGTATTTGAGTTCGATCGCGCGCGCGAGCGCGGCCAGCGCCTCATCGAGACTGCCCAGCACGGCGTAGACCTGCGCCGCACGATTCCAGACGAAGACGTCGTCAGGCGACAGCCGCGCCGCCTCGGCGACGTGGCGCCGCGCGGTCGCCCCGTCGCCGGCCTTGGCGAGAAAGAGGGCGAGGGACGCGAGGTTCTGCGGATCGGCCGGATTCACCTGCCGGGCCTGTTCGGCAAGCGCGACTGCCCGCTGGTACGACGCCAGGGCGTCGTCGCGGCGCCCGATTCGCATGAGGGCATCGCCCAGATTGCGGTGGGTCATCGCCGAGTTGGGGCGCACCGCGATGGCGCGCCGATAGGCATCGACCGCCTTCGGATAGTCGCCTTGCTGGTGGTACATCGTGCCCATGTTGGAGAGCACCTGTCCGGCCGGCGTAATCGCCATGGCGCGCTCGTAGAACTCGAGCGCCTCCGTGCGGCGGTTCTGACGATGGAAGACCGAGCCCAGGCCCTGGTAGCCGATGACGTTGTCGGGCCGCTGTGCGATCAGTTGCCGGTAGGCGGCCTCGGCCTCCGGAAAGCGGCGTGCCTCGAACAGCGTTCGCCCCATGTCGCTCAGCACTTGCCAGTTGTTCGGCCGCACGGTCAGCGCCTTGCGCCATTCCGCCACCGCCTCGTCGATGCGGCCGAGACCGGCGAGCGCCTTGCCCAGGTAGCGCCGCGCCTCGTCGTCGTTGGCGCGGATGGCGAGCGCGCGCTGGAGTTCCTGCACGGCCTCGGCATTGCGCCCGCTGTTGGTGAGGGTGATGCCGAGGGCGAGGCGCACCGCCGCGACATCGGGCGCCAGCGCCACGGCCGTGGCGCTGGCCGTGCCGGCCCGCTCGACCCACTGTTGGTCGCGGGTCATGTTGTAGAGCTCCCAGTAGGTTTCCCCGAGCGCGGCATGCGCGTCGACGAAGCGGGCGTCGAGCCGCAGCGCTTCGTTGAAGGCGACCTCCGCGAGCTGCAGATTGCCCGGGCGGTCACGGCGTTCGAGCAAGGCCCGCCCGCGCCAGTAGGCGTCGAGCGCGTTGGCATTCGACGTCGGTGGGGTTTCGAGGCGCGTCTGGTCGGCCGCCGACATCTGCACGCTGAGGGCGCTGCCGAGCGCACTCGCCAGCCGCGCCTGCATCGCGAAGACATCGCGGGCCTGCCCTTCGGTGGCATCGGCCCAGGCCACGCGGCCGTCTGGCCAGAGCAAGCTGAGCGACAGACGGAGCTGATCCCCCGCCCGCTGCACCGAGCCGTCGACGACGAACGTGGCGCCCAGGTCGCGCGCGACTGCACCGGGCGTCGACAGCCGGCCACGCGACTCGGCGACCATCGACCGCGACAGGGTCGTCACCGTCGGCAACGAGGCGAGACTGGTGACCAGGCTGTCGGCCACACCCGCCGCGACGTAGTCGTTCGCGTCGCTCCCGGTGGCGTTCGTGAGCGGCAGCACGGCGATGACCGGATTGCGCACGTCCAGCCGCACGGACTGCAGAGACCACGCCACGGCCCCACCGACCGCGGCGACGCCGAGCACGGCCGCGACCAGAAGCCACGATGCCGTGCGGCGCGGCCGTGCTCGGCGTCGCCGCGGTCGGTGGG
>ENA-ORBV01011523-ORBV01011523.1-microbial-mat-metagenome-genome-assembly--contig:-NODE-11523-length-13866-cov-5.335630_pt1 | contig 13866 bp, 7 predicted proteins | sample MGYA00237777_ERZ505514 | MGnify/ENA primary metagenome ERZ505514 (study PRJEB26160, sample SAMN06269048) | microbial mat metagenome | isolation source: Oligotrophic lake microbial mat | place...
ACCTCTCTATTCGTCGGCAGCGTCAGATGTGTATAAGAGACAGTCATTGAACAGTTGCCAAGTTGTGACATCCAGATGATGTTTGTTTGCGGAGGGTGGAGGGCAAAACCACAGTGCCAACCAAAGCCCTCTGCTGTGCACTGGTAGGAGATCTACTAAACCAAATCAATGCAATTTGACATTTGAAAACAAATTGCGATGGACAATCTTACAGGAAACCATCATTTGATGTGCTTTGGCATTTGAAAACAGAGTGGGATGAACAATCTTCTTCCAGACGGATCTTGCCAAAATAACATCACACCATGAGAGAAGAACTCTGTTTCTCTTTTGTTGTTGTTGCATCTTTGCACATTTATTTTTTGGTTTCATGTTTTGAATGAAACAAACAAATCAACTGAGACAGGAAGACTTGTCATGTTTTGTCATTTTTCAAAGAATCAAACAAAAATGTCAAGTCTTCTTGCTGAACATGCTAGCTGACTAAACATTGTCCAAAGAGGATGACATGCAGGGAGATTGGCTGTTGTAGGATCCAGAGGTGATGCTTCAACATTGCCCAAGCTGTTGCCTGTTGACTACTCAGCACCAGTGGGAATTCCTCCTGTTGTTTTCAGTTGCTGTTGTGGATAAATCTTGCACAGGCATCCTTCTCCGGCCGCGCACCCCCCTGCTTCTTCGGTTCGTGTTTGACTTGTTTGGGGTGGCCGAGGAACAAGCAAAGCGAATCCTGGTCGTATAAAGAGTCGACGAACTAGCTACGTAGTACTCGAGTACCGGCTACGATACTGACCCAAAATGTCAGTGATGATTCATCATTCGCTCCATTCCTGCTTTATTTGTTCGTTCTTGCTGGGTTTCGCGAGCCTTCTTGAGAATGACTGCTGCCTACTGTAGTACGTGCTGTAGTAGTAGAGCTACTGGTGTTCTCTTTTGGCCACTGGTCAGTGGTCATATGGTTGTGCACGGAATATAAATACTGCAGGGGCAGATAGAACCCCGTAGATAGACTAGCTAGATGGAGAGGGTTCGAATTCCTAGCAGGTTACATGTACTACATCGTAGTAGCTAGCTAGTACTTAACTAGCTGCTGGCTGGCTAGCTAGCTAGTAGCACATACATTAGAAACACGAAGAAACGCTGAGGTGGTTCCTACGTATTGTATGCCCTCCATCTCACAAATTTCAACCACCAAAAACTGACATAAAAAACAAAACAACAACTTCCACAACCTACCCAAACTACACGAAACAACTAACAAACACATCCCATATCACCATGCTTAGTATACTTCAAATGGACAGCATGATCTCCAACACGACGCTGACAAGGCGTGTTTCCAATTTTGTCAAGGAACAAAGCCGTCGCCACAGCAGTAGTCATGGCAAACACAACCAGAACACTCCCAGCAGTCCCACCAATGCCCACAATAACACTGCCAACAGCCGTAAAAAGCGGGTCCGATTTTGCGAACCAACGAGTGCAGAAACCTATACGTATCCATCCGCCCCATCCGTCATACTAGAAACCGACCATGAAGACAGCGAGGTTTGGACCACGAGCATGTTGACGCAAGCCAAGAAGGAATTGTGGTATTCTCAATCGGAATGCTTGGACTCCTTTATGGACGATGTCGATGAACTCAGTTTTGCCATGAAACACAATGCACCATTGCCATCGTGTACTCGAGGTCTCGAACTGCAATTGTCCGATGGTCCAGCCGAGCAACGGAGAATCGAAGCGGCACGCGCCATTCGTGCCACGGTTCAATTTGCGCATCAACTAAGTGAATCGTACAACAAGGCCTCTCAAACGTCCAGTACTGGTACCAATGTGTATTCCATCGCCCATTATTTCATGACCACGGCTGCGGGTCACAGCAGCCATTCCGAAACGACAGCACGCCATCCTGCTGCACGCCAACAACACCTCCTGACCCAAAATGCCGATGCCTTGCGAAAATACTCGTTGAAATTGACGCAAGCTTCCAAAAAGGAAGCCTATCAAATGGCCTATGTCGATCAAGTCGAAGCCCGGAATGTCTACTGCGAAGAAGATTATACCAAGACCATGCCCATCATCCAATCGATGGTTGCTCCCACGGCACGACCCGTGGCAGTCCCACGACCCGAACGTCAATCCTATACGGCCCATACAGCATAATCAACACTACTAGTAGTATTATAGTATTATAGACTCAACGACTACCGTACTTTGGACTTTGATGTGTACAGCCAAAGAACATACTATACCAAAAAGGCCGCGAACCGCCTGCCAACTAGCTAGGCCAGCAGCCACCAAACCACAATAAATAGACTGACCTTTACTAGACTTTCTTCGACAGCCAACGAGCCGGAATGCCATGTATAGTATTTTGGTGATACAGGTTTACTGCGATGGAGTAGTAGTGTTTGCATCTCGAGTACGTGTAGGCTTCGGATAGCCAGCTAGCTAGCTAGCTAGCTAGCATTACTCTAGCTATATAGGAAAGCTAGCCATCAAGAAAAAGGGGAGGACAGCATGCGTGTGTTCTGTTCTGTTCCTCCTGGGGACTGACCGGCTGACACTGAACACGATTGAATTCGTCACCAAGAAAAAGCCTTCGACGGTCACAAAGAGAATCCCACCCGCCCCTTTCGGTTCATCCCATTTTGTCATGGGGGCATGTCGGTCGGCAAGGAACACGAACGCCTGCATCAGGTGCAGTATTATAGCAGTAGTATGGAAAAGAGATTGTATTTGTGGCTTCTGGAATGCAGCACAAACGCCTTCTACGCATGGTAGTATTAGCTAGCTAGCTAGTAGTAGTAGTAGTAGTGTATCATGATTGCATTTCCTATTGAACTACGTTTACATACAGGCGACTCATATGTAAGAGGAGAAAAATGACGGGCAAACCACACAAGTCAGCCAGCCTGATCTTGTTGCTTTGTCTTGCCGGCTGGGGCTGCCAATTTGATCTTGTGGCTTGAAGACAAGAGAGAGAAGCAGACATGTGGCTTGGGTCACTTCGTTCGCACAATGACCATTTGTCTGCGGCTTGGTCAGTGCTTGCTTGTTATCCACAGTATTTCAATATGTAGGACGAGCAAGAGAACGTATGGGCTGCTCTCTTCTTCGTGACAATAGCGTTTCCATTCCATTACTATGGAAGGGGCATAAGACCAGGTGTTTCGTTGTCATAATCTTGCGTGAAACATGGCTTGATGGCTTGTGTATTGTTGACAACGATACTTGTAGCGTCGATTTGTTTTGAATAGAAAAATAACGTGTTGAGACATTTTGCTTGGCAGACTGACTGGCCGAATGGACATGTCGACGACGGATGGATTGAGGGATACTTGATGATGCGGCGGGGGTTGACAAATTCCATTGCTTGGTACATGATCCAACAGTAGTGGAAATCGTGCCTTTCATTTTCATGGACGAGTAATCTCATGTTTATCATAGACGTACAAACTACCAACTTCCGTATTCCACTTCACCTCCGTGATACCAACCAATAATAACTGGTGGATTTGACCGGTCCTGCTTGCAAGACCCGATCGGTTTTGCGTTGATGATTGAAGGTCTTCAAATGTTCCAAATTGCCTTTGAGACATGTTCGTTTCAGCAAATCATCCCCGCGTCCCGTCATCCATGGATGTTCCAATGCTTGATGAATGGTCAATCGTTTGTGCATGTCAATCGTCAACAAGCCCTTGACGAGACGTTTGGCATCGGGACTAATCCCATCCCATCGTTCTGGCAATAAGACGTACGCACCCGTCCGTATTTGTTGAAAGGTTTCTTTAATGGTAAATCCATAAAAGGGAGGATACCCTCCCAAAATCGTAAAGAGGATGACGCCCAAACTCCAATTGTCCACGCGTTCATCGTAGGGCAAATAATTGATAATTTCGGGTGCCGTATAGGCCGGACTTCCACATCGGGTGGTGAGGCTCTCGGGTTTCCACACGCGCTTGGCGAAACCAAAATCGGCAATCTTGACATCGGTATCATTGCAACACAAGGAGTGCGCATGCGAAATCATGGAGGGCGAAAAGGAGGGTGTGGACGTGTTGCTAAAGGTACTGGTGGTGGATTCCAAGGAATGCGACGATGATGTTTGTTGTTTGTTGGGTGGTCCTTGACTGTTGGTATTGTCGTTGTTGTTATTCATTTGTGGTGGTGCCGCGACGGGTACGGCATGTTTCAATAACAAGTTTTCCGGTTTCAAATCGCGGTGAACAATTTTGTGTTTATGACAATAGGCCACGGCTTGAAAGATGGTTCGACACAAATCGCGGGCGTCCGCTTCACTGTAGGTTTGTTTTTGACACAATCGATCAAAGAGTTCACCTCCATTTAATTTTTCCAGTACGACAAAAAAATACCGTGGATCCTTGTACAACTCGACGAGTTTCAAAATGTTGGGATGTTGCAAATTGGCCAAGATTTGAACTTCATTTTTAAAGGCCACGAGTTGTTTCCGACACAAGCGTTGGCGTTCAATGATTTTAATGGCAAAACAATCGTTGGTTCCCAATTGCAAGGCTTCGTGCACCACGGCATGCGCGCCTTGTCCCAATTGTGGTCCTAGTTGATAGGTTTGATGAAAGGTCCGCGACCAAACCCACGGAATGTTTTGATTGGCTTTGGCTTCCATATCCGCTTGGCGACTTTCTTCTCTCATGATTTCGTCTCTTGATTGTGGTCGTCCTTGTCGTTGTTGTTGTTGCTTGGGCGATTGTCGTGGGGAATCGGGGGAGGACGGAGGTGTCGTGATACATGTTGCGGCACTGTCAAAGGTTTGTTTTTGATGGTTGGGATCCGCATTGTCAATCAGTCCAACGAAAGCGCCATCTTTGGTCGACTCGCGGCCGGCCAAGAGAGGACCACAAAAGATGCTAAAGCAAGACATGGCTGCAATGGCGGTGGTATTGCTGCTTATAGCAAACGGAGTAGAAGTTGGTGCAGTCGTAGGTAACAGTGTTCGGGGTGTTGTTGCGGTGGCAGTCAAGTCCTGAACTCTATAGCGGTATGCAACTCTTTAAGACTGCTTTTTCTGGTAGTTAGTTTATGAGACTTTCCGATCAAGACAGTAGCCTTTCTTGTTCTGTCGTCTCTCTTATCAGGTGACTATTAGACTGTTGAGCTATCGAATCGGAATCGCTTTGGCTTTTATTTTGCTGGACGTGGTCAAGTAGTAAAGCAACATTAGTGTACTGGTATTATTTGACCTGTCAGAATCCAGTGATCAATCAATCAATCAGTCATCAGTAACACACAATAGTACGGTAACATGCGGTGTGTTTTGCCCATGCAATACAAAAACTGACAGTCCGCCTCGCTTGTTCTTACGAGCCAATATTTCGAGGGATGGGGGTGGTGAACGTTCCGCAAAAATTGTGAAACGCGAAATAAGCCATCAGAATGCTAACGTTCCTCCTAACAGCTACCCCGAGAACTTGGGGGTAAAAACTGTGACGTCATGCGGCATCGTTCAAACGGGACCCAACGTGACCAAAGAGACAAACCAAACATTTCAACGCATTCTTCCTTTGAGCAAGTGATCGTCCCAAAACAAGATTTTTCATGGGATGCTCACTTCTTCTGACATCCATTTGAACAGACAACAAGCCCCAACAATTTCGGTGGTGCAGAGAGGTTCATTGATTGATTCATTCATTCAATTTATCGGATAGCTGATGGGACTTCTCTACTAGTAGCATTAGTAGTAGTCTGCGGTATGCTTCTATCCAACAGCAATGCAAAAAACAAGGTCCTGGCTAGATGGACGGAGACGGCGTCGTGTCTCGCTGCAGCCAGACCACACGTAGCACTAATACACCGCCGAAGGAGCGTTGCCACCCTCACCACCTCCTCCAAACCAAATATTAATGCCGCCACTTCTACTCCAACTTCTCCTTGTCCTTGTGGAACTATTCTAGCTACGAGAAGGTCGTGGCGGTCTTCCTTCCGTGGAGTAAGACGCTTCTTGGTCGACCTTCCCGACCACAAGCAAACGCCTGCCGTGTTTTCTTCTCGACGCTTTATTGGGAGTAGTAGTACCATTCCAGAAGAGATCCTAGAGACTATTCAACCTAATGACAACAGCAGCCAAAACCACCACCCTCACAACCCCAACAATCCTTGGTCAGGTGCGTCAATACAGGATCTTGTTGCTGAAACCAACCGGCTCGAGCAGTATTTATTAAATGGCAACAAGCAGAACGAAGATGAGACAAAAGTGATTCGTTTGGACGATTTTTTTCATGTCTTGGAAGCATGGATGGAACAGGCCAAAGACAAACACCACCACAACAATGTTACTTCCATTGGTCGAAAAAGCCAAGGCACCTCTTCTTCTTCAGCTGCTTGCACGGGTCTAGAAGCTGCCAACCAAGCCGAATCCTTGTTGCAAACCATGCAAAATTCTTCCCACAAACACAACGGCATACTTGCACCAACTTTATCCTGTTATGAAGTTGTCTTACAAGCCTACGCCGTATGTCACGGAGGAGACGAAGCGGCATCACGAGCCAAGGCCATTTTAGACTTTTTGTGTCAAAACTCCTCCCGAAGACTTTTTCCCACCACGAAAACGTACAACATCGTACTCAATGCCTTGGCCAAAAGTCAACATTTGCAAGCTGGCTTGCAAGCCGATGCCTTGTATCATCAAATGATGGAGCAACACGAGAAGACTCGTCGATGTATGCCGAATTCCCGAACCATTGTCACCGTGATGGATGCCTGGGCCAAAAGTGGCCATCCGGCTGCCAGCGAACGTATTTTACACATTTTGCAACAAATATTGGATGCCTGGGAAGGACACAAGGACTCATTCGACAACAAGAAAGCAGAGCCGGACACTGCAACACAAATAACAGCCATACATGACAAAAATTCATCACGTTTGATACAGCCCGATATTGCCATGTTCCATGCTGCCATGGATGCGGTGGTCAAAAGTTCCGATTCCAAAACTCGACCCAACAGGACGTCACAAAACAACCACAAAACATCCAAGACCAAGAAAATGACAGCTCGACAAGCTGCTACATACGTAGAAGACATGTTGACTTCCCTTGTCGACAATGCTTCCAACTGGAATGTGGAACCCAACGTACGAACCTTTACCATTGTATTGGACGCGTGGACTCGTGTCGAACGAATGGAACAAACGGGCAATGCGGCCCATCGAGCCGAAACATTGCTGCATTTCATGTTGGAAACGCACTATGGTGGTACGGATGACGTCAATTTGAGATCCGTAAAGCCCAACGAAATTAGCTTTACAGCTGTCATTACGGCATGGTCCCATGCCAAAAAAGCGCAACAAGCCAACCAATTATTTCAACAATTAGTCAAGTTGTTTCATGCCAGTGGACAAGAAGCGGACTTGTTCCCGACCGTTGTGGCGGCCAATGCGGTCATGACCGCATGGGCCAAGGAGGGGCGACCCGACTTTGTCCTGGAAATTATGCAGACCTTGCAACGACTACAACATCAACCAAAAGGGGAAGAGGAGCAACAGCAACCACACGACAACCACAGTCATTATGCTAAAAGTCAACTGGATTTGCAGAGTTTCAATATCTTGTTGGGGGCCTATGTTAAAGCAGGTCAACGAAAGGAAGCCTTGGATCTCTTGCGGTGGATGGAAGGTGCGGAATCTGGAAGTGGTCTGACGGGGAGTAGTTTTGATTTCACCATGACTCGTCCTCTCAATTTAGGGGCGCCGGACATTGTTTCCTACAACACTGTCCTGGGGGCGCTTAGCTTGGATAATGAGGGTCAAGCTCAGGCGGAACAATTACTACTCTCGATGAAAGGGAAGGGAATACAACCGGATCAAGTCACGTATACCAATCTACTCAACATGTATGCAAGGTCCATGGATCGAGAGAAGGTGGCGAAAGCTTGCAAACTATTGGAAGCCATGGCTATTGCCCAACAACGTCCAGATGCCATTTGCACCACCGCTTTTATACATGTGTGCGCTCAAGCAGAAAAGGACGAGAGAATGCTGGCGTTTGACATGGCAGTCAAAGCGTTTGACAGTTTGGGGCCAAAGCGAAATCATGTAGCGTATGCAACAATGGCCAAAGCACTGGACCGCCTGCTGGTATGGAGTCGTCAAGACACTGCTGCGCAGTTGGAAACGACGAGTGATACTGCGGCCATGTGGCAGTCTGAGAAAGCTTTGCAGGATGAGCGGGTCCGGCTTTTGCAGACTCTGCTCGAAGAATGCTGTTCCGTAGGCTGTCTGTCGGAGAATGTCTACCGGGAATTGAAACGTACTTTATGGAAAGGCCAGGCTATGCCATTGAAACCAGAGTGGAGCAAGAATGTTCCATTGCGCCAACGACCAAAAGCTTTGTTACAAAGGTAGCAGCTCCATGCCCCTACTGCATTTTACACACACATTGAAAAAGCGTCTGCGATGCCTGTGAAACACGAAATCTAATTGTGCAATTCACACGGGAAACGACAGCTTTTAATTTTAGACACCTGTATATGCTAGCTATTCGATAGCTAGCTAACTAGCAGGTACTTAGCGAATAGTATGTACAGTAAAGTGCTTGTCTTAGAGTCACGTCCGCTTTTCTTTTGTCCGAACAAGCAACGAAACCGACAATACGGCCAAGATGACATCCATAACGCCGCAAGTAATTTCCACCGACCACAATCCTCCCCATTCCAGCAATCGGGTTCCTATGGTTGGCCCAACAATGCGAGCCAAACTAAAAAGACCATGCTCTAATCCAAGCAATGCTCCCTGTTCTTCTTTGGACACCAATCCAGTCGTTTTGGTGGTCAGGCCCGTCGCCAAGGTATGGGATGCAAGTGCATGCCATATGGAAACACTAATCACACTACTGTACATCAGCCCGCTACTAGTACTAATACCATTCTCCTTGTCCAGAGAAGAAGAAATAATCCATGCCAAGAGACACCCCATCATGGCTCTGGTCAATAATCCCCATTGCATCATTCCCAATCTGCTACCCTCCATTATTTGGGTTAGTGGTGCCATGGCCACGGCCCCAAAAGCGGCTACAGCAAACATGCTCGAAGACATGACAAAGCCCAACTGGGAAGGTTCCCAGCCAAGGCCATCTTTGGTCATGATCAGAGGCATGGCCGTGGAATGAACACTGGCCATGACACCCCCCAACACTTTAATCATCAAGAGTGGCCACAACCCCGAACGAATCAAGAGTTTGCCCGAGTGTTGTAATTCTTGTAAAAAGTTCTTGGTCGGAGTCTGCTTTTCTTGTGGTTGTGGATCGTCCTCTTTTTTCGGATTGCTGTGAAGATGATGTTGATGATTGCTCGGCAAAAAGACTAGGGACAAAACCACCGATGCCAAGGATCCCGCCACTGCGAGTTTGGCTCCTATGGTATAATCTCCATGAGTGGCCAATTTGCCACCCATCATGGGCCCTAACGTGGCACCAATGGTATAGGCCGTCGTCATGCGTCCCAAGGCAGCAGCTCGAGCAGCCGTAATCGATTCGTCGGTTGCTGTGTCACCTGATTGTTGCAAAGTTGTCGTAGCTGTGGCTTGCGCCACTAAAAAGGCGGCTTGTAAGACGGTGGGAAGTTTGCTTAGAAACAAACCCCTCAAGTCAGTAGCCGCTGCCAACATGGCATAGGACATTGCCGATGCCAAAAAGACCAAAGCAGACGTATTTCGGACACCCAATCGATCCAACAAGATTCCCACCAATGGAGATCCAATGGTTTGAATGGCTTGAAAAAAGGATTGCAAATTGCCATAGGCCATTCGAACGTCATGAGCCGAATCTTCATCACTATTACCAGCATCACTATTCTTTTCAATGAGAGATTGGATTAAAAAGGGCTCGACAGGACGTTGCAGTTGATAACTCAGAGCGTACAAAACAAGATTCAAATAGGTAACCCATAAAATGGTTGTAGCATGATCATTCTTCTGGTTTGGGACATTCTTATTCGAAGCTTCATTTTCGTTTTCTTGTATTTGTTTCATAGCCTCCGCCTCCGGCCTACTAGTAGTACCTCTAGATTTGACTAGCTCCATACTATCATCTGATTACTTCAAAATGCAAATCGGGTCCTTATGGTGGCGGCGGCAAAAGGAGTTTGCACAAACATCGTCCACACGTCATTGTGCTGCTTTCTTCTCGACGGATCTGTTTTATAAAATACAAAGCGAATGTGTGCGTCTCCTTCAAAAGTATCCAGAAGAAGTGAGCATCTAGCGATGAAGAAGATTCGATAACCCAAAACCTTATTTTGATGACCCAATCAGGGTCATTCTTTCTCAAAATTTAAACCCAAAACTTCACAGATAGATCGCTCCATCTGATCTGTGTTGAGCATCTTGCCATAATTACCCGGTAAGATCGATAAAAAAAGAAACCAGTAGATTACTTCCTGCCGCAATACCGAGACCCCAGCCCTTCCACTGCACTTGAAGCCTGCTAGATAGCTCGAAGTAGCTACACACAATCTATCATCATCCTTATTATTATCAACAACAACACACACTCCTCGCAATCATGGATATGAAAGCACTGGCCATGGCGGCCGTCGCCAAACGCAACAAAAAGGCCACGGAGATTAGTGCAGGTGCTGTGAGTACCGAGGCAGCAAGGCAACAAAAGGCTGCCGAATTAAAGGTGGTCAAGTTGGAACAAGAAGTGGATTTTATTGATGATACCAAAAAACAAGCCGTCGCGAGTGCCTACAGTGCGCATGAAAAAAAGCGCCTCTCGACGGTCAAAGCGGAAAAGGAAAAGTCGCGCGAACAAGAGGGTTTGAGCGAAGAAGAAAAACAAAGAAAGGAAGCTGCCTTTAACAAGGCCGAAGAAGAGAAGAAAAAGAAACTGGAACAAGATCGGATTCGACAAGAAAAGGAGCGCGAATTGATGGATCTAGAAAAGAAAAAGGAAATTGAAGCTGCCTTTAACAGGGCCGAAGAAGAACGCAAGGAGAAACACCGACAAGATAAGATTCGACAAGAAAAGGAACGTGAATTGATGGATCAAGAAAAGAAAAAGGAAATTGAAGAAGCCTTTAATCGCGCTGAAGCGGAGCGTATCAAAAAGATGGAAGAAGACAGAATTCGGTACGAAAAGGAACGTGAAACGATGGATGAAGGAAAAAAGAAGAAAATCGAAGAAGCTTATGCCAAGGCAGAGGAAGAACGTCAACGAAAAATCGCCGAGGGTTTAATTTCCAAGGATTCCAAAATTGAAATGCCCAAATTGGGTGGAAAGCACAAAAAAGGAAGAGGTATTGCGGCTGAACAAGAGAAAATCTTGACAGAAGCAATGGCCGCACAAGGAGGAGGAGCAGTGCCTCAAATCCCATCCATTCCCCAGATCCCACAGTTCGCTACCATGGCCATTCCATCCATTGGAGGCTTGGGAGATGCCATGGGTTCGATGCAGGTTTCTGACAAAGAGGAACAAAAAAAGAAACAACAACAAGAGAGAGAACGGCGACAGAGAGAAGAGCAGCAGAGAAAAGAAGAACTGCGAAAACAAAAGGCGCAGCAAGAGGCAGAGAAGAAAAAGAAGGCGGCAGCAGCTGCTGCCGCTGCACCGGCTGCGCCTACCCCGAAAACAGCGACCTTTGTCAACACTGGAACAGATCCCGGCATGGTTACGGCACAATTGTACTATGAGTCCACGCTGTATGGTAATATTGGTCATGCGGATCCGCCCATTTCGGTGTCTACCTATCCCGGTCATCGATGGTTCATTGTGGCGAATGGTGTCTATGCCAAATTGTTTACTGTTGCGGAAGATGCCCAACAGACGTTTACATTGTAAAAGTGGAGCTGACGTGTTCTGTAATGAATGTGATTTGATGTGATAGTAATGTGTCAAAGTAACAATCACCAAAAACTGCGAAACATTATTGGTGTTTCTATATTTTGTGCTACACGTATGAGATTTTGGACGGACCACTGTGATGATTTTTCGATAAGTAGGCCTCCTGTGAAAGGACCATTAATGGAAAGCGATGTCATCCATCCCTGCCTCTCTCCTTCGCATCAAGGATGAACCCTTGATCGAGCCTTGTTCTTTGCGTTTTGTCGGTGTGCGTGTTTTTCATAAATTTTTACAAACGGTATTAGAATGCATGGGAGCTGTCACAAGTCAGAATGACCAATGAACTTAGTATCTGGTTTCACTGACCAGAGAACAGCATGGCATCATTATCAAGAGGACTATGCGTAGACAGGCGTCCGAATTTCATTAATTTGGCAGAAGACATGTTCAACATACATTTCTTCAGGCGGAGGGATACACTGAAAGAAAAGGCTTTGTGATTTTGATCTCGTCTCACCTCCCTAGTCCGACTCGTCATCATCGGATAAAACAGCATCTGCGTGGTATGGAAACATGCTTGGCAAAATCTGAAAGGGAGTACAATCCGTATAGGCTCCGCTTTTCCCTAATATAATTTCTTCTGGTGTGAAGGGCAAAGCTCCCTTGTTACCGGAAGCCAGTTTGGGCTTCCCTTTAGTGCCCGCTCGTGTCGTAGCTTTCGATTATTGCCAGAACCACGAACCGAATCAAATCGGCCTTCCGTTGTTCTGGATGGGAAACTCTTGGGTTTCTTCCGGCCGGGGCCATGGACTGTGGGGACTTCAAGTGCCGGATGGCATTTGATACATATTCCATTGTGAACGTTGTCATTAGTGAGCGCTCTACTAAAAACAGATCCTGTGTGTGTTTTCACACCACAGTACACACAAATGCCTAGCTTGTCGGCAATTGTGGCACGTTCTTCATGTGTCAATTCTATTCCATGTTCGTTCAGGTGTGGAATCATGTTGAAAAACCTATCTCGGTTTGCCAAACTGCAGGTAACAACTGCAGGGAAAGGAGGGTCCTGCATGTTCGCTGTTTACATTAATCGGGGTTTCCTTTTATGATTTTTTGGTTTTGCGGGCTGTGGCAGAGCCTTCGGCATTGAGAATTGTTGCTGTCGCTGCATTTTGTGAGTTGAGACCTGTCTAATTTTAGGCTTCGCTTTTATTCTGTCAGGGCCCTTCGCTTTTTTTTCCAATGAATGAATGGCAACAACTCTGTGTGGCCAAACAGCTTACAGTGTCATTGACAACAAAAGATCCATCACTATCTTGATCACGCAACTAGCTAGTCTGATAGATTGAAAGAAAGAACAATGTGAATGTTGGCATCAGTTGCTGTTCCATCATAAAGTAACCTCTAGTCTTGCATTCCTATCCTGCACTGTCCAAAGTGAGTCATTAGCATCACTTTTTTGCATTTGTGGGGTGGGCCTTCCTTAATCAAAATTTGCAAGCATCTTCACAGTTGTGTTGTGTGTCTTGTTTTGTTCTGTTTTCCTGTAACTAGGTGTCATGTTGCCCCAAAGAATCTAAATGGATCATGAACAAGTCCAGGATGTGAAGCTCGAATCAAGCTCATCAGAACAAGATGTGTTGTTTTAGGGTGTTGGCCCAAGACTCCAGAGACATTTTCGGACAGCAACATGTTGTGTGCTGGCCAAGATCTGCAAGATTCTGCACGTGTGGATTTGACATGGTTGTAGCACATGGCATGCATCAACCCCATTGTTTGGTGCGTTTGTGTCAGTGTTCGTCTGAAAACCCGATCAATGGCAAAACCTTACATAAGGGCCCCGTTGCCCATGTTATGGGCATATAAATCCCAACATTTACGGCAACTAGGCAGAAACACGTGCACACAGTAACCAAAAAAGCTTAAATGCCCCACAGCCGCGTCCACAGCCCTACATTAAGGCCTATCAGTTTGGGTCCATTGGGGCACTGCTGTTTATGCTCCCGAACATTCAGTGCAAGTGGCAAAGACAGAGAGGGCAACTGTCATT
>ENA-ORBV01011526-ORBV01011526.1-microbial-mat-metagenome-genome-assembly--contig:-NODE-11526-length-13862-cov-4.422996_pt1 | contig 13862 bp, 12 predicted proteins | sample MGYA00237777_ERZ505514 | MGnify/ENA primary metagenome ERZ505514 (study PRJEB26160, sample SAMN06269048) | microbial mat metagenome | isolation source: Oligotrophic lake microbial mat | place...
GGCCGCGACGGAGCCAACCGATCCCGCCCTCCGTTGTAGGTGGCCTCGCTGAGGCCGCGACGGGACCAACCGGTCCCGCCCTCCGTCCTCCGGATCCTCAGCGCGCCACCCATCCCCACGGCCTTCCCGCGTACGCGGAACCGCCTACAACGGCACCCCTTGGATCGGGCTTGCATTGGCCCCCCTGCGCGGCCGCGGTACCCTCCAAAATTGGCGTTTCGAGTGAACGATGACTCTGCGTTCAGAGCGGCAAGAGTTCAGGTCGTTTCGGACTCCGACCATCCGCGGCCGAACGATGAACCAGCCCTTGCCAAAGCCACGGGAGCAGGTGGCGTCCCACCCAGCGCAGTTCAGCCGCCCACCACTGTCGCAAGGTCTGCTCCAAGACCGCCGGCAAGGGATGCCTCCACGCTTCACTGCTGCCCGGCAACTGCAGCGCCTGCGCCAAGGCTTCGGCGATCCGGGCGTGACCGGCGGAGTTGGCGTGGATCCGGTCATCGCTCCACAGCCTTGAGTCCGTGGCCACGGGATGGGCCGCGAAGTCCACCAGGATCGATCCCGTGCTCCGTGAAGCACTGGCAAGCGCGTGGTTGAGGGCGGCGATGCGCGGGGCGATCAGTCGCGCAAGCGGCATCACCGGGGTGAGGTCGGGCAGGGTGAAACTGAGCACCGTCGCGCCACCCGCGACCAGCGACCGCTGCATGTGCGCGATATCGGCGGCCACCCGACCGGCGTCGAATCTCCACTGAGTCACATCATTCGTACCACAGAAGACCGTCGCGAGATCCGGGCGCATCGCGAGGGCGGTGCCGAGCTGGCGTTCACGCACCTGGGCCGTGGTCAATCCACGCACCGCGAGGTTCGCATAGTGCAGGCCCCCCTTCGCCGAACCGATCTTCTCGGCCAGGCGCTGCGACCAGCCTCGATAACCACCGGACTCATCGGGGTCGTCGATGCCCTCGGTGGAGCTGTCGCCGAGCGCCACATAACGTTCGAAGTGCAAGGGCTGCGCGAGGTCCATTCCCCTGATCCTAGCGGGCAACCGGGCGAAGCGCCGAGCTCAGAGATGGACTCACCCCACAACTTCCCCCGAGGCAAAAGGCTCACTCCGCACCGTCGTTCCAGCCGAGGATCCCGTTTCCGTTGACCTCTCTTGCCGGGGCCCCGGCCACCCGGCGGAAAGAGGGTCGCCCGTCGCACGCGAAGCTTGAGGCCGGAGAGACTTTCGACTGGGATCCGTTCGCTTCTCAACTTGCCGGCCCGGACGGGTCGCCATCCTCAAACCCGATGAAAATACTCCGCTTCACGCTTCTCTGCGGTCTGCTTCTCAGCGCTGTGGTCCGCGCCGAACTGAAACTGCCCGCCATCATCAGCGACCACATGGTCCTGCAACAAAAGCAGGCCAATCCCGTCTGGGGCTGGGACGTCCCCGGCAGGAAAGTGACGGTCACGTTCGCCGGTCAGTCGTTCACCTCAACGGCGGGGAGCGACGGACGCTGGCAGGTCAAGCTCGCGGCGGTGCCCGCGAATGCATCCCCCCAGACCCTGAAAATCGCCGGCTCAAGCACGCGAGTCATCCAGGACGTCCTCGTGGGTGAGGTCTGGATGTGCTCCGGGCAATCAAACATGGCCTGGTCGCTCGCGCAGACCTACACGGGCGATCTCGAAGGGGCTGCTTCCCGCCATCCGAACATCCGCTTGATCTCGGTGCCGCAGGTCGGTCGACAGGACCTTCAGGATGATTTCACGGGAGCCTGGGCGGACGCCACGCCGGAATCGGTCAAGGGTTTCAGTGCGGTGGGCTTTCTCTATGGCCGCTACCTTCACGAGATCCTCGGCGTACCCATCGGGCTGATCGACAATGCCTGGGGCGGTTCGGCGGCGGAGGCATGGATCCGGCGGAGTACGCTCGACCGCGAGACCCGTTTCAAGGCGCTGATGGGCTCGACGGTGCAGAAGGAGACCCGGGCAGAGTCGGCCGAGGGCAAGGCCGAGTTCGAAGCCTCGATCGCCAAATGGGAAGCCGCCGCGGCGGCCGCCAAGGAGGCAAAAAAGCCGACTCCCGGACGGCCGCAGTCCTGGCTCAACGGCAATTCCAGACCGGGAAACATCTTCGCCGGCGTGGTCCACCCCACCCTCGGTTATGGCATCAAGGGAGTGATCTGGTATCAGGGCGAATCGAACGCCAGTCGGGCTCACGAATACACCGAACTCTTCCCGTTCATGATCGAACAGTGGCGCAAGGAATGGGGGCAGGGCGATTTCTCCTTCTACTGGGTCCAGCTCGCCGACTTCAAAGCGTACAAAGACGGGCCGGGTGAGAGCGACTGGGCCGAACTGCGGGAGGCGCAGACCAAGACCCTCGCGCTGCCCAATACCGGCCAGGCCGTCATCATCGATCTCGGCGAAGCCCGCGATATCCATCCGCGAAACAAGTACGATGTCGCCTCGCGACTGGTGCGCTGGGCACTGGTCAAGGACTACGGTCTCACCTTCCCATATCGCAGCCCCGAATACAAAACGCTCGGGCTCGCCGGCAACAAGGCGACGGTGACCCTCGACTGCTTTGGCGGCAGCCTGCGGTCGTTCGACGTCCCCGAAGTCCTCGGTTTTGCGATCTGCGGCGCGGACCGGGTCTGGCATTGGGCGACCGGCAAGGTCGTCTCCCCCAACCAAGTGGAACTCACCTCGGACAAGGTCCCGGCACCCGTGGCCGTGCGGTACGCCTGGTCGGACAACCCGATCTGCAATCTTTACTCGAACGACGGCCTGCCCGTAACCCCGTTCCGCACCGACGACTTCCCTCTTACCACCCAACCGAAGTAGTCCGCTTTGACAGTGAATTCCAAGGGGCGGCGCAGCCTCCAGCGCCCCCTCCTTCTCGCCGCGGTCACACGAGTTTCAACGGTCGATCGTGCCGGATCAGACAACCGTGATGCTCTGGATGATCCGGTACGTGGTGGCCAAGGCCGGATTACGACTCAACTCCGCCTCAAGTTCGGCATTGGCAATGTCCTGCACGGCGCGCCAATCCACCAGCTCGGGCTGCGCGATCTCGATCTCCTCCAAAACCCAATCCCGGAAGTCGGGCTTTTCGAGGGATTCGGCGATCGGGACGATGGGCCCGTGCATTTCAATGACCGGCGGCATGGATCCGAGCAGCCGCCGCTCCTCGCCATAGAAGTGGATCGTATCGAACGCATCCGAGGCGATGAACTTGGCGACGGCGAGGGTCGAGGAAGTCGGCGAACGGGTCATGACTCAACGTACCCACTCCACCGCCTTTGGGCAACTCAACACAGCGTCGTAATTTTTCTCCGATGTAGCAGGCGGCCTCGGCGAGCCGCGGGAACGCACCTGAAATGCAAACGAAAGGACGTTCTCTCTCGCCATCCCGTTCAACCCGCCAGGGGGGGGTCGAAACTGCGGGGTTCCAGCCGGTTGCTTTTGGCTTGAGATGCGTTGCGCCGGAGCCGGGATCCCGATCAGCGACAAAATCCTGCGCAGGCGCGAGGCACGCAGCGCGCGGGCGAAATCGGTTTCAACGCATGCTCCGGAAACCGGCCTCGATCTCGGCGGCGATGCGCGCGAGCACTTCGTCGAACGTGCCCATGCCATCAATCTTCGTCACGCCGTGAAGCTGGTTGTACTTCTCGATCACGGGCACGGTCTTCGTCTCGTGTTCGCTGAGCCGCTTCACGATTTTGGACGTGCTGCTGTCGTAGGGCATGCACGAGCCGGTCTTGCTGCGCTCGTCGAGCCGGCGAATGAGCTCAAGCGTCGGCACTTCGATTTCGATGATCCTCGAGATCGACGAGTCGTGTTTCTGCAGCAGCCCGTCCAGAATGTAGGATTGCACCAGCGTGCGCGGAAAGCCTTTGAAGATGTAACCCTTCACGTCGTTCGACGCCGCGAGTTTTTGTTCGATGAGCGGCACCACAATCTCGTCGGGCACCAGTTGCCCGTTTTCATAGAGCGCCACGATCTTCCGGCCGGTCTCGGTGCCCCGCTTGATCTCGGCGTCGATCATCGGGCCAGTCGCGAGGTATTCGAGTCCGAACTTCCGGGCGAGGGCGCGTCCCTGTGAACCGCGGCCCGAGCCGGGATAGCCGAAGAGCACGACGTTGAAGAGGCTCTTGCTGAGCTCGGCGGTGACGAGCCGGGTGATCTGCGCGGTGACTTCCTCGATGCTCCTCGTGCCATCCACTTCCGCGTAAATGCCTTTGTCCCGATAAAACTGCAGGACGGGCAGCGTCTTGTTGTTGTACTCACGAAGCCGATTCCGAATTACGGTCTCGTTGTCGTCGCTGCGGCCGGAGGTCGCGCCACGTTTCAGCAGTCGTCGCACCGATTCCTCCTCGGGCACCTTCAGACTGATCAGGCAGTTGAGCGACGTGTGCAGTTTCAGCATCAGGCCCTCGAGGATGTACGCCTGGATGTAGGTGCGCGGAAATCCGTCGAACAGGAAACCGTTGCAGCCGGTGTTGTCGGTGATCGTTTTCTCGATGATCTGGACGATGATCTCATCCGACACCAGACCGCCGGCGGCGATGATGCTCTGGGCCTCGAGGCCGAGCTTGGTTTTGCCTGCCATTTCCTTGCGAAGAAGGTCCCCGGTGGAAATGTAGAACAGGTTGTACCGCTTGATGAGAAACTCCGACTGGGTGCCTTTGCCGGCACCCGGGGGACCAAACAGGGCGATGTTGAGCATGGGAGGGGAAAGAATTCGTCGTGCGACAAGCGACGCGCCAGAAGGAAAGGTGCATCGCAGCCAGAATTGTGGTGTCGGAATTGAGCGCGCAGGTCACGCCCGATGTTCGTGGGCGCTCGTTCGCCGGCTCTGCGATCGGCGAACTGCAGCGGCGAACTCTACGGGGTCAGGTAACATGATGGTGATGAAGCAGGAGAGGAACGAACACGGGAAACGCCTTCGTCGGCTCCACGAAGCGCGGCAGGACGAGCCAGCGGATCCCGGTGGCTCCGTCTTTCTGCACCACCGTGAAGACCCGCAAAGGATCCTGGTTGACACCTGGCGCGACTGCCGCCCGGCAGCGTGAGCACGAATGTGGCGCCTTCGCCGAGGCCCTGGCTGTAAGCCATGAGGCTTCCGCCCATTTCCTTGGCGGCATTGGCGCCGCTGTGCAGGCCGAAGCCGTGGCCGGTCTTCTTGGTGATGAAGCCAACCTGGAAAATCCGCGTGAGGTTTTCCTGGGGAATTCCCATGCCGTTGTCCGTCACCTCGACCCGCACCTGATTGTTCTCTCCGACGGCGATGCACAGGGTGAGACGGCGGCCCTCCGTCCGCTGGGCGAGGGCGTGTTTGGCGTTGGTGATGAGATTGACGAGAATCTGCAGAACCTTGTGCCGGTCCGAAAGGCCTGGCCGTAGAGCGCCTTTATCGCCGTCTCCGGCCGGGGGGCGTAGATCAGCGCTCCGCGTGGAGCCACGCAGAGCGGAACTCAGAGGACGGCGCGCCGCCCTCCAGTCAATCCCAACGCCCCGGACTTTCCGCTCATTGATGGGTTGCCCGTGCATCGTTGTCCGCTGCAGGCGGGAAGGCCGCGGGGATGGGCATCGCGATGCTTGAGTCGATGCCCATGCTCGACCGCGGGTCGGCGCTGGTTCGATTCGGCGAAACCCCGCCGGCCGTCCGATGGGCGGGCGCTATCAGGGGTGGAGCGGAGGCTGGCCGGTGGTGGCGAGCGTGCGCCAAGCGCGGGCGGGTTCATTGGTGATCACGCCGTCAACGCCGAGTGCGACCAAGGCGCGGAACAACGCGGGGTCGTCAATCGTGTAGACCCAGACCTTCAGCCCGCGGGCCTGCGCGGCGATGATCGAGTTGCGCGTGACGTCGCGGCTCCACACGGCGATCCGTCCGCCGAGCGCGGCGATTTCGTCAAGCTGTGCCGGGCCCAGGATCCGCTCTTCTGGCGTGAGCGGGCGGCCATCGGCGCGGCCGCGCGGACCGAGCGCACCGAGCACCTGCCCAGGCAACTCGGCGCGCAGTGCCCGCAGATAGTCCCAATCGAACGATTGCACGATCACGCGGTTGACGAGCCCGCGCTCACGGAGAAGCCGGGCAAGCGTGGCGGCGTCGCCAGCTTTGCGCTCGATCAGGGTGACGCCGGTGGCCTGGATAAGATCGAGGGCCTCACTCAGGGTCGGTGCCGCGATGCCCGCGAAACGCGGGTGAAACCATGCCCCGGCGTCGAGCGGGCGCAGTTCCGCCAGCGTGCGGGCCGTCAGCCGCAACCCATCGCCCGTCCAGCGCGCGGCCGCGTCCGTCGTTCGTTTGAGCGTCGCGTCATGGATGACCACGGGCACGCCGTCGGCGGTGTGATGGTAGTCGAGTTCGACCAGATCGGCCCCGGCCTGCAACGCGAGCTGGAAGGCCGGCAGCGTATTTTCCGGTGCGATACCAGACCAGCCGCGATGGGCGATGACGAGCGGTCGCGACAATTCGAGCAGGTGCTCGGCTGGAGTCCGTTCGCTGGCGGACAATGCCGCCACGGCGCTCAGAAAGAGGGGGAAGATGGGTTTCATGATCAATCGCAGGAAGTCAAGTTCCCGGCCGTTTCACAACCTTCAAGCTCCTGAACGAGCCGGGGTTTTTTGCCTCTTGAGCGTGAACCTCCACCCGCCGCCGGCCGGTTTTCCCAAGGGCAGCCGATGCCTCGTCCGGACCGGGTGTCCACGGATCAAGGCAACTGCTTGGGACAGACATTCCAAGTGAACACCAGCAGCATGGTCGCCAGCGGCGCGCAAACCACGATCACCAGCTTGCCGATGCCGTAGGCGATCGCAGTACCGGCGAGGATGTCGCCAATCATCGCCTTGTCTTAGTGCAGCGCCGCTCCCATCTCCTTGGCGACGACACCGAGGTTGTTTCGCACGACGTAGAACATCGCGTATCCAGCAAATGCCGCCTCGAAGACCCGCCAGCGATAGCGTGGCCATGCTCGCTGCGCCTCCTCCTCCCCCAGGCGGGCGACGTGGGGTGCGCGGCGGAACCAGCGGGTGAGGCAACCGGTCATGGCTGAAGGGGGAACGCAGTCCCGGCAGCCTCGACGTAGCGCCGCCACTCGGCTTCAACGCGTGCGGCGTCCCAGTCGAGCAGACCGGCCATCCAGCCCGAAACACGGCGGGCGATCGCGCCGGCGTCGCGATGGTAGTAGTGCCAGCTCGTTCGCCGGATCATCAGGTCATCGAGATGCCGGGCCCATTCGTCCAAGCAGCAATGGCGCACCACTTCCTCTGACACAGGCGGCGGCAACACGCCACCCGTCAGCGGCACGCCTTCCGGCCTGAGCGGGACCCGGGCGGTGTCCGCCGGCCGCACGGTCAACCCCAGTTCCAGCACCACGGCGTCGATCGCCTGCTCCGCCATGAGCCGGCAGGTCGTGAGCTTGCCGCCTGCGATGTCCCACCAGCCGGTCGGGATGCAGGATCTCGTGGGAGCGGGAAATGTCGGAGGGATCGCCGTTCTCATTTGCCACCAGCGGCCTCAGCCCGACCCAGGAGCGGATGACATCCTGCCGGATCAGTCCGGCTCGAGGAAACGCCTCGTTGGCCGTCGCGAGCAGGTAGTCCACATCGCGGTCGTCGCAGGTCGGATGCGCCGGATCGCCCGCGTAGTCCGTGTCGGTCGTGCCGAGGATGGGCCGCTCGCCCCACGGAATGACGGAGAGGAGTCGTTTACCCTCGGTGAGCACGACGGCGTCGGTGACGGGCAGGCGCGACCGATCGAGGACGAGGTGGATGCCCTTGGTCAACCGGAGCCGCACGGCGCTGTGCTGCACGCGATCGGACCAGGGGCCGGTCGCGTTGATGATGCCGCGCGCCTCGACCCCGATCTCGTCGCCCGGACCTTCCGGCTGAAGCCATGCCTTCCAGCCCGCACCGGCGCGGTCGGCCCGCAGAAAGCGGGTGTGATTGGCGAGGAGGGCGCCGGCGTCTTCGGCGGACCGCAGCGTATCCACAACGAGCCGTGCGTCATTGGTCAGCGCGTCGAAGCAGCGGACCGCGCCGGCCAGCTTCTCCGTGCGCAGGCCGGGCACGCAGGCGAGCAACGCCTCGCGTCCCAGCATGCTTGACCGGCCGAGGTTGCGGTTGTTGCACAACAGGTCGTAGAGCCGCACGCCAATATGAAGCTGCCAGAGCGGCCAACCCGAGCCCCGATAGGTCGGGAAGATGAACGCGAGCGGCTCGGCCAGGTGTGGCGCGATCTCGTGCAGTCGGCGTTTCTCGAGACTCGCCTCCCGCACGAGGCCGATGCGGCCTTGTGAGAGGTAACGAAGGCCGCCGTGCAACAGCCGGCTCGACCGGCTGCTCGTGCCGAAGGCAAAATCGGCCTGGTCCACCAAGCCCACCCGCAACCCTCGTCGAGCGGGGTCGCGCGCCACCGCCGCGCCGACGATGCCACCACCCACCACGAGCAGGTCGAGCGGGCTGGTCTGCATGCGCCGGATCGCCGCTCCGACGCCTTCAGGATTGGAGTGGAGTGTCATGGAAAGCCTGCTCAACCCCGCGAACCGCTGCCAGCAGGCGACCAAACTCGCCCACGTCGGACACCACGAGGTCCGGCGGAGCGGGATGGACGGTGACATCGGTCGCCGTGGCTTCGCCGGAGAGCACCACGACGCCGAGGGTGCCGTCGAGGTCGAGCGCCACATGTCGCAATGCGCGCAGCCGCAGCGTCAGGCCCACAGCCAGCGGCGCAGGCGTGACCGTGGGCGATGAATCAAGCATGGTCGGGGTGACAGGCGTGCCACCTTGGGCGGCCGGCTGAGGTTATGCCAAACACAACGTCGTCAATTCAAAGCGGCGCGCGCGCAAGGGGCGCGCCCTGCGGAGTCATTTTGTGAAGCTGGGTCGAGCAAACGGCGCGTGGGCGGATCAGAAGCTGAGCGACGCAGTGACGTTGAAGGCTCGCGGCTGGAGATAGAGGAAACTGGTCGGCACCGTCACACGGTCCGGGCGGTTGATGTCGCCGTCGGGCGCGCGCAGGCCGGCACCGATGTAGACGAGCTGGTCCTCGTCGAGCAGGTTCGTGACCGAGAGCGCGAGGTTGAGTGTCCGGCGGTGCGGCAGCTTGTACTCGTAACCGACCGTTGCCGTGGCGGTGTAGTAGGTCGGCATGAAGAGGCGCGTGGTCGCGGCCACGCTTGGATCGTCGATCGCCTGGGCCGGGTTGGCGGGATTGACAATCGTATCAGCACCGCGGTTGCCGATGGCCTTGCGGCCGATGAACTGCACGCCCCCACCGACGCGCAGGTTTTTCAACAGACCCTGCGAGAAACGATAGTCGGTATACAGGTTGGCGGTGAAACGCGGCTGGTCGCTGTAGGTGACGCGGGTCGGATCGTTTGACGCCTTGTAAGTCTGGATGTCGTTCCAGGCGGTGGCGGCGGCGGTCGCGTCCGGCGAGCGGCTGCCGACGGGGATGGAGGTATCGACGGTGGCGACGTTGTTGGCGCCGATAAGGACGCCGGCATCGAGGACGATCTGGCGCAGAGTCGCTTCGTTGGCAGTGAGGTAGGACCACTGCTGCTGATTGTCGTTCGATGTCAGGGTCTCAGGGAAACTGGCGTTGGCGCTGAGGCGCCAGCTGCTCGTGAGGTTGGCGACGATGTCGATCTCGTAGCCGTCCGCCTCCTGGTCGCGGAAGTCGAAGGTCGGCGACGGCACCTCGGGCAGGCCTCGGGCATTGAGGCCGTTGGGGTCGAGGTTGCCAGCCACATTGGCGGTCGCGATATTTGCGTATTTGCGGGTCTGGCCGGTGTTGTCGAAGCTGTTGTTAAACTGACTGGAGTGGTACTTGCCGACGGTGGCGCTCACCTGGCCCTTGAGCAGGTTGAAGCGCAGACCGGCGTCCCAGCCTTCGCTCATACCCGGGGGGAGTGCGGAACCGTTGATGGTGATGCCGGCACCGGGCGGATTGAAGGACTCGGCGAAGTTCGAGTAGGCGCTGACCCACGGAAGGAGGTGGAGCACACCGCCGTAGGTGAGGGTGTCGACGTCCACCTTGACCCCCGGCGAGGAGAAGTCATCACGGAAGCGGTCCTGCGCGTATTGCGCCAGCGGTACGCCGGTGGCGTCGCGGGGCCGGGTGAGCGCGGGCAAGGCGGACGTCCCGGTGATATTGCCGGCCGTGTCGCGCGTCCGATAGGCGAGGTTCCAGTAGTCCGCCGGGGCGAGGGGCCGATAGTAGGCGGTCTGCCCGTTCCAGCCGGTGGGATAATCCGCCGCGACGGAGTTGGCGCTGCCGTTCATGGTGTAAAGATCGCGCTCAAGCGTGTCACGCCGCATGCCTGCGATGAGGTTGAGGCGGCCCTTGAGGAGCTTGGCGTTCAGGGCGGTCTGCACGTAGCTGAAGCTTGTGTCGGAACGGCGGAAATTGCCCGGGCTGCGCAGATCGAGGATCTTGGAGACCTGATACGTCTGGGTGGTGCCGGCCACGGGATCGACATAGCTGATCTGGTTGGGCACCGTCGTCGGCGAGTCGAGCTGGTTCCAGTAGTAGCGGAAGTTGAAAAAGTCCGCGTTGGCGCGGCGCCGGATGTCGGCGTTGCGATTCATGACGTAGTTGTAGCCCAGGACCTCGTTGTCGACCGTGCGCATGCCGGCGATGACATTGGCGCGGAAGTCGCCCCAGTTGGTCCCGTTGAAGACGAGGGCACCGGCAACCCGGGCTTCGTCGATGATGTTCTTGTAGAAATAGGTTGCGAAGATCGAGTCGCTGTAAACCTGTCCAAAATTCGGGTTGACGGCGCCGTTGGGAAGGTTGCGGTTGACGTCGATGTAGGCGGTGCCCATGCGGGACGCCACGGCCTCGACCATCTTGCTGGTCTCCACGTGCGTGCCGCCCGCCTCGAAGAAGAGGTGATCACCCTGCTGGTGCTCGAAAAACGCGGCCAAGGAGTCGAACTCGTATTCAAGGGTTGGAGCATCTGGTTGGATCACGGTCCCGCGGGTCGGGCGGCGGAATGTGGACCCCTGCTCCGCAAGCCGGTAGAGGGAGTCCATCGAGTAGACGTTGCCGAGGAAGGGGCCGTTGTTGATGCCGAGGTTGGCGGAGGAGAGCGCGAAGACGCCGCCCACGGGCACCGCGGCGGTCGCCGCACCGCCCTGGGTTCGCCAGGTGTTGGCCCAGTTGGTCACGGTGTTTTGATCGGAGCCGGGCACGTAAAGCAGGTACGGGGCGGTGCTGGAACCGACACGGGCGATGCCCTTCGCGTCGGAGCTGGCGACCGTGGCCGTGGGCGTGGTCACGGTCGTGACGCCGTCCCAGCCGGAGACGCCGTCGCTCATCGTCTCCCGTCCCATGATCGTGCTTTGCGAATAGTGCTCGTATTCCGCGCGAATCACGGTGCGTTGTGATGGACGGTAGGTGGTCGTGAAGTGGATGCCGCGGCGGTTGTCGAATTCGAGATCACGCCAGGTGTTGGCGTCCTGCATCAGGCCGTTGACGCGGAAGGCGAGCTTATTGTTGACGGCGTAGTTGCCGTCCAAAGCCAAGCGGTACTTGTCCCACGAGCCGATGAGCATGGAGGCCTTCGCAAAGGTGCGGTCGGTGCGGGCCTGTTTGGTCATGCCGATGACCGTGCCGCCAAGGCCGCTGGTGCCGATGAGAAGCGCGTTGGGGCCACGGGCGAAATCGATGCGCTCTTGGCTGTAGGTGTCCGAATTCATCCCCAGTTGGAAAAAATTCCGCTGCTGGCCGCCCGCGATGCGCAGGCCGCGCGACATGACGCTCGAGTTGGCCTCACCGTCATTGTAGCGATAGGAGCTCGTATCCTGCAAAGGCATGTAGGAGCCGACCGCCCACGTCATCGCCTTCTCGGTGTCGAACAGACTGAGCACATCCAGAAAGTCGCGCGTGATGACCGAATAGGCGATGGGGGTGTCCTTCAGGTCGGTCGCGAGACGGCCGCCGGCGAGAGAGCTTGCGGCAACGAAGCCGTAGTCCTTGTCGGTCAGGACCTGGAACGGCGAAAGCGAGACGACTTCATCGGGGGAGTCCATCACCGGCGTGACGGGGGGCGCGGAAGGCACCGGAGGCGGGGCAACTTGGGCGACGAGCGACGTGCCGGCAAGGAGGCTTCCGAGCAGGATGGCGAGAGCCGTCCGCACTCGCATCGAGGGATCGAAAGAATCGGTAGTCATGGGGTGGGTGGATTTGGGTGAGTGAAGGGAAGTCGGGTCGCGGGTGGTCATTCAGTGGACCGTGGGGGAGTTGCAGGCCTTCGCTTGGCGCCGGAGACCGCCCGGGCGGTCAAGGCATAGGCGTCCCGCGCGCACGCGGCCGAGCGGACATTCCTGCGATCCCGGAGGTGAAAAGGCATGGCAGTGGGCTCCTTGGTTGATTTTCTGGATGTGAAGGGCGCGCAACGGCACCATTCCCCGGGTCATGAGGCTGGATTGGCGCACTAGGGGAGTCACCGCAAAGCCCGGGTTATTGACTCCGTTCAGCAGAACGCTCCGCTAGCGAAGTCCTACGCGTTCCCGACCGATGCCGGGTGCCGTGGGGCCGACGATCCAGCGACCGGCGACGAGGTGGAGGCGACCACGGTCGTCGGTACCGAATTCGCAGCGTTCGAGACGGGCCACGAGGTGCTCCACCGCGACGGACCCCATCCGCCGATTGTCTTGGAAGATGCCGGCGACGTGCCCCAAGGCCTGTTCCTCGAGCGAAAGGCTCACGATTCCGACCTGAGGCGGCAGGGGATAGTGTCCATGGGGGTCGAGTTCGCCGAGGATTACCACCTCGGGCTTTTCGCGAGCGTACCATTCTGGGATCGCGGGAAGTATGTCGTCGGTGCACGACGGGAGAAGAGGTTCGACCCGCTCTCCCGGCGACGCATCGGCGGCTACCAGCCGGTAGGCGGCGAGCCAGCGGTGGTCGAGTCGTTCGCTGACTTCGCGGCTGAGAATGAACCCGATGCGCCGGTACCCCAGCTTACGGCACTCCTGGACAGCCAGTAGGGCGGACTGCACGTGGTCACTAGACACCCGCTCGATCGGCGGCGAAGTGACGCTCATGTCGATCCCGACGACGGCGAAGTCCGTGAAGTCCAGCTCGATGCTCCGTTCGCTGTGCGGCAGGGGGGCGATCAGGAGCCCGAGGATGCCGCGGGTACGCAGGATTTGAGTAAAGCGACGCGGGGTCATGCCGGAGGCGCGCAGGGCGAATTCCTCCAGCCGGTATCCCAAATCCTGCGCGCGACTTGCCGCGCCTTCCTGCATCTCGATGAACATGCGGTAGCTGCGCCAGGGTGCTAACTCAGGATCGGATGTGACATAACCGAGAACCGTATGCCGCTGCCGGTTGCGCCGCGCATGCAGCGAGGTCATGAGGGCTGAGATCAGCGGGTTGGTTTTGTAACCGAGTTGCTCGGCCGCGGCAAAGACCTTCGCGCGGGTCGCGGCGGGAATGCGCCGATTGTTGCGCAGCGCCATGGAGACCGTTGAGCGGGCCACGCCGGCGAGGCGCGCGACATCCTGCATGGTGGGCGGTGGTTTGGCCACGATGTTCCACAAAACGGGAGGGAGGATTGGGGCGCAATCACTTCGCGACGTACGGAAGGCGATTCAAGCCGTTCCGTTTAACTGAGGTGTCCCGTCTCAGCGACGCTTTCGCCGGATCGGGGATGAATGGGCGGCAATTGGTTTCGCCTTCGCCTTCGTTTTCGTCCGCAGACTGGCTCCGGCCCCGGCCTTTCCTGAAGCCGCGGCGATCGGAGCCTTCTTTTTGGGTGAGCCCGATCGCGGGGCAGCCGAAGGACGGGTCGGCTGCGGCAGCTGTTCCGGCGGCACAACCCGGGGACCGGGCGACGCCGTTGCCGACCGCGTTGGCGATCGTC
>ENA-ORBV01011528-ORBV01011528.1-microbial-mat-metagenome-genome-assembly--contig:-NODE-11528-length-13860-cov-4.398099_pt1 | contig 13860 bp, 15 predicted proteins | sample MGYA00237777_ERZ505514 | MGnify/ENA primary metagenome ERZ505514 (study PRJEB26160, sample SAMN06269048) | microbial mat metagenome | isolation source: Oligotrophic lake microbial mat | place...
CAAGCAGAAGACGGCATACGAGATTCGCCTTAGTCTCGTGGGCTCGGAGATGTGTATAAGAGACAGCCATTATCTATACTGATATTTCGACGGATGGAATGCTCAAGGGGCCAAACCTCCCAGCGATGGAAGAAATGGTCAAGTCTGTCGATGCAAAAGTCATCGCCTCCGGTGGCGTCAGTGTGAAGGAAGACATTACAAATCTGGGGATGATCAAAGGCCTGTATGGCGTGATTGTCGGCAAAGCCCTCTATGATGGCCATGTGCACCTGCCCGAAATCCTTAGCCTCGCCCAAAAAACGTGAGTGAACGCGAATATGAAATCCGCCATGAGCATCGGCCGTTATCGATTGATTACAAGCAGGAGCTTAATGAACAACAATACACGGCTGTAACGGCTCCGCCGGGGCCGATGCTGGTGATTGCGGGGGCGGGCAGTGGGAAGACACGCACACTGACTTACCGGGTCGCCTATCTTATCGATAATGGTGTCGCCCCAGAGAATATCCTCCTTCTCACATTCACAAATAAAGCCGCACGTGAAATGCTGCACCGCGTCGAGCAACTTGTTCCCCAGAATATCTCAAAGCTTTGGGGCGGGACATTCCACCATGTCGGTAACCGGATTCTCCGCCGCCACGCGACTCTGCTTGGTTACCAGAATGACTTTACCATTATCGACCGGGATGACGCAAAAAGCATGCTTAACCTGTGTATTGACGACTTAAAAATCGACAAGAAAGATAAGAAATTCCCAAAAGCCGATGTGATCCTGGAAATATTCAGTTATGCCAATAATACTCAATCGCCCCTGCGTAGCATTATTGACCGGCAATTTGCCTATTTTGAGGATGTAGCCACTACGATAGAAAAGCTTTACCCCGTATATCATGAACGTAAAGTCCGTGCAAATTGCATGGATTATGATGACTTGCTGCTGAATATCATCGGGTTATTCGAGAAAAATCCGGATGTGCTTGATCTCTACCAGAGACAATTCCAATTCCTTCTCGTCGATGAGTATCAGGATACGAATGCTGTCCAATTCCAGATGATCGAGATGTTAGCCAAAGCACACCAGAATATCATGGTTGTCGGGGATGATGCCCAGAGTATTTATTCATGGCGGGGGGCGAATTTTACGAATATCCTGAAGTTTCCGGATCGTTATCAGGGAGCCAGCGTCTACAAAATCGAGATTAACTACCGTAGTACCCCTGAAATCCTCGCATTAGCCAATCAAGTGATTAAAGGAAATACTCAGCAATTTGAAAAGGAACTCCGGCCTGTCCGCAAAACCAGTGTCCGCCCCGTGGTGATCCCGGCAAGTAACTCCTCGGAACAAGCAGCCTTCATCTCCCAACGCCTCATGGAGATCAGGGACGAGGGGATTTCTCTGAATGATTGTGCAGTCCTTTATCGCTCCCATTTCCACGCAATGGAGCTCCAGATGGAACTCACCCGCCGCCAGATCCCCTATTTAATCACCTCCGGGATCCAGTTTTTCGAGCAGGCTCATATCAAGGATGTCGCCGCCTTTCTGAAAGTGGCGGTGAACCCCTCTGACGAGTTATCCTTCCGCCGGATCCTCAAGATGTTACCGGGTATCGGACAGAAAACGGCTGATAAATTATGGACGTTGGCCAGTGCAGGAGTCATTCCTGATCCAAATGATTTATTGGCCACCAAACATTTTTCAGAACAATTCTGGCTCAATATTACAAAAGGGAAAGTGGGCGCGTCTGTCCCGGCAAAAGCTTACCGCGCTTGGTCACAAGTGGTCAAAACCCTTAGAGAACTCAATGATGAAAATATCCGTGGGAAGGTTCCCCAACAAATCAAAATCGTCATCGAAGCCTATTACGATGATTATTTAAAAGCGGAATTTACTAATTACCAATCACGCTTGGAAGATTTGAATCAATTGGCCATTTTTTCCCGGAATTTCGAATCCGCCTCGGATTTCCTGGGCCAACTCTCCCTCATGACCTCTGTCGAGATGGAGTCATCATCGGCAAATCCCCTCCGAAATGATGAGTACGTACGCTTAAGCACGGTTCATCAGGCAAAAGGACTGGAATGGCCGGTCGTTTTTATCATCGGGGCGGCTGACGGGATGTTCCCGAGTGCAAAATCTCTCGACTCGGAAACCAGCGCCGAGGAAGAGGAGCGGCGGCTGTTTTATGTCGCTGTGACGAGGGCCAAAGACGAACTCTACATCTTATACCCGATCATCCGCCAGACAATGAATTATAGCGACATGCTCCAAGGGCCGTCGCGTTTTATTTCGGAGATTCCCAAAGGATTCTTTGATGAGTGGCGGATAAAAAGCGGGTATGTGGGGTTAGGAGGCTAACGGGTATGCCGCGGGCTCCAGTAAAACTCATTCTCGGATTGATTTTTTTTCAGACCGTGGGGGATTTTGAAGCCGTATGGGAAGAGTTTTATAAAAATTGTGATGAGAAAGTCATCGGGATGTTGGAGATTCATCCCGCGATTATGTTTCATCTCCATTTTTCAGGCAATTTGCTCGAATACCTTTTGCACCGGCATCTTGATTATATTATCCGACTAAAAAACTGATCAGGCGCGGATAATCTGAAAATGATCGAAACACTCTTTACCGGAGAGTTAAATTTTGGACTTTTATGGAAAAGCTAATAATGAATTTATTTATATGACGCCAAATAGGTAGACCGGCCCTCGTGTCAAGAATATTAATGTGACCGACACGTTCGGATTTGCAAGTAGTCATCCGGTGCGGCTATGAACCTCATGACAGAAGAACCTGAGCTGGTATGGATATTTCCTATTCAAACATCCTTATTCTGTTGAAAGCGTTTGCCAAGGAGGCAGCTTCACGATAGTGTACAAAATTGTACTCCCTCTCTTATCCCATGTCACAGGTGGGTGGGATTATAATGAGATTTAATCAGGATAGCATATGAAACTTAGAGCTTACTTACAATTGATGATTTTTGGAATGATATTATCCCTTTTTGCCGGTTGTGAAAGTACCTCCGTCAAAGAGCCTAACGCCGCAGTTTCCACAGCAGGTAAAACTAAAACGACGGTGACCACTACGACTAATATTACTCAGACCGTTACAAATTCTGCTCCCCATGAAGTTTATAACGTAGGCCAGACAACTCCTGTGACGTCGGCCAATAAAGCTTATACACCTCCACCGGCAAAATCACGCCCGAAAAAGGCGACGGATCAATCCGGGAGTAAGGCAGTAGGATTAAGAACTGCAAAACCTGGATATGTGATTAGTCCCTATGCTGTGTATGATGAGCCCATAGACGTGAGTGGTTTACCGAGTGGAACAGAGGTTAAATGCCCCTATAGCGGTAAAATATTTATTATCCCTTAACTCCTGAACAAAAAATGTATTCAGTTGATTTAAATTTTGATAATGAGGAAACAGCACGAGTTTTTCGGATTACCGCCGAGTTTGTTGTGGCCTTCCAAAAAATGTCCCAGATCGGATCGGCCGTAAGTTTTTTCGGATCCGCGAGGACAAAACCGACAAATATTTATTATAAACAGGCCGTTGAACTTTCCTACAAATTCGCCTGGAACCATATCGCTGTAGTGACCGGTGGGGGGCCGGGAATCATGGAGGCTGCCAACCGTGGGGCGGCAAATGCCAAAGGTATCTCCGTGGGATTGAATATTGAGTTACCCCATGAGCAATCTTCAAATTCTTATATTAATTTCCCGGTGAATTTCCATTATTTTTTCGTCAGGAAAATCTGTTTTGTGAAATATTCCATGGCTTTTGTGATCTTTCCGGGAGGATTCGGAACCATGGATGAGGCCTTTGAGCTTTTAACTCTTGTCCAAACAAAAAGGGTAGGACGGCGTCCGATTGTTTTATTTGGTACAAAATATTGGGGTGGTTTAGTCAAATGGATCAAAGGCCAGCTTCTTAAGGATAAATATATCACTCCAGGGGACGAGAATTTATTTGTCGTCACCGATTCTGTGGATAAAGCCTTCAAAGCGGTGATGGATTATCACTGTGACCTTAATGGTTGCGCGAAAATTAATGATGATGTTCAAGATATTAAGCTTTAAAGGGGGCGGCACCCTCATTCTCAGGGAAATGCCCCACATGGAAACTGTCTCCATGGGTATATGGGCTGGAGTAGGTTCCCGCCATGAAACAAAAGGACAGGAAGGCATATCCCACTTTCTTGAGCACATGATTTTTAAGGGGACAAAAAAACGTTCATCCCACCAGATTTCCCAAGAAGTGGAAGGAATAGGGGGATACCTGAATGCTTTCACCACCGAAGAAAATACATGTTATTATGCACGCGTCACGGGAGACCACTTTTCCCGTGTGGCAGATGTCCTCACGGATATGTACCAGTCGTCGGTATTTTCCCCTGAAGAGATTAAAAAGGAGAGGGGGGTTATTCTTGAAGAGTTATCCATGATCCAAGATCAACCTTCACAAAAAGTGCAAGAGATCCTCCAAGCCCTCCTCTGGCCTGCACATCCCCTCGGTAGTCCGATTGCGGGCACGGTTAAATCTGTCAAATCACTGAAACGCCGGGATTTAATCGGGTATTTCCATTCACGTTATAACCGCAACAACACGGTCGTCTCCCTTGCCGGAAAATTTAATGTCGATGAGGCTCAAAGCCTTTTTGGTGATTTTTTTAAAAAATTGCCAGCGGGACAAAAAGCCGGTTTTAAAAAATTTCCAAATAAGAATTATCCTCCTGCTTTCCTCTATGAAGAAAAGGAGATTGAACAGGTGAATGCCGTCTTGGGTTTCAGGGGATTGTCCCGCTCTCATCCGATGCGGTATGCCGCAAAGTTATTAAATGTTATCCTTGGGGAAAATATGAGTTCCAGGCTTTTCCAAGTGATCCGGGAGCAACACGGACTGGCTTATTCGATCGGGAGTGGCCAAAGCCTTTTTTCTGATACCGGGGCTCTGACTATTTTTGGTGGTCTTCCCTTTGACAAATATGCGAGGGCTTTAGCTTTGATTGGGCGTGAGCTTCATAGGATTAAGACGAAAAAAGTGATGTTAAAAGAGTTAAACCAAGCCAAGGATTATACCATCGGCATGATGAGCATGGGATTAGAAAGCACCACCGACCAGATGATTTGGGGGGGGGAATCATATTTAGCCTATGGTCGTGTCCAGGAATGTCCGGCAATCAAGAAGAAGCTTGAAGAAGTTTCCATCAGCGACATCCAGGAAGTCGCAAATTTACTTTTCACACCAAAGCAATGTGCTTTAGCTGTTATCGGGCCGAAATCTGCTGATAAACCGACCCTTCACAAGATTATTGATTTGAATTAATATAATAATTCTTTTTGATTGAATCAATCCCCTGACATGAACGTCATAATCCCTATGAAAAAAAACTTTTTTTTATTCACCATTATTCTTTTCTTACTCGCTCCCTATATAAAAGCCGAGGATGCCCCAGTACCACCGCCTGCGAAGATTGTGAAAATAAAATGGTACGGCCAATCCTTTGTCACATTGATTTCATCCGTCGGGATTCGTATTGCGATCGACCCCTTTGACAACAAGACAAACCGTTATCCTTTACCCGTAAATATCCCCATGGACATCGTACTCGTCAGTAATGAGGACGATGATCATAATAATACTGATTTCATCGCCGGAAATCCTATTATTTTCAGAAGCTCCACGGGTGAGGGGACAAACCGTGGTAATGGGATTATTTTTAAAGGTACTCCAGGAATTAAAGACGAGACATCCACTGCCCAAATCGGTAATAAAAGCATGATTTATACATTTTCACTCGACGGGGTGAAGTTCTGCCATCTGGGTAATCTAGGGCAAAAGAGTCTGAAGGAAAAACAGCTTCAACAAATCGGTGCAGTGGATGTATTGATCCTCCCCATCGGGGATTCAGACCGGGAGGAATTATTAGCCCAGATCAAACCGAAAATCGTCATCCCGATTCATTACAAAACCCCCTTAACTGTCGTGCCCTTGTACTCGGTAGAAGATTTTGTCAAAAATAAGCCTGTAAAAAGATTCCCGACAAATGAAATATCCATTTCTAAAAATGATTTCCCCCCCCAGATGGAAGTCTGGTTGTATGCAAATCCCCCTGAGAAAATTCCAGAACTGATTCAACCCTGATTTTTTTTAAGGGCTTCAATTCGCCTTTGTTTGAAGACATCAAGGCGTTCTTGGATCTTTTTTTCAAACCCGAGTCCGCTGGGCTTATAGAAGCTTTTTGATTCACGCATGTAATCTTGTGGAGCATATCCGTCTTGGTAGTCATGGGCGTATTTGTACCCCTTACCGTGTCCGAGTTTTTCAGCACCGGAATAATGACCATCCTTGAGGTGATCAGGGACTTCTTGGATTTTCTCCTTCCGCACTACGGATAAGGCCTCATCAATCGAAGTGATGGAGGAATTACTCTTTGGAGCTGTGGATATATAAATGACCGCTTCTGCCAGGGGAATCCGTGCCTCGGGCATTCCGACAAACTCAGTAATTTGCTGGGCTGCCGAAGCGATAAGGAGTGCTTGGGGGTCAGCCATACCGACATCTTCGGCAGCACAAATCACGATCCTCCGGGCGATAAACCGGATGTCTTCACCAGCCTCCAGCATTTTTGCGAGCCAATAAAGTGCCGCATCGGGGTCGCTGCCACGCATGCTCTTAATAAATGCCGAGATGGTATCATAGTGTTGATCACCGTCCCGGTCATAAACAGGGGATTTCCGCTGGATGGAATCTTCAAAAATGATTTGGTTGAGGACGATTTCCCCTGATGACGCAGGCTCGGTCGTACGCGCGGCAATCTCCAGAGAGTTTAATGCCTTTCGGGCATCTCCCTCACACAGGCGGGCCAGATACCGGAGGTCCTCTTCAGTTACCATTACCAGGAGGTTTTTTAATCCACGTTCATCCATTAAAGCCTTTTGCATGGCCACGAGCAGATCGTCTTCCGTCAGCGATTTAAGTTCAAAAACAAGGGAACGTGAGACTAACGGGGCATTAACGGCGAAATAGGGGTTCAGGGTGGTCGCCCCGATTAATCGAATGACCCCGCGCTCGACCTCAGGCAAAAGGAGATCCTGTTGAGCTTTATTAAAACGGTGGATCTCGTCGATAAAGACGATGGTCTGTTGTCCCGAGGTTTGTAGGCGGTTAAGTGCGACACTGAGTATCTTCCTGACTTCCGCTGTTCCAGCCTCGACCGCATTGATCGACTCAAATTTTGATTTGGTCGTGGAAGCAATGACATGGGCCAAGGATGTTTTGCCCGTACCCGGAGGCCCGAAAATAATTACGGAATTTATACGGTCAGCCTGGATCGAGCGCCGGAGTAACTTGCCCGGGCCCACAATGTGGGATTGGCCAATATATTCGTCCAATGAGCGCGGCCTCATCCTTGTCGCCAGGGGTGCGGCCCCGTTCATGGGATCATGGGCAGGAGTATCCTTGGACTGGAAGAGTTCCTCGCTCATGAAGTCAACCGTGGGAGGGGGGGGTGATTAACTCCGTCCACTTTTTTCACGCTCTTTGGATATCTGGACTTTATGGCGTTTGTTTTGTTTGAGTTTAGTTTTACGTTTCCGTAGCTGCTGTAAAATAATATCTGAGACCTTGTCGATGGCTTTATAAAGATCGTCTTCGCGGTCCTCTGCGTGGATGTCAGGTCCGGGAAGGCTTAAATGGACCTTCACGACAAAACGTTTCTTCGGATTACTTTTTTCATCGTCCCAGAGAACGACATGGGCGGCGATCAAGTCAGTTTCGACATCCTCGGCATGACCGATCTTTTCAGCCACAAACGAGTGGATTGCAGAAGTGAGTTTTATGTGTCTAGGCGTAATATGAATGTGCATATCATTAATTTAATCTTTACTGGATTACATTCAACTGAATTAAGAAAAAATGTTCATTAATTCACGATATTAACCGGTGTGCCTTGGAGGAAACTGCTGATATTATGCGCCGTTATTTCGAGCAATTTGCGCCTCGCTTCAGTTGTGGCCCATGAAATATGAGGGGTGATAATACAATTTGGTGCTTTTAAAAGGGGGTTAGCCGCGATCGGGGGTTCGGTCCCGAGGACATCAACGGCGGCTGCAGCAATTTGCCCGGTCGAAAGGGCATGTGCCAAAGCACTCTCATCAATCAGGGGGCCACGTGAATTATTAATGATCCTACAGGACTTTTTCATATAGGAAATCGTTTCTGTATTAATCAACGAACGTGTTTGTGGGGTGAGGGGACAATGAAGGGTAATAAAATCAGCCGCTTGAAATGCTTCTTTGAGCGGGAGCTCGCGATAGGGGCAATCCTTTTTTGGTTCTCGTCCCGAGGTGAGGGCGACGATAATTTCCATTCCCATGGCTTGGGCGATTTTTGCGACCCGGCCTCCGATGGCACCTAGCCCGACGATGCAGAGTGTCTTACCCTCAAGTTCGATCAAGGGACTTTCCCAGAATGAATAATAAGGGCAACTGGCCCATTTTCCTTCATGCACCAAACGGTCATGGAGTCCGATCGATTGGGCTAATTCAAGCAATAATGCGATGGCAGTTTGTGAGGTCGATGCACTACTGTAAAATGGGACATTCGACACAGGAATCCCTTTTTGCCTTGCAGCCACCGGGTCGACACAATCATAACCTGTGCCCAAGACACTGATATATTTCAGGTGAGTAGCAGCCGCCATATGCTCAGCCCTGATGCGGACCTTGTTTGTCAGCACGATTTCCGCATTCTGGATGCGTTCAATGACTTGTGAAGGCATAGTCTGATCGTGGCGTGTCAAATTAACGAGGCCGGCAATCCCGTCCCAAGCGACATCACCTTTATCCAAGGGATAGGAATCGAGTACAACGGCAAGCGGTTTCAGACTCTGGGACATAATAAAAACTCCATTCTTTTTTTTAAAAAAGTGAACAAACAAAAGTTTAAGCCTTCCAAACCCTTTTGAAAAGCAATACCTCCCGGAAAATCGCACAAAGGGAGGTTGCAAACAAGGGGGTATCCTCTTTAAAAGAGGGTTATTCAAATATTCTAAAATCATGGCTCCCATTATCATTTATCATAACCCCCGATGCAGTAAAAGCCGTGAGGCCCTAAAAATCCTGGAAGAAAAGCAAATTGCTTTTGAAGTGAGGGAATACCTCAAGGAGCCACCCTCCGTAGATGAAATCAGGGGTTTATTAAAAAAACTCAAGTTACCGGTCAAAGACATCATCCGGACCGGGGAGGATGAATATACCAAACACGATTTAGATCAAGCCAGTGATGATGATTTGATCGGGGCAATAGCGGAATATCCTATCCTCCTCCAGCGCCCTATTGTCGTCCATGGCCAGAAAGCCGTGATTGGGCGTCCTGCCTCACAGATCGACTTGATCCTTTAGGGGAAATGCCCAATGGCTTTAAATCCCTCGAAGCCCCACCATTTTTGCGTGAAGTCCTGAATCCCTCGGGCGTGTTATCTTTCTGCTTTGCGCTTTTGGACGGAGTTGTCTATATCATCTCACATGGGAAGACAATGGTTACATGCGAAACGGGCGGTTGCCTCACTGAAAAAATCACAGGCAACGATGAAATTTGTACGGGAAATCATGATTGCTGCGAAGCTTGGCGGCTCCGATCCGGACACGAATCCCCGGTTGACCGCAGCGATGGAGAAAGCCCGCAGGGAAAGTGTCACTAGGGATGCCATAGAACGCGCCATTAAAAAAGGTGCCGGCACCGGTGAAGAAAAACTCACCCTGGAGCACATTGTTTTCGAGGGGTACGCCCCACACAAGGTTCCAGTCATTGTCGAGGCCCTCACCGATAACCATAATCGTACAGCCCCAGAAATCAGGGTTCTTTTCCGTGATGGTCTACTCGGGATCAGCGGGAGTAATAAATTCCTCTTTGACCATGTCGGCCTGGTCGAGGCTCACTGCCCTGATCCAGCTACCGATATCGAGTCAGCCGCTATCGAAGCAGGTGCCAACGATTTCCAAACCATCGGCCATGCGCAGAATAATGATATTCCTGAAGGTGTCTGCGGGGCGCGATTCATCACGGAAAGAGCCGAGATTCACAATACATCCCAGTGGCTAGCCAAAAACGGGTGGACTGTGGTGACCAGTGAAATGGGGTACCTCCCGAAGAATTTCCCGACAATCACTGAGGAACAACTTGCCGAAGTCGGTGAATTCCTCCAGGCCCTCGACGACCACGATGACGTCCACCGTGTCTGGGCAGCGATTAAGTAGGGGGGTAGGAGGCAGTTCTCAGTGCGGAAGTTGCTCCTAATATATATCCACAGATACAGTCTTCTAACCTAGCACTTCGCACATAGTACCTATCGTCTTACCGCTGGAAAAAGTTTAGGGCTGACTGATTATGCTGGTCGAACATCACTCTTCCTCACATTCTTTCTGGATTACTTCGAGATGCTCCCAGCGTGCATAGGCTTCTTTGATTTTTTTGTCCAATGCCGCAATTTGCCCTTCCAGAATAGGAATGAGCTGGGGTTCATTCTTATAGGTTTCAGGGGCACCGAGTTTTTGATTTAGGACCATATGCTCTTTTTCCAGCTTTTCGACCACGACGGGCATTTCTTCGAGTTCGCGACGTTCCCGGTTAAGGAATTTCCGGGGTTTATCTTTTTTGGATTTTGATTTAGGGGCTGAAAAGGCTTTTAGCGCCTCTGCTTCTGTCGGGAGCTTTGGTCTTTGTCTGAGGTAATCCTCGTAACCGCCATTATATTCTCCGACCTGTCCGTCACCTTCAAAAACAAGTGTATTGGTCACGACCTCATCGAGAAAGGATCGGTCATGGCTGACCAAGAGCAGGGTGCCTTCGTACGACACGAGCAGGTCCTCAAGCAGTTCGAGAGTCTCCGCATCGAGATCATTAGTCGGTTCATCCAAGATCATGAGGTTGGCAGGGTTCAGAAAAAGCTTGGCCAGAAGGAGACGGTTGCGTTCACCCCCGGAAAGCATTCCTGCGGACATGCGTACTTTTTCCGGGTCAAAGAGGAAATCTTTGAGATAACTATTAATATGTTTATTGCGCCCTTGGAATGTCACCATTTCAGAGTGGCCGGCGACATTTTCGGCTAGGGTTTTACTCTCGTCGATTTGGGCACGCATCTGGTCGAAATAAACGACCTGGAGGTTTGTCCCGTGTTTGACTGTTCCTATCTGTGGGTCGATTTCTTTGAGGAGAAGCTTGAGAAGGGTCGTCTTGCCCGTGCCATTGGCACCGATGATCCCGATTTTATCCCCGCGCCAGATGGTGGTTGTTAATGTGGAGATAATGGCGGACTCACCGTAGTTGAATGATACATTGACCATATCAATGACTTTTTGCCCGGAGAGATCGGATTTCTGGAGCTCCACCCTCGCCTTACCGTCGCGCTCCCGGCGTTGGGTGCGTTCATTCCTCATTTTCATGAGGGCTTGCACACGGCCTTCGTTGCGGGTACGGCGGGCCTTGACCCCTTGCCGGAGCCAGACTTCCTCTTGGGCGAGTTTCTTATCGAAGCTGGCCCATTGTTTTTCCTCAGCCTCGAGCCAGGCCGCCTTGCGTTCGAGGTAAGTATGGTAATCACAGGCCCAGCTCGTCAGGTGCCCCCGGTCCAGCTCGATGATCCGGGTCGCTGTCTTTTGCAGAAATGTACGGTCGTGAGTGACAAAAAAGAGGGTAATCTTCTTTTCTACGAGGAATTTTTCCAGCCAGATGATCGATTCGATATCCAGATGGTTAGTCGGTTCATCGAGCAAGAGTAGGTCGGGTTCATCCACCAGCGCACGCGCTAATAACGCCCGGCGTTTGAGCCCCCCCGAAAGACTTTCGAAATGGGTGTCATCAGTTATATTCGTCAGGCGCATGATATTCTCGACCTTGAGATCAATGCTCCAGTCCTCTTCATGTGTATCCGGGCGCATGCCTGAACGGATCACATCGGAGACAGGGCCTGTGAGGTCATCGGGGATTTTCTGGTCTAGACGCGTGATAAATGTCTTTGCTGAAAGGACGATTTCCCCGCCATTGGGTTTTTCCTCACCGGTAATCAACCGCATAAGGCTCGTTTTTCCCGTACCGTTACTCCCGATCAGACAGACCCTTTCGCGGTCATCGATTTGGAGGTCCGCTTCATCCAAGAGGGGGATTGAACCGTAACGGAGTGTGACTTGTTTTAATTGGATCAAGGGCATAAAGTCCACGGACTCTAGCGGAAGCAGCCCGCCTGTGAAGCTGCTTTTTTGTGATTTCCACTTTTCGAGACAGATAATGGGGTATAAAAAATAGGATTGTTTTTCCTGCCGGTGCAGGATTATCTCCCGTGTAATGAATAACCGGTGGCTGAAACTCAGGAAATATCTCCAGACCGAAATGGGGCTTTTCCCGGTAGCCCCCCCGCCAGCAGTGCAAAAACCACCCTCCGATCAAATCGTCATTAATGGACACACGGTCACTATCCTCTTTGTCCCCAATCGGAAAGCGCGGAATTATATCATGCGTTTCAGGGATAATGGGGTGCTGCGCGTGACCGTACCCCGTATGGGGTCCATGCGGCAAGCCCGCGCTTTTGTGTCGAAAAATAGAGATTGGATCATGAAACACTATGATAAAGTTGTTTTATCTCCAAAACCGCAGAAAACGTGGGAAAATGGTTCGATCCTCCTTTTCCGGGGTGAACCCACTCCCTTACACGTAACCCGTGATGAATCCGGACATCCCGTGCTGGCATTTGCTCAATACCAGATCAAATTGCGCGGGGACAGTGAACACGGCGATTTTCGCCCAGTCATCGAAAGTTATCTCAAACAAATTGCTGCAAAGGAATTACCCGCGCAACTTGCGCAGTTAGCCCACACCCTCGGCGTGCAATTTTCGCGGGTCACGATCAGGGCCCAACGCACCCGCTGGGGATCATGCTCTACCCGTAAAACCATTTCGCTTAACTGGAGGCTGATCCATACCCCTCCATTCGTCCAAGAATACATCCTGATCCATGAGCTCATGCACCTACGGGAGATGAATCACTCCCGCCGCTTCTGGCAACAAGTCGAGACGGCTTGTCCTGATTACCGCAAAGCCGAAAAATGGCTGAATGACAATAAAGTCTTAGGTACCTTTGAGTAGGGGAAAACCACCGGCGGGCGGGGGGAGTCTTATGATCCAGCCTATTGACTTTGCTGGGGCGATTTGCGAAAGTCAGACCACTGCTTCACACAGCATCGGGCTGTGGCTCAGCTTGGTAGAGCGCCTCGTTCGGGACGAGGAGGCCGTGGGTTCAAATCCCACCAGCCCGACCAGATTTTTAGGTTCTGAAGGAGTGGGGGGGGGTACTTCACCTTCCCGCGTTCTCCCGCCTTTCAATTGACCGTCTGAGGGAGACAATTAATCTAAAGTTCTATAATGTCCGTCCCTTCGGATCCAAGGCGCGAGCGACGTCGCGACTCCTGCGGGGGCATTTCGATCAACCGACGAAGCCCGCTCTCCGCCCCCCACATCAGCAGGATGTGTGACGGAGCGATTCATCGGCGTTTGACGGAGGGTTGTCGTCTGGGGCCAGGACTGGACCGCTGAATTGTGCGGAGTAGAGAGACGTTGACAAATCAGAATCTCACCAATCCAAAGAGCTTTGCTCCCCGCTGCAATCCTTAAATCACCATTGATTACTCAAAAAAAGAATAATCTCAAATCTCAGCATGACCCCTATCCTGACCCCTATCCCCGAATGGATCATAATCCCTGACCCCGCGCAAATTGCCCGTGCTGCTGGTGTAAGGCCTGTCTCTTATACACATCTGACGCTGCCGACGACTAGAGAGGTGTAGATCTCGGTGGTCGCCGTA
>ENA-ORBV01011530-ORBV01011530.1-microbial-mat-metagenome-genome-assembly--contig:-NODE-11530-length-13859-cov-4.965680_pt1 | contig 13859 bp, 10 predicted proteins | sample MGYA00237777_ERZ505514 | MGnify/ENA primary metagenome ERZ505514 (study PRJEB26160, sample SAMN06269048) | microbial mat metagenome | isolation source: Oligotrophic lake microbial mat | place...
TGGGCGTGGGCGCCACACTCACGTTGCAGGCCGCGGGGCGCGACCGTGACGGCCAGTCCGTCACCGATCGTCCGGTGCTGTGGTCGAGTAGTGATTCGAGTGTCGTGCGCGTCACACCGAACGGCGTGCTGACGGCGCTCGCGTCCGGCTCGGCGCAGATCGCCGCTTCGATCGCGGGACGCAGCGCTGTCGCGCAGGTCACGGTCATCGCCCGTCCGGTGGCGAGCATCGAAATCGGTCCACTCGCACCGCGTGTGCGTGTGGGGGCCTTCGTGCAGTTGGTCGCCATTCCTCGCGACGAAACCGGTGCGGCGTTGCCGGATCGCGTGGTGTTCTGGAGCAGCAGCGACGCCGCCATCGCCAACGTCGATGCGACGGGGTTCGTGAGTGGACTCAGCGCCGGCGCCGCGACCGTCACCGCACGCAGTGAGACGCGCGAAGCGGCGGTCGGCGTGATCGTCACGGCGGTACCAGTGGCGTCGGTCGTTGTCACGCCGCGCGTGGATACGATTGTGTTGGGCCAAACGACACAGCTGAGCGCCACGCCGCGCGATTCGTTGACCGTACCCTTGGTGGGTCGGGCGATCACGTGGCGATCGGCGAACACGGCGGTGGCGGCGGTGAGTGCGTCGGGGCTGGTGGTGGGCGTGGCGCCGGGCACGGTGAATATCTCAGCCGAGTCAGACAACGTGAGTGGTACGGCCACCGTGGTGGTGCAGCCCCGTCCGATCGGCGCTGTGATCGTCTCACCGGCGCAAGCCACACTCACGATCGGGCAATCCACGTCACTCACGGTGCAAGTCACGGATCAGAACGGCAACCTGCTCACCGGGCGGGCGATCGTCTACTCGAGTGAGAACGCCGCCATCGCGCAGGTGACGAGTGCTGGTGTCGTGCGTGGCGTAGGCGTTGGCACCACGAACATCCGGGTGACGAGCGAAGGACAGACTGGACTCATGAGCGTCACCGTGCTGCCGACGCCGGTGGCGTCGGTACGTATCGAGCCGACGACGCTGGCGCTGCGCCTTGGTGGCAGCGCCACATTGACGGCATCGGCGCTCGATGCCGGCGGGAATGTGCTCGCGCAGCGCGCGGTATCATGGAGCAGTGGTGCGCCGAGCGTTTTCGCCGTTGACGCCAGCGGTGTGGTGCGGGCGCTCTCCGTGGGTACGGGGCTCGTGTTTGCGGTCATCGACGGGCGCTTGGCGTCGGCGAGTGTGTCGATCACTCGCGTGCCGGTGAGCGTCGTGCAAGTGTCGCCGCCCGCGGTCGCACTTGTAACTGGCGGCACGTTCGAGCTGTCAGCCACAGCGCGCGACGCGGCCGGCGCCGTGATCAACCGTCCCGCGGTCTGGTCGAGCAGCAATCCGCTCGCGGTGGCGGTCTCGGCGACGGGAACCGTGCGTGCACTCGCCATTGGCAGTGCGCGCATCGACGCGACTGTTGACGGCGTGGTCGGATCGGGTACGGTGACGGTCACGCCGTTTCCCGTGGCGAGCGTTCGTGTGACGCTAACGGACTCGTCGCTGAACGTCGGACAAACCGCGCCGGCCGTCGCGGTGCTGCGCAGCGCCAACGATTCGATCGTCATCGGACGCGCCATTTTGTGGACGAGCAGCGCCCCCGCCGTGGCATCGGTGACGGCCGCCGGCGTGGTCACCGGTGTGTCGGGAGGCAGTGCCAACATCGTGGCCACAAGTGAAGGAATCAGTGGCTCGGCCACGGTCACGGTGTCGCAAGTGGCAGGGTCGCTCTCCGTTCAAACGCAGCCCGCCGGCGCCGTGAGCGGCAATGCCTTCACCACACAGCCGGTGGTGCGGGTGCTTGATGCGCAGGGCAATCTTGTCACCACGGGACCCGGTGCGACAGGAGCCGTCACCGCGTCGAAGGCCTCCGGCGCAGCCACGCTGAGCGGAACACTTACCGTCAACGCGGTCGGTGGCATTGCCACGTTCACCAATCTGGCGTTCACCGGTACTGGTGTTGGTGCCCACACCGTGCGCTTCACCACGACGTCACCGGATTTGTCGGTGACGTCGGCGCCGATTGACGTGGCCGTTGGTGCCGCCGCGACGATTGTGGCGGTGTCCACGCAGAGTCAGAGCGCGCCGGTGTTAGGCGCAGTGAGCGCGCCGCCGAGTGTGCGTGTGACAGACGCGGGTGGTAATCCGGTGAGTGGTCGCGGGGTGACGTTCACCGTGACGGCGGGACAGGGCACCACGACACCCGCCAGCGGCAGTACCGTGAACACGAACGTCAGCGGTGTGGCGTCGCTTGCCCAATGGCGGTTGGGCGCCTCGCCGGGACTCAATCGCGTGCTGGCCACTTCGTCCGGTTTAACTGGCAGTCCCGTCACCTTCGATGCGACAGCGACGATCGGTGCACCGACGCAACTCGGCGTGTCGACGCAGCCGGCGGGGGCCGTGAGTGGTCGCGTACTGACGACGCAACCGGCGGTGGAAGTGCGCGATGTGGCGGGTAATCGTGTGGCGGGCGCCACGAGTGCCGTGACGGCGACGATCAGCAGTGGCAACGGCACGCTGGTGGGCAACACCACGGTCAACGCCGTGAACGGGGTTGCGACGTTCACGAATCTGCGCGTGGATGGCCCGGGCGCTCATCAGCTGCAGTTCAGCGCATCGGGGCTGACCACGGCCACGTCGAGTGCATTTACCGTGACGCAGCTCGCCAACGCGCTCGTGGTGCAAACGCAACCGGACGGTGCGCGCAGCGGTCAGCCGTTCACGACGCAGCCAATCGCGCGCATTCTTGATCACGCCGGGTTGCTCGTCACAACCGGTACCGGTGCGGCGCTCGCTGTGACGACCACCGTCGCCAGTGGTGTCGGCGCACTCGGCGGCGCGACGACGGTTAACGCCGTCGGCGGCATCGCGACGTTCAGCAATCTGTCGCTGTCCGGTATCGGCCCGCATACGCTTCGCTTCGCGACGGCCGCACCGGCGCTGAACGCGGTGTCGGCGAGCGTGTTGGTGGCAGCCGGCCCGCCAGAATCCATCGCACCCGCATCCACGCTGACACAGAGTGCGCAGGTGCTGACGGCGGTCAGCGCGCCACCGAGTGTGCGTGTACTTGATGCGAACGGAAATGTTGTCGCCGACGTGGCGGTCACGTTCACCGTGACGGCGGGCGGTAGCACGACGGTGCCGGCCAGTGGGTCGACCGTCACCACAAACGCCAGCGGTGTGGCCACGCTGACCAGCTGGACGTTGGGCGCGACGACCGGTGTGAATACCGTGACGGCTGCCGTCACTGGATTGAATGGCAGTCCGATCACGTTCAGTGCGACGGCGACTGTTGCACCGCCTGCGCAAATCACAGTCGCGACGCAACCTGGCGGTGCCGTGAGTGGCGTTGCGCTGTCGACGCAACCGGTGGTGCAGATCCGTGATGCCGGCGGCAATCTCGTGACCACCGCGACGAATGCGGTGACGGTGGCGGTCGCGAACGGCAACGGCAGCGTGAGCGGCACGACCACTGTGAATGCGGTCGGAGGCATCGCCACCTTCACCAACGTTGTGGTCAATGGCTTGGGCGCGCATCGACTGCGTTTCAGTGCGACCGGGCTCACGTCCGTCGTGTCGGCCGAGTTTACGGTCACGCAGGTGCCGGCGTCCCTGGTGGTGCAATCGCAGCCCGCAGGCGCGGCGAGTGGTGTGCCGTTCACCACGCAACCGGTGATTCGAGTGCTCGACAATGCCGGGCTTGTCGTGACGACGGGCGGCGGAGCATCGCTCGCCGTGTCCGCCGCCGTCAACTCGGGCACCGGAACGCTGGGCGGCGCTACGACAGTCAACGCGGTGAACGGAGTGGCGACGTTCACCATTCTTTCGATTACCGGTGGCGGCGCGCACACGCTCAACTTCGTGACTGCCACGCCCACGATGACGGTTACGTCGACCAGCTTCATTGTGGGTGCCGGTGCGCCTACCACGATCGTCGCGGATTCGGATGTGTCGCAGAGTGCCACCGTGGGCACGGCGGTGAGCAACGCACCGAGCGTCCGGGTAACCGACGCCGGCGGCAACGCAGTGTCCGGTGTGGTAGTGACATTCACGGTCACGCTTGGCAACGGCTCGATCGTGCCCGTGAGCGGCAGCACAGTCGTGACGAATGCGAGTGGAATCGCGAGCCTGACCAGTTGGACCCTGGGCACCACTGCCGGGGCCAATACCGTGTCGGCGGTCGCGGCAGGGCTCGGCGGCTCGCCGGTCACTTTCAGCGCCACCGGTACATCGGGCGGCGCGAACACACTGGGAATGCTCACCCAGCCCGCGGGTGCGGTGAGCGGCGTGCCGTTCACCACGGAGCCCGTGGTGGAAATACGCGACGCCGCGGGAAATCGGGTGCTCACGGCATCAATTGCGGTGACGGCGTCGATTGCGTCGGGCACGGGAGCATTGGTGGGCGCCGCGATGGTGAACGCCGTGAACGGTGTGGCGACGTTCACGAATCTTCGTGTGGACGGTAGCGGCCCGCACATCATACGGTTTGCCGCGGCCGGACTCACCAGTGTGACGAGCGCGAGCTTTGATGTCACCCAGGTCGCCGTGTCGCTCGCGATCCAGACGCAACCCGCGGGTGCGGCAAGCGGAGCGGAATTTTCCACGCAACCGGTGGTGCGCATTCTGGATAACGCGGGCCTGTTGGTGACGACTGGCACCGGCGCCACGCTATCGGTGAGCACGGCGATTCAGACCGGCACGGGAACACTCGGTGGTACACTGAGCGTCAACGCGGTGAACGGTATCGCGACGTTCACGAATCTCGCGATTACCGGCAGTAGCGCACACACGCTACGGTTCTCCACGGTGACGCCTTCGCTCAACGTGATCTCGGCGAGCTTCTCCGTGACACCTCCGGCGCCCGTCGCCACCCAACTGGCGATCACGAGACAGCCGAGCGGTGCGGTGAGTGGGATCGTACTCACGACGCAACCGCGGATCGAAGTGCGCGACGCCACCGGCAATCGCGTGACCACCGCCACGAATGCGATCACCGTGACGATCGCGTCGGGCACCGGCACCCTCGTCGGCACGCAGACGGTGAACGCGATAAACGGGATCGCGACGTTCTCGAATCTGCGCGTCGATGGGTCCGGCGTGCACACGCTCCGGTTCGCGGCAACGGGTTTGACCGCGGCGACTTCGAACAACGTCACGGTCACGCAAGTCGCCGCCTCGCTCGAGATCATCGCGCAGCCCGCCGGCGCAGTAAGCGGCGCCGCCCTGACCACGCAACCCGTGGTGCGCATTCTCGACAATGCGGGACTGCTCATCGAGACCGGCGCGCCGGCCTCGCTCAGCGTGAGCGCGTCACGCGTAACAGGCGACGCCACACTCATCGGCACCACCTCGGTGCAGACCACGGCTGGCGTGGGCACGTTCACCGATCTCGCATTTACGGACCTCGGAGTTGGCGCACACACGCTCGAGTTCAGCACCGTTACGCCTGCCCTTACCGTGACCTCGGCGACGATCACCGTGACCGCCGGTGCAGCCGATAGTATTACAGCGGCATCGGTACTGACGCAGAACGCGGACGCGGGCACCGCTGTGGCGGCGCCGCCGAGTGTGCGCGTGCTTGATGAGAACGGTAATCCGGTGAGCGGAGTGCAGGTCGCTTTCGCCGTCACGCTCGGCGGCGGCGCAATCGTACCAATCGCGACCGATACGCTGCTGACGAACGCATCAGGCGTGGCCACCCTCACGAGCTGGACACTCGGCGCCGCTCCCGGCGAGAATACTGTCACCGCGACCGCGGTTGGCTTATCGGGAAGTCCGGTGACGTTTACTTCAACGGGCACGCCACCGTCTGACGAGGCCGCGCTGTATACATCGTTGGCACAGAACCAGCGGCGCGAGTATGACGCCGCAATCCGCGACCACGCGTTGCACGGTGTTGCCACACGTGCCGTCGCCATACGCACCGATGCAGAGCGTGCCGTCGCCCCCCACGCGTTCGCCCCATCGGCTGCGGCGCGCCGAAGCGAGGAGCGATAACGCATGCGCACCCGTCCGCAAACGGCGCGCACGCTCCGTGACGTTCACGTCGCACTCAGCGCTGCACTCCTGTTCACATTCACCGCCTGCACCGCCGCGGGCGTCACCGACACACCCACGGTCGCACAGGTGGACGTCACACCACCCCGCGCGACGGTAGAAGCCGGACGCACAGTCGTACTCCTCGCGCGTCCCACTGATGCTGCCGGACAACTCATTACCACGCGCGCGATCAGTTGGTCGAGCAACAACCAACAAATCGCCACCGTCTCCAGTGCCGGTGTCGTGTCCGCGCGTTCCGCGGGCCAGGTGCGCATTGCGGCGAGTGCCGCGGGTCAGAGCGCCGTTGCCATCATCACCGTCACCGAGCGTGAAGTCGCGAGTGTGCAAGTCACGCCCGTGGCCGTCTCGGTACGTGTGAATCGCACGACTCCACTGCTCGCGCGCGCGCTCGACGCCGACGGTGGCATCCTCGCCGATCGCCCCATCATCTGGACCACCAGCAACGCAGCCGTCGCCACGATCAATGCGCAGGGCGTGATCAGCGCCGTCGCTTCCGGCGCGGCCACCATCACCGCCACGAGCGCCGGACGGAGCGGTCAGGCCGCCGTCACCGTTACTCCGGAACCCGTGGCCACCGTGACGATCACGCCGGGCCGGGACACGCTCGCTGTTGGGACGAATCGTGCGCTGACCGCGACGTTGCGTGACGCCGACGGCGCAGTGCTCACAGGCCGTCCGGTCGCCTGGAGCGTCAGCAATCCGGAGATCGCGAGTGTGTCCTCGCAAGGCGTCGTGACAGCGCTAGCACCCGGCAGTGTGTCGGTTGTTGGCGTGAGTGAAGGACGCGTGGGCCAAGCGACAATTGTTGTGTTGGCGCGCCTCGCGAATGCGATCACATTGACACCCGGTACCAGCACGCTCGAAGTTGGTGGCACGGTCACGCTCATCACACAAGTCACCGACCCACTCGGCAACGTGCTGCCCGGTCGCGTGGTGGTGTATAGCAGCGATAATCAGGCGGTCGCTGCGGTGACATCGCAGGGAGTCGTGACCGCCCTTGCCCGCGGCACCGCACGCATCACCGCCACCAGCGACGGACGCAGTACCTCGGCGATCGTGACCGTGATCGATGTACCCGTCGCCACTGTGCAGATTCTTCCCGCCGCCGCGGACGTGCCGCTCAATACCGCCCGCGCCCTCTCCGTGCAGGCGCGATCCGCGAGCGGTGTCGTGCTGAGCGATCGCACAGTGACGTGGACGAGCGGTGCGCCTGCCATCGCGACCGTCGATGCCTCAGGGGTAGTGTCCGGTGTCGCAGCTGGTGTCGCGGTGATTGCGGCGAGTGTGGACGGCATCACCGGATTCAGCATCATCACCGTACGGGCGCCGATTGTGGCAACCGTCAACATTACGCCGAGTGCACCGGAGCTCACGGTGAATCAACAGCTGCAGCTCGAGGCCACCGCGCGCACGTCGGGAGGAGTGCTCGTGCCCGGTCGCACCATCGTGTGGCAGAGCAGCAATCAACAGGTCGCGTTTGTGACGAGTTCCGGAGTACTGATCGGTGTCAACGCGGGCACCGCGACAATTACCGCGACGACGGAGGGCGTGAGTGGAACGACAAGTGTCATCGTGCGCTGAGCAGGGTTCGCCGCGCCGCACCTGGCGTGTGCAGCTCGCGACACTACTGCTCGTCGGCGTGAGTCTGAGTGCGTGGCCAGCGCGCGCGCTGCACGCGCAGTTGCTGCAACCCAAACGCACGCTCACCACCGGCGCCGCGCCCGGGTGCGATCTGGCGCCCATTGCCGCCGACCAGACCACGCCGCGCAACAACGCCGAAGCCCGACGACTTGCCGCATCGGCGCAGGAGGCCGCGTTGGTGGGTGACCAGGCCGCTGCACGCGCGGCATTCGTGCGCGCCGCCGCGCTCAATCCCACCGACGAACGCCTCGCGTACGACCTCGCGCGCGCACACGAAGAACTCGCCGATACACTGCCAGCCATCGGCTCGTACTGCCGCTATCTCGTACTCGCGCCCAACGGCACCGAAGCCGCCGACGCGCGCACGCGGCTCACCCGGCTTGTGCCCAACGACGCACGTCAACGCGCGGAAGATGCGAGCGTGGCGTTCCGGCTCGGACTTGGCTTCATGGACGAACAGCGATACGATGCGGCCGTGCGTGCGTTCGACGAAGTGGTGCGACTTGCCCCGGCCGCGCCCGAAGGCCATTTCAATCGTGGACTCGCCCGGTCAGCCATCGGTGAACGCGACAATGCACTCGCCGATCTCGAGACGTACCGCGCGGCTGCCGGCACCGTCGAAGAACGTCTGGCCACCGCGCGCGCCATCGATGTGTTGCGTCGCCCTGTGTATTCGCCAAGTGCGGCGTTGTTGCGCGGTATCGTGCCGGGCCTTGGGCAGTATTACACCCAGCGTCCCGTGCGTGGCACGCTCGTGCTCGCGGCCGTCGCCGGGGCACTCGGTGCCGCGCTCACGCAACAAACCACCGAGCAGATCATTCCGTATGTTGATCCCAACGGTGTCGCGGCGCCGTACACCGAGTCGAGCACCGAACGGAAGTACTTTGTGCCTGGGGTTGCGGCGGCCGCCGGTCTCACGCTGGCCGCGGCGCTCGAAGCCCTCTGGTACGCCAACCGTTCGCAGCGCGGCGCGTCGATTCTTGATCGATCCGGCGCACGATCGGCGACACCCGGCGGCTTCTCGCTGACGCCCACCGTGCTCCGTGATGGCCGCGTCGCGGTCGCGTTTCGTACCTCGTTCTGACATTTACCTCTCCCCGACCTTCACGAATGCGTCTGACAGTGCTGCTCGGCGGTGTGTCCGCCGAACGTGATGTCTCCCTGTCCAGCGGCCTGCGCATGGCCGCCGCGCTGCGCGAGGTGGGGCATGAGGTCATCTGTTTCGACCCCGCCTTTGGCGTGCTGTCGGCGGAGACCGAGCGCTCGATGCTGGCCGCCGGTGTGGGACGCAATCCTCCGGCGCTGGCTGAACTCGCGGAGCTGCGGCACCGGTCGCTGTCGGCCGATTGGGTTACGCATTCCTCAATTCGAAACACGGAATGCGTGGTGATTGGACTGCATGGGGGTCAGGGGGAAGACGGCACCGTGCAGGCGGCGCTCGACCTCGCCGGCGTGCCGTACACGGGGAGCGGCCATCTGGCCAGCGCGCTGTCGATGGACAAACACCTCACCAAGATTGTGCTGCGTTTTGCTGGCGTGCCCACGGCCGACTGGCTGATGGCGCCGCCGCTGGGCAGCGCGCAATTGGACCCGGCGCTGGTCACCGAGCACGTCGGCTGGCCCGCCGTGGTCAAGCCGTCGCGTCAAGGCAGCACCGTGGGGCTCAGTATCGCGAACGGGCCAGACGAGCTTCAACCCGCGATTGAAGAGGCCTACCGGTTCGATGATGCCGTGATGGTGGAGCGATTCGTCGCCGGCCGCGAGTTCACCGTTGGCCTGCTGGGCGACCAGGCGCTGCCCGTGATCGAGATCGTGCCGGCCAAGGCGCTCTACGATTACGAGTGCAAATACACGCCCGGCATGGCGCGCGAGTTTGTGGCCGATCTGCCGCCGGAAACGGTGGAGCGTATCACCGCGTATTCTTTGCAGGCGTTCGCAGCGTGTGGACTCAGCGGGTACGGTCGGGTGGACTTCCGGATGGACCCCGACGGTGGCCTGTGGTGTCTGGAACTCAACACGTTGCCGGGAATGACGCCTACCAGTCTCATTCCACAAGCGGCGGCGGCGGCGGGACTCTTGTTTCCCTCGCTCTGCGACCGCATCGTGGAGTTGGCCCTCGCGTCACGGCGGCGCGGGTAGTTCACGCGCACGCGCCTACACACCATGTCTTTCGCCATCACGGACGAATACGAACCGCAACGCAGCAGCGCGCCGGCCGTGGCGTGGATCATCGGCCTGTGCGTCGCCGTCGCCTTTCTGCAGCAGACGCTCACCGGCGACGCGCTGATGAGCGGCTGGCTCGGCTATCGTGCCACCGATCTGGGCGATCGTCGGTTGTGGACCGTGGTCACCTACATGTTTGTGCACGGCGGGCTGGTGCATCTCGCGCTCAACATGTACATGCTGTGGATGTTCGGCCGCCGTGTCGAGCGCGCCTGGGGCAGCACCACCTTCACGTGGTTCTATCTGTGGTGCGGCGTGAGTGGCTGGGCCTTTCACTGGATGTTCACACCGCGCGCCGGTGTGCTGGTTGGCGCCTCCGCAGCGATTCTTGGCGTCGCTGTGGCGTACGCCTCACGCTGGCCCGACGACGAACTGTATCTGTTCGGCGTGGTGCCCATGAAAGTGCGTTGGCTGGTGGTCTTTCTCGCTGCGCTCAGTCTGGTGATGGTGGTCGTGAATGCGGGCGCCGTTGGTGGTACCGCGTACGCCGCGCATTTTGGTGGCATGTTCGGCGGCTGGTTGTACTTGCGCACACCGAATTCGCAGAGCATCGACCGTTTGCGTCGACGCATCGCCCCCGCGCCCGACTACGGCGACGATCCACCGCGCGCCGTGCCTCGGCATTCGTCACGTCCGCGTGAGCGCGAGCCCGAGATTGATGATATCGTCGCGCAGAGCAAAGCCGCGATGGCGCGCACGCGTACTGTGATGCCGGTTGCCGTGGCGCCGGTCGCGCCGACGAGCATGGTGGCGGCGCGTGCGGCCATGGATATGCTGCTCGACAAGATTGCTGATCAGGGCATGCAGTCCTTGTCGAGTGATGAGCGGAAGTTGCTCGACGAGATGAGCCGGAAGTTGCGAGGAGGGTGAGGGTTGTCAGGAGGTGCCAATGGCGCACATCCACTCTATCCACAGTCTTCGCGGGATCATACGCCCCCCACCGCTCGCGAGTGTCGCAATAAATCGTGTCAACCAGGTATGAGGCGGCTTCCGGAATGCGAATGACGACCATTCAGCGGTTCACGGGGAGTTGCGCGCGATCACTTCGGCTGCGGTGAGCGGCTGATAGCTCGATTCGGGGGCGCCAAACGCCAGCGACAGTGCCGTCTTCAGCCGAGCGAACGCTTTTTCTTCCGAGCGATCCTTGTCGCGTCGAATGAGATCGCGCACGTACTCGCTCACGTTCCCGTACGAGCCGTCGGCGCTGGCCTGACGAGACGAACGGTTATACATTGTGTATACTCAACACGGAGAGCGCCATGCGGACCAGAGTACGCAAGTGGGGGAACAGCCTCGGGGTGCGGATTCCGAGCGTGGTGGCTGCCGACGCGCACCTACAGGAGGGCGCGGAGGTGGAGGTCACGGTGCGCGCTGGGGTGCTGATCATCGTGCCGGTACTCTCGCTCGCCGAGTTGGTGGCGCGCATCACGCCGGAGAACCTGCCTGAGCTGTCTGAAGACGTGCCGCGAGGCGCGGAGATCTGGTGAAGAAACCCAGCCGGCGGACGGCCGAACCTGACATATCTCAGCCCAGCAAACGATCGGCCGATCCGTCGGCGACGGCATCTGCGGGACCCGGTGCATGGGTGCCGGAGCGTGGTGATGTGATCTGGTTGGAGTTTGACCCTCAGGCGGGGCGTGAACAGGCCGGACGGCGGCCCGCTGTGGTGCTATCACCGGCGAGCTACAACGCACCGACCAGTCGCGCGTTGTGCGTGCCCGTCAGCACGCAGGCTAAGGGTTATCCCTTCGAGGTGCCGCTGCCCGACGATTTCCCGGTGCAGGGCGTGGCATTTGCTGATCAGGTGAAGTGCCTGGACTGGCGGGCAAGACACGCTCATCCTGTCGCCGCATTGCCCGCGAATGTCTTGGCGGCCCTCCTCGCCCGTACTCGCGCGCTGCTGGAATGACGCGGGGTGGCACTCTCTCCAAATGGCAACCTGGGCATTCCGCGTGAGCCCCGCCAACCTCGAGTGCTTCTCAAGACTCGTGTCACAAGTCTGTTGAGAGTGACGCTCTACAACACCACCAGATGCGAGGCTGCTGCCCCCACCACGGCGTCAACAGCAATGAACTCGTGTTCGGGCTGGGAGGTGGCCACCCGCAGCCGCTCCGCGACTTCGAACACCGACCGCGCGCTGGGATACCCTGCGTGCGACATGATGCGAACGCAACCGTCCTGTGTGATCGCGCAGGACGCCCAGCCGTTGGTCGCGTGACTGGCGAACCAGGACCGCGCCGTGTGATGCGATGCATGATCCGCGTCGAGAAGCGCGATCAACACAATGACGTCGAGCAGCGCACGCATCAGTAGGCGTCGTCGCCGCGTAGCTGATCAATGAGTTCGTTGGTCACGATGCGACCGCTCGCGGCAAACGGCTGAAAACCATACACCGGTGCCGGCTCCCGCACGCGTGAAGGCTCCGCAGGCGCCGTGAGCGCTCGGCGCAATAGTTCCGAGACCACTTGGCCTGCGGTCTTGTGCTCGCGACGTGCTCGCTCCTTGGCCGCTTGGAGCACGACCTCATCGAGGTCAAGTGTGGTGCGCCTGCATCTGATGCTAATGCATCAACTATCAGACTCCGAGATCCGACGCGAACGCATGGGCCAAAGCGCCGCAATGATCGTTCGCGAAAACCAGAGACGATTGACATCCTTTAAGATTTCCTCCATTATGGAGACTAAACGGAGGAGAAATGGCCACGCTCAATATCAAGAATTTTGACGACGCGCTCTATCAGACGCTGAAGGCGCGGGCTGCGCACGAGCACCGATCCATCGCGCAGCAGATCACGCACATCCTTGAGACCGCGCTGAGTTCAGCTGAGTCGCTCTCCATTCTCGATTTGGAGGGGCTCGGTCGGGAGCTTTGGACGGACAAAGACGCCGCCGAGCATGTCGCCGCCGAGCGCGACGCGTGGGATTGATCGCGCATCTCGGATCGGGACCGATTGCCCTCGATACGGCGTGCTTCATCTATTTCCTGGAGCAGCACCCGGACTACTCTGGGCTGTTGCGACCGCTCTTCGCCGCCGCAGATCGCGAAGAAATCCAACTGGTCACCTCCGCGGTGACGCTGCTCGAAGTGTTGGTGGTGCCGTACCGGGCCGGAAACACGGCCCTCGCAGCGCGCTACGAGGCCTTGCTCACACGTAGCCGCGGCCTCACAATGGTCGCTGTGGATCGTACGCACATGCGCATGGCGGCACAGCTCAGAGCACGAACCTCCGTTCGAACGCCCGATGCGCTGCAGCTGTCTGCGGCGCTGATTTCCGGATGCAGCACGTTCGTGACCAACGACCGTCGCCTTCCCACATGGCCGACCCTTCGCGTGGTGCAGTTGAGCGACGTCGTGTGAACCCCGCCGCGCCGCGCTCGCGTGAGTGCGGCGTCCTGTTGCTCGTGGCGGTCCTCGCCGCAGCCTGCGGTGAACCAGCGGCCGACGTCGCCCAACGTAAAGCGCAGCGCATCATGCCCGTGTCTCGGCCCACGCTGCCGCTGCCGATCGGTGCACACATCGCACCCGACAGCGGTCAGCTGACACTCGGCACGATCGTGTCGATCTGGCGTTCGTCCGCGGCACCATCGCGCGCGGTGCATGTGTCCGAAGAGATTCAGTACAGCGCCCGGTCGAGCGGGCTTCGGCACTACGAGTTCGACAGCACCGGCACGCTGGTGTACTTCAGCGAGATCGAGCGGCGGTCACACGCCGACGGCGATTCAGTGCGCGACGGCGGGAAGGCATGGATCGAGTTCGCCGGCGGTAAGCCCGTGATGTTGTCGCGCGTGTCGTCGGCGGGTACGCGCATGCATTTTGCACGACATGAACTGCACAACATTGCCACTGTCTCTTATACACATCTCCGAGCCCACGAGACTAAGGCGAATCTCGTATGCCGTCTTCTGCTTGAAA
>ENA-ORBV01011531-ORBV01011531.1-microbial-mat-metagenome-genome-assembly--contig:-NODE-11531-length-13857-cov-22.925835_pt1 | contig 13857 bp, 10 predicted proteins | sample MGYA00237777_ERZ505514 | MGnify/ENA primary metagenome ERZ505514 (study PRJEB26160, sample SAMN06269048) | microbial mat metagenome | isolation source: Oligotrophic lake microbial mat | place...
AAACACGTGCGCAATAGGCTCCTACTGGGCAAGCACAGTGATAGGTGAGATTGAAGCTTCCATGATGTTTCCTCGCAATGTTAACACATCATTGGATAGCCCGTGACGCATTTAGTGGTTTGGGTATGATAACGTTCGAGGAAACACAAAGAGGTCTTGGTTAGGCCAGCCTAAACACGTGCGCAATAGGCTCCTACTGGGCAAGCACAGTGATAGGTGAGATTGAAGCTTCCATGATGTTTCCTCGCAGTGTTAACACATCATTGGATAGCCCGTGACGCTTTTAGTGGTTTGGGTATGATAACGTTCGAGCAAACACAAAGAGGTCTTGGTTAGGCCAGCGTAAACACGTGCGCCATAGGCTCCTCTGGGCAAGCAACACAGCGTGGCCAGCGGCGACAGCGCGCGCTGGCTCACGCCGACGGGCGATTGTCGCTGTCGCGGCGCCATCGCACGTCGTCCCGCGACGGCGCTGCGGCAAGCGCGGCGACGGTGCTTGACAAAATTGGTCACTCGCCGACCGCGACGTTCAATGTTTTGCCTCCCATATTTTACCATAATGTCCTTCTATTCATTCGGATGACTTTTGATTAAAAGATTCATTGGCTCACAGTCACTACCGCAGTGCATGAGTGGCTTCCATTATCGTCACTATACCTAGGATTGTGTTTGAATCGTGAAGGGCGACCCATGAACGGTTGTGTGAACTTCAGTGATCTTCGAAAAGCAATCTGCGGCATTGGCCGGCTAGCTGCTGACCAGAACAAATCAATCCCGATTCTCGGCGAACCGTACGTATAGCCAGTTGTGCGATTGCTTTCCGGTCTACTGGACCGCGTGTTTCATGACGTAGCGAGACATGTGGTCCTTTACGAACTGCCCAAACCAAGCACCTTCGTTTGGATCAACTGAAACAAGCTTCGGCCTGTGCATATCGATCCCAAGACGTCTGCTGCAGTGAACCTTCAGCGGCTTTTGTACCAATATCTGGACGGCGAAGATGTGCCGGGGGTCCGCCGAGAAATGTTCCACTCATCTTTCGTTTGTTCGATGCGCTCAAAAGCAAGAACGGCCACCAAAGTCATTCAGATAACGCGGCTTCCGCTACTTATCAAGCCGGTACGATAGTGATTTGTCGAAATCAAGGTGCGCACAGCAGTGGAAGTTGCTCGTCTGCTAGTGGTACCAAACACAAGGATTCCAGCCAACGTGGTGCTCAAACTTGCTGCATGTGGGATGCGCACAAGCTCGGACGGCGACAACGATGACTGGACGGCCATGGGCATCCATTTGCCTTCTCAAACGGAATTGCTGTACGATTCTACTGGAGTGCTGCAGGTAGAACTTGAAGTTCCCAACATATTCATCCCGTCCGCTCGAATCGTAGGGGATATGACGTCTGCTCTGTATCAACGAGATGCCACCGAGGATACTACAATCGACATTGAAGCGCACCATGTCGTGAGTGATCCACTCACTGGCGCAACTGCAAAGGCGTCACTGGTCTGTTTCAAGCCGGTTGACGGAACCAGTGCTGCGGCTCAGCGCCAGCAGGTTTCTCCAGGAACGTCATCCTATTCCACCGTCTTCACAAGCACTCCTCGCCAGCAAGCAGCCTTCAGAGCACTTTGGTCGAACAGTCTGTCAGGCGTTTCGAACACATTGCCAGTCTACTGTCAACTCTGGATGATGACCGCTGGCGTGACTTGCTGTTATGCTCATCAGCCGGGCTGTACAGTGTTGGAACATTCGCAAGAATGCAGTACCTTTGCGGTGTATGTATGATAGGCGATGTCTTGAACTCTACTGGTGGCTACATCACAAATCACCGTTTTCAGGCGATCAATCACTGCAGATGACGCCAGGGCAAGGACGAACGAAAACGTCACAAACGAAAGCGAGGATGATTTGATTGTGGCATGTATGGTGTATTTGCAAGTTTTCCAGTGTCCATTCATAACCACGAAGCACATCAAACTTGCGTCAACAATTCAAAGTCGTCTCCAAACATCTGTCGCAGCACATCATCTCGTCTCACGACCTCGTGATATCTCGCGCTCTGCTGCAGTAATGCATTTGGGGAGGGCGCGACAGTCTATCACCGGCACTCTTTCCTCACCGGATTCATCAAGGTTTGGCTGCTCAGCCTCCTCTTCGTGGTCGTGCGATGAGGGCCCATCGCCTCTATAATCCATTCCGCCCTCGCTTTCAGCCTCACTGGCTCCACTTTTCTTGTCGTCATCACCTGAGTCGCCGATGATCATGAGACGGAACGATGCGCCATCAGAGCCGCCATCGCCATCCTTTAGTTCCACACTCGTATCCGCCGAGCTTTCGCGGTCTGATGCAGGTTCCTCAGCGTTCAACTCAATGCGTCTGGTCACAGAAAGATTGGCGCCGTATAGGTTGCGCTGATGAACGCGCCATGTGCCCGGCTCGTGCCTCATAACGTTTTCTTGCATGTTACGCAATAAAAGGAGCGGGGATCGCTTGGCTGGCGATCCATCACACGCCTAGTGCTACTGAATTGCTAGTGCCCATGCACCAGTCTCAATGCGCGACTGGTTCTCTGACCGAACGCGTTTTCTGGCGCGCTGTGAAGATTTCCACTGGTAATTTTCCAGGCCCTGGAAACTTTGAACTAGTTCAGTTCCTGCCTGAGGGATTTTCTACCTTAGTTTACTGTTTACTAGCTTTTGAAAGACCTCTGATATGACGAGGTTCAATTTCGATCATACTCACAGTCACGGCGCCTTTCTGCTGTTTGATCAGCCTAAGATCTCACGATCTAACTTTGGAGCCAAAATCGATTACAATATTCGTCATATTGTTTGGATTGCGGCAGCGCGATTACAGCGTACGTCACACGCGGTACGTGCTACTTAACTCAGCTCGCTGCTGCATATTGTGTGTTTTTACTCGCGCATTTAAGTTCACCTTTTTTTACTTCGGAAAGCACGTACAAACATCCGAACCGCTGTTCGTAGACTGCGATTCGTTTGGACGATGAAGGAGTCTCAGTGTATTCATTCAAAAGCCAGGATGACCAATCGATTGCTGACATGTGTATGCTTATATTTCTCCCATCATAGTGCCGCAGGCTACATAAGCTTTCAAGTCTGACTATAGGTCACTTCAAGAGTCAATATGTCTGGGACCGCGGCCGCCGCGACAAACACGAAAAGAAAATATATGCTGACGGCGGCAATGATCAACCTCGATCGCAGAACTAATGCCGGCTTCAACGAGCTCTCGATCCATATGACACTATGGTTCAGGAGCTGAACAGCTTTTAGCAAGCACTGCAGTGAATGCAGATTCGCTTTCAGACGGCAAAGACGAGCATGCAGCAAAGCAAGCGCCAACCGATCGCGAATGCTGCATGCTGCAAGAAGAGTTGGAGGTACTTGTGTGCCACCATTTTTCGATGTGTCGGCGCGAAATGGAGTTTAACCGTGTCAAAAATATTACGTCCGGTTGCATTATGTTGGGACGAGCAGAACTTAGCAGCTCGCACAACGACCAAAAGGACCCTGTAACATTAATGGACCAGCCAGACCCCCAAACGGACGATGCAGGTGAATAATTCGGTTTATTGTTACTGATTAATTTCATTTACCGATTGACATGACGGGCGTGCGTCGCTTTGCTGCTTCGAGCTGCACTGAACATCATTTCGAACGATTCCGATATTTAATTGTTTGTTTCGCAGCCCTGATTGGAAACCACAGGCCGTGTATCACCATCCTTGAGCCGAAGCAGCCAGCGGCAGTGACCGCGACCAAGAGCCCCTGGGGTACGAGGAAATCTGAGGCCCAGACGGTGAGTTGTTGTCAATTGATTGATCGCGTGCGTGGCTTGGAATTGCAGGCAATTTGATAACTGGGCCACCAGCGGTTCTTTCAAACGCCAGCAGCGGGATCGATAAAGAGAACATTTCTGGTATGATGCACGATCAAAAGTCGATTATATGCGGCAGTCCGCGATATATGGCTTATTCCTCATCCCACGGTACCTATGGTTGTTCATGCACCACATAGGAAAACCCAATACGAGCCCTCATCTCATGTCCAACACAGCAGCATTCAATGTTGTAAAGCGTACAGGCCTTTACGTCCCGCTTGCAGCTGAACGACATGCAACTCCAGATAGACATGCTCACATCAAAGTTGAAGGCTGCGCACGAAGCCTGCATGGTGACCCTCGATCGAAGAGACATGCAATGAACAGCTTTGAAAGGTAAGGGAAGCAGTTAGAGCCTGTTTGATCTGCATCTCATCTAAGTATCGACCCGTTACAGCTGCTGTCACATGAACGCGCATCTACCTAGCGACAGTTGCGATCACGTCCCGTGAGAACGGCGTTGCGCCACCATTAATTCTTGTTCAGAGATGTTCGATTACGATGCTCAGAGCGGTTTGAGTAATACAGACGATCGCCAATCAAGTTTCGTATGTATCTAATCTGATTAGATAATAAGGATATGATCGCCCAACCTAAAGCACACGTCGCCATCAGTCGCCGCACTGCGACATCTAAACTGGCGTGCGTCGGCGCGGCGCTTGTCCTGCGCTGGCTCTGGGGGAATTTTTGAGCCGGCGCCGATCCCGCGACATGCTTGCGACATCCATGTCGCACGCTGTCGCCACTGGCCACGCTGTGGTGGCTAAAAAGGAGAACTGCGAAGAAAGAGGATGTGATCTGAGGGACGTAATGCTTGGGGAACGATGACTGCTGCAGTGAAGATGCTGCTCACAAGAGCTTGGGGAAGTGATTCTTGATCTTGTGGATTAACACCCTTCCACCAGAGAGCTGGTTGGCTCTCGAAAATGATGTCGTGATGGTGGTGGACCAGTGAAGGGCTGCGAACTGCTGAGCGTCGAAGGAGTGCAGGTGGAAAATATCCAAAGGAAAGCGAATGAACATTGGCACATGATCAGGTGCGGAGAGTGAACGGTGTGAGAGTTGATAGTCGACGTAGGATGGCATGGTTGCCAATACCCTTCCACCAGAAAGAATGCAGAGGTGAGACCGTTGAAATGGGACAAAACGGGACGTATCCCGAAAACCCAGCGGGAGAATACCACTGCATACCCTGGCGGTAGAGCCTCAGCAATGTGCGTTGTCTGTTGGGTCTGGTGATCTTCGAAACGCATGTTGCGTTTGAACAAGAACGTCACTGCAACGCTTGGCTGGTGCAAATAGGCACGCATCACCTTTGCGGCAAGGTGACCGCGTAAAACACAATATCTCAAAATGCATACTCCTGATCACTCTTGGTGGTGTCACGCGTGGTGCTGCACGTCAGCGCTACATGAGAGAGACAAAAACGAGTACGAGATCGGGAGCCATGAAGACGAAACTGCTGTCATCCAGTTGTGGACTCGTTGACGAGCGATTCCCTCGCTCGAACTTTTGAAGCATGAAGCAACTGTTACAGTGGTGGCAGCCGTTACAGGAGTGGTGCTTGAAGATAAGTAGCAATCTCGGTTCCTCGATCATTGCACTGTGAGACTACTTGTCTGCAGATCTGACGGCCGACCTTCCACCTCACTGCAGATTGTAACGCCACAAATGGCCTTCGAAAACACAGGACCTGGCCTGGGAGATATCCATATCGATAATGTCAGAATGTGTTCTCGGGATTGCATAGCACAGCCAGTAAGCACGCCAAGTGAGTGCTGCAAAAGTGTGTCGCAAGAGATGTTTGCCTTGCGGCGCATCTGACACCGCGTTATCGCGTTCGGAAACTCCGCGTATAATTCACGCATAGAGTCTCATTGACGCTTCTCTGTAAAAAAATTGTCTACCGTGAATGCCATGAGTGGAGGACCAAGCGTATCACCATTGCTGCAATCAACTGCATCGACAACGACGACCTCGCAAATCCGGCGGCTCCGACACTCCCCCGATTGGATCTGAAGAAGGCGTCCCAACTTCTCCAACCGCTGAGCGTGTAGGTACACCCCATGTTTGCGGGCTCGCGTAGATGCGTGAGAGTAGGTCTGGCAATGCGTTGTTCGCTCCCGGAACGTGGATGATCAATAAGTCGTATTCCCCCACGACTTCAGAACCCATAAACCGAGTGTTCGTTGCTGTCTACAATACACGTGCGTTCAGGTGCTCCTGATGACTGTATCGGAACCTCCTGCCCGGGTACGAATTCGCCGAATTCGTCCATGGCGTTCTCCACAGCACGAGCCTCTGATTTAAACGTCGAGCGGTCCTTCTGCGGCTGTACCCCGCGTGCTCTCCGACGTTACCGCCGTGTCCTCGAGCCTTGTGCTCTCTCGCGGGTTAGTGCTGCGCGGCACCTATGCCCACAGTGGATGCATCAATGGCAAACAAGGAATGACAGTGTGGGGTCTGGATCCGAGAATGACTGGCGCGGTACGTGTGCTATGATGTCCGTCAGAGCATCAAACGCCTTCCGCGTGCCGTTCTCGTTGCGTTCCATTTCTTCTCGAAGTCCTATCGAGAATTCCGGGCACGCTTGTTGGTGCCAAAGTGTCTGTCCTATGCCTTACTTGCTCCCTTGTGCCGATGACAGGGGTGATTGCAACTAGGCATCCTTACAATCGATGCTGAGATGTGACCTGCTAGCGATTCCAAAACTGTATGTGCTGGCATACGTACGTGGAAGTGTCACTGTGTCAGCTATCCGTCGATTGTTATTGAATTGGGCTCTTACTGTACCCGTGTGTTGTGTCTATTGCCGGCTCAGCTCTGGTACAGTGCCACCTGGCTGTCTACCTCCTGACGCCCGCGTGTGGCAGACTACTGGCGTTGCGCTGTTGGTACGCGTGTCCTCAGGTGCGGCCTGATTGCGTCCACGTTGGCAAACCCAGTATCTTTGTCACTGACGACTGAGAGTGGTACAATAGCCTACTTGACTCATTGCCTATGAACTGACAGTATCATGTTTGTTTTGCAGCAAGCCTGCGACATTTCGCAACCTCCGTGAAAATTTTGCCGTTGTAGGAGAGCAGCGTCCAGTGCAGCTGCATATGTCAGTCTATGGTAACTTCCGCTCGTTGCATGGTTCGAAGAACCCGGAATCTCAAGGTGTCCGTGTTGTGGTGTTTGTTGACTGTAACCAACACAGTCGGGGCCAGGCAAGCTCTCAGCCAGGCAAATGGATGTTTTGCTGCAGACCATGTTGGAGAAGTGCTTGTTTACTCAAACTAACGAGTAGGCGCATAACAAGCATGCAAGTATGTGCGATCGATGGGAATGTGCCGATGAAAGCTCCCAGGTGTGATGTGACAATATCATCACGATCACCAATTTGATCACTTTCTGTGCTGCGCAATAGCGGCGCGATTCGATGGACAACCCAAGAAGCATCTGTGTCTCCGCTTCTTTCTTAGTGTCGATTGGCAACTCAAGAGGGGCGTTGTGCCTCTGCCTCTCTCGTCCGTGCCGTCTCGATTGGCAACTCAAGAGGGGGCGTTGTGCCTCTGCCTCTCTCGTCAGTGCCGTCTCGATTGGCACCTCAAGAGGGGGCATTGTGCCTCTGCCTCTTGTCACCGCCGGCTGATCCGTCGTGTGCAACGACGAATAAGAGGCCTCACTGGTTTCAGATCGACAGTGAACCATGGTGTGCAACCGGAAGTGTGCACGACTTCCACATCGCTCAGTCACAGCGGCACGCTAGACATGTTGATACAAAAACTCGATTGATTTCGTCATACGACAAGCAAACAGGGGGACGTTGAAAAATGTAAATCCACTATAAAAGTATACGCTGCTTGATACACAACGTAAACCCACTATCTACTTCAGGATATAGCTCAGATACCCAAATACACAAGAGAACTGACAATAGAGATCAGACTGATGAGAACTGCTAGGAACTCTGAAGGAAGAATGAATCTCTTCTGAGATAAGGTACGTCGCTAAAGATAAGAACTGCGAGAGAAAAGGACGTGACAGGGACGTGATGCTTGAGGAACGATGACTGCTGCAGTGAAGATGCTGCTCACGAGAGCTTGGGGAAGTGATTCTTGATCTTGTGGATTAACACACAACTTCGGAACGAATAGGATCCAAGGGAACACTGAGTGAGCTGAGTGACTCTAACTTGCGACAATTTGACCGGTCTTGGATGCACGTCATCATACGGCCGGCCATGAACACCGGGCAGCCACTGGACTGGTTACGCGCTTTGATGGCATGGAGACATGGATCATCACCCCATTTATTCCAAGCCTGGGAAAGAATGCATGTGCAGCTGACAATTTTCATGGCTGGAGTAATCACACTTCGAGATGCACAGTACAGTGGCAGATCACGAGCACAGATCACGGACAACAATGTCACTGACAGCAAACGCTCTTCCGCTTTCATGCTTGGTGAAGGCTTTTCGTTTGTCATCAGCGCGGCAAATACGTGGAAGTATCCCTGAAGCATACTTCGTTACTAAGTGTGCACACTGCGATAATCCGGCAAATAGTTAGAAGATGAGCGGCACAGCGGCTGTCAATGGCAAACCTCAAACCGTTGCGGTTGTTGGTGGCGGAATTTCATCCTTGGCTACAGCGGATGTTCTGCAAAGGTTAGGTTTCAAAGTCACCATCTTCGAGAAGAACGCCGAGATTGGTGGTCAATGGGCGCTAGCGTACCCTGGAGTGCACCTACAGAACACTTGCAACGAGTACTACATCAGCCGCTTTCCATGGCCGTTCAAAGCCGACGAGCATCCCTCCGGTGCTCAGATTGTGCGTTACATGAACGAGGCGGTCAAAGCTCTGCAGCTGGATGTCCGTACCAACCACGAGGTCATATCGGTAGCCCCAGGGCCTGAGCAGGAGGAACACGTTGGTTCGGAAAAGGATGGCCCACCTTCGGTGAAGAGTTGGATCGTGCGCGTCCGCAACGGCAAGAACGAAGCCACCCTCACGTTTGATCGAGTAGTGATGTCGGTGGGTCAATACACCGATGGACACAACTCGTTGGAGCTTCCGGGCCAAGACAAGTTTCAAGGCAAGATCGTGACCGAACGTGAAATGGCAGAGCTAGGTGATCTCAAAGGCAAGACGGTGATGGTGGTCGGCATGGGAAAGAGCGCCCTCGACATGGCGGTCACTGCAGCAGAAGCTGGAGCCGCAGTGCATCACGTGTTCCGCACTCCACGATGGTTACTGCACCGCAGAATTCTGGGTCTTCACTTCACGCGGCTGCTGTTTAATCGCTTTGGCACCGTGATGATGACTTCGTGGGCTCATCCCACTTTCGGTGAGCGTCTTCTGCACGGACCGCTCAAGCCAGTCGTCAACGGCTTCTGGTCTGGCATTCAAGCCCTTTTCACGAAATTGGCGCTGTGGCAAGCCTCCGGGACTGGACCCGAAGGTGAAGCTCGAGTGCGTATGACGTTGCCGCAGCACCCCCTCCTGCAGGATCTGCGATCTGCCAACGCACTGGCGCCCGATACGTACTACGCTCGCGTCGCTAAGGGCGAAATCACCCCTCATCACGCTGAACTGTCCAGCTTCACCCCTACTGGCCTTCACCTGACAAGCGGAGCCGAAGTCAAAGTCGACTACGTGGTCATGTCGGTTGGATTCAAGTCCCCTCGATTCCCGTTCCTACCTGACTCGTATCGTGCTTTGCTGGAGAAGGAATCAGACGGTCCTCAGTTGTACCGTCACATCATCCATCCGCGACTTCCTCTGGGACTGGCGTTTGCCGGGTTCAACCATAGCTTCATGCACATTCCGTGTGCCGAGATTGGAGCTCTGTGGATCGCTGCTGTGTGGCGTGGCGAGCTGGAGCTGCCCTCGGTACCGGACATGGAGTTGGCAATCAGGTATATTCAACAGTGGAAGCGGGCCAACATCTCGTTCGAGCCATCTCGAGCGTGTGCGGTCAACACACGCTTTCAGCAATACCTTGACATCATGCTGAAGGAGCTGGGTCTGAGCGCGTATCGCAAGTCGAATGTCTTCTTTGAGGTGTTTCAGCGTTATAATTCTGGCGACTACGCTGGCGTCATCGATGAGTACTTGCAGAAGCGAGCGACCAATGAACCTGCTGCCAAGCTTCGATCACTGCCCATGGCTACTTAGTGCAAGGGCGATGACCCGGACTTGCCAACGTTTCAATGTCTGAACAAGCCGAACACGCAGCAGAAAAGGATGACCTTCACCAGAGCAATGCGCTTTCTGGTTCGTGTTAATGATTAGATTCGTGATCATGGGCTATCTATTATGAAACGACATGCGATACAGGCTGTGGCCACGAAATAAATAAAAAAAGCACGCATTTAGAAGAAATCAGGCAGAATTCGACGAGTCCAGAGAGCCAGGCTTGAACTCATTTACGTCAGATGCTCCAGAACGACTTCCATTGTTTAACAGAGGCATATACGTATCTGGAGCCCCTCCGGAGGAGAAGAAGGACTTCCGACGACGATTTGCGAGCCAGAACAGCAAACCAGGGAAGACCACACTATACGCAAGCAGGAACACTACTCCGATCCTTCCGGCGCGATACTGCGGATCATCACACGACACTGCCGGCATGAAATGGATGATGTTCCACCTGTGGTTCACGTCCACACAAGACAAGTAGCGCAGCGCCCACATAACGACTTGACTGTAGGTGAACAGCAGCAGCACCACTGCGGTCCGCGCGTAATCAGTCCAGTTGATGCTGGTGGGGCACCAGCGTGCATACACGCCTTGAAAATGCCGTGTCTTGGCGAATGAAGCGCTGCTGTCAACACTCTGCAGATGACGTGGTGATAAAGAGGCATCACCAGCGTGAGGTCCTCTCTGTTCCACGATCGTCGAAGAGGACATGCGGTATTGAGCCAGTCGAAATCGGAGCCACTGCACTGAGAAAAACAGCACACTCACAGCGAGCGGTACGGTGATCAGGAACGTGACCAGCAACGTCATGCTGCCGTCCAGGGGAGGAGGGTACAGGGCCGTGAATGCACAGACCACACTGAGCAGACACAAACTCATTGTCTCCAACACATTGTCGATGCTTTCATGATAGGGGTGCACATGCAGATGAATGACCAGATAGAAGACGTGCAGCAGGGCAAAGGATACGTAGCGCGGTCCAGAATGCAGTACAAGCAACACGTCAATGAGAGTCACCAGAGCTCGACGCGCCAGGATGTACGGCTGATACCACCACGCATGAGATTGAAAGGGGGCGAGTAGCATGCGGTGCCAGAATACAGCGGAGGAATCAGGGTGAACTTGCACAACGGCAGGCTCTTCCAATTTAGCAGAGGGCTGCACTGAACCATCATTGAGCGATGCGATCACAACGCGAGAGTCCTCTGCGGCGTTATCATCCACTGCCCATTGCGATTGATCCAACAAGGACTCCTGATTCGGCACGTGACGAAACGGACTAGCGTGTGACGAAGCAACTTCGTCGGGGCGATCAGCCGCAACAGCGGTTCGCTCAACCGTGCTGCGACAGCACACTATCGCATACTGCAGCAGAGCCAATCCGAGCAGCACCAGCAGCAGCACCCAAGGTAGGTACAACCGGAATGCGAGCTGATGCATGGGCGTGAGCGGCAGAACACACAGGTTGTGGAACAGGCTTACTGTATCACCGCTGAATAGATTGAGCCAGCCCACTGCAGACTCGCGCGTTCCGATCATCAGTGAGGCGCTTTGGGCAAAGTAGATCAGAATAGTCAGAGTACCCGCCCGGCGTTGACGCTGAGCTAACCAGTGCAGCGCTAGAACCAGCAAGATGCCTAATAGAAGAGTCACCACCGCAAATCCGACGTCGTCAGCACCGCAAGGCACACACGTGTCACCTTGCTCCGTGCTGCCATCCTCGCACTGACCACAGAGCACATTGTCAGGTGATTGAGAGCGGTGTGTTCCACACTGGGCTCCAGTCACCGTTGACCCACCAGCACAATAGCCTGGTAGACATGTTACAGCGGCCACTTCACCTGTGCTGGAGTCAGCAGTATATAGCCAGTATCCAGGCAGCGAATACGCCTGTCCGCCATAGCAAATCAAACCGCGTTTGCCCTCGCATGATAGCGGTTCAGTACTCCCGTTCCGCGGAGCGTACGTATTCGCTGCCGCATCGACACATTGAAAGATGGCTCCAGCAGCACTGCTGTATTTGCCCACCTCACACGGCACACACTCAGAGGACGGTACGTCATAGTGATGACCAGCAGCGCAGTCGAAGGTGGAACAGCTGGTGCCGTTACGGATCGCAAGGGGCGGTAGACAGGCGATGCACTGCCCGAGCGCCGGTGGGGAGTAGAAGTCGGGCGGACACTTGTCACACTGAGCTTGTCCGGCATTAGATTGCCCGTACAGCACAGGACACGGTACGCAGTCACGCTGTCCACTCCGGTTCTGGTACTTGCCCGGACTGCACGGGGTGCATTGAAAGCTGGACGAACCGTCGGAGTACGAGCCCGGAGCACAAGGCTGGCATTGCACTTGACCGGACTGGTTGGTGAAGGAGCCAGGGTCACACGGGGCACACGTGCCATTCGGCTGAGCGAAGAAGCCACCGGGGCAGGGCACACAACTGATCGAGGCTGGATTAGCAGTAGCAGAGCCCGGCTCGCATGGTTCACACGTGATGCCCGCCGTGATGTTACTGAATTTGCCAATGGGACATTCCAAGCACGCGGGCATGCTCAACGCATCGGCATATCGACCGGGCGGACACGGGGAGCACAGCGAGCTGGAATATTCAGATGCAGCCCGACCACGCTCACAAGCAGTGCAGTTGGTGGCTCCGCTGATGTTGCTGTAGAAGCCCGGTTGACAGCTCTGGCAGCTGTCAGCTCCGGTTTTATCGTTGAAATAACCTGGGGCACATGCTATGCATCGTTGTGACTCGTAAACATCCGTGTAGCGGCCCTTATCACACGGTATACACTCCTCGGATGCGCTTCCGGGCGCAACGTATCCAGGAGTGCACGGGATGCAAGTACGCTGTCCTGATGTGTTGCTTGCTCTGCCGGGGGAGCATGCGAAGCACTGTACCGAGGGTAGTGATCCAAAAGCATCACTGCTGGTCCCCGGGCCGCACGGTGCACAATCAGCCGTGCCCAGTTGATCAGTCACAAAGCCTGCAGGACAACGAACGCATAGGGGTGTCTGGAAACTGCTGTTGAATGAGCGATACGTCCCTACTGAACAACGAGTGCACGTATCACCGGATAGCTCGAACCCAGGTAGGTACCCACAAGATAGGTCGATCCGCGTGACGCCTGTGCTGCACCCCGCGTACAAATATCGACCAGAGGGATCGGCGACCACGAAAGTCGGGCTCGGGCACGACTGAGTCGTAACGAGTAAGGAGGACTGTGTCGGTTCGGCAAGCGGTACACCACTGATCCCATTTGTCCCAGCGGTGAGCAGTGTGGCCAGTCTGGAATCTTGGTTGCGTAGGACAGCCATAGAAGTCACAACGGTGGACTGCAGTGCAGCAAACACCGGGAGCAATGTGCCGTTGTTATAAGAGTAAACGACACCGCGGTCACAAGCGATGTAGAGAATGCCAGACGGATCAAGCAAAAGTGCTGTCGTGACGGGACAAAGCTCCGCAGAGATGATTTGAATCGGATTAGCCAAGCCAGGCGTGGAGGCGTTGCGGATCGACCACACGCTGTAGTCGAGGCGAATGAATAGCGTGTCTTGCTGAGCGTCCAATGCCAACTGCTCACAGCTTTGGTTTGGCAAGACAAACAGAGTGATCACACGCGCGGAATCATTCAGAGTCAAAGTATCAACAGCCACTATCGCGTAGCCACACGCTGCGAACACGAACTTGTGTTTCATAGGAGGGGACATAACTGCTACACTCACTGGTGAGCTACACTGCGCCCAAGTCGTCAGGTTCCTG
>ENA-ORBV01011532-ORBV01011532.1-microbial-mat-metagenome-genome-assembly--contig:-NODE-11532-length-13857-cov-4.039695_pt1 | contig 13857 bp, 13 predicted proteins | sample MGYA00237777_ERZ505514 | MGnify/ENA primary metagenome ERZ505514 (study PRJEB26160, sample SAMN06269048) | microbial mat metagenome | isolation source: Oligotrophic lake microbial mat | place...
CCTAATACCCACTCTTTGCTACACTCTAGCATAAATAGCGCCTACTTCCTGCCAAATGTCAGTCCGACAGCGCTGCCTATAATGGCAGTTTAACGGCTACATAGGATCAAGTAGCGCGTCCTCTTTATCCTGCCTTACCGTACGGTAAAACCTCCGGTTCGGGGGATGGTTGCGCGTCGTTGCCGACTCCGCGCGGCTGCAAAGCAGCCAAAGCAACCTCAGGGCAACGTCGCAAAAGACCATCCCAAACCACTAGAACGAGCAAAGCGAGTGAGCACCGACGGTGCCAAGCGGCATCCAGCCGCGCCACCTCAGCGCCCAAAGGGTGCGTTGATTTTCTTCGGATTTGGCAGGCGTGATTCTTTCAGATAATGCTAAAAGACGCTGGGCAAACCAAACAGCTTGTCCATTCGCGGAACCACTTCAAAGCAACCAAAATTTACACCCGTAATCATACATGTATTGCAAATGTGAACTTAACGGTGTAGAGTAAATTCAGTCAGGCTTAGGAATCCAATAAATGGCAAGAAAAGAAAACCTACGCAAAATCGATTTCTACCCCGATGAGGAAGCCTGGGAAATCCTCCAACTCCTGCCCAATCGTTCGCGCAATGCCACTCTAAACTCACTTGTGAAAATGGCTCTCGGCAACAATGTTGATGTCGCCATGAATGCACAGTCTGACCTCGTTGAGATTCTGCACAGGAACAATTCCACCAGCACATCTACCCACGCTATTAGTTACTCTGATACAGCAATTAAGCACTACAATGTCTTGAAAACTTTGTGTGACCTGCACCGGGTTTCTCTCAACGACTATGCGGCCAAATATTGTACTCACGTATTCTGGCAGGAACTTCGACGTCAAGAACTTGATCCCGACTTAGCCTCCATTCATGACCCACGCGTACAAAGCGCTTTCTTCAACGCCTTGGGCCGAATGCGTTTCTGGGAGTCCAATCTTTCTCAAGAGTTTCTGGGTATGTCCACTGACTCGGCTGTTCCTAGTGAGTCGATAGCCTGGGATGCTTTGTACGATGCGCATGTGCTTTTTATCAAAGAACTTTATACAGTTCGCGCCAGCCTGGACATATTCAAAATTGTCGGCCTAAACACCAATAGCATCAAAGGACCAGGGGCCGAATTCTTGCGCTTTTCTAGCCTGCTGAGCCAAAAGGCAATCGTATTAGGCATTGAAAGCCTCTTTGAGCGTACTAATGACGGCTCGGGCCTTTGCTCCGTTAGGGGACTTTTATCGCTGGCACGCTTTGTTCCGTTGAAAGACACTGAGGCTCCCAAGGCCTTTGTTTCTAAATATGGAATTACTCCAACGACGAATTGGTTGGCCGACATTGAAAAAGTACTCGAAAAACAAAGACCGGTTGTAGCAGCATGCACCAGGCTAACCTCCAAAATCCGAAATCAGCGTATGGCCCATCTAGCTCAGCTTCATCCTGACGCCAAGCCACACATGCTGCCTGGCGTCGATGCCTGTGAACAGGTTATTCAGTTCGCTTACGACTTCTATTTGTTTATCGCTACCGGTTTTTTACACAGCGCTGGTGCCGACCTAACGAAAAGAGTTGGAACCAGTCTTTTCAGCCTCTTAAAAAAGCGATTTGAAATTGATGGCGCCCTGCAAGACTTTCCAGGTGAGGGCGAAATGCAACATGCACCCGAACCACGACTATCACCGGCCGCCCAACTCGACGATTTTTAGCGGCTAATTCAAACACTTCCATATAGAACAGGGATTTATCAATGTTTATTCTGATACGACACCTTAGACTAAGCCTTAGAGCACTTAAGCTCTGATGCTCAAACACTCATATATCGACGAATCTGGAACAAAGGATCATCAAGAAATAACGACGGTTGCTCTGCTCTTACTTGACGGAGCCTTCTCAGCCCAGCGCCTACATAAGCAGATCATAAAAGCGCTCTTCCCCCAAAGCACAAAACCCGGGCGCAAGAATGACAAAATGAGCTTCCAGCTGCATTACTCAGACATGACTCATGACCAGAAATTGACGGTTGCCGAAATCCTTAGCAAGCAATCAATCGAATGCTACACCAGCTGCTTCTATCACGATGGCAGCGAAAAATTGCATGAGCAGCGGTTTGAAATCTATAGCTCCTTAATCAGACTATGCCTGCATGATGCCCTACAAATTCACGAACATCTTGATGTGATCATTGCTCAGCAAAGCAATTGGCAGACCTACAGAGGACCACTCTTAGTTACGCTTGATGAAATCGTCGCAGAAAATTCAGCCCGCTTGGGCTTTAGAAAGGCCAAATTCGCTTTTGAGTCTGCCGCCAAGCCAGGCGTTCAACTGGCCGACTTCTATGCCGGTGCGACCAGGGGCAACTTGCTCAATTTTCGAGATGCTTCACTCGGAGCACCATTTGATCTGATACAAGGGCAAATCCGTGAGATCAGAGTTCATGGAGAAATTAATTCCAAAGCGAAAGGGTGAGAACTAGTCTCACCCTTCCTCAAATTTTCTGTCTGCTTACTTGGAGCTGAGTAACTAAATACTCCTTCGCCGCTATTCCGCAGGGGACTCCAATTAAGTCTTACAACATTCACTTTGTACCACAATCATAGCAGAAATGCTTGTATCCGAGAACTTCGTGACTCCACCTACTGCCTATTTCCCATTCTTTTGATTAAAACACTCCGGCCAATCGTGGACGGGCATCTTGACCTTAGTACTATTTCGTACTAAGGTTAGTACTACTTACCCCTAGTTGTCCCGAGGCTCATTCCTATGGCTACAAGATCCAAACGACAGCTCTCCTTTTATGCCGAGCCTGACGTTGATTTATACCTAGCTCTCCTCAGTGCTGAAAGCAAGACTGCGGTCATTAACAGTACAATCCGCCAGCGCATTTGGACAGATGCTCGGGTTAACTTAAACGACGGTAAGCGCCCTCAACCTTACGCGGCTCTTTCAGAAATCGAACAGCTAGAAGTGCACTCTAATCTTATTCTTCAGGAATTGTCCCTAGATAGTGTAGATGAAGAAATCTGGAAAACCGTCCAAGGCACTGGCTCCGGCACAGCGAAAGACATAACAGGACGCTACCTAGCGTTGCATGAGTACAAACACAAAGAGGCTTTCATCATTACCAGAATTCGCAGCCAGGGAGAACGCGACGCCTACCGCAAAGCCCACCCACCACGGATGCGCTACTACTGCGATGACCACACTACAAAAAATGCCGAAATGATGTCTGGAGTCAATCTGACCAACATTCTCTGCAGTATTTGTGGTCGAACTGCATGGTACAGCGAATACAACTGACCAGCTCTATACCCTCCGCCGAACCTACCTGCATTGGTGAAATCCGACAAACGCCCGAGGGTGGTGGGCGAGCGCCTCAGCGGGCGCAGCCTGCGCCGGTCCCAATACGGCGGCTAAGAGTCATGTGCTCAATATTAATACGACATAGCAACTGCACCTTTCGATATCTCCACTCCCTTGGTCGCCCTGGTCGAGTAGGCCGCAAAAAGCCGCCAGGCAAGGCGGCTTCAGGTTTGATATTTGCAGTTAGTGCCGGCGGAATTTAATAGCCCATTTCGCGGCGTACTACCATGGTTTTTTCTTGACTGTCGATAATGCGAAACTCGCAATAATCTTCGCCGTGATCGTGCAGGTCTGCGCCATAGACTTCGACCCGGTTAACGGCGTCAAGGTCGAACTGAGCGCCGTCTAGCTTTAGAGTTTCTTCGCAGAATTTGACGGCGGCGTCGCCTTTTAGGGTGTCGTGTAGGTACATGCCTTTTTCCTCAGGTTTGCTTATTCTACCGCTTTTGTCTGATGGTTTTACAGGAGCGGCCCGCCTGGGTTCAAGTTTCGCCGGGGCTCCGTCCCGGTAGTCTTTGCACAAGTCGCAATAACTATTTGATGTTGAATTGAAAGCGCAAGTAGCATCCCAGCCGCAAACAATGCAGCGCGGAGCGGCGCTTGATGTGTTGATCTTATGAATGAGTTCGTCGATTTCATCACCATCTAAAAGGTGAAATTCTTCGTTGTCCTTGTACCACTGGATCATGTTTTCTTTTTCGGTTGCTAAGTCGCCGTTATCCTGGAAGATGCGAAGTGCGATGAGGATAGTTTCAAATTCCTGACGAGTGATCTTTAGTGTTGTCGTTTGCATTTTTGCTCCAATTTGTGAGTGTTTGAAAAATTTCTACAGGCAGATAGATACAGGAAGGAAGGCGCGCGGCGACTCCCTTCCTGATTTGCGGCTTCTTAATCCCAGAGATGCGGGTGCTCTTGTCTTAGACTTTCAAAATTCTCTGAGGTGACTATCAGGTGATCAAGAACGCTCACACCTAGAACCCGCCCCGCTTTAATCAGCTGCTCAGTGGTTTCTAAATCTTCACGGCTCGGCTTAAGTGATCCGCCTGGGTGATTATGAGCGACTATGATCGCGTATGAATTAGCGACTAGTGCGGCTTTGAATACTTCACGAGGATGAACAAGCGATGCACTTAGGGTGCCGTGCGAAACGATGTGATAGCCGATAACTTGGAATTTTGCGTTCAAGTGAAAAGCAACAAAATGCTCTTCTGAGTAGTGCTTAAGGGGCTCTACGAATCTATCTAAATCTTCTGCGCTAGTGATTGCCTGAGGAGTAATTCCAGGTTCTTTAATAAGAGCAAGTCTCATCTCCGGCACAATATATTTAAGGTGCTTCTTCAAAGCGCGGCTAGTCATAAGGCTTTTACCTGCTGCTTTCGCTTTTATCGGCGGCAGCGGAGTTACTTTTGCCGCATTTTCCATTTCTTCAATTAACTGGCTGATTCTATTTTGATTGCCTGTTTTCAGTTGATTCATCTTCTAACCCTTCCTTGTTGCTGTCTGTGCTTTGAGGTGCGCAGCGCACCCCATGCAGCAATGCCGGCAACACGCAAGCAGGGGTCCCAGCACCAATGCTCGCGCAGCGACCCGGAGGGCTTGGCATTTGTGCTGGGCGGATGGCGTGTAGGCTTATTGCCGGGCATGGAAGGGGCGAACGCACCGGCTTAATCGACTAGAAATTTCTGCCGCCGGTCTCACCGGGCCAAGCCACCGGGGCGACCATTGGCTGACGCCATTAAGAACACTGGCGCATGTAACCCTCGAAAACCTAAATCGACGAAGCGTGCAATCGCACAGTGTTCGATGACAATGACAAAAGAACAACGCAAAACTACCAAGCGACGAAAAAAACAATCCCTTTTTCAATATTCCAGAGGAGATGGAGAAACAACAATGAAAAAAGCACTAGCACTTGCTTTAGCCCACTGCTAGTTTTCGCTACAGCTATTAAAGCTTGAGAAGTTCAAGTCAAAGGCTACACGCGAAAGAAGACAACCAAGTAAGACAAAGAAAAATCATAGCTATATCCGGAGCGAAGATAAAGAAGGCAGGAACTTACGCCCCTGCCTCTTTGCCATTAGCTAACTGTGGCGAGTTTTCGTTTTCTGGTTGCCGTTTTTACCGGAGCTGCCGTTTCCCCTTCGACCGCAGGCTTCTTGCCACATAGATGGAAGCTGGTGAGCTTTATCACCGGCCTTTGCATTTTGACTGCAACCCCGTTGATTTCTTTGTTGTATTCAGAGATTGCCAATCTGCCGACAATGACCACCTCGCGCCCCGCAGTGATGCATTTCATCACCCGATCGGCAAGGCCATTCCAGGCATCTATGTTGACCCACATGGTTTCTTCTACTTCGGATTTAGAAGAATATTCTTTTATCGCGAGAGAAAATTTGGCTACTTTGTTGCCTGTATCGCCGAAAGAGACTACTTCAGGAGCTTTACCGACATAACCTGCAAGAGTGACGTTGTTCATAAGATGGCACCTCCAGTGCTGTTTGAGTGCAGCCGCTAGTGCACAATTTTTCGAAAGTGCATTGCCGCGCAGCACAGCGAGCGCCCGCTAGACGGGTCTGCGATTGCACCGAAGAAAAGTCGTGCCAAGATGCGCACTGTAAAACAAAGCACTGGGGTAGCCAGATATGACCAACTTAGTCACACAAGCAGAAAAGCGGAAAGCCCAGTGTGTATCCGGCGGACAACAAAGAAGCCTTTAAAACTCTCGCAGAATAAGAATCAACTGCGACCGAAGTAGAAATAAAAGCGAGGGGTCATAAAAGCTGGGAGCAAAGCCGGGTGGTGACGCCCTGGGCGCAAGGTGGTCAAAACGGATAGTAGGCAATCTAAAACAAACAAAGATTAGACGGTCAGCAAAATGCCTACCGGTGATTATCAATTCAACAGCCCACAAAGAGTGGCAAAAAGCCTGCCAGGGAAACGGGTGATCCGCATGGGCAATCAGAAAACACGCACAAGCAAGCAATGGCATAAAAAGAGGGCATGAGTCCCGTTCCATTGGGTCTGAGCATAGGCTACAAAAGCCACCCACAAAAGCTGCCCTGGAACCTATTAGCGTAACGCCCACAAGATAGGTCTCTCAACCAGTAAGCAAGATGAAAATGCCCCATTTTCACGTGGATCGTTGCCGCCCTCTTTTGTTACGGCAAACAAAAGGCACAAATCTGACAGGGTCTTGCTATGGCCTTATTTGCCTGTAACTGAAATGTCCCGACTACCGCAGGGCATGTTGTTATCCCCTTCTGTTGCAATGGCACCACATGATGCCCGCCTCGATGATAGGGAAAATGCACAACTTCACATATACCAGCCGCATCAGACAAAGCCGGAGCAATCTCTTCGTCTAGGTCCTTGTCCTGCAATAGAGCCAATTTCCACACACCGGCAGGAGACTTGCACTTAGCCATAATTGCCTCTGTGTGATTGTCCGAGTCCGCCGATAACCATCCCTGACAGTTCTTGAGACTTGCCAGCTCAGTCAAAGCTTTAAATAAATCTGCATCAAGAAAGCTCCTGGTGTAAAACCAGAAAGAACAATCAGGACGTTTCTGCAAGACTAGAAGCCAGGCTTGAACGTACTCAGCTGAGTCGAAAAAGTCACCGACATCATGAATGCGCATCGTCCAGGGCGTATTAGGTAGACAACCTGTAACCTTGGCACTGAGCCAATCTCTTGGTCTTGCCTGGTCAACTAACATCAGTATATTTTCGGCGAGCAACTCCGGTCCACCCTCGCGCAGTAGCAATTCCACTGTCCTGTAATTGCGCTCCCGCTTTGCCTTCTGTCCATCTGACTGATAGCGAATATCATTGCCATAACAAAGCTTGCGGCAAATACTAGTTGCATTTATACAAGTCTTGTTACGCGGCAAACTAAATGCCCAACCCACTTTACTGTTATTAGTCAATTCCAAACCGTAGTCGTGTTTTGTTGCCATAGGGCTTTCCTCTCCAAGGGGATCTGGCAGCAGCGCTGCTGGAAATCGCCCCTCGGCTTGGCTCCGCAGAGCAAGCCCGAGTAAGAAAACAAAAAAAGAACAAACAAAAACCCTTGCGACGCGGTGGCGCAAAGACGAGAGAATGGCGATACAGCGCGCTGTCAGCCAAATAAATCGCTGGTTCTCGTTGTCTACCTAGCTACTTGTAAGTCATGCGCGACTGATGAATAAGTCGCAAAACACCAGAATGCAGATCAGCATTTTTTAACCAACTGCGGCTAGTCTGTGACGCTTGTCAAGAAAATAGAATAGTTAGCCGTGAGGAATATATTCGTTTTTACTCGGTGACAAAAAAGTGCCCACAGGAATAGCACCGTCTTTAGTATCATTACTGCAAATACTTTTTGGGTAACAATGTGGCCAGACAGAGACGGAAAGTAGCTTTCGCAAAAGAGGTTACCATAAAAAGGGACGGCAATACTGCTGTCATAGATTTTATTGACCAGAGCTTTGGTGGTACAAATTTGACCATCGGACCAAAAATCAAAGACATGTCTGATGCTGATATTCTGCGGCTCTACAATGAAATTGTACTTCAGCAACAAAGGCTTATCAAAGAATCACAACCAACTGAGATGCAGGGAGGTTTGCCGCAAATAGGCATTGATTCGTATTATAAAGATCTGACAACGCACTCGCAGACTTTGCGATGCGAGCTAACTAGTGATTCAATCGATGATTTGGTGGTGGAAATTGATGATAGAAAGCTCTCTTGGGAAGAATTCGGAAAGCTTATAAGCCCATACAGGGGCTGGGCAATGAGAATTCAATTCTTACCATCAGAGCAACTTCTAAATCCACCAGAATCAAAGATTCTCACTAAAGTTCCAGAAGATTGAACTAAGACTTTGTCCCGACCCTTTCAGCCAGCACAGTACACCTTCAGCATATTTAGCAGAGATAAGAAACCTGATAGCGGCACTCAGTTTTGAAGTTTGTCGAGGGCTCTTTGTACTGCCTCTACCGAGCCTTTGATGGTCAAAGTAACTATCGCACCCGGCAGAGATTCTCGAACTTCACTGAGTTTAATTGTAGGCTGGGCAACTTCAACAGCCTCTGACTTTGGCTTGCGTCAGAGTTTTGCTATTTTCCGAGTTGCAGCTTTTACATTAGACACAGTCTTAACTTTTCGGCCGTGCTTCGCTGGCTTAGCACTCAAGCTGGCAGTTTTTTTCTTCGCGACTTCTTCAACCATTTTATGGGTAACGAGTTTTCGTTCTTTTACCGCCGTTCCTGAGCTAGAAGCGACGCAGCCATTGTGCGCGTACTTGGCACCATTGATGTCGAAATACTTAATTCCTTCGGTAATAGCGCCATCACATAAGTCACAAGATGAGCGAAGCTCTGCTCTAGCAGTTCGTTCAATACCACGTTCATTAAACTGGACTGCTTTTTCTTGGTTACTTAATTTGGCCCAAGTCGTCAAAACGGTCCCCTTTCAAAATGTGGTGGCAAAGATACCACCGTCAGATTTACAAAAAATAGATCTTACTCAAGAAGCGGACGCTATTCGATCAATGCAAAGTTGAACAGCTTGACCTTGTGACAAAGCTTTCTCTTTTAAACTTGAGATATATCCGGAAAGCCACACAAAGTCTTCTTCCGTAGGCGCAATGATCAACTCACGTGCCAAGAGGCTGATCAATCTCCTCAATTCATTTTCAGAAGCCTCTGTAAGGTCTTTTTGAACCAGAAGGTCAACTCTGTCTATCCAGCCATTATTAGAGGCCTTCTCGGACCTCAGAGCGAGACGTTTGCTTTCACTAACCTTCCGAGCCTCACGCATTTTAAGTTCATAAACAATACGACGAGCTGCTAAGCGACCAGGCAGCATAATTTTTTCCGTAAATGCGGAAGGGGGCAAGCTTTCTGATGAAGCAGCCCCCACCGCAGCGTTATATTCGTGTAAAGCAGTTTCCAAGCGACCGCTGCGAAGCTCCTCCATCGCTGGTTTCCAGAGTTCCGGGTATTTGGCGATCGTCCGGCTACTGACTCCGCACTTAAGCGTTAGGTCGCGGGTACTAAATTGCATACCGGCTTCTTTGAAGTCTTCAACCGCCGCGCATATTTTTCTCTGGGCCTTTGATGCTCGGTTGGAATTATTCCTAACCCAAGAAATCGGCACTACCGGTTCATATTTCTCTTGCTTTTGACCACGCCTTTGCGGTGGTAACCAATTCACAGCACGCTCTATTTGCTTGAAGGCATCGGCTTTGCCAGAAGCTAGATCCTTGCTTTGGCCGTGATGCTTGTTTTTTATGACTTCATCAATAAGCCATTTGCGCTCGTCCTCGGCGCCGTAACCCAGAGCCTTGAGGTAATTCTCAGGGTCTCCGTAGAATAAGTAGTGTGAGAGCGAAAACACGGCTTCGGCCCGCTGTCCTGGCCCAGTTAGCCCCTGCTGGTAGTAATAGCGTCCTTTGAGCCAAGTCTCGCAGTTCATGCCTGGTGGTACGCGGTGGAATACTTTTCGTACCGCGTCCAGGTCGTCTGCATTGCCGTCTGACTTTGCCTCTGGACGTATGGGCACTACTTCGCCCATGGGCTTAGAAGTCGCAACTCTGGCAACTATTATTTGCCTGGTGGCAGCAGTTTTCTCGACATAGGCTTTCAGTTGGTGGAAGTGATGGTAGGGATTTGCGGAACATTCCATATCTCTGACAAATTTGAAAAGAGCCTCTTCATGACTAATTTCTTCGCGGTCTTCTTGCACGACCATGCTGTGCGGGGTTATCCAGGCGAAACCTGGTTGTAGCGGAAGACGCAAGCCCTGTCCCAAGGATTTATCGCCTGGGTTTGGGAAAATTTCGAGTTGCCCTTTTGCCACTTCAAAATCGTGCAGAGTAAAGAGCTGCTGGAGCTGGCGGTAAAGATCTCTTGAGCTAACCGGTGCATCAAAGAAGATATAGATGTGCCAGCCGCCCGAATGGGACGATCGATAAAGATTGTGTTCTTCAATACCTGCCTTTTCTAGCAAACTTACTATTTTGTCGTAGCCTTCTTTATTGTGATACTTGCTTCCGGCATCTATATCGAGAACAGCATATTTACTTGCTTTGCCAGCTCTTGTGCCGAGGTAAAACTTAGGATGAACACAAGCAATTGCTTTGAGAATTTCTGTGTCAGTAAGCTTCCAATCTTCTTTAGCAGAGAACCAGCCGCCGCCAGCTAGTGGCCGACATATATAAGCATTGCGATGGAATAAATCCAGAAACGTTGTTGCCGCCTCGTCAGTGTGAGGCGGGAAAAATTTAGCACGTGAAAATCTACTTGGCGCAGCTTCAGAGCTTGCCAACGCGATATGTCCGGTAATAAGCGTTCCTCTTTCTAATTAAAGACGAGTTGACCTAACCGGATCAGTGCACTATGCTTACGAAATCAGGAAGTCGCCAAACACCTGTATTTCAATTGCATATCTGATCCGCTAAGGGTCTTCAAAAACATCGCTTGCCGGCGATGTTTTTTGCTAATTAGTCTTTTCTCTGTACCTCCTTGTCTGAGTAGGCCTTACTAATTTGGCCAATGGATAGAATGGGGAAAATCTTCTAGCTGACATTCAGTGTCACTTCTTTGCCTAGAGACCGAAGGTACTTGGCCAATAGTTCGACGGTAAACTTGTCGACTCTAAGCCCTGTAATTTCGGCTATTCGCGGCTGGGCTACTCCTAAATGCCTAGCAGCTTCTCGCTGACTCCATTTTCTTTCTTTGAGTTCAGCTTTGATTGCGAGTATTAGCTGCAGCCTCATGAGCAAAACGGCATTGTCCTTATCGGCGTAACCGACTTCTGTCATTGTTTGTTTGTAGACGCTGAGATTCTGCATGCAGGGGTTTAAGTTAACTCGCTTAGAAACATTGCTATACGGAATTACGTATCAGCTGGTGGGGGGCGTCCGGAACCTTCAGGTGAGGCCCTGCTGGGCTTTTGCAGGTTCTCTGGTTCGGTATTTGGTACGGAGGTATCGGTGAGCAGTTCAGAAAAAAGCGAGAGCTGGTTGTAGCTCAACAATGGTCGCGATGTCCGACTGCGCTGCTTCTTGGCATTTGATTGGGCAGCTGAATCAGGCTCGCTCGAAGATACCTTTGGCGGCCTTAACTGCTCCAGCGAAGAACCTAGATGCAGATAAAGTTCTTCGTCCGGTGAAGAATCCGCATGCGGTCCTATTATTTCAATTGGTGCTCCCAATTCGTGATTGACCGGCTCCGCAACAGTTTCAGAAACCTCTTCTACAAAAGAGGGTCCAGCTGCACTGCCAGCCATAGAGTTTTCTGAATTTGCTACCGCTTGAATAGTCAAAAGACAATCAGAGATGGGCTTCTCGGCTTCTGCATAATCAGTAGAATCAAGACTTAGAACTAATTGATCCGGTTGAGCAATGATCGTTTCGGAATTTGCGTCCACTGTATGCGCTTGCACAAATTCTGGTTCAAATCTCGATTGAATATCATCGAGAGATTCAACTAAAGGCAACTCGGGTTCAGCTAGTTCCGCTCTAGCTGCTTTTGATTGATCAAGTCCTGGAGCTGCCGCCAATAGGGCTTCGTAGCTGTTTGCGTTGCGCTTCATGTCAGCCAAGAAAAGAGCTAAGGCAGATTCAAGCGAGATGTCGTCGCGACAAAGCTTGACCTGAAGATCTTCGTTTAACCAAGCAAAGCCTTTTTGCAGTGGCAAGGCAAGCGGTGTTTCCGATGGATAGACAATTAGAGTGTCTGGGGAAATTTCAAATCCCCCATGCATAAGCAGACTACGCAGGCGTTGCCCTAATTCGTTTGAATTGATAGCTTCTTCGAAAGTCAGATATAAATGAAGGTCGTCAGAACCAGATGCCTTGTACGGAGTGGGCACCAGACCATGCTGACTAAGCAGCATGATCAATCGGCTCGATTGTCCCGGGCCTGAGTATCTAGAGCTTGAAGGAACGGCTACTACTGCAAAAGTAGTTTTGTCATCAAAGGCGCAAGCTCTCAAATAACTCGCATCATTATCTATGGACGCAAGAATGTCTTCGTCAGTAAGGTAGTGGAATTGGCTCATGATGCGCCAGTTCGGACTATCAACCTTTTTGCATGAGCTGCTTAAGCGCAGAGGGAAAAGCTGCAAAAAGGTATTACTGAGATATAGTTGTGCATCATTATCAGCAGCAGGGTAAGGACCCTGCGGACTACATATAGAAGTACTAATGATGTCGGTCTCGTTTCTAGTAGAAGTGAGCAGTTTTTGCCGGAAATTTAGAGAATTTGTCCTTCGAAATCCTTATCCTCAGTTTTTTAACCGGCGCTTTACCTTTTAGTCGCACCACCCTTGGTGATGACCCTAGGCGATCCTAGGACAACTGGACTGATTGATCAAGGCCTTTTTAAAGGAACCTGTGAGGTTTTTCGGACTTTGCTTACACTGAATATACAACAGATGGTTAATCAGATCAATGACGCACCACTAGAAAATATCATTTTGCTTGAGCAGTTTCAACAGTTTAATCAAATCCCCGAGAAATAAACCCAGTTGACCATTAAAGACACGGCACCACAATTATTATCTGACACCACCGGCGAGGGCTCAAAGTCTGATTAGGCTGACTAAGCAAATCGATATTTACCGAATAAATTTATTGAATTTGATTGATCAGATCAAGCAAAACGACCATCAAAAGGCGGTTTTATAGCTTTCAGATAAGCACCGCATATACAACCATGGGTAGTGCCTGATCAATCAAGTTAGTGCATGATCAAGCATTATTCCTTATAATGAATCGGTCGACAGTTGCGAAAGGTTGGAGAGTAAATGGTTGATCAAGCAAACCTGAATATGCAGGAACTCTTTGCCAAAGACGGCCTTGGTGAATCAATGAACACCGCGCCCCAAACCGGGGAGTGGATGTCTGTTCAGGACGCCTCCAATGCCACTGGCCTCTCGATGGCAACACTCAGACGATATATGAAGTCCAAGAGACTAAGACATCGCCGCCTTGGCCGCAGCGTCAACGCCAAAGTCGAAGTCTACATAACACCAGAATTCATGGACAACGAAACAGAGCGCACCGAAGCTCTCGACCTTGAGGACGCCCTGGACACCTCCGGTGACAACAGCCAGGTCGAATATCTAAACTTTGACGAGGGTGATCATACTGATCAAGCATCCGAATCAACCATTGCCTGGTTCCGTTCAAAGCTCGACGAAAAAGACGACCTTATCCGAGAGAAGGATGCCAAGATTGAGCAACTCCTAAAAGAGCTTGCCGGAGCGAGTCACCGGAACGGATACCTTGAAGCTGAAAAACAGAATTTTACTGAGCGCCTGCTCCTCCTGGAAGACCGCCAAAATACAGCCAAGGCACAGCCAGTCGAGGAAGCTCCCGCCGAGCCAGTTAAACCTGAAGAAAAAGGCGGCTGGTCCAAAGTAGCTAGCTGGCTAAGTGGCAAGTAAGTTTTTTTGCAGAGATTTATTGCTGTCTCTTATACACATCTGACGC
>ENA-ORBV01011534-ORBV01011534.1-microbial-mat-metagenome-genome-assembly--contig:-NODE-11534-length-13854-cov-15.868767_pt1 | contig 13854 bp, 8 predicted proteins | sample MGYA00237777_ERZ505514 | MGnify/ENA primary metagenome ERZ505514 (study PRJEB26160, sample SAMN06269048) | microbial mat metagenome | isolation source: Oligotrophic lake microbial mat | place...
ATGCTGATGCATTTTAAAATGCCGCACTCAGTTTTTTGGTAGGTTGCATTGGCGCAAATGAGCGTCGCCACCAGCACTGCCGGCGCTTGATGCCGATGACAGATCCGATGATCCCACTTTTTTTCGGCACGAAGGATGCTCAACAACCGATTGATCAAGACAAGTGCAGCAGTGAGTCTTGATTCAAGACTGCTGCACTTGACTAGCTAGGACCAGCAAGAACAATAATACCAGCAATTAGTAGTAAAGTAGCAACCAGCAAAGAAAAAAACCACACCAATAGCGACAATACTCGATTGGACCATGACACAACACAGTTTGGCATCCAACGAGACAGCTCCCGTCATTCCGTTTCCTTGCTGCTCGCCTGCGTCCTTATTTAGAGCCTTACAGGACGAGCCCACGGTGACAGTGGCTACAACCCAAGATTTCCAAATGCATAGAAACAACAAGAATGCCGACGCGGAAGAAAAAAAGGACGATAACAGCCAAACATCTTCTCCGCCATCCGATACGAACCATCCTAAAAAGAAAAAAGGTATCCTGGCTCGCTTGGCCCCTTCTCTTTCGACAGCAACAGCACCCACAACCCATCGACCCATTTTGATCATTCCTGGATTCATGAGCAGTGGATTGGAAATTCAAAAATCTACCTTGAGACCGGATTGGCAAGGCAAACGATTGTGGTTGAATTTGGGGTCCTTGGGATTGTCGTCCTTTTATTTTGGATCGGCACAAGCACCAAAGATAACGACGACTGTCACTACTCGCGACCATCAGAAGAATCCACAAGTGGACCCCAAACAACTCCAATACAAATCCCATTGGTTGGAACACATGCGATTGGATGCCTATCAAGAAAAACCAGGCATTCAAATTCGACCCATTCCAGGATTGGACGGCGTCGATTATTTGACACCCGGAATGTTTACGTCCCATGTTTCTTACGTCTTTGGACCGGTGATCAACGCGCTGGTCAACAGTGGTGGATATGTCAAGGACAAGAACTTGAAAGCAGCTCCCTATGATTGGAGACTTTCGCCAGCACAATTGGAACGTCGAGATCACTATTTTTCCAATTTGATCCAACAAGTGGAAGAACTCTATCAAACCAATCACCATATTCCCATTTGCATTGTCGGGCACTCACTTGGGACCAAGTGCGCACATTACTTTTTGAATTTTGCACAGCAACGAAAAGGTCGTGCCTGGATTGATCAACACATTTACGCGTACGTGCCGGTAGGAGCACCCCATTTGGGGGCCCCCAAGGCCCTGCGAAGTGTCGTGGTGGGTGACAAAATGGGACTCGATGGCTTTTTGAATGACGAAGAAGCCTTGGTGTTGGGTCGAAGTTTAGAGAGTGGACCATGGTTATTTCCACGACAATTGCCTCCCGGCGTCCCGGCCAGTGCTCATATTATGCCCCATGGAGTCTTGGACATTCAATTTGTGGTCCATGGTAACGAAACGGGTGTGGCTGGTGGTGCCCTGAATACCCATGATTTGGTGCACAATCGAACGACCGCCACCAAACCCAATCGATATCAACTCATGGTTCGATACAGTCCTGGCAATCACAGCAACAACGACGACGACGACAAGGTCAATGGCGACAATACGCAGACAGCTCAAACTCCTTTTACAAGAGTCCGCGGGGGCGGCAACGGCACGATGGTACAATTTTCAGATCGCATCAGTTTTGCAACGCATCCCCGAGCCAAAGCAGCACGTCATGGGAAACTTCAATTTTTTCTACAAGAACCAGGGATTGCCGCTGCCAAGGAAGAAAAGACGAGTACACCATGGTGGTGTTGCAATCCCATTTGTTGTCTTTTAAAATGGATTACTTGCTGTTGCATTGTGGATTACGCCTTGCGATTGGTGCATTGGATTACCTGTTCGGTCGTCGTACGAGGTGTCACGCTGGGAGCCGATGCCTTTACGGGAGGGGCCGGTGGGAGTGCCAATCTGGCCTTGTCCAATGTCATTCCCATTCCGAGTACTCTCTGTTCGAAGTCTTCCACTACGATTACGAAAGAAGTCAAGCTCTTTCACAAGGACGATTTTTTTGATCCGTACAATCGGTTCCTTTGTTTTCTTTGGCCCAAAACTCCGCGGACGACTACCTTGACCATTCAAATGAAGTGGACTCCCTTTGTCAACAATAACAGCAGCAGCAGTCCTAGAAACGACAACAGCACTGCTGCGCTTCCGATCATTTGCAACCCTCATCCAAAGCAAAAAACAAACTTGAAAATCGTTCCCAAAGGCAAGGCCTTCCGGAAGCGATCTATTCTAAACACGCAACACTATCTAGAATGTTCGGGGCACGATCTTTTGCAAAAAGAAGGACTGGAAAACACTACGCTCGACATGGTGAAGAGAGTCTATGAGCAAGATGTGGCCATGGGACCAAGGACGACAAGCTCCACCGATGCTCCACCCGTCCAACGCGTCCATGCCATTTATGGCATTAATCTTCCAACTGAAGTGGGCGGAATTTACAAACGAAAGACTGCCACTTGTTTGTCGCCACACAAACTGGAAAGCTTGTGTACGTACCACGGTAAACTTTTTGCGATGTGTAACTATGTCGCCTATCTAACGTTGTCTTTGTTTTCTAACCCTAAACCGCAGACCGATTGGATACGACTGCGCATAGCTCGGAAGCATCATTATTCGCTGCATATACCGTTCAAAATGGTCTCGTATACGAGACTTCGCAAACCAAACAAGCAGTCGATGATGCGGGTCGTCAAGTGTCGGGTGACGGCACGGTGCCATTTTGGTCGTTGCAACACTGCAAGACCTGGAAGAACCAGGGACCGAAAGAGGTTTCCGTCGTGGAATTGGACAAGGCGGAACATCGAGAAATTCTAGCCGATGCTAGATTCCACAAAGCGCTCTTGGACTACTGTCATATTACTCCGACAAGTACAGCGTACTAATAGAAACGAAACCATATTTTTCACTTTTTGTACCTCTCGTCTGGTAGTGAGCATAAAAGTACATTCGCTCTCATCTGTAGTCGTGAACGTTTTGTACTTGTCCGAAGCAGGCTAGCTAGATACCGCATTGGAAGTGCCCCTGGCCATGCGCCAGCATTGCGAAATAGAGGAGACGGGGCATTCAAGAGAATGCCAGTCAGTGAGACGGATTGAAGCAACTTGCAGGACGTCGCTTCACCTATTTAGCTAGCTAATAGGTTAAGAATCTAGGAGCTACTACGACAAACTAGAGCTAGGAGACCTACTAGCTAGGAGAAGAGAAGCAACCCTGTTACGGGTAAATCATGCCGCCTCGAAAAATTTATGAGCAGAAATCAATACCGCCCTGCGCTTTCGAGTCGGGTCACGAAACAATCTCACATTTCTTGTGGGTGGCAGTTTTGGAAAAAAATTGAAACGGGAAATTTGTGAGCGCAACTGGCACGATAGGATCCATTACGTGAGTACTAAGTAGACAAGTAAGCTTACAGTAGGCGGAATCCAGCCAATGCGTCTCCGAGGCTATGCATTCGTCTTTGGATCTTGTAGAACGCCATTTGAAAATTTCTTTGTCAACAGTTGTTCCAAACGCAAGGTTGTGCATCTCTCCATTGCATGCCGCGTGAGACCCTTACTGGCTCGTTTTCAAAGAATCTTCCGATTTCCAGCTTCCGCAACCGCATTGGCAAATAGGTGCATCCAGTCGTTAATTGACGGATTAGAACTGCATATTTCGCAGACAACCCTCTCATTTACGATTGCCGCTAAACCTTGAGGCATAACAATTACAATCGACAAACGAATTTTCTCATCATCAATATCTACTAGTAGAGTCTATCACCATGTTAAAGTTCCAACCGTTCCTGATAGCGCTGCTGCTGGCCCTCGTGACCTTTCCCCCTTCTATTTATGGACTACCAGATCGAGGAGAAACGCGGGAGCTGCAAGGAGGCCGACCTCAAGTCATCGCACCCACGGACACAGTGCCTGCAGACACCGAGGCACCAGACGAAGCGGACATGGCCACCACGGAACCAGACGAGTCCACTCCTGTACCAGAAGATACCACTCTTGAAGAAGTCGCAGCACCAGATACCGATGTGTCGATTTTGGACATTGCCACGGCCAATCCAGATTTTGAAACGTTGGTCACGGCTTTGGAACTGGCCGGCCTAGTCAATGCTTTGGAGGGAGACGGACCATTTACAGTCTTTGCCCCAACCAACGAAGCCTTTGTAGCAGCTGAAATTGAATTTTTGCTGGAGCCCAGCTGGATCAAGCATTTGCAATCTGTTCTTTTGTACCACGTTGCCGAGGGAAGCTACCTGTCGTCCAACCTAGATGCAGCTGGTGATGAGATCCCCTCTCTTTTTGAGGAGGAGCCCATCAATGTCACTAGCGTGGTCCCGTTCACGGTTAACGATGTTGCAGTTGCAACAGCTGACATCTTTGCAACCAACGGTGTTGTGCACGTTGTGGAGGATGTTCTCTTGCCTGCATTTACCGAACTTGACATTGTGGAACTGGCTGCGGCTACACCGGCGCAATTCTCTACACTTGTGGATTTACTGATATTAGCCAATCTTACAGAAACCCTACAAAGTGGCGTTTACACGGTCTTCGCACCTACAAACACTGCATTTGAAGACTTGGATGAGGATACATTGACTTTCTTGAGATCGGAGGAGGGCTTGGAAACTTTGACCGATATTCTGCTGTACCATGTTTCGCCTGGAATTGCTTACGCTGATGGGGTGGAAGTTGGAGATGCAGCAGAGAGTCTACAAGGTTCAAATATCACTGTGACAAAAGCCGGGAAGAACGTGGAACTGAACGATGCCGCCACAGTGGAAATAGCTGACATTCTAGCCTCAAATGGAGTCTTGCACGCCATTGACACCGTTTTGATCCCCCCTGAAGACGAAGAACTCATGGCGGAAAATGCAACAGGAGCCCCAGAAATGGCCGATGCTGAGCCAGAAACGACTGTTTCAGCGCAAGAATCAAACGCGACCGCAGGAGACGAACCCGATGGTCTAGCACCAGTGGGTCAACTGAACTTGAAGGATTGGGTCTTCCTGGGCGAGGAATACAGTACGCTTTACGAATTGTTGAATGCTACTGGCCTCACGGAGTCGTTGGCCGGAGAAGGACCATTGACGCTATTTGCTCCTGATAATAACGCCTTTGGCAACCTTCCAGATGCCGCCAAGTACAGTGAGCCAGAGTGGTATGCTCATCTCTACGACATTCTGTTGTATCACATTGTACCTGGAGATATGATGTCTACCGATTTGGTAGAGGGTATGGAAGCCTTGACAGTTCTCGGTGCCAACCTCACTGTAACGTCAATTGACCCTGTTGTCCTCCTCAATGACGATGCCACCGTTGTATCACCTGACAGTGTTGTTTCAAACGGTGTTGCACATGGTTTGGATTCTGTCTTGCTGCCACCATCTGCTGTGAATGACATTATTGATGTTGCCGTCCTTAGCCCTTTCTTTGCGGAACTGGTGGGACTAGTTGTTGCTTCTGGATTGGAAGATGCCTTTCGTGGCGAGGGCCCATTCACGTTTTTTGCTCCCACAAATAACGCCATCAATTCTCTAGATGATGAAACCAAAGCTAATCTGACATCCCCAGAGGGAATCGCCCAGCTCCAAAGAATCCTTCAATACCACGTGGTCCCAGGAATCATCCTTTCGGATGATGTAAGTGATGGCCAAATGTTTGAAACCATAGAAGGGCAAATGCTGACACTGGCAAAGAATGGATCTAAGTACTTTATCAACAATGCTGAGATTCTTGATGGGGATATTCTAGCAAAGAATGGAGTGATTCATGGTAAGTCATGTCATGCGTTGTCAATTGTTAATTGTATGATCTCGCTCTATTTTATGCTCGCCAACCTCATGTTATCTAATATTGTTGCCCACAGTGATCAATCGCGTCTTGGTTCCTCCTACGGCTGGCTCTTCGCTACCCGCTGAAAGTGATGCCACTGAAACCACAGAAGCGCCAGTGGAAGGAACGGATGCTCCCTCCAATGCGACCGGAGTAACGGATACAGAAGATGTAGGAGAGGTGGTAGATGAAACGTCCCCAGAGGTCGGAACGGAAGAAGAATCCACCGAGGCTCCAGAAGCCCGACCCACAGAGCCCCCAACTGTCCCGGCAGTAGCAGAAGAGACCGCGTCCGTCAATAAAGAGGGGGAAACTGAAACTGAGAAAGCCGCAGCCGTTACTTCCGGCGCCGCAACCTCTGGCCTCGTGACTATTTTTGCTGTTGCCTCCTTGCTTCCTCTCCTTCTCGTTCTATAATCGAGTCGAGCGTAGTTCGTATTCATCCATTTGTTAGCTACCTGGGTTTTGGAGGGCGCAGGTGCATCTTCATTACATACAGTCCGACACTCAAGCAAAAAACTTTCGCAAAATGCATAACCTACTCATATAATAGTAATTAAAACAAACTTCAAAATCATTTACGACAACTCTCCTCTCCACCTTATTCTGTAGTACAGTAGGGTCAAGTGAAGTCCCCATTCCTCATCTATTCTTTTGCTACTTGGGTTTTCACTACATACAGTCGCTCGCACAGCAAAAACTTGAACATAATGCATAACCTTCTCATAAAATAGTAATAAAACAACAAACTTCAAAAACATATACGGCTGCTTCAAGACAATAAAAAACTATGCGGACACAGCAGCCCTAGCAGACGGATTTAGCTTTCGGGCAACTTGAGGACCATTCGATATGCTGTACAATGATGGTCTTGCTTGGCCATGGAAGCAGCAGCACCACCAAAGCCCGCCAGCAAAAGCCGAAACAAGTATTCCCCATCATCTTCGCTGGTTTCCGCTAAAGTCATTTTAGCAGTGTCGTTTTTGTTGTGGTTGTGGGGATTGCTTTTGTATCGCACATCGCCCATCAACGACGCTGGCGTACTACTTACGGCGGCAGCGGCAGGGCCAGCAGTATTAGTTGGGCGAAAATGAGATGGCATCATCGAAGAGTGGTGGGGTGGCGATTCATTTTCATCGTCGCTATAAAGGATGGTGGTGGTGTCGGCCGTGGTCTCGGTAGTAGTCCCGTGACTGCGTTGGTTGTTGTGCTTTTGACCCTTCTCTTGCTGGCACTGTCGCGTCTGTTGCAGGTAATGACAAAAATCGTCTTGTTGATGCAACAATTTCTGATAACACTTGTAAGCCCACAAGTGATAATTGTGTCGATTGTCCCAAAGAGCATCCAAAACCAATGCCGACTTTTCAACGGCTTGTAGGAACTTCGGTAGATTCACCCAATGCATGGCACTGCTACTGCTGCTGCTAGGATTACGGCCGCCCGTGGCGCAAGGAAAGATATGATGCGCCACAAATGCTCTCTGAGAAGCGGATGTGCCACCACATGAATTTTCAGCCGCAAATTCGAGATAGACCCGTCCACCAGGTCGAAGCAGAGTCGTGGCTTGCGCCAAAATTTTGTCATAATCATATCCCAATTCCTCCAGTACCCCCATCACAGAAATGGCATCGTACAAGGCAGGTCCGGCTGGAGTTGGAGTTGTTGTCGCCTTGGATGGTGTATATGGTTGTCGTTGTGATGGTGGTGTCGAGGAGGGGAGGCGATTGATGAAGAGAGGACTCTGAATAGGAGGAGGAGTGGGAGACTTTGTTGGTGAGAATAATCGTGCTCCTCCTGGCCGTTGCCTGCTGAGTGATCTGGATGATCTACTGAGTGACCTTGACGATCCGTCGAGCCCTTGATAATTATGGTTTATGCCATTACCATCAGGACTGTAAAAGCTCTTGTTATTGTTGTTGCTGGAGGGATGAAAGATGGGTTTGAAATCGAAAAAATCTTGTACGAGAACAGTCACAGTATCAGTATCAGCCGTTGTCCTCCTACTCATGTCCTCTCGAATGTACTCGGCTTGATGCTGGGATAGAGTCATTCCCGTCACCAAACATCCTTTGCTGGCGGCATATCGCATCATGCCTCCATATCCACATCCAACCTCCAAAAGACTCGAGCCTTTCGTCAGGGCCAGCGCCTCAAATGCATGTGCCAATTTTCGTTGTGCGGCGGGTTCCATATCTTCTTCCGCGTACATAAACATACCCGGCGTACACAAATCAAAATCATTTTCCAAAGCCAACAAGAGAGCATTGTCCAAGCTGGCATAAAAGTGACGAATCCAAGCCGATTGTTGCTTGTGATGGATGGGTATTGTTTTTGTTGGTGTGAGTGCATTCCACCATTTGCCGTTATTATTCGTAGCTGACCAAACATCTTGAAAGCACAACAAACACTGTACCAAATCACCATGAACCTGTATTTTCCCCTCCAAGTAGGCATTGCCGATCCCCAGTTCATTCTGTGATAAAACGGCTTGATAAGCGGCCTTGTCGTGAAGGACAATATCAAAGTTGGTATCACTGTCTTGTTGGTGGTTGTGGATGTTTTCAAAATGGTTGCTGAGGCGTCCCAAATAGACTTGAACACTGGATTGACTTTAGCGAATAGTGAAATTGTATCGAGGAAAAGATGCTTCCTTGTGATTTTGTTTTGTTTTTGAGTTGTCACCACTACTAGTCGCCATTTGAAGCAGTTCTTCCATTACATCCAACAACAACAGCGGCTCAACACTGTATTCCAAGTCGACAATTTGCAATACCAAGTCGTGGGAGGATGATACTAGGGCAGCAATCTCATTCTTACGTTGTTCCAATTGGGATTCCAACGACGAAGTGGAGGCCCCAAAGGGAGATTGCAAGAAAAAGCAGTGGCAATCACTATCCTGATTATCATCTGCACCATCCTCGGCATGGTGATAGGGATCAGTAGTGGCTCTTTCGTCATTCAGATGTTCCATGACGTCAAATTGATCTTCCGAATCGGGATAGGTGGGGTATGGACTACTGCCCGGTTCTCTTCCATTGTGGGATTGACGCGGTCGTTGCTGTTGTGGAGTATGAGAAGAAGAAGGGGGTGGAGGACGCGGACGCGGACGAAACATTCTTCTTCTACTCTTGTTTTAGTGCTTTATGACTGCACCTCTTTCTTATGCTAGTGGCGGCAATTATGTAGGTGGACAACAAAAGTACTGCTGGAAATATACCCTGTAATGTTGAAAGGTCTCTCCTACTTCACCTGAGGTCATGGGAGCAGAACATTCATGGTTATCAACACACTTTCAATCAGTTGTTGTTGTTAGTGGGTCGGGTGAATGAGAACGACCTTCGTGAGAAAGAAGTTACGTTGAATGAGAGGGACGTCAGACAATAACTCTTTACTCATCTATCTGATGAGAGATAACCACGAAATCACTGAAAACGGAATTTTATTTAATTGCCCGGGTGGTTATTCTGGGCTGCAAGAAAATTTAATGTGGAGCACCAGTGCTGGAATTCTTTGGTTCCTCCAGTTCCTACTGGTATGCCTCTAGCTAGTACCGGCACACTGAGTGGTAGTTAGTGGACCTGGTGAGTGATATGGCAGTGGGGTTATGCTACATTTTTATTAGAGTTGGGGTGAAGCATGTTTGAAGAAGAGTGGACGAATGGAATTCTTGTAGCAAGTGTTGCCCACCCGCCCTGACTGTTGCAGCATGAACAAAAAAAGTGTTGCAATGTTGCCTTTTTTGGCAGAAGAATGGAGGATGATCAGAATGTTTGATCTGAAAATGAATCATGTTGCGATCTTCCCGCTCAGGGCACCAGAAAAAAGAAGTGGACATCAAAATTGCAATGAAACTTGAAGTCGCTTGCAGACTAGCATCAGATGTTTTGTTGACTGGTGTGTGCAAGACATCATTCATTTGAACTTGAATTTTGACTTGCAATGGATCAGTCCTGTTTCCAAGAGAAACATGGGGCAGCAAAGAGAGTTGAACATCTCAAGGCAACATGACATCGAATTCTTGGTGGACCAATGACAGAAAGCAGATGTCACATTGTGATGTTGATTTGAGACAAGTCAACAAAAGCATGATTGATTGAATTTCCAAGAACGTGGTCAAGCTTTGAGCAGGTCAGCAGTTTGGTCTCCTAACCAACATGGCGAGGAACTTGAGCAGAGCAGGTCCGGGCTCATTTGTGCTGATGACACAAAACAACTGAAGCAGATTGTTGTGACAAGTTCCACAATGTTCTCAGTTTCATGAGCAAACTGCATGGCTGCAATGAGGCATCCGACAACAATCAGAGAGGCCCAAAGCATGCCAGGATCATGAGTCAAAATTCAGTTGACTGTCTCCAAATGATGTGGCACCCTCTTTTCTAGTGATGTGGACAAATTCATCATGTGTTCTTGTTGCAGTGTGCCAAATGAGAAACTTTTGATTGAACAATTGATTGTTGGCATCATGACAAAGGGGACTGGGGTCTCAATGACACGACAAATCTGTGGCACGGGTCAAAATGAGAAAGCATCGTGATTCAGCTTTTGAATGTGGAATTGTCTGATGAATCAGACAATTCCACAACAAGTTGTTGACAACTCAGCCCAGCTTTGTTGCTTTTTTGGTCACAAGAGCATTCAGCATTGTAAAATGTGTCATTCTGTTCCAACACAGCTATCATTCTTTGGACATGACTGCATTCAAATGCTGTTTGCATGAATTCTCTTTCAGTTTTTCATGATGCATTGTCAATGGTTGTCTCCTGTTGTTTTTTCTGCTTGTCAGTTTCAAATTTTTGTCATCGTTGCAACTGATGCAAATGTCAAGATTACAGGGCATGACACAGATTGCTTCAACCTTTTGCACAGCAGCAAAAAATCACATTTTGATTGAATTGTTGGAGTCCAATTCTTTCAGAGACAATGCACTGAGTGACAACCCTTCAACTTAAAGCAAGAATCACTTGAGCCAGAGCCGACTGTCATGGCATTCTTGGTGTTGTTTTTTGTCCTTCAATCACTGACAGCCTGTCAACAGTGGTGGTGTCCCTGGCCAACCTTTTCTTTCTGCTAGGAACTGAACCAAATTGCTGCTCTTGATGTTTTTGTTGTCATTGTTGAAAACGTTGTTTGCAATCAATTGTCTTTGAGAGGGGTGGAAGCACTTCATTTCTGTTGTTGGCAGCACAGAAATGACATGAAATGGGGCTGCATTGTTTTTGGAAAAATCCCTGTGTGGAGCACACGCATCTGCTCCAGACAAAACAATGGAAAATGCATGGAGCAAGAAACATCATTGTTTTGTCAATTTGTCACCTGTGGATGGAATGTTTTCCCTTGCAGGAGCTTGTGTGACTTCCAAGTTCCGTCACCCGGAATGCACTGCCCTTGGTTGGTTGTGTGCAATCTGTGATTGGCATCAAACTCATTCATGACTGAATGGGCAACTGAACACAATTGTTTTGATCATTGAAGCCATGCATTGGTTGACTCAAGTTCTGTCAAAGACGATGCAACAACTGTTCGTTGCACTTGAAAATCCTTTTCCATGCTGATGTTTGTCTGAGTTGGATTGCCCCACTGGCAAGCAGCTGACAAGTGCCTCTTCCAGAAGGAATTGAAAAAGGGCTTTTTGTGCCTTGCCCTTGCCACTGTTGTTTCCAACAACTGTCCAACTGAGCTAACTTGTCAGCGGACTGACTGTTTGACTGAAAAACAAGCTGCCTCACTGGCTAACCAACCAGCTGACTGACTGGCCAATTTGTTGAAGGGGCCAAACGTTTGTTGTCAATCTTTTTGACAATGAATCAATGAGATGTTGTCATCATGCTGCGTGATGCAGTTTGATGGAGGTTTGTTGGAAATGTTCTTCTGGGATTCAGATGGATGCCAAACTCTAGCTGCAAATGAACAAATCTGAAAAAAATCAGGCGACTGCTTGCAGTGCAACTCTCAATGCAAGAATGAATCATTTGACCAAAAGCAGCAGCAACTGGTGTTATAAATTCTACAAAAATTGATAAATGCAAATCATTTGTGGATTTGAAATGAAGGACAACCAATTGGATCTTTTGTTGCACAACACAGCCGAACTGAAGAGGAAATTGTGTGGCCAAAAGTGACAGCAACAAACAATCCCAAGAAAATGCAAGCCCCAACACAAAGTTGCTCTCAGGCAATTCAGAGTTTGGCAGCAAAAACAACGGCAGAAACTCAAGATGAAAAACACAGTGAGAGGCACATGCCCACAGTGCAAAAGTCAAGTGGCTAACTTGTGTGCAGAAAGAGGGAAATTTAAAACTAGAATTGCATGTCGGTTTGCATGCAAACAGAAACTAGTTCATGACTGAGAAGGTTGGCAACAAAAAGAAAGAAGATGACGTTGCACTGTGTCTGTGACCAACATCCGCATGCAAAATCACAAGGGCTGCACAATCTGCAACGAATGACATGCTGTCTGCAAAAAGAGAGACAAAAGAGAATCAAGTGTTAGCACAACAACAAATTGAGTTGAGGGAGGGCTAGGGTTAAAAACAAGAAGTGGCCGAGAAACTGTGTGCACTTGACATGGTCCTGGTGGATGAGATGTCAAGTGTGAATGATTTGATGGCCTGGCGTGCAGTTGTCAACTGTTTCCAATGTTGAGCCCCGGCCCGGCGTTTCGCCAAAGCGATTGACAACGAACGTTGGGCACCTTCAATGAATGAGCTAATTGGGTAGCTAATTAGTTAGCCAGTTAGCTGATCATTCAGTCAAACAATTAGTCAGTTAACAAGCTAGCTTAGTTATGCAGTTAAATGATTAGTTTGTTAGGTGGTCAGCTGTTTGTTTAGTTGTTTAGATAGTTTGTTGCTTTGTTTTGATTTTTTGGAGCAAGCGTGCAACCTAGAAGAGTTTTCTGAAGATGTCCCTAACCTTCAGGTCTGTGTTCCAATTTGGTTTTAAGAAACATTTTCAGTCTTGCATGAAGATTCCACCAAGATTCATCACAGAATTCACAGAATTCAACGGAAAAGAATTTTTTGAATTTTTTTGCGATCCGCGCGCTTTTGAAGTTACCATTTTTGCTCCTGCTGCGATCGGTGTTTTATTTTCCCGCATGGTGCCCCGACATGTTTTGAGCGATCTGGACCAAGCAAATGAGATTTTTATGGTGCAGCCACCTGCAGGAGCTAGCTAGCTCGCTAGCTCGCTAGCAGTTAGCAGTTAGCAGCTAGCAGCTAACAGCTAACAGCTAACAGCTAGTAGCTAGTAGCTAGTAGCTAGTAGCTAGCTGGTAGCAGCTACCAGTGCCGGCACGAAGCTGCTGCGCTCCTGTCTGAAAGGGGAAAAAGTGAGGTGCATTTTCAGTGTTTGCACTGAACCTGACCCTAACCCTAAACCTTGCACGCTCCGGATAGCTTGCCACTGTCTGAAAAAAGCGGTAAAAATAAAAGTGTGGTTCCCCAAGTTCCCCAAGGCGTGCATTCAGTGTTTGCACGCCCTGTTGGGGAAGATTCAAGTGAGATTCAAGCATGCAAGACTGAAAAAAGGCATCTTAAAACTAAGTTAAATTGTGCACCTGAAGGTTAGGGTTAATTGAAACTCTGTGCAGGCAGCACGCTTGCTCCAAAAAATCACAACTAAGTGACCAACAAACTAACAACTAATCAACTAACTAACTGACCACTTAACAAACTAACCATTTAACTATCTAACTAAGCTAACTTATTAACTAAGTTGCTGTTTGACTGAATGGCCAGCTAACTGGTTAACTGACTAGCTAACTGACTAGCCAATTCATTGAAGGTGCCCAACGTTTGTTTTCAATCTTTTTTGCGAAACGCCGGGCCGGGGCTCAACATTGAAAATAGTTACTGACTGCACGTCAGGCCATCAAATCATTTGCACTTGACATCTCATCCACCAGCCCCAAGTCAAGTGCGCACAGTTTCTCGGCCCCTTCTTGATTTTAACCCTAGCC
>ENA-ORBV01011535-ORBV01011535.1-microbial-mat-metagenome-genome-assembly--contig:-NODE-11535-length-13854-cov-6.384554_pt1 | contig 13854 bp, 9 predicted proteins | sample MGYA00237777_ERZ505514 | MGnify/ENA primary metagenome ERZ505514 (study PRJEB26160, sample SAMN06269048) | microbial mat metagenome | isolation source: Oligotrophic lake microbial mat | place...
GCCGGTTTCTGCGCTCGCTCACACGTGGCGACACCGCGCTCGCCGACGATCTCGCGCAGGATACCTTCGTCCTGGCTTACCGCAGCCTCGGACGATTCGATCGGGCATCGAAATTCGTGACGTGGTTGCTCGGCATCGCGCACAACTACTGGCGCAACGCCCAGCGACGCCAGCGTTCGATTCCGCTCGAGCCGGTGCACCTCGATGCTGAGGCCGTGCCCTCCGCAACGCGCTCCTCCGATCTCCAACACGATCTCGCGGCGGCGCTCGAACACCTCGCACCCGAGGAACAGACCGCGGTCCACTTGTCCTTTCAGCAGGGTCTTTCGCATCGGGAAATCGCCGACGTGCTCGGCTGCCCGCTCGGCACCGTCAAAACGCACCTGACTCGCAGCAAAGAAAACTTCGTCTCCTCCTCGCGCCATGGAATCCCCAAAGCTGACGCCCGATTCACCCGACGATGCGCGCATTGAAGCCTGGCTGCGCATGAACTCCGCGGCCGAGCCGCTCGCTGATGTTGGATTTTCCGCCCGCGTGCTCGCCGCGCTGCCGCCACCGCCAGCCACTGAGAGCGAGCGCCGGCGCACGTGGCTCTGCATCGTCGGTGCGATGAGCGGCGCAATCCTGACCGCCGCGCAAGGATCGCGGTGGTCCGAGGCGGCCCGCCAGTTCGCGGGACTCACGACCGAGTTCCGCGCCGCTTTCACGCCGGTGGCCGATCCGTCGCTGGCGGTGGGGCTCGCGTTTGCCGCGGCCGCGCTCGCGTTTGTTTATTGGCGCGAGCTGCGCGCGAGGGTGCTGAACTAAAAAGCAAAGAGGCCGACCGGAATCCGGTCGGCCTCGAAAGTTTCCTCGGGCGCTGCGCGTCGCGTGATGCGCCTTACGCCACGCGCTCGACGATCAACGGCGGCGGCGTCGGCCGTTTCGGCGCGAGCCGGTAGGCGTTCTTGAAATATTCGAGCGCCTGCTCGAGCTTCGCCTCGTCGTTGTAGTGAATCATCATGAGCGGCTCGCCCTGCTTCACCTGCGTGCCGACCTTCTTGATTTCCGAGACGCCGACCGAGTGATCGATCTTGTCATGCGGAAGCTCCTTGCCGGCACCCAGGAGATGGACGCCGCGGGCAATCATGGCCGCATTGATGGTGTGCACGTAGCCGCGCTTCGGCGCCGGGAGTTTCCGGATGTGCCGCGCCGCCGGGAACTTCTCAGGATGATCGATGTAGGAGACGTCGCCACCCTGCGCCTTCACCAGATCCTTGAATTTCTCGAGGGCGGAGCCGTCGGTCAGATGCCGCTGCACGGTCTGCTTGGCCGAGAGCGTCGAACCCGCCACGCCGGCGAGACGGACGATTTCCATGCCGAGCTTCAGGACGAGCTCCTTCATGTCCTCCGGGCCCTCGCCCTTGAGGAGCTGAATCACTTCCTTGACCTCGAGCGAGGTCCCGACCGTGTCGCCGAGCGGCTGATTCATGTCGGTGACGAGCGCGACGCAGCGACGCTTCATCGAGCGACCCACGCGGGTCATCGAACGTGCGAGCTGCTTGGCCTGTTCAAGATCCTTGATGAAGGAGCCGTTGCCCCACTTCACATCGATCACGAGACCTTCGGAGCCCTCGGCGAGCTTCTTGGAAAGCACGCTGCCGGTGATGAGGGGCAGGCTGGGAATGGTGCCGGTCTCCTTGCGGAGCGCGTAGAGCTTGGCGTCGGCCGGGGCGAGATCCTCGGTCTGGGCGATGATGGCCCCGCCGATCTTGGATAGCTGGGCGGCAAACTGTTCGTTGGTAAAATGGCTCTTGAAGCCCGGGACCGCCGCCAGCTTCTCCAGGGTGTTGATGACGTAGTCGTGCTCGACGCCGCACATCATCGGGACCACGACGCCCGCCGCCATGGCCAAGGGCACAAGGACGAGGGAGGTCTTGTCGCCCACGCCGCCGGTCGAGTATTTGTCGATCTTGGGCTTGGCGATGTGCGAAAGGTCGATCACCTCGCCGGAAAGCATCATCTCCTCGGTCAGATCCGCCGTCTCCTGCGCCGACATGCCCGAGAAGTAGATCGCCATCGCCAGCGCAGCCAACTGGTGCTGGGGCATTTCCCCGTCGAGGGTGCTATCGATGATATAGCGGATCTCCTCTTGGGTGAATTCGCCGCCGTCGCGTTTCTTTTCAATCAGAAACTCAAACGTTGGCTTGATGAAGCGCCGAGTCGGAATGTTGCGTTTGCTGCTCATAAAGTAGTGGAAAGGTCGATGGAAGAACGGGCCCCGGGAGGGAAAGTTTGCGAACAAACCATACCCGGCGGAAAAGTCGAGCCGGAACTCGCTAGAGCTCTCGCCAAATACACCGCCGGCCCTCTTTCCGGTCGCGCACTCCGCGCTTGCGCGGCGTCCCTTGACCGCCCTGAAGTGACCGGATGCACGTTCCGTTTGATCTCTCCGCCTCGTTGGACGCCGCCCTGCGCGAAGCCGCCGCCCGGGCCGGCTTGGAGGCCGCCGGCTTCGATCCGGAACTTCGCACCGCCGATCCGCGCCACGGCGATTTTCAGGCCAACGGCGTCCTCGCCTACGCCCGCGCCCGCAAACTGAACCCCCGCGCCGTCGCCGGTCAACTGGTCGAGGCGCTGTCGCCCTCGCTGGCCGAGCTTTGCACCGTGACCGTTGCCGGTCCGGGGTTCATCAACTTCGCCCTCACGCCCGGCGCCTTGCTCGCCTGGGTGGGCGCGCAGGATTCCGTCGAACATTTGAAGGCCGGAGCCGCCTCGCTTCACCACAATCAACGCTACGTCGTAGATTTCAGTTCCCCGAACAGCGCGAAGCAACTGCACGTCGGCCACGTTCGCGGCATGGTGATCGGCGAGGCCATTTGTCGGTTGCTCGCCTTCTGCGGGGCCGAGGTCGTCCGCGACAATCATATCGGGGATTGGGGCACCCAATTCGGCAAACTCATCTGGGGCTACAAGCACTTGCTCGATCCCGGGGCGCTCGCCCGCGATCCCCTCGAGGAACTTGAGCGGCTCTACAAAGCCGCCGACGCCGCCACCAAGACCGACCCGGCCGTCCTCGACGCGGTGCGGGCCGAACTCGTCAAGTTGCAGTCCGGCGACGCGGAGAACCTCGCCCTTTGGCACAGTATCACCGCCACGAGCGCCGGCGCCTTCGCCGAGATCTACCGGCTGCTCGATATCCGCTTCGACCACCAACTCGGGGAAAGTTTTTACAACGACCGGTTGCCCCGGGTTTACACCGAGCTGATCGCCGCGGGTCTGGCCGTGGAATCGAACGGCGCGCTCGTCGTCTTTCATCCCGAGCACCCGCGCTACAAGACCCAGCCCTTCATCATCAGGAAATCCGACGGAGCCGCCAACTACGCCTCGACCGATCTCGCGACGATGCTCTACCGCACGGAGCACTTCCGCGCCGACGCGATCGCCATCCTCACCGATGCGCGCCAGTCCGACCACTTCGAACAGCTTTGGCTGACGACGCAGAAATGGTTTCAAGGGACCGGACGGAAGCTGCCGACCTTCACCCACGTAGCGTTCGGCTCGATTTTGGGGGAAGACGGCAAGGCCATCAAAACCCGCTCGGGCGATCCCATCCGGCTGAAGGCGCTCCTCGCCGAGGCGGTGGACCGCGCCTACGCCCTCGTGACGGGGAAATCCCCGGAGCTGCCCGAAGCAGAGCGACGCGAGATCGCCGAAGCGGTCGGCCTTGGCGCGATCCGGTATGCCGACCTCGCGCAGAATCGCGGCAGCGACTATGTCTTTTCCTGGGACAAGATCCTGTCATTCGAGGGTAACACCGCGCCCTACCTGCTCTACGCCGTATCGCGCATCCGCTCGATCTTCCGCAAGGCCGGGCTCGAACCCGGCGACCCGGCTTCCACCGCCGGCGCGACCCCGCCGGAAACTCCGGCCGAGCTGGCGCTCGCGCGCAAGCTCGCGACCTTCCCGGTCGCCCTGCACCTCACCACCGCACAGCTGCGCCCGCATTTCCTCTGCACCTACCTCTACGAGCTGGCCGGGGAGTTCAGCAGCTTCTACGCGGCGGAAAAGGTGATCGGCGACGACCTCGCCGTGCGGGCCCGTCGCCTCCTCTTGTGCTCCCGCACCCTTCTTTTCCTGGAGACCGGTCTGCGCCTCCTGGGCTTGCGCACCCTCAGCCGGATGTAGCGCGGGGCGTTGCCGGCGGCGACGGCGGAGACCGGTTCGAAATCAGCCTTGCCGGTCATCGCGCGCCCACCCACGTTCGTTTGGATGGAGACGCAGGAATTCTATATTCGCCAGCCGTCCGAGACCGAAGCCCGCGGCCCCTATAGCCTCGATCAGCTCGTCTCCCTTGCCGAAACCGGCAGCGTGACGCTTGAAACGCTCTACTACGACGCCACCAACGAGCAGTGGGCGGCCATCAGCGACAGCCCGGAGATCAAGGCGGGGGTGTTTCCGGAGAAGCGAAAATTTTCGATCAAGGCCAAGGAAAGCTTGTCCGCGATCAACAAGCCGAAAACCGACAGTTCCGCGCCGATCACCGTCGACGACATGCTCGCCGCCGCCGAAGGCCGCACGGAGGATACGAAGGACAAGCAGAGCGGGGAAGTCGCCGCCACCCGGGCCGCCGCCATCGGCATGTGGTCGCTCGTGGCGATGTTTTGCTGCAGCGCGGCCGGCGAGATGCTGCCGGCCGTCGATGCGTTGCTGACGATGGAACCGGCCAAGATCGCCGCGCAGCCCTTGGCCATCTTGGGCGCCATCGACCTCGTGTTTGCGGTGCTTTTGGGCCTCGGGATGGTCAATCTCTACCCGATGGTTCGTTTTCGCGCCGCATGCGGGGCGGGTTTCTTCGGGCTCGTTTTCCTGCTGCAGGGCCACCACGCCCCCATGCTCGCGGCAATCGCCGGTTCATTGGGGCTGTATGCCTGCACGATTTTTGTGAGCACCTTGCCCGTGATGATCGCCTCAGCCGTGGGCCTCGGCGGCTTGGGCTATGTCGCCTACCACCTGATCTTGGCCTGATCCCTCGCGTTCGCCTCCTGCTGTATGTCGCGGCTTCCCCGTCTCCGTGAGCGCGTCGCGCGTTTTCTCGAAAAAGACATTTGGGAACAGTCGCGGCTCATCGATCAATCCCCGCGAGGCTGGTATTGTGCCGCGCTGCGGGTCGCTTCGATCACGTGGACGGTTTTTCTCGAGACGAAAATTCCCGCCCGCGCGGCGGCATTGAGTTTCAGCTCGATGCTGGGCTTGGGACCGCTGATCGCGATCGCCGTGCTCATCGGAGGATTTGTGCTGGGCAGCAACAGCGACCCCGATCTCGTGGCCAACAAAATCGGTCAGATCATGGAAAAAGTTGCGCCTCAACTCCGCCAGTTGAACCCGGCAAGTTCGGGCACCGATCAAGCGGCTGGAGTCGCGGTCAGCCCGGAGATCGTGAAAGTGATCAACGGCATCATCGCGGGCGCAAGATCCGGGGCCGCCGGCGTGGCCGGGGCTTTTTCGCTGATCCTGATCGTGCTCCTTCTGTTCAAATCGATCGAGGACGCCTTTAACGACATCTGGGGCGTCCGGCTCGGCCGCTCGCTGTTCATGCGGGTGGTCTTCTATTGGACCACCCTCACACTCGGAGCGGTCCTGTTCTTTTCGACTCTGGCCATGCTCGGAGCGGGAGCCTTCGTGAACGTTTTTTTCGAGAAGCTACCGGGCGGCGCCGGGATGCTCGCGCTGATGCAATGGCTGCTTCCCGTGCTTTCGATCACGCTCGTCATCGGGGTCCTCACCTTGGTTTACCGGGTCATTCCCTACACGCATGTTTTTTGGCGGGCGGCCTTCGTCGGGGGACTGGTCGTAGCCGGCCTGCTGATGTTCAACAACTTTGTCGCCCTGCTTTACGTTCGCCGCGTTTTTCTGGAACGCAGTCTCTATGGATCGCTGGCGATCCCTTTGGTCTTCATGCTGGGACTGTATATCTTCTGGCTCTACATCCTGATCGGCGGGGTCATCAGCTACGCGGTCCAGAACGTCCACTTTCGGAACAGTCAGGCGGCATGGAGCAGCCTGTCGGAATCAATGCGCGAGCGGCTTTCGTTGATCGTTCTCCTCACCATCGGGCGAAGATTCCATGCCTGCTTGCCGGGGACGTCGGCCTCAAAATTGGGCGATTTGATCAAAGTCCCGACCCAGGTGATCAACGAGTGCCTCAACCGTCTCGTGCGCATGCATCTCATCACGACACTGCGGCCAACCGCCGGCGAAACCGGCGCCGAGTATCTCTACCAACCCGCACGACCCCTCGCGCGGATCAATCTGCATGAATTTAAAAGCCTGGACGACAACTTCGGCGATGATCCCGTCGGTCAGGCGCTCGAAGGAATCGACCCGATCCTCTTCCACTACAACGCGGCTCTGGCGCGCGTTGGCCAACAGGCGTTGTTTACAAAGTCCCTTGATGAACTCTTCCACGAATACCCCTACGACGGAACGCGACCGCCCTTTGAGCGCCTCGATTAGCGAAGTCCGACCGGGCTAAGTCGCCCGCTTGCGGGCATTCGGGTTCTCGGAAGGATACTTGGGAAACGCGGGCCGGTTCCGGGCCAGTTCTCCCTTGCCACACCTTCTCGTAAACCTACGTTCCAACACTTTTACCCATGATTTCTTGGATTCAACGCACCTTCCAGCAGCACTTCAAAATCCTGTTCGCCGTGCTGCTCACCGTCATTGTCATCTCCTTCGTCTTCACGATTGGCGCGGCACCCGGGGTCGGCCACGCCGACCGCGCGGCGCTCAAGCGTCAGTTTTTCGGTTACAACCTCAACTCTCAAGAAGACCAACAGCGCCTGATGGGCGACGCCGGCCTCAGCGCCAACCTCCAGGTCGGTTACGGCCTCGATGCCGAGCAGGTCCAAAATTACGCCTTCCAACGGGCCGCATCGCTTCATCTGGCCGACCAGATTCACCTCCCCGCCGCCACCAAGACCGAGATCGCCGATCAGATCAAAACCCTGCGCGCCTTCACCGGCGATGACGGCCAGTTCGACCCCAAGCGCTACGCCACCTTCCGGGACAACCTCAAAACCAATCCCCGCCTGACCGAGGCCGACATCGCCCGCGTCATCGGCGACGACGTGCGCGCCGATAAAGTCCAAAAACTCCTCGCCGGCCCGGGCTACGTCCTCTCCGGCGACGTCAAAAATCAACTCGCCCGCGCCGACACTTCCTGGACGATTGCGACCGCCGCCGTCGACTACGCATCTTTTAACCCAGCCATCGCCCAAACCGAGGCGGACCTCGCGAAGTTTTTTGAGGAAAACTCCTTCCGCTACGAAATCCCGCAGCGTGTCTCGGCCAGCTATGCCGACTTCCCCGCCACCGATTATCTGGCCCAGGTGACCATCGGCGATGCCGATGTCCGCGCCTACTACGACGCCAACCCGTCCCGTTTTCCCAAACCCGCGCTCGACCCCAACAGCCCGCCACCCATCAAGGTCGACTCAGCCGCCGATTTTGCCGCCGTCGGCCCGCAGGTCGAGCTGGCCTTCCGCTTTGACCGCGCGCAACGCCTCGCCGCCAAGGCCGCCAGCGACTTCGTGTTCTCCCTTTACGAGGCCAAGGTCACCGCCGACTCCCCCGCCCTCGCCAACCTCCTCGCCTCCCGCAAATCGCCCCTGAAACAGTTGGCTCCCTTCACGCGGGAAAGCGGACCGGCCGAATTCGGGGCCTCCGCCCCGGCCGCCGCCGCCGAGGCCTTCAAGTTGAGCAAGGACCGCATTTACTCGGAGGCCGTCACCACCGGCGCCGGCGCGGCCGTGCTGCTGTGGAAGGAAACCCTGCCTGCCCGCAAGCCCGCCCTCGCCGAGGTGAGCACCAAAGTCGCCGCGGATTTTGTCGAAAACGACAAGCGTAAGCGTTTCGTCGAACTCGGCCGAACGCTTCGCAGCCTCATCGAAAACCGCCTCAAAGCGGGCGACGCTTTCGACCAGGCGGCGACCGCCGCCGCGACCGGCACCTCGGCCAAGATCGAGGTCAAAAATTTCCCGGCCTTCACCCTCCGCACACGTCCCCAAGACCTCGACTTCACAATCCTGAGTTCCCTTGAGCGCCTCGAAAAGGGCCAGGTCTCCGACCTCGCCATCGGCTCCGACAAAGGGACCTTCGTCTACGTCGCCGCCAAGGTCGCCCCCGATTTCGCGGTCGGCAATCCCCTCTACGTCGAAACCCGCAGCCAGCTCGCTACCTATACCGCCCGTCTCGGTTCCAGCGCGATTTTGGCCCAAATCGTCGAGACCGAGCTCAAGCGTTCCGAACCGGTCGCGAAGTAACCGGTCGCCCGCAGGCGCCGAGGCCCGAGGAACCGTGCCCCGATCATCCTTGGATCGCGCCGTTCATCCTTTCCTCTCGTCCTTGGGGAAGCCCGGGCTTTGGCTGATACGGTTGACTCCTCAAGCCCATCGCAATTCGCCACCTTCCTGCCGGCCGAACCCGCTTGAGCCGTCGCCGCGCGCGGCGCAACTTTCCGCCGCGCCGTCCGTCTTTTCCCGCCTCCTCCCTTCGGGACCTGGACCGTTTCGCTCCGAATCTTTCGGAGCCCGGGAAATGAAGTAACTTTCCAAATCCGCCCGTGTTTTCAGCATGACTCCCTTCCAACCCACCACCGCTATGCTTCGCTCCAAGGTCCGGGCTTTCACCACGCTCACCATCCTGTTTCTCTGTCCGCTGCTGCGCGCTCAAGGCGAAGCCGTTGCCGAAGCCGCCCCGCTGACCCTCGAGGAATGTATCGCGCGCGCGATGCAGAAAAACTTCGACCTGCAGATTCAAGGTATCTCGACCGTCATCGCCAGGGAATCGCTGAACGTCGCCAACGCCGATTTCAGTCCGACGTTTACCGCCACAGCCCGCCGCAACTTAAACCAGTCCGCCGCCACCACCAGCCGGCTCGATGGCACCGCGTTGAACGGTCCGCGCAACGACAACACCGTCTTCTCCGTCGGCGCCAATCAGAAGGTCGCGACGGGCGGCATCGTGAGCGTCACCGGCAACACCACCCGGGCCGCGACCAACTCCCTCAACTCCACCCTCAATCCCGCCTTCGGCAGCAGCGCCGGCGTCAACCTGAGCCAGCCCCTCCTCCGGGGCGCCGGTTCGGATGTCGCCCGCGCCAACATCGACCGCAGCAAGCTCGGCGTCGGCATCGCCCTCTTGAACTACAAGAGCCGCGTCCTCACGGTCATCCGCGACACCGAGAACGCCTACTACAACCTGGCCTACGCCCGTGAGAATCTCGGCGTGAAGGGCCGCAGTCTCGAACTCGCGACCAAGCTTTTTGAAGAAAATAAAATCCGCAAGACCACGGGGGTCGCGACGGATCTCGATGTCCTCACCGCCGAGGTGGGCGTGGCGAACGCACGCCGCGCTTTGGTCCAGGCCGAACAGGCCGTCCGCGATCGCGAGGACGCCTTGTCCACGCTGATCGGGGAGTTGGATTTCACCCGGCGTCCCGGAGAGGTGAAGTTCGGCGCCTACACCGACGGCGCCCCGTCTTTCGATGTCGTTTACAAGACCGCCCGTGATCGCTCGCCCGATTTCCTCGCGACCCAGGCCCAGATCAAACAATTTGAGATCGATGCCCGCACCGCCAAGCAGGCCGCCCTTCCCGGGTTGAACCTCGACACCGGCATGGGCTACTCGGCGATCGAGCGTTCCTACGGCGATGCCGTCGGCAACCTGCCCGAGGGGAACGGCTATAATTGGAACGTCGGCCTTTCCGTGTCTGTGCCGTGGGGCCTTCATGCCGACAAGGCGCGTTTCCGCAGCGCCAAGGCCAGCCTGCTTCAGCAAGAAACCCGCCTCCGGCAACTGGACCAAGCCCTGCTCGCGAACGTCCGCTTCTCGGTGCGCGCCGTCGCCACCAACATCGTCGCCGTCGAGATCGCCGGCAAGGCCACCGAACTCAGCCAGCGCCAATACGAACTCCAGAAAGCCCGCTTCGACGCGGGTCTGTCGACGAGCCGGCTCGTGCTTCAGGCGCAGGACGACCTCGAGGCCGCCCGCGTCAGCGAACTTCAGACGAAGGTCGGCCTCCGCACCGCCGTGGCCGAACTGCAGCGGATCGACGGCAGCTCGCTCGAGCGTTACCGCATCGCCTTGCCGGAGTAACTCCCGCTCGCGACGGGTTGCACCGTTGATTCTGCCGCCCTCCCGCGAGCTGACCTCGACCCGAATCTGCCCTCCGCTTTTGCGGTGCCGGCCGGGATCGGCGACCTCGTGGTGGGGGCCGGAGCGCTCGCCCTGATCGTGTTGCCCCTCGGCCAACCCGACTTTCGGCGCTACCTCGCCATATGGAATGTCGTCGGCTGCCTCGACCTGCTGCTCGTCGTGGTCTCGGCGGCGAGGATCATGCTGGCCGCGCCGGAGCAATTGCTCGCCTTGCGTTACCCGCCCCTGAACTTGCTGCCCGCGTTCCTCGTGCCGCTGCTCTTGGCAATGCACGTGATCATCTTCATCCGCATGCGGCGGAGTTGAGGCCGGCGCCCCGTTACTTGCCGATGCCGTGCGCACGGAAACCGAGCGCAGCCAGCTTCGGCAGGTCGAGGATGTTTCGTCCGTCGAACACAAACGCGGGCTTGGCCATCAACTCGTAGATTTTCCCGAAATCGAGGGTGCGGAACTCCGACCACTCGGTGACCACCGCCAGCGCGTGGGCCCCCGTCGCCGCCTCGACGGCGCTGCCGGCCACGGTCAGCCGCGGATTCGTCACGCCCGCTCCGAGCACATCACGGCGGATCTCGTCTGCCGGCACCTTCGGATCGTAGACCACGACGTTGGCGTGCTCCGCGAGCAGATCGCGGCAGACGGAGATCGCGGCCGATTCCCGCGTGTCGTTCGTGTCCTTCTTAAAGGCGAATCCCAGCACCGCGATCCGCTTGTCGGCGACGCTGTTGAACAGGGCGGTCACGATCCGCCCGGCAAACCGGTGCTTTTGCCAGTCGTTCATCTTCACGACGCTCTCCCAATAGGCCGAGACCTCCGGCAGTCCGAATTTCTCGCACAGGTAGGCCAGGTTGAGGATGTCCTTTTGGAAACAGGAGCCTCCGAAACCGACCGATGCTTTCAAAAACTTCGGGCCGATTCGCGAATCCTTGCCGATCGCGTTCGCTACCTCGTCCACGTCCGCGCCGGTCGCTTCGCAGAGAGCCGAGATCGAATTGATCGACGAAATCCGCTGCGCCAGAAAGGCGTTGGCCACGAGTTTTGATAACTCCGAGGACCAAAGATTCGTGGTAATGATCCGGTCCCGGGGGACCCAATGCGCATAAACGTCGACCAAGGTCTTGACCGCCGCTTCGCCCTCGGGCGTCCGCTCGCCGCCGATGAGCACGCGATCCGGGTTGATCAAATCGGCCACCGCCGTCCCTTCGGCCAAGAACTCGGGGTTGGAAAGCACCTGGAACTTCGCGCCCCGCGAATTTTCGGCGAGGATGTCCTTGATCGTCTCGGCGGTCTTAACCGGGATGGTGGACTTTTCCACGATGATCTTGGAACCGTCGGAAACGGCGGCGATCGTCCGTGCCACGGATTCGATGAAACGCAGGTCGGCGGCGCGTCCGGCACCCACGCCATAGCTCTTGGTCGGCGTGTTGACGGCCACGAAGATGATGTCGGCCGCCTTGATCGTGCCGTTCACGTCCGTGGAAAAATGCAGGTTCTTCCCGCGGCGCTGCTTGACCACCTCGTCCAGTCCGGGCTCGTAAATCGGCAGCGTATCCGAGTTCCACGCGGCGATGCGCGCCGCGTTCATATCGACTACCGTCACCTCGATGTTGGGCGCCTTCAGGGCGATCATGGCCATCGTGGGCCCGCCCACGTAACCCGCACCGATGCAGCAAATTTTCATAGGAGACAAAAACTTGTCCCGGCACTCCGGCGAATCCAAGCAAGAACTTGTCGCCAACCCGGTGGAGAAAGCGCGTGCCGCCCTTCACCGGCGCGCCACGCGCGGCCGAGGCCCGGCGATCAGGCCGGGTTGGGCGCGGCCGCGGGGCCGCTGGGATCGACGATCTCGTTGGTCGCCGGTTTTTCCGCCGGCTTCTTCTCCGGCGTTTTCTCGACCAGCTTGGGCGGCGGAGCGACGATCACGGGGGAACGCATCTCGCCAAATTGGATAATCTCCAAGACGTGCTTTCCCTCGATCGTCTCATGCTCCAGCAGCGCCTCGGCGATCTTGTCGAGCGCCGGGCGGTGCGCGGCGATAATCGTCGTCGCGCGCGCGTATTGCTCGGAAATGATCCGGTGAATCTCGACATCGATCTTTCTGGCGGTCTCCTCCGAGACGTTTTCCGAGCGGGTGATCTCGCGGCCGAGAAACACCGTGTCCTGGTTGTCGCCGAAAGCGATCGGACCGAGCGGGCTCATGCCCCAGTCGCACACCATGTGGCGCGCGATCTTGGTCACCTGCTTGATGTCTCCCGCCGCGCCGCTGGAAATATCGTTCAACACCAACTCTTCGGCGATGCGCCCGCCCAAGCCCATGGCAATCTGGTTCAACATTCGTTTCATCGCGTGGGTCAGCAGGTCTTTCTTCGGGATAAACATCGTGCTGCCGAGACTGCGCCCGCGGGGGATGATCGTCACCTTGTGGACGGGCAAGGTGCCGTCGTCCAAAATACCCTGCACCAGCGCGTGGCCGGCCTCGTGGTAGGCCGTCAGTTTCTTCTCTTCGTCGTCCATCACCCGGCGACGCTCGCGGCCGAATTGCACTTTCTCACGGGCATCGTCGACGTCGATCATCTCGACTTTTTTCTTGTCCCGCCGCGCCGCGAGCAACGCGGCTTCGTTGAGCAGGTTGGCCAGCTCGGCACCGGAAAGCCCCGGGGTGCCGCGGGCGATCACCGTCAGGTCGACTGAGTCGGCCATGTTGATCTTCTTCGCATGGACCCGGAGAATCTGCTCCCGCCCCACGATATCGGGGAGGTCGACATAAACCTGCCGGTCAAAACGTCCGGGCCGCAACAGCGCGCTGTCGAGGACATCGGGACGGTTCGTCGCGGCGATGATGATAACGCCTTCGGTAGTGTCGAAGCCGTCCATTTCCACCAACAGGGAATTGAGCGTCTGCTCGCGTTCATCATTGCCCCCGCCCACTCCGGCCCCGCGCTGGCGGCCGACGGCGTCGATCTCGTCGATGAAAATAAGGCAGGGAGCGCTCTTACGGCCCTGCTCGAACATATCGCGCACCCGACTCGCGCCGACACCGACAAACATTTCGACGAAGTCCGAGCCGGAAATACTGAAGAAGGGCACGTCCGCCTCGCCGGCGACGGCTTTGGCGAGGAGGGTTTTGCCCGTCCCGGGCGGGCCCACCAGCAGAATACCGCGGGGGATTTTTCCGCCCATCTTGGTAAACTTCTTGGGATCCTTGAGGAACTCGACCACTTCGCTGACTTCTTCCTTGGCCTCATCGCAGCCCGCGACATCGGCGAAGGTGATCTTATCCCGATCCCGGGTAAGCAGCTTGGCCCGGCTTTTGCCGAAGCTCATCGCTCCGCGACCGGCTTGCTTGAGCTGCCGCACAAAAAGAAAATAGAGCAGGCCGATGATCAGGAGAAACGGCACGACCTGGATCAAAATCGCCGAGAGCAGGGTATCCTTGGGTTGCTCGGAAAATTTCTTGGTCTTTTGCAGCCGCTCCAGGTTGGTGTCCGTGAGCCGGCCTGAGGCGATGAACTGGTTCGTATCGGCGCCGCGGTCGCTTTTCAGCGTCGCCCGCTCGATCTCTCCGCGGATCACGACCCACCCGGTCCCGCCCGCGGAATCCGGCTGGATCGATCCCGTGGTGATCTCGCCGGCCTCATCGCGCTCGACCACGTCCTGAAT
>ENA-ORBV01011537-ORBV01011537.1-microbial-mat-metagenome-genome-assembly--contig:-NODE-11537-length-13852-cov-10.113757_pt1 | contig 13852 bp, 10 predicted proteins | sample MGYA00237777_ERZ505514 | MGnify/ENA primary metagenome ERZ505514 (study PRJEB26160, sample SAMN06269048) | microbial mat metagenome | isolation source: Oligotrophic lake microbial mat | place...
TCTCCTTGTCTCCTTGTCTCCTTGTCTCCTTGTCTCCTTGTCTCCTTGTCTCCTTGTCTCCTTGTCTCCTTGTCTCCCCCATACCCCAGGGGGGTAATCTAGATCACAGACGAGCGGCGTGGGGCGTGGTATACTTTATGCAAGACACGGGCGGGGGGTATGTCGCCGCGCCTGTGTGAGCGAGTGGAGGCACCAATGCATAACAAAGTTTTGATCATCGGCTCGGGGCCTGCGGGGCTCACCGCAGCGCTGTACGCCGCCCGTGCGAACCTGGAGCCGCTGGTGGTGCGCGGGCTTCAGCCCGGCGGCCTGATCGCCACAACGAACGAGGTGGAGAACTACCCCGGCTTCGTAGATGGCGTGGGCGGCTACGATCTGGCCGAGAATATGGAGAAGCAGGCGGCGCGTTTCGGCGCGCAGTACATGGATACGCTGATCACCGGTATCGACGCCAGCCAGCGCCCGTTTGTGCTGAGCACCGACAGCGGCGAGACGCTCACCGCCGACACGATCATCGTCTCCACGGGCGCCTCACCGCGCAAGCTTGGCGTGCCGGGCGAGGAGCGGCTCGCCAACCGCGGCGTGAGCTACTGCGCCACCTGCGACGGCTTCTTTTTTAAGAAGAAGGTGGTGGTGGTGGTGGGCGGCGGCAACAGCGCCCTGGACGAGGGCCTGTTCCTGACGCGCTACGTAGACGAGCTGATCATCGTGCACCGCCGCGACGAGCTGCGCGCCGACCCGATCCTGCAAGAGCGGGCCTTCAGCAACGAGAAGATGCGCTTCATCTGGGACAGCACCGTGGACGAAGTGCTGGGCGACGAGAAAGTTTCCGGGGTGAAGCTCCGTAACCTGAAGACAGGCGAGACGAGCGAGCTAGCGGTGGAGGGCGTCTTCCCCTACATCGGGCACCTGCCGAACAGCAAAGTTTTCGAGGGCCTGCTCACCCTAGACGAGAACGGCTACATCGTGGCCGACGCCCGCCAGCACACCAACATCGAGGGCATCTTCGCCGCCGGCGACGTGGTGGACCACGTATACCGCCAGGCGATCACCGCCGCCGGCGAGGGCTGCAAAGCGGCGATGGAGGCCACCTGGTACTTGTCCGAGCAGGAGCATGCCACGAAGAAGGCCCAGTCGGAGACGGAAGAGGTAAGCTCGCCTGCGCTGGGGCAGTGGTAGAGCAAATGCAAAATGCAAAATGCAAAAATTCGCCGCAGGCTTCCCGCTCGTGGCGCCCGGCCGCGGCCCGGCTTTTGCATTTTGACTTTTGCATTTAAACCCCCGCCACGCTCTGCACCTTGCTGAGCACCTCCAGGATCAGGTTCGGGAAAAGCCCCAGCAGGATCAGCCCGACCACGGCTACGGCCACCGCCGCCGTGATCCCTGGCGGCAGCGCGAGCGGCTCCTCGGAGAGCGGCGGCTCGATGAACATGGCTTTGAGCATGCGCAGGTACGGGTAGAGCCCTACCACCGTCGCCGCGACCGCAACCACCACCAGCCACTGCGCCCCCGCCTGCCACGCCACCATAAACACGTAGAACTTGGCGAAGAAGCCCGCCAGCGGCGGCACGCCCGCCAGCGAGAGCACGCAGAGCGTGAGCAGCACCGCGAGCGGCAGGCTGCGCCGCGCCAGGCCGTTCAGGTCGGCCAACTCGTCGCCGCCCACGGCCATGGCCACCGCCGTGAGCGCGCCGAAGGCGCCGATGTTGGTGAGCGCGTAGACGATAAGGTAGTAGAGCAGCGCGAGCGTGCCCTGGTCGCGGTCGGGCTGCTGCGGCGCCGCCCACGCCACCAGGGCTAGCAGGATGAAGCCGGCGTGGGCGATGCTCGACCATGTCAGCAGGCGCTTGGCGTTGGTCTGCGGGAGCGCCGCCAGGCTGCCGACAATCAGCGAGAGCAGGGCGAGCAGGGCCAGCGCGCTCGTCCAGCCGCCCAGCCCGGCGCCCAGCGTGGCCGTGCCCGCCAGGCTCGGGAAGGCCGCCGTGAGCAGCCGGAGCAGCAGGATGAAGCCGGCCGCCTTGGAGGCCGTGGCGATGAAGGCCGTGATCGGCGTGGGCGCGCCCTGGTAGACATCCGGCGCCCAGGCGTGGAACGGCACCGCCGCCACTTTGTAGCCAACCCCCGCGATGATGAAGAGCATGCCCAGCGTGAGCAGCGCCACGCCCGGCCCGCCCTGGCCCGCCACCTCCGCGATGCGCGCGAACTGTGTGAGGTCGTTTGCGGCCACCGAGCCAGCGAGCTGGCTGGCGACATAGCCGTAGGTCAGGCTCATGCCGTAGAGCAGGATGGCCGACGACATGGCGCCGAACAGGAAATACTTCATGCCCGCCTCGGACGAGCGCGGGTCGTTGCGGAAGTAGCCAGCCAGGATGTAGAGCGGGATCGAGGTAAGCTCCACGGCCAGGTAGGCCATGATCAGCTCACTGGCGCCGGCCATCAGGCACATGCCGAGCGTGGCAAACAGGATCAGCGCGTAGAACTCGGCGGGGTGCGTGGTGGGCCGGAAGTCCAGACAGAGCAGGCTGACGAGCAGGGCCGCGCCGATCAGCGTGAGCCGGGCGATCATCGTAAGGTGATCGGTGGCGAAGGTGCCGATGATCGGCTCGCCGCCGGGGCCGCCGCTCTGGAGGTTGCGGATGATATTGAGGATCGCCGCCTGGAAATCGATCCAGAAGCGCTCAAGCGGGCCGAGGAATGGGGCGGCCGCCGGTGCCGCCTCCGCTGGCAGGCGGTAGACATAGCCGCTCTGGAGCAGGGCGATGGCGAAGATCAGGCCCAGGCCAATGGCGGCGAGCGAGGCCGAGGAGCGCACGCGCTCAAGCTGCGCCTCTGGCGTGCTCGCCCACTGCTCGAAGAGATCCGAGCCGAGCACCAGCAGCGCCAGCACCAGCAGCAGGATCTCCGGCAGGATGCGCGGGATGTCGGTGATCTGAAACACGAGTCACTCCGTGACAATGCAAAATGCAAAAGTCAAAATGCAAAAGCCGGGCGGGAAGGCAAATGCAAAAGTCAAAATGCAAAATGCAAAAGCCGGGCGGGAAGGCAAAAGTCAAAAGTCGGGCGGGAAGGCCAAATGCAAGGGTCGGGCATGATGAGCGGGAGGCCTACGGGGCAATTTTGCATTTTGCATTTTGCATTGATCATCTCCCCGCCAGAATGATGCCATTCAGCTGCCGCGCCACCGGCTCCACGCCCTGGTTGATCAGCTCGGTGAGGATGGCAGGGTAGACCCCGACAATCACCAGGATGGCCGCCAGCAGCGTGGCGCCGCCGTACTCTTGCCAGGTGAGCTTCGGCAGCTTCAGAAACTCCGGGTTCTTCACCTCGTCGTAGAAAACCGCCCAGACCGCGCGCAGGATGTACGCCCCGGTGATCGGGATGGAGATCGCGGCGATGATCGCGAGCAGCGGGTACTTCTCCCAGACGCCGAGGAAGATCGAGAACTCGGCCCAGAAGCCGGCGAGGCCGGGCATGCCCATCGACGACAGCCCGGCGAGGATGAACATCACGGCGGCGAACGGCATCACGCGCCCCAGCCCGCCCAGCTCTGGCAGCTGGCGGGTGTGGGTGCGCTCGTAGACCATGCGGCCCACCACGGAGAAGAAGAGCGCCGTCATAATGCCGTGGGCGAACATCTGGAGCACGGCGCCCATCAGGGCCAGCTGCGTGCCCGCCGCCAGCCCCAGCAGCACCAGGCCCATGTGGCTCACCGACGAGTAGCCAATAATAAACTTCGCGTCGCGCTGGGCGGTGGCGATGGCGGCGCCGTACACGATGTTTAAGAGCGCGAGCCCAGCGATCACGGGCAGCCAGGTGGCTGCGCCTGTGGGCATCAGCCACATGGCGGCGCGCAGGCAGCCGTAGGCGCCGAGCTTCATCAGCACCCCGGCGTGCAGCATGCTTACCGCCGTGGGCGCGGCTACGTGGCCCGTGGGGCTCCAGGTGTGGAAGGGGAACATGCCGGCCAGCACGGCGAAGCCGACAAACATCGCCGGGAAGATCACGCGCTGCAGCTCGCCCGCCATAGTGAGATTGCGTGAGAGCACGAGCATATCGAAGGTGCGCAGGCCGGAGCCGAAGTAGACCCCGAGCATGCCGATCAGCGCCAGGGCCGAGCCACCCATCAGGAAGAGCGTCAGCTTCATGGCGCCGTACTCTTTGCGCGTGCTGCCCCAGACCCCGATCAGCAGGTACATCGGCAGCACCGCCAGCTCGTAGAAGACAAAGAACAGGAACAGATCCAGCGATAAGAACACGCCATACACGCCCGTGGTGAGCAGCAGCAGCAGCACCCAGTACTCTTTGACGCGCGTAGTGATGTTCCAGCTCATCAGGGCGCCGGTGAAGATCACCACGCCGTTGAGCACAAGCAGCGGGAGGCTGATGCCGTCCACACCAAGCTGGTAGGAAATGCCGAGCTGGGGCAGCCAGGGCAGCCGCTCCACGAACTGGAAGCCGCCCCGAGCCGGGTCGTAGCCAAGCCAGACAAGCACACCGAGCAGCAGCGAGAGCAGGGCGAAGCCGGCGCCAACCTGGCGCATCAGCTCCTCCTGGCGCCTGGGGAGCACGGCGATAATCACAGCGGGCAGCACCATGCTCAGCCAGATCAGGCTGAGCCAGGGGATGTCGGTAGGGAGATTGAGCAGGCCCATCTTTAACCTATCTGACGGTAGACGGTAGACGGTAGACGGTAGACGGTAGACGGTAGACGGTAGACGGTAGACGGTAGACGGTAGACGGTAGGAGCGTGTCGCGGGGCACCGTCCACCGTCCATCGTCCACCGTCGAGTCATTCAGTTACCGTCCACCGTCCTACGAGAGTAGATTCTGAAACACCATCACCAGCTGCGTGGCCGTGGCGTTCGCCAGGTTCAGCAGCGGCGCGGGGTAGACGCCCAGGGCAAGCAAGATGGCGAGGATGGGGAGCATTACGCCGAGCTCGCCTCTGTTGAGATCGGACATCTCGGCTGCCTGCTCGCCTGGCGGGCCGAGAAAGATCGCCTGGAACATCAGCAGCAGCGCCAGGGCGGTGATGATCAGCCCGATCACGGCGAGGCCGGTGAAGAGCGGCATCGTTGCCCAGGCGCCCCGGAAGATAAAGAACTCGCCCACAAAGCCCGCCATGCCGGGCAGGCCGAGGTTGGCGAACATGGCCGCGCCCATCACCCCGGCGAAGGCGGGGGCAGAGGCGCGCAGGCCGCCGTAGTCGCTCAGGCGCCAGCTGCCCGTGCGCGACTCAAGGCTACAGGCCAGGAAAAAGAGTGCGCCGGTGGAGAGGCCGTGGGCCACCAGCTGCATCATAGCGCCGTTGAGCGCGATGGCGCGGCTGTCCACGCTGGCGCCGCCGGGGGCTGCGGCTGCGGCGGCGATGGCGAGCAGCACGTAGCCCATGTGGTTGATCGACGTGTAGGCGATCAGGCGCTTGATGTCGCCGCTGATGTTGGCCAGGGCACCGAAGGCCCCCGCCACGATGCTCACCAGCGCCAGGGCGCCCAGCACAGGGGCGAAGTACTGGCTCGCATCGGGCACCAGCGGCAGCATAATGCGCAGCATTCCGTAGGCGCCCATCTTGCTCATCACGGCGCTCAGCAGGATGCTGGCGGCCACCGGCGCCTCGGCGTAGGCGTCGGGTAGCCAGGTGTGGAAGGGCCATGTGCCCAGCTTGATCGCGAAGGCCACAAAGATCGCCCAGAACGCGATACTCGTGTAGAGCAACGGGTAGCGCCCGAGCACATCAGCCACGCCGATCCGCTCCACGTAGCTGAAGATAATCTCGCGCAGCGTGCCCGTCACGCCCTCCACCGGCAGGCCGCGCCCGAGCCGCCCGAGCTCGATCAGGTTGAATGTTGGCAGGCCGGCGTAGCGCATGGCCAGGTAGATCAGCTGGAAGACCAGCAGCAGGCCGATCGAGCCGGCCACGGTGTAGATAAAGAACTTAAAGGCGGCGGCGCGGCGCCCATCGCGACCCCAGCCCTGGATCAGGAAGAAGGCCGGGACAAGGCTGAACTCCCAGAAGACAAAGAAGAAGAAAAAGTCCAGCGCCAGAAAGTAGCCAAGCATGGCCGCCTGGAGCAGCAGCAGCAGCGCGAAGTGCGCCTTCACACGCTCCGTCACGCCCCAGGAGGCCGCCAGCGCCACGGGCGTCATCACCACGGTGAGCAGCAGCAGCGGCAGGCTCAGCCCATCCACGCCGAGCAAGTAATCCACGCGGATGGCGCTGATCCAGGGCAGCTTTTCTACCAGCTGCACCGTGCCCTGGCCGGCGGCGGTGGCGCCTGGCTCGAAGCGCGCCCAGACGACGGCGGCCAGCGCGATCGGCACGCCCGTCCACGCCGTGGCCCCAAGGCGCACTGTCCGATCATCGAGGCGCAGCGCGGCGGCGAGCCCCACCAGCAGCACGCCGAGCAGCGGCGAGAGCAGCAGCAGCGTCAGCCAGGGGAGGCCGTCGGGGGACGGAATGAGATACACAGGAAGGTTCATCGCTCACCAGGCTAGACGCGCACGTATTCACCGTCCACCGTCCACCGTCCACCGCCTACCGCCCAAGCACATACAGATACACCAGCGCCAAAACCACCACCCCGCCAAAAAGGTAGCTCACATAATCCTGGGCCTTGCCAGTCTGGAGGCGGCGCGTGCCTTTGCCGGAGGCCACGGTGCCGCGCGCAACGGCGTCCGGCCCATCGTTGAGCAGCGTGTCGTCCACAATAAAGCTCACGCGGCCAAGGAAGAGCGTAAGGCGGCCCACGCCGTTCACAATCCCGTCGAGCACGCTGCGGTCGAGCCAGGCCCAGGCGAGCGCCAGCAGGGCGACGAGACGCCCCAAGCTTGCCTGATACAGCTCGTCTATACGGTACTGCTGGTTGAGTAGCCGGAACAGGCCAGGCGCCCGCTGCTCCAGCGGATCGGCGTCGCCCGCAGTGCGAAACGCCCCGGCGTACAGACTCCAGCCTGCCGCGATCCCGCCCGAGGCCGCGAGCAGCGAGACGCCCGCCACCAGGAGGCTGAACGGCGCCGCCGCCTGGCCCCAGAGCGAGCTGAGCCAGTGGCCGCCAGGGCCGTCAAATGGCAGATTGAACAGGCCCGCCGTTACGGCGAAGGCCGCCAGCACCACCAGCGGCGCCGTCATCAGCGGGCTCTCGTGCCAAGCGTCGCCGTGCCCTTCCTGTTCGCTCCCTTCGCCCGTTTCGCGCCGTTCGTGGTCCAGACGCCCTCCCCGAAACTCGCCGAAGAAGACCAGCCGCCACTGCCGGGTCATGTAGAAGGCCGTGAGCAGGGCCGCCAGCGTGAGCACGCCGAAGACGATCCAGTGCCCACCTTTGAAGGCGTCTGCCAGGATCTCGTCCTTACTCCAGAAACCGGCCAGGGGAAACACGCCCGCCAGCGACAGATAGCCGAGCGTGTAGGTCCAAAACGTCCAGGGCAAGCGCTGGCGCAGCCCGCCCATGCTGCGAATATCCTGGGCCGCCTGCTGGGCAGCGTACTCGTCCTTGTGGTGCATGGCCTCAATACGCGGCGTGGCCTCCATGGCGTGGATGATCGCGCCCGAGCCGAGGAAGAGCAGCGCCTTAAAAAAGGCGTGGGCGAGCAGATGGAACATTGCGGCTGTCCAGCCGCCGATGCCGAGCGCCGCCACCATGAAGCCGAGCTGCGAGATAGTGGAGTAGGCCAGGATGCGCTTGATGTCGTATTGGGCCACGGCCACCGTGGCGGCGAACAGGGCCGTAAACGCGCCGATGAACGCCACCACCGCCAGGGCCGCGCCGTCGTCGGCCAGGAAGATCGGGTAGGTGCGCGCCACCAGGAACACGCCAGCTGCCACCATCGTGGCCGCGTGGATCAGCGCCGACACCGGGGTGGGACCCTCCATCGCGTCGGGCAGCCAGACGTGCAGCGGGAACTGGGCCGCCTTGCCCACGGTGCCGCAGAAGAGCAGCAGCGCGATCCCGGTGGCGTGGCTCAGGCCGAGCGCGCCCTGCTCTGCGCCGATGCGCGCCAGGAACGCGGGGTTGAAGATCTCGCCCTCGCCCGTGCCCAGCGCCAGGCTGCCCGCCTGCGTCCAAAGATAGACCAGGCCGAGCAGCATCAGCACATCGCCGATCCGCGTAACGATAAACGCCTTGACGGCGGCGCGTGTGGCCTGAGGCCGCTGGTACAGAAAGCCGATCAGCAGGAACGAGCAGAGGCCCATAATCTCCCAGGCCATAAAGAAAAGCAGCAGATTGTCGGCCATGCACATCAGGAGCATGGCGGCCGTAAACAGCGCAATAAAGCTGAAGAAGCGGCTCTGGCGCGCGTTGGCGGCCATGTAGCCAAGCGAGAACAGGTGGATGCAGGTGGAGGCGATCGTCACCATCGCCAGCATCACGGCTACCGCCCCATCCACATAGAGCCCCATCGCAATGCTGCCCGTGCCCGTTGGCGCCCAGGCAAAGCGCTGCACCAGGACCGGCTCGGGGAAGGCGAAGCCCTGCGTGCCCTCGACCGCTGCGCCGTGCCCAGCCCCTGCCTGCGCGGTGGCGGCGAGCAGCCCCAAGGCGAGCAGCGTGGCGAGGCCCATCAGGCCAACCGCGACCCAGCCGCTGCCCGCGTTGCTGCGCCGCAAGGGCGTGAACGTGATCAGCGCGCAGGCCAGCAGCGGCAGCGCGGGGATGAGCCATGCAGAGGTTAGAAAAAGGCTCATACGCTCCTCTAGCGGTGACAGGGTGACACCTATCTGACAGGGTGACCGGGTGCATCGCTCGCTGCGCTCGCTCGGGTGACAAGGTGACACCTATCGGTACCGTTAGGTGTCACCCTGTCACCCTGTCACCCTGTCACCCTGTCACCGGGTCTTCCTGTCACCCTGTCTCCCTGTCTCCCTGTCTCCCTGTCTCCCTGTCACCCCTTCAGCGAGTCAACCTTATCGGCGTTCACGGTGAGCCAGCCGCGATAGACGGCGATGATCATGGCCAGGCCCACGGCGGCCTCGGCGGCGGCCACGGTGATGACGAAGATCGCGAAGGTCTGCCCCGTGATGAAGCCCGGCTCCAGATAGCGCCAGATCGCCACCAGGTTGATGTTCACCGCGTTCAGCATCAGCTCCACGCCCATAAGCACGCCCACGAGATTGCGGCGCGAGAGCGCGCCGAAGAGCCCGATGCAGAACAGGGCTGCGGCCACCACCAGCACCGCCTCCAGCGGGATCGCGTTGGTCATCGGGTTAATCTCCAGCCGGCGGCTCAGCTGCGATCGGGTTCTGGCGCTTGCGCAGCTCGTGCTCCTCGGCCAACGTGAGCACGCGGCGGCGGCGGCCCCGCTCCTCGTAGGCGATCACAATTGCGCCGATCAGGGCCACGGTGAGCAGCACGCCGGCCACCTGGAACTGAAGCAGGTACTGGAACACAAAGCCGCGCCCCAGGTCGGCGGCGCCGATCACTACCTCGGGTGTGCCCGCAGGCCCCAGCGGCGGCGGCACGTTCCACGGGTGGCCGACCAGGGTGGGCACGAGCACCCCGGCGAAGAGCAGGGCGCAGATCGCGCCGCCGAGCCAGAGGCGCCAGCCGCGCGCCAGCTGGCGTGCGCCCTCCAGCTCACGCGTGAGCATGATTGCGAACAAGATCAGGATCGAGATAGCGCCCACATAGATCAGCACCTGCACCACGGCCAGAAACTCCGCCTCCAGCAGCAGGTACAGGGCGCCCACCCCAAAGAAGCAGGCGATCAGCCAGAGCGCCGCGTGGATCACGTTGCGCGCCAGCACCACCATCATGGCCGCGCCGATGATCAGCGCGGAGATCAGCCCGAAGATGATTTGGATCACAGTAGGCATACTTACCGCGTCGTTGTCACAAGCTCCAGCTCATCCACATCCACCCGCCCGCGCCCGGCCTGCGCGGTGGCGTACACCCGCCCCAAGGCCAGGTAGGCGCCAACATTCACGACCCCCGTGGCCACAAAGGCGACACCCCAGCGCAGCAGCGGCGCCCAACCCGCAGTAAACGTGATGCCCTGCTCTGGCCCCCAGCGCGTGAGCGCCACCCAGAGCGCCGCGCTCAGCACATTTACCAGCGTCAGTGGGATCAGAAACTTCCAGCCAAAGTCCATCAGCTGATCCACGCGCAGCCGTGGGAAGGAGCCGCGCACCCAGATCATCACAAAGAAGAGCCCGTAGGTTTTGGCGAGTAGGTAAAAGACGCCGAGCACGCCGGCCAGCACATTGAAGACCCCGCTGCCATCGGGGTTGACGGGCGAGATGGCCTGCGCGTAGAGCCAGCCTACGCCGGGGCCCTGCCAGCCGCCGAAGAAGACCACGGCGGCCATGGCGCAGAGCAGAAAGTTCAGCAGATACTGTGCGAGGTAGAACAGCCCGAACTTCATGCCGCTGTACTCAGTCATGTAGCCGGCCACGATCTCCGAGTCGGCCTCGGGGATGTCGAACGGCGTGCGCTCGCCCTCGGCCAGCGCGGCCACAAAAAAGACCAGAAAGGCCAGCAGGCCCACCGGCGTAAACACGATCCAGCCAAGCCCGAGGTCGGGCAGGCCGGGCATGTCGGCGCTGGCGATGAACAATCCGCCCTGGTAGGCGATCAGCTCCACCACCGACAGCGTGCCGGTAAGCATCACAATCGCGAGCAGGCTCAGCACGGCGGGGATCTCGTAGCTCACCATCTGGGCCACGGCGCGCATAGCGCCAAGCAGCGCAAACTTGTTGTTCGAGGCCCAGCCGGCCATCATCAGGCCCACCGCGCTTACCGAGGCGATGGCGAAGAAGAAGAGCAGACCCACGCTCAGGTTCACGGGCACCATGCCGGGACCCCAGGGCAGCACGGCGAACATGAACATGGTGGGCGCCACCACGACGCACGGGGCGATCAGATGCACCCACTTGTCGGCTGCGTCGGGGACAATATCTTCCTTCGTGAAAATCTTCACGCCGTCGGCCAGGGGCTGCCAGATGCCCTCGGGACCAACGCGATTCGGCCCGACGCGATCCTGCATCCTGGCGATCGCGCGCCGCTCGTAGTAGGTGAAGAAGAGCATCTGGAACGGCGCCAGCAGGAAGAGCAGCGTGGCCACCAGCAGATGGCCGATCAGAGCCACCGACCAGCCAGGCCAGCCGAGGCCAAACGTCCGGTTGAGCAGCGCGTCTACAACGTCATACATGGCTGTCTCGTGCGGCTATTGTCCACAGATGACACAGATTTCCGAGCTATTTGCTGCTCAGCCCAGGCCCTGACGCTTACTCGCCCTGCGCCTCGGCGGCCTTCTTGGCCGCATTCTTCGCCTTGATCGCGGCAAGCCGCGCAGCCTTGTCGTCCAGTGGCGCGGCTGGCGCCCCGGCCACGGGCGGAGCCTCAGCGGCGGCGGAGCTTTCGCGCCCTTCGCCCGGCTTCGCGTCCTTCGCGCTCCAAACGCCCGTCACGTCCTTCGCGCTCCAATCGTCCTTTGCTGCCTCGGGGGGCGCGACGGACACGCTGGGCGCGGGTACAACCTCCGCTGGCGGCAGCTCGCGGCGGCGGGCGGCGATCTTCTCGGCCAGGTTCGGCGCCATGCCGATCACGTCGGGGCGGCGCTTGATGTTGCCCTGGAGCTTTTTGAACGCACTGTCCTTCACCTCGGCCCACATGGTTGGCGCGATGCCCTCGTAGTAGCTGATCGGTCGGTTCAGCTGCTCGCGGTGCAGCGTGAGCCCGACGTGATCGGATGTGGCCAGCTCGAACGCATGGTCCATCTTGATCGCGTCGAAGGGACAGATCTCGGCGCAGAGGCCGCAGCTCATACAGGCGTCGTACTCGATCACAAACTCGGTGAGCGCAGGCAGCGCCTTGCCCGTGACGGGATCCTTCGCCTGGCTCATGTGGATGACCTGGGGCGGGCAGATGCGCTGGCACTGGAAGCACGAGGTACATAGCTCGTGGCCGCTCGCCTCGTCGTAGAGCAGGATCGGCATGTTGCGGAAGGCCTCGGGCAGCCGTGGCCGCTCCTCGGGGTACTCCATGGTAAACGTGCCGTGGATCTTCTCGAAGCTGTCGTTCTTGCGGAACGAGCCCTGCCAGTGCTTCCAAACAACAGCCATGCTCGCGAGCAGCCCACCACCGGGCACCCGCTTCCCGCGCGCCCCCCGCTCCACCGTCACCACTTTGCCGCGCTCGATCTGCATCGTCATCGTCTGGTATCCATTGCTCCACCGTCCACCGTCCACCGTCCACCGTCTATCGACCCTGTCCACCGTCTATCGTCAGCGATCCACCTCGCCCATCACAATATCGATGCTGCCCAGGATCACCACCACATCGGCCACCTTGTAGCCCCGGCACATATCGCCAAGCGGCGTAAGGTTGATGAACGAGGGCGCCCGCACCTTGTAGCGATAGGGCCGCGTGCTGCCATCGCTCACCAGGTAGAAGCCCAGCTCGCCCTTGGGCGACTCGATGCGGGCGTAGCTGTCGGCCACGGGCGGGCGCACATTCTGGCGCGCCTTCGGGTTGATGTGGCCGCCCTGCGCGTCGGGCAGCTGCTCGATGATCTGCTCAATGATCCGTCGGCTCTGGCGCATCTCCTCGATCCGCACCAGGAAGCGGTCGTACACGTCGCCAACGCTGCCAACGGGCACATCGAAGTCGAAGCGGTCGTACACGCTATACGGCTCTGCTTTGCGCACATCGTAGGGCACGCCGGAGCCGCGCAGCACCGGCCCGGTAACGCTGTAGGCCAGGGCCAGCTCTTTGGGCAGGATGCCGATCCCCTCTGAGCGCTGGATCAGAATCTCGTTCTCACGCAGCAGGCGCTCCAGCTCGTCCACGAAGGCGGGCATGGCCACCAGCAACTCGCGCAGGTGGGGCACAAAGTCTGGGGGCAGATCGCGCGCCACGCCGCCGAAGCGGAAGTAGTTACACATCAGGCGGGCGCCAGAGGCCGCCTCGAACAGATCGAGGATCTTCTCGCGCTCGCGCATCCCGAAGGCCAGCTGCGTCTGCCACATGCCCATATCGTTGAGCAGGAAGCCCAGGGCGCCCGCGTGGTTGAGAATGCGCGTCAGCTCCACCATCAGCACACGGATATACTCGGCCCGCTCGGGCACCGCGATCCCGGCCAGCCGCTCCACCGCCATGGCGTAGGCGTGATTGTTCGCCATGGAGTTAAAGTAGTCCAGCCGGTCGGTGTAGGGCATGTTTTGCAGGTAGCTATTCTGCTCGGCGATCTGCTCGTGGTTGCGATGCAGGTAGCCGAACACCGGCTTGAGATCAATGATCGTCTCGCCGTCGAGCGTCACCACCATGCGGAACACGCCGTGGGTGGAGGGGTGTTGGGGGCCGATGTTTATTTGTAATTCTTCGGTCTTTAGCATAGTAAGGGTACAGGGTACAGGGTACAGGGTACAGGGGGAGCGGTGGGGCTGTTCCCGGTGCCCTGTTCCCCGTTCCCTACTCGTCCTCGCCGATATACTTGTCGCCCTGGCGCGGGAAATCTTTGCGCATAGGCCAGCCCTCGAACTCGTCCCACATATAGATGCGCTTCGGGTAGGGGTGGCCGTCGAAAATGATCCCAAACAGATCGAGCGCCTCGCGCTCGTGGAAGTTCGCACCCGGCCAGCGTGGCGTCAGCGAGGGCACGAGCGGGTCGGCGCGGGGCACCCGTATCTTCAGCACCAGGGCGGGGCCGCCGTCCACATGGTAGAAGCGATACATCAGCTCGAACAGGCCAGCGTGCAGAAAATCCACCACGGCGAGGTCAGAGAGGAAGGCGTAGCCAAGCTGGTCGCGCAGGTAGCAGGCGGCCTCCACCAGCAGCTCCGGGGCTACCAGGGTGTCGTCGGTGCTGTACGGGCCGGGCGGCGGGCCGTGGGCAGGCGGGGGGCTAATCTGAAGGG
>ENA-ORBV01011538-ORBV01011538.1-microbial-mat-metagenome-genome-assembly--contig:-NODE-11538-length-13851-cov-12.726586_pt1 | contig 13851 bp, 10 predicted proteins | sample MGYA00237777_ERZ505514 | MGnify/ENA primary metagenome ERZ505514 (study PRJEB26160, sample SAMN06269048) | microbial mat metagenome | isolation source: Oligotrophic lake microbial mat | place...
CAAGCAGAAGACGGCATACGAGATTCGCCTTAGTCTCGTGGGCTCGGAGATGTGTATAAGAGACAGCAGTAGGCAGGCCGAGGTGCTGGAGGATGCGGCGGATGACGCTGGCTTCGGTGATCAGGGCGATGACCTGGCGCCGGTTGCCGCATTGGTGGCAGCGCAGAACGTCGTGGCCGAATACGCGTTTCATCAACTCGGCCCACGAATAGCGCAGGTCGCAGGCGTCGGCCGCGAGGCCCCTGCCGCGCAGCGGTCGCTCGGGCGGGCGAGGGACGATGCGTGATCGAATCGTCGAGGCGGGTGCGAGTGCACCGTGGTAGGTCAGGAGATGGGCGCGCGGCCGTGGGATGAGGGCTGCCAAACGCTCTAGGAAGGCGAGCGGTTCGAAGACGAAGCAGCGCGTGCCGTCGCTCCACGGGCGGCGGAGGGTGAGCAGGATGTTGCCCTGGCGGGTGAGGGAGAGGCGCTCGGTGGAGAGCGCGGGGCGAGCGATGTAGGGCGTTTGCCGTGGCTCGATGGACTGGACGCCGTCGAGCTGCTCGCGGACGCGCCCGACGTCGCGTCGGATCTTCGGCTGTGACGGGCGGCGACAGGCCCCGAGTTCGCTCCCATCACGCACGGGCAATCTCCGCCGGGGCCAGCCCCCTGGGCACTCGCCGACGTACCGCCCCCCTCACTTTGATGCACCCGGCTTTGGTCCGGGTGGCTCCGGGACGACGAGGGGTCGCCCTGAGTGCATCCCCGGCCGCGCGCAGGGCGGTGGGCGGCTGGAGCGCTTGACAGGCGGAGTCCTGTGCGGGATGTTTACGGAGGTCGGCGGTCGCAACCCGCGCGGACCGCACTTTCCCACCCTCGTCCCGAGGAACCCTATGCGCCTCCCCGCTGGACTTGCCTTCGCCCTCCTTTCCGCCTCCGTCGCCGCGGCTGCCGCCCCCCCCCCCGCAGGATCCGGACATCGTAGGCCAGTGGAGCGGCTGCCTATGGAACTGGCAGGCTGAGATGGACGAGGAATACGTGCACTGTCCGCCGCAGGGCGAAGAGCACGACCAGGGCTCCAACTTCCGCGAGATCGCCCACGCCGCGCTGATCCCCGTGGGCCAGTACGCGGGCAACATCCTGCTTTGGAACTACGACGTCACCTCGACGCAGACGACCGCGTCGTTCCTCGTGAATCCGCTCGTGGAGAACTGCGGACCAGCTCTCACGGAGTTGGAGCAGACGCTGGCGTCCAACCTCTTCTGTTCGGGCCACACGTTCCTCCCCGATGGTTCCCTTGTCGCCGTGGGAGGCTTTCCCGCTGGGAGCAGTTCCCACAACGCGGCCTTTCGCTTCAATCCCCGGGCGCTGAACGGGGTGGGCTCGACACCGCCTCCGACCCCGTGGCAACCCTGGCCGACCACCGGGAGCGTGATGACGCTCGCGCGCTACTACCCGACCGCGCTCTTGCTCAACCGCAGATCGCTCCTGTCGCCCACTGGGTGGCACTTGGACGGCGCCTCGGTCATGGTGGTTGGAGGACCAAAGTCCATCGTTGGCGACCTCGGCAACGCGCTGTGGGAGTTCCAGGAGAACAACCTCACGAACTGGCGGCAGGTGTATTGGCCGACGACGGCGGACCAAAGCTACGACATCGTCTCTCCGGCGAACTACGCCGACGACGCCCGCTTCGACTCCTACCCCCGCGCCCTGCAACTTTCGAACGGTGACATCTTCGTCGCGGGCGACGTGGACACGGCGGCCGGGAATCCCTCGACCGGCCATGGCAAGACTTGGCGGATTCGGACGCCTTCGTCGGCGAATCCATGGGAATTGCACCGCGGCCCGGTGATGGCGACTGACCGCCACTACGGGACGGCGGTGTTGCTCCACCAGATCAACCACAAGAACCGCCTGCTGGTCCTCGGAGGCTCCGTCGCTTCCACCAGCCCGCCCGTGGGCACGTTGACGCCATCGGCGTCGGTGCAGGAGTTGCGGCCGACGGTGAACCCACAGGAGCCGTATGGGTGGTCGGACCGCGCGCCGCTTACCCAACCGCGGGTGTGGCTCAACGGCGTGGTGCTGCCCACGGGGGACGTCCTGGTTACCGGCGGTGCCAGCGCGCAGGGCCAGCCCGTCTATGCGCCGGAGTTGTACCGGATCGGTACCGATCCCACGTTGCCAGTGGATCCCACAAACTCATCCGCGCTCATGGCGAGCCCGCCAGCGGTGGCTGGCTGTCCCGGTCACTCTGGTCCTACACCGCGTCTCTACCACCATGTGGCGGTGTTGCTTCCCAACGGGAAGGTCTTCATCGCCGGGGGCGAAAGCCGGTTTCCCGAGCCGAGTTCCCACTTCACGGCCGAGCTGTTCGAACCGCCCTACCTGCACCAGGGCCACCGCCCCGTGATGGAAGATGCTCCCGCTCAAGTGTCCCTGTCCGCGGAGAACGACCCACGCACCTTCGCGATGGGGGCGACGCTCCCGATCGGGGACACTTTGGACCGGGTCGTGTTGCTCAGACCCGCCTCAGTGACGCATCACTTCGACACAGATCAGAGGTACATCGAGTTAAGCTTCACCGCGACCGTAGACTACTACAGCGAACCCTCGTCCCCATCCCATCCGCCGATGGCGGGGTACTCGTTGACGGTCACTGCACCCGACGAGATGCTTGCCCCGCCGGGTTGGTATCTGCTGTTTGTGGTCTCTAACAAAGGTGGCACCGCGCACCGTGTGCCCAGCGTCGGCGAGTTCGTGAGGTTCCAATGAGCGCGCTGCTGATCGGTTTGGCACTCGCCGCGCTCCAGGGCAACGGCGACGTCGCCGGGCAACAGACCCTCTGCTTCGTCGAGAACCGCGGGCAGTGGGCCGAGCACGTGGAGTTTGCTGCCCTCTGGGCGACGGATGGACGACGTGGGGCACTGCGAGCGGAGCGGGGGCGGCTTGTGCTGCAGGTCGACGACATGGAGCGGTCCGTGCGCGAGGTGGTGGCCTACGAACTCGAGGGGGGCGCCGACTGGCGGCCAGAAGGACGCCACGAGGTGGCGCGCCACCACGCTTTCGTCGGCAACGACCCCGACAAGTGGGTGAGGAACGCGGTCGCGTTTGAGCGTGTGGTCTATCTGGACGGACAGGGAAACGAGCGTCTGGAGGTGAGCTGGTCTGCCGGAAGCGTTCAGTTGCGCTCGTCCAGTGGAGCCATGCTGATGGTCGGGGGCTCGGTGGGAGGGTCCTTCTCGCCATCCACGATCGCGGTGTCTGGCTCCAACTCTCTCGAAGCCGAGAAGGGTGTGATCTGGGCGACGTACTTTGGAGGCGCTATGGGGTTCTTGGAATCCTTCGGCGATGCACGGCTGACAGGGAGCGGCGACCGTCTGGTGGTTTGCGGACAAACCAACGCTCCCGACTTTCCCGTAACCCCGGGCGTCTACGGCTTCGGCCCGCCGACGGAAGACTTCCGGGACTTCGTGTTCGTCAGTTTCGCGGCAACCACTGGTCGGTTGCACTGGTCTACCACGATTGGTGGATCGCAGGAAGAGACGGGCGCTAGGATCGCGATCGGGAACGACGGTCGAGTTGTCTTCAGTGGGCGCACACAGTCTACGAACTTCCCAGTGTTGGAAGGGGCCCTTTATCCAATGCAGATCGCCGCGTCGGCACTCGGCGCTCTCTCCGCAGATGGGTCGGAACTTTACTTCTCGACGTACTTCGTCGGCGCTCAACCTCACATCGGCCTTCGATCAGACGGATCCATCGCGGTCGGGGACGTCATCGGTGCCAACGCACCCGTGACGCCCGGTGCCTTCGACGTAACCCACAATGGGGGAGCGGACGCGTTTGTCGCGGTGCTCGCCGCCGACGGCAGTGCCATTGTGTGGGCCAGTTACCTCGGCGGTTCGGGATCTGACGAAGTGAAGGCTCTAGCCGTGCTTCCCGACGACGCCATCGCCGTGACGGGCCGGGCGGGCAACTGGACTTTCCCCAAAACCCCCGGGGCGTTTTCGACCACTCCTCCGCCCCCTCTGAGTTCTGGGGGGATCGCCACCTTTGTGACCATTTTTGAGCCGCACGGGGGCGCGTTGCGATGGTCCGCCATGGTCGGTGGCTCGGGACCTGGCACGCCGCCCTGGAACAACCCACCGGAGTCCAGCCGGATCGCCGTAGGCCACGACGGACGCATCGCCATCGCGGGCACGATCACGGGCTCTTACCTCCCGCCCGGATTCGCTAGCGCCCAGCCGACGTTCGGCGGAGTGCCTTTCGATGGATTCGTGCTGGTGCTTGCCCCCGATGGATCCAAGGTGCTCGGCACGACGTACGTGGGGGGCGGCGCTTGGGACTACGTGCAAGGGCTTGCCCTGGACCAAAGCGGGGTGGTGTGGATCACGGGTTCGGCAACCTTGGGGACGCCCACGACCACGGTGGATACGCTGGGCGACCAACTGCACATCGCGCGGCTCACGCCGGACCTGACGCGGTTCCTGCACAGCCAGCGCATGGGAGGCTCGAACGGCGGCGGTTCCGCCATCTTGCCGATGGAGCGAGGCCGCGCGGCCGTCGTGGGAGCGGTCTTCTCGAACACGCTGCCCACCACTCCAGGAGCCATCTTCCCCGAGTTCCAAGGCGGCCAGAGCGACGGCATCGCCATGGTGCATTCGATGCTGCCCGCGGGGGTCGTGGCCGTGGGGCGCTCAGGTCCGGCTTGCGACAACGACTCCTACCTCGCTGCGATCGGCCCCGCGACCGCGGGTGCGGCGGGTTTCACCTTCTACGCCTCGCAACTGCCGGGCAACGCAACCGGCTGGCTTGTGGTTGGCCTCCCGGCCGCACCAACGGCGTTCTTCCCCTCGGGCCCCGCGCTCGCGGTGGACCTCACAAGCCCCGTCGCTCTGATCCCCTGGACCACCGACGCCGCCGGCTACACGTTCCTCCAGACCGGCCTACCCGCCACCCTCGGCGGCGCACAGATCGCCGCCCAAGCGGTGTTCCTCGCCCCCGATTCGTGCGACCCCATGGGCCTAGCCTGGACGCACGGCCTGCTCATCCATGTGGCGCCATAGAGCTCGTCGCTGCAGTTCGCGTTTCTGCCTTCGCCGCCATTGCACTCAGGACCGACGCCTGATCGGCGGTTTGCACAGGTTCGGAAGCGCCTCTGCCAGGCCCGTCCTGCATGCCTCCGCGATCTGCGCGGCGGACGGCGGATTGCCGCGCTGCGACGCGGCCAGGACTGCTGCGCTACGGCAGGCGTCGCTGGTGCCAGAGAAGTACTTCTCCACGGAATCCCGGACGCGTCGCCGTTGCTTGACGGTCAGGCCTGGGACCAGGAGCCCGGCGACGGCGCCGAGCGCCGCGAGCTCGTCTCCGAAGATCGTAAGCGTGTCGAAGACGTAGAGCACATCCTTGTGCAGCTTCGGGCCGTGGCGCTCGTGCAGCTTCACCAGCTTCTGGACCAAGTACGTGCAGGGGTTCGCGACGGGCACGGTCGCCGCGCCGTCCGGGGCGTCGAGCTTCGCGAGCCACGGTTCGTGGAGCAGCAGATCGACCGCACGCAGCTTCTTCGCTTGGATACCCGCGACGCGCATGTGGACGTCGGGCTTGCCGTCGCGCTTCTCGCCGCTGCCCCTCAGCGGCGCCAGGAACTGGAGGTAGGCGGTCGGGCGGGAGCGCAGGACGTAGGTGCATTCCGCCTTGTCGGCGCCACCGATGCGTTCTTTGAATCCCGCGTTTGTCAGCGCGTCGAGAAGCTGAGAGTCGTCGGCGGAGGCGAGCTCCAGGCTGACCGCGATGTCGACGTCCTCCGTGGTCAGGAGCTCGAAGGACGGTTGGACGCCCAGAGGGTGCAACGGGAAGAGCCGATGCGCGGTGCCGCCGATGATCACCAGGTTCGGGAAGTAGGGGGCGAGCGCGGCCAGCGCTTGGCTGAGCGTGGGTTCGCGGTTCATTCGAGATCCGCGAGGTCGAGGTGGCTGGCGATCTTGGACGCTTGCTCTTCGCCACGCGCGGGATGCCCGGCGAGATCGAGCCAGCACTGGAGGAGGTCCGCGACGAGGACGCCACCGATCGCGCGGGAACCGCGGAAGACGGATTCCGGGAAGCGGGGGACGCGAATGCGGAGATCCGCGGAGGGTTCGTCGCACGGGACGAGTCGCAGGCGCTGCAAGTCCGCGTCTGCGTGGGGCGCGGCGTACACGTGCACGGGCGCGCCGCGCACAAACGGTGCGTCGTGTTTTGCGGCCGCGGCGAACAGCGCGAGGCAGACGCGCGGCGGCTCGCCCGAGCGCGCGTGGTCTCCAAGGACCTTGTCGAGTCGCTTCTGCACGTCGGCTGCGGGCAACGCGAAGCGCGCTGGCACCTCGTGGATCCGCGCGTTCGCGGCGTGGCGCCACGACGAGAGGAGTTCGGCGACGCGAACGAGCCGCAGTTCGCGGCGGCTGCGCTCCAGGTGCCCGAGCGCTTCGAGCGCAGCGACTTGTGCCGAGGCCTTCGACGGTGCGACGTTTGCACGCTGCGCGAGATCGAGGATGCCGCGGATCGCGGGGACGCGCTCGGGCCCGAGCAGCTTGAGCCGCGGCAGGCGCGGCGCGAGCAGCACCTTGATCAACCATTGCCCCAGGTCGGAGAACGGGTTCACGTGCTCGGAGCGCGCCGATGCGAGGTCGGCGCTGTCGCTCGCGGACTCAGCCAGACTTTCGGGGACGACGTCCGCAAGCAGGTCGCCCGCGATGTGCCAGCGGCCCCTGGCATCGACCGCAGCCCAAGCCTGGCCGGGCGCCACTTCGGCGATGTACCGTTCGAGATCCGCGATCCCGCGATCGGAGAGGACCGGCACGGCGATGACCGGCACGGATTCTGCCCCAAGGCGCGCCGCCCGCGCGCGTGCCACCAGCAGCGCGTCCGCGAGCCGTGCGCGGATCTCGGCTGCCGAGGCGTGCCCCGCGACGCTCTTCAGCTCGACCACGATGCGGGACGAGCCGCGCTGCGCCAGCAGGTCGCACCAGGCGGCGGGTTCGATTTTCCACCCCGCCGCCTGCAGAGCCTTGGCAAGCCGAGCCACGAGGGCCTCGGGCGGGTGTCGGGGGCTTCGGGAACGCGGAGGCATCGGCGACGTGTCTAGTTCCGGGGTTGGCCTTCTTTCCGGGCAGAATGTTCTCCGGGGAAGGAACATTCACTCCCCACAGAATATCGGCCGTCTTGCACCTTTTCTACAGGACGGTTGGATTGACCCTGGGATTTTGCCTCGAAGGCGCTCGACTCCGCACCCGACGGCGCCCCGCTCGGACGCACGGCTTGCGCAAACTGACCGGCGCCATGCATCCATCCCCGGCAGTCGCGTCGGCTAGCATCCTGGGGGCCGTGGAGCCTTCTTGGTGCCGGGGCGCCCCCCGCCCGTCCACGTTCCAGACACCCCCTGCAACTGGCGGCCTTTCAGGTGGCCGCGGAGGCGTGGTGCAAGAGTCCGCCGGAACCCCAAGCCAGAGAATCTCGGCCGGGAGTTCCTTCCCGTGGGTTCTACAACGGGACCGCCTCATCGCTCTTGCCCGTCGACCGCCATCCACGCAGTGGGGCGGCGGGCGATGGTTCAGGAGCGGTAGTCGGCGTTGATCCGCACGTAGTCGGCTGAGAAGTCGCAGGTCCACACTTCGGCTTCCGCTTCGCCGGCGGCTAGGTCGATGCCCTGTTCGACCTCCTTTTGGTTGAGGAGGTGCAGGTGGGCGGCGTTTTCGTTTTCGGGGTGGGGTTTGCCGCCTGAGTAGACGTCGGCGGGGCCGATCCAGACCTTGGCGAGTTGGGGGCCGAAGGGCACGCCTGCCCGGCCGGCGGCGGCCAGGATGCGGCCCCAGTTCGGGTCGCGGCCGTGCACGGCGGTTTTGATCAGGGGGCTGGTGGCGATCGTGCGGCCCACGTGGGTCGCGGCGTCCTCGGAGGGTGCGCCCGTGACGCGCACCGTGACGAGGCGGGTGGCGCCCTCGCCGTCGACGGCGATTTGGCGGCAGAGGTCGCGGCCCACACGTTCGAGGCCGTGGGCGAGCGCGCTTGGGCGCACTTCGCCGGCTGTGCCCGTGGACCACAGGATCACGGTGTCGTTGGGCGAAGTGTCGCCGTCGACGGTCAGGCGGTTGAAGGTGCGCGCGCCGACGCCGGCGAGCAGCGCGCGCGGATCGGCGGGCAGCGCGGCGTCCGTCAGGAGGAACCCAAACATGGTCGCCATGTTCGGGTGGATCATGCCGGAGCCCTTGGCGATGCCCGTGATGCGGAAGGGGTGACCGGCGGCGTCGGTGCTTTCCAGGCCCGCGGTTTTCGGGACCATGTCGGTGGTCAGGATGGCCTGGGCAAATGCGCCGATGCCGCGCTGGCCGTCCGCGCCGACGAGTTCGGGCAGCGCGGACAGGATCTTTTCGACGGGCAGGCGCGCTCCGATCACACCGGTCGAAAGGTAGAGCACCTCGTGCGGCGGGCAGCCGATCAACTCCGCCAGCGCGCCCGCGATGCGGCGGTTGTCGACGAGGCCCTGCTCGCCGGTCGAGCAGTTGGCGTTGCCGGAGTTGACGAGCACGGCGCGCACCTTGCCACCCGACTTCTCGAGGTGCTCACGGCACACGGGCACGTGGGCGCCAAGCAGCAGGTTCTGGGTGAAGAGCGCGGCGGCGGGGCGCGCTTCGTCGCTGAGCAGAAGGCCCAAGTCCAGGCAGCTTTTGCGCGCGCGGATACCGGCTTGCGCGGCGGAGGCCACGAAGCCCTTGGGCAGGGACGGAGTGGAGGATTGGGGCGACATGGTTCTAAAGGCTATTCGAGCGGGTCAAAAACTTCTTCTTCCAAGGCGGCGCGCCACTGGGCGGCTTCGTCGCGGACTCGGGCTGGCGCGGTGCCGCCAACGGCGTCGCGGCGCGCCAGCACCGCGTCCACCCCGAGGGCTTCGGCCAAGTCCACTTTGAGTTCCCCGAGGTGCTTGGCGCGGTCCGCGGGAGGATAAGTGTTTGAAGCGGCCCTTTTCGCTGGCCGGAACGGTACCACGGGCCGTTCGGAGCGTGTTGTGGAGCCAGCTTGGCCTGGTCCGCTCTGTCTCGTGGGGCATTAGCCCAGGGTAGTCCCGCAGGTCTTGGCTGGCTTCGGGCGCTCCTGGGCGCGGCCAAGCAAACCCCGACCCTCCGATGGCTTCTGAATCGGGCTTCGACAGGGGTGGGGGAGCGCTCGATCGCGTGTCAGCACGCAAACTCGAACCCCGGCGGCGGACGAGCGGGCTCGAGGGGCGGCAGCTCAGTAGGCAGGCCGAGGTGCTGGAGGATGCGGCGGATGATCTTCTGGCTCCCTGGGGGGGGCGCGCAGGCTGGGGCATGGGCTTCGGCGGCGCTCAGCGCGCGCAGCGGACGCCCACGTTGTTGCTGCCCTCGTCGGGGCCTTTCCGCTGGCGCGCGTCGGGGCCGGAGCGCTCGCACCCATCGGGGGCGCGCGTGGAGCGCGCCAGCGTGCAGAAGGGTCTCACGAGCCCTACTTCGTAGGCATGTGGATGGGACCCAGCACAACTCGGAAGCCGACGAAGCTCGATTGGTAGCTCGGGGCTGCTTGAGAGCGATAGGCCGAGCGAGCGCCAATGGCGTTGCTGACCCAATCGCCGCTGCGTATCATCCGGCCGGAACCACCGGTCGTGAGCGGATCGGTTTTGGGCGTGACCGTGTAGAACGCCAAGCTATCGAGGCACCACTCAAAGACGTTTCCGTGCATGTCGCGAAGCCCCCACGGGTTCGCGCCGTAACTGCCCACGGGTGCCGTGCCAGGTGGGTTGGTGCATGCATTGGGAGTGGCGTGAAAGGTGGACCCGACCCGCGCCTGGTGGCAGAAGATTTCCGCTCCGAAGTGGAACTCCGTCGTGGTTCCCGCACGGCATGCGTACTCCCACTCGGCCTCCGTGGGCAGGCGGTACTGGTAGCCCGGCGGTACCTGGCCGAGTGCCGTCGCTTGCGCGTTCCGCGCGTTGCAGTACGCGACGGCATCGTTCCAGCTCACCGTTTCCACGGGCCGGTTCGCGCCGACATAGAGGGAGGGGTTGTGGCCTATCAAAGCCTCGTACTCGGCCTGCGTCACCTCGAATCGGCCGATCCAGAAGGGCTTGGTGAGCGTCACCTGATGGACCGGCATCTGCCACGGGCCATTCTGGTACGGCTGGCCGGACGGCGCATCGGAGCCCCGCATGTACGTGCCCGCTGGGAGCAAAACCAACCCGGGATAGTTCGGCGCCGAGAGGGTGATGGCGAGCGGGTTCGTCAGCCCCAAGGCAGGCACGGCCGAGGTGTCGAGGAGCGAGCCCTGCACGTACAGGGTGACACCGGCGAGGGACGGCTGGAGCGGCAGGTTGAGGAGGAAACTCGCGGGCGGTGTCGCGCCACCGCCCCACAACTGCGGGCCGAGGGTCAGCAGGGGATTGGGGGGGACGGCGCTGAGCAACAGCTCTCCCGTCGCACCCGATCCGGCGAGGCCAAAACCGGGCAACAAGGTGCCTCCGGGGAACGCGGGGTCGGGGGCCGAAGCGATGCTCAAGAAGGCGAACGCAGGCGGCGCCGGGCTGAGCGCCGTGTTGGCGACTCCCAACGTGATGCCCTGGCCAAGCGTGGGCGTTCCACCGAGCACCACCAGGCTGTTTTGCGGATTGGTGTCCGAGCCGTAGGTCGTGGCTTGCGCGGCGGCGGACGAGGTGAACAACGACAGGCCCGCGAGGAGCAAGGCCTGGGCCCGGGTAGGAATCTGCATGGTCGGGGCGCCGCGGTTGGAGGGTTCCTGAGGGACGAGACTTGGACGGAGCGTACACCCTCTGCAAGGAAGATGGGCTGCTAACCGCGGGATGAGAGTGCGACGCTCGCGGACACCCACCGGTCGTACGGCGTCCGCCCCGTGGCGAACAGGGCGGCGAGCCACCACAGGGGAGCGGCGAAGGCGATGGCCGCGGGTCCAAGGACCCAGGTCGGTAGGCCTCCTTCACCGGAGAATGCAGCCTGCTGGGCCAACGTGTGGCCGCACTCCCAGGGCACGAACTTGACCGCGTTTCGGAGGAGCGCGGATCGAAAGGAAAGCTGCATTCCCGCGTCGCTCGACACGACCAGACCGAGCGCTCGTTTGCCGAGCGAGGCGCGCCACGCCGAGCTTTCGCACACCGCAAAGTAGAGAGTGACCGGCAGGGTCATCGTCAGCATGCCGATGGCCTGCGCCGTCCAAGGACCCTCCGGCGCTGGCGGGCTGCCATGGGTTGCGATCGTCACCGCGCCGAAGACCACGCCGCCCCATAGGACCACGACCAACCAATCCAGCCCGAAGGCCAACGATCGACGGACGGCGATGGTTCGGCGGTTGCTCATCGGCGGGCTCAAAGCAGGGCACGGTCGGCACGGGGACGATCTTCACAGTGCAGGCGGGCCTGGGAAGCATTGGAGTCCAGCGAGACTCGAGACCCGACCGCGCACACGCAGCACTCGGTCCGGCCGCCGCCGACTGCGGGAACAGTGACTCGGTGGTGCACTCGACTCGAGGAATGCCACCCCGAGTTCGTCATCCCCACGGCCCGCCAGGAGTCCAGGTGCTGGCTTGGCCCGCGCCCGCAAGGAGTCGATCGCGCACCGGACCGAAGAACTCGATGATCCGTGCGCCGACGGTTTCGAATTGGGTGGGCGGTGGCACCAACACCGCACCCGCTGCCAAGTAGCTGCTCCAGCGGCGTTGGAGGCCGGCGTCCGAATAGAAGGCGCGCGTGAGGACTTCGGGCACCTCCGAGTTCCAAGGTGTCCCACGGCGCTGAAAGCAAGCCGCGACGGAGCGTTGCAGTTTGACCCCATCGAACGCAAACGCCCCGGATAGGGCCCAGACGTCGTGGAAGTCCTTCATGCGGCTGTTCCGCGTGCCGAGTTTGACCATGGCCTCGAACTTCTCGGCGACCGCCTGCTCCCGTGGATACCCCAACAGACGCGGGGCCGGCAGCGTGTGGAGCAGCGTCGGGTAGGAGACCGGTTGCGGCTCGACCGCAACTGCATCCCCGACGCCAATGTCTAGCTGGATACGGATGCGGGCTTGGCCGAGCAGGGCGTAGAAACGAGCTCGCTGCCCCGCGTACTCTTCGTCGGCGCGGATGACGTCGAGGGTGAGGCTGTGGAGGTCGAACTCGAGCCCATCCTCCGGGCAGGGCACAGCGCATATCTCGGCAACGAGGTCTCGGACCGCCGCATCGTCCACGGCGCCGAAGGCGAGCACGTCGATGTCCCGCGTGACGCGGTAAGGATCGGGAAGCCAGACTGCGAGCAGACTCGCTCCCTTGAGCAGGCAGCGCTCCTTGGCCCTGGATGCACCGAGACGGTAGAGGAATCGTTCGGCGGCGAAGCGCACGAGCGTCCGCTCGAACTCCTCACTGTTCCGATGGGCTTGGTTCAGCAAGCGGGCCCGAACGGATGCCGAGAGGTCGGGGCTCATGCGGACCTCACGTCCAGCGCCGCGCTCAGGCGGCGCGCGGGCAGAACTTCTGCCACCCGGGACAGCTCGGCGATCGTTACCTTGCGCTGCCGAAGGGCGTCGTTGAGCGCCTCCATCGCCGTTTCGGGCCCGACCAGGCGCTCGAACCGGAAGCAGTCGACAACCGTGCGGGCCGGCGATGTGATCCGCGCCGGCACGCCCTCGAACTCGGTCGGTTGCACGCCCAGGGTCCAGGCGGGCCCGCTGGAGCGCACGATTCTAAGGCGGAGACTCGGCAGACGCGGGACGCGGGCCTTGTGAGGGATTGCGAGCCAAACCTCCGCCGGCGTCTGGGTGCCGATCCCGTGCACGCGCAGGGCAGAGAGCAAACACACAATGCTCTTGGGAACCCGCGCACAGGCCATGGCGAGCGAGTAGTTCTCAGTTGGCTCGGCTCCCTCCAACCGATACAGGCCACGGCCAACGCGCTCGACCCGTCCCGACCGCACCAGCGCAGGAAGCTGCCCCAGGGTGAGTCCAGCCTGCACGAGCTGCCCAGGCCGAAAGAACCCCGTGATTCCAGCGGCCCGCAACCGCTGCACCGGGTCGCCCCTCCTGAGACCGATCGTGCCGGCACGCCCTCGCGACATGCCGACATTTTGCCTCCCTCTGGCCGCACAATCAACGTAAAATGTCGGCACTGGTGCCGGTCTGCCTACATTTTGCGGCAACGGGAGGCCCGTCACCGGCTTCGGGAGTCATTCCGATGCCGTCCAGCCCCGGAGCCGTTTCGCTTCGCCGGCCCCGGCAGGACGGGTCGTTTTTCCCGGCGTCGCGAGCGTCCACCTACGCAACGACCTCCCCACATCGCCGCGATGCGCGACTGGGCGCGAGGGCCTCCTGGCCCACCTTGGCGCCAACCCCGCGCCCCAATGGTGCGGTCTGTAGGGGCGCGGCCCTGTCCGCGCCCAAGGGGGACACAGCGCGGGGAACAGCCCCGCGCTCCTAGGCGGGCCGGGAGGCCCGCGCACCCAGCCGCGCATCGCTGCGGAGGAGTGACGTCGTTGCGTAGGTGCGCGTATCCGGTGCATGCGCCGGCATTGCGACCACTCGGGCCCGCAGCCTTGTGGGATCACCGCCCAAGTGTGGTCTACGCGTCAGTTGGTGCGCAGTCGGCTGGCTTGAAGACGCGCTTCGTCGGGGCTGGGTGTTTTGTCAGTTTGGCGGCTGGGCGGGTCGGACGGCGCACGAGCTCTCCGCCGCAGTTGGGGCACTCGAACTCGAGTTTCGATTCGGCGCAGCTCGAGCAGAAGGTGCACTCGAATGTGCAGATGTAGGCCTGCTTGGAGCCGGGAGGCAGATCGACATGAGGATAAGTGTTTGAAGCGGCCCTTTTCGCTGGCCGGAACGGTACCACGGGCCGTTCGGAGCGTGTTGTGGAGC
>ENA-ORBV01011539-ORBV01011539.1-microbial-mat-metagenome-genome-assembly--contig:-NODE-11539-length-13851-cov-5.033687_pt1 | contig 13851 bp, 11 predicted proteins | sample MGYA00237777_ERZ505514 | MGnify/ENA primary metagenome ERZ505514 (study PRJEB26160, sample SAMN06269048) | microbial mat metagenome | isolation source: Oligotrophic lake microbial mat | place...
TTTTTCAAGCAGAAGACGGCATACGAGATTCGCCTTAGTCTCGTGGGCTCGGAGATGTGTATAAGAGACAGTACGATATATAATTCACAATCGGCCAAAAGCCAATGCCCCCGAGCCAACCCTTGATGAGATCTCGTCGAATCTTTTCGATCCAGTTTCCAAAGGTAAATTGTCCATTTTGAACCAGGGCCGCCGCAAAAAAGACACAAAACAAGGGTGGTGCAAAAAAGAATTGTCCCAATGCCGCTTTTTGGAGAATAGAAACAATGCCTCTGCCGGGAAAGGTGGCAAAGATAAATTTATACCAATAATGTGCCGTGGGGCCAAAGTAACAGAATCCTACCAGGAACGAATAACAGGAACGGATCTTATTAGTGCTGGCCAACATTGGTTTGTCTAACTTTTTTCCACTGCGACGGAATTCCAGACACTGAGCAAGTTGGTCGGAAGCGAAAAAGAGCACAGCTGCCTGCGAGTATTTCATTCATTCCAAGATAAAGAGTAAGTTTGAGTTGGGCCGTTTTTCTTCATTGCAAAAGGTACCCAACAATCCCAAATTCATATTAAGAGAACAGGCAGTAGGTTACATTATGCTTACCGTGACGCTCTTGGTGAAGATGGGAGCCGATTCCAACGAACTGGAATAAAACTTTCCCAACGCTACAAACACAGACGTGAAAGCAGCAGGACTGATAGCGCCAGAGAATAAGGATCGCTTTTCCGGTACCACTGGTGCATCCAAATCGAGCACTTCTTCTTGTTGCTCGTTAGTATCCCCGCCTCGTAATGCAACCCACAAAGGAGAAGCGCTCGTGGCTGCTGCTCCACCTTGAAAGACATTCACACCAGCAGGTGCGGTCGGTTTGAGATGCCAATTGCTGCGAGGAGGCGTTAACGAGAAAGACTCCACTACAAACGCCGATAGCACCATGGACGCGACGAAAAGAATCTTGTTTCGTGAATACATTGTATGGATTGCTTGCTGGTGGACTGAGAGTCAATGATGTCTGTTGTGCGTGGGATTACTGGAAGATGTGATTTTAATGTCAACGTCGTCGTTTGGCTAAATGAAATATACTCTACGTTTTGACAAGTAGACTATCTGTGTTTTTCCTTGAACTGTAGCTCAGCTGGAATTGTCTAACAGCTATCTAGCTAGTACTATAGTAGTAGACAGTGTTTCTTTTCTTCAGTTTTGAGACGATCTGAAGCTCGACTGTGCCGCTTGCTTGTTGATGAAGTTGTTTGCTTGTCGGCATCCGTGATCGGTAAAATCGCGTTTGAAAAGATTCAAAAAAGATACAGGTACGTGGTTGAAAACCTTGACCCTAACATTCCATAATCTATGGTACTCAAAAAGCACAGTTGTGTTCAAGTAAGTAGATGCGGTAGATGCTTTAGCTATCTGAACAAAAGTAGGCCTCCTTAAGCTTTGAACAAAAACTTTGGTGGTATGCTAGTAGTAGGGTAGGGCGCACTTACTTGTAAAGTGTAGTAGGCTAGGGGCAAAAAAAAACTGTAGCTGCAAATGTAACTGCTGCCTTTCCGGAATTACTAACTTTTGTTCCAACCCCCCACATTTCTCACTCACTGACATCCCATCCTTTGCAAAGAAGGGAAAAAGGAGCAGTTCAAAGCATGAAATAACAAACGGAAGGCTGTGTGACAATTTCGATACGTACCGGTTCCTCAGATGTACACGGGTCTGATGTTTGTACCCGACCATTTTGCAAATAGGATCCATAGGGAATTTTCTCTATCGAAGCTAGCCTAATCATGCGTATTCCCTCATTTCATATATAAAATTTTGTCTAGATTAACTTTATTCGTAACATTTGGTCGTAACCAGTAGTAGCATCGGTGTCATTACGTCGTATTTGTTCCATCTTTCAAGAAAAACACTCAACGCTTTGTATTTAGGCACTGGCAGCTTCCTTTTCAGTTTCGAGTTCCTTCACTTTCTTGGCTCCCGTTGTGAGACGGATTCCAACCAGTCTTTGTTCGGCATCAATCTTGACAACCTCAGCGTTGACTCCAGGACCAAAGAAGGTTTCGTACTTCTTTACTCGGCGCTCATCGGCCCACATTTTGTAGGGAGTATCATACGATTGCCATATCATGGTGAAGACTAGTTCTCCATCCACTTCCTCCTCTCGGAGTTCCTGCAGTTGAGGGTAGGCTTTTCCGGGAACCACAAGACCAAGCTTCTTGACGGTGGTATCCAAATGGGCTTCATCTCCGTAACGGTGACGAGTCACATCCTGCTTGATTTTTTTGATCGTTTCGGTTGCCTTTTTCTCCGCAATGGCTTCACCCGCCGCTGTGCTAAAGCAGGGAACGGGGTCGATTTCGGCGTATTTCAAAGCGGCACCGGCCAAGAAAATTGGAATTCCGTAAACAAATCCCAATCCAGAAATACTGAGACCTTCCGAGTTGTCACCCAAGTATTCGGCAAAGGAAAAGAACGTAATAGCCACACCGGCACCAATAATCAAGTTTCCTAGGGAGAAACCACGAATTTCAAATGGTGGTTCTCCCGCATTATTCACACCAGCACCTCCGATCATGGCAGATTTTGGAGCAGACCACTAAAGAGAAAATTGAAAAGAAGAAGGTAAGTTAGTTGGATCCAAGAACAAAAGGATTAATATTTTCAGATTTTTCAGGCAGTGTTGGAACTTACTCCTCCATCATCTTCAGACATGAAAATTCGCTTGGTGCGTGGAATTTCTATTGCCTGCCGAGCAGTCACAACACTATTTACTGAAGGCTGGAAGGCAGCGACAGAGAGCACAGAGGATGCAGCTGCAATGAGAGTAAGGCTTGTCTTGACCATCGTGAATTTGTTCTTTTATAATTGAGGTAATATGATTTGATCTTAATTTTGGCAGGAAATAAAATTGTAACTACAAATAGCTGAAAGTAATTCTCAAAGGATAGGACAAGTCGTACCGGCAACTTCACACGCAAACTTTGCACTGACTCAACGTTGATGGCAATAGATAGCTATCTGCCAGCCGGGGAAACTACTCATAGCAATTGAACTACAGTATTGAGTTGGTATCGATGATGATGCGCACAAAACCACGTATCGATCGTATTGCACACTTGGGATGAGAGTAGTGACGTGTTAATAGAAGTGATAGATATGTACTACGGCTGAGCATTACTTTGGCCCAAGCATGTCTCAAGCCCCAATCATTTGATTCAACGAACAGATTATCAGTGAGGAGCGCGGGGAAGTGACTAGACGTCTGGCCGTCCCACCGGGGACAGGACATGAATGAGTCACCAATAAGGATACGTGTACCCCGCGCCAGGTAAATAAGTAGCAAAGTAGATATTGGCCCTCTCTCTCTCTAGCTAGCTAGCTAGAGTATCTACGGTAATGGGGTGGTAAATCAGCAACAGTCACAACTGTAATCGCTGTGGTTCCTCTGACTCATACTACTGTACTAGTATGGGAAGATACTGTAGCTTTATTTACTACTCTAGCGCAGTGTCAGCTGTGTGGTGTCAGGTTTACTGTACTGTACATCTTGTCGGAACATCTTGCGTCTAGGAAAGACACAAATTGAGTCATATCTCAAATAGCTATTCGGACTGGCATATCCTGACACCCCTGAAGTAGATCTTTTGTTGGTGTCAGCCTCGCTTGCCTGCAGTGACAACTGAATTACTTAAATCGACCGGAACACGCCACCTCGGCGGCTTTTCCCTTTTAGTGGCTTGTACTTAGGCTTTGTTATGAACCTCTAACATTATATAATGGCTGGTGGCCGTGCTCCTTTGGAGTCGCTATACCCCCAACCAACTTGACAAGAAGACCCGACTATTCCATAGAGCATGAACGAGAATTGTTGTCCACAAATTGTCACTGGCCATGTATAAACCAGCCCATGTCCAACCCAATACTGCTAGAGGCAGCCCGGCAGTAATGCTAAGGTGATGAACCGAAAAAACAATGCCACTGATAAACACACTCATCCCCACGGGGGCGAACAAAGACAGGGCAGGGAAGAAAAACCCTCTGTACAGCACTTCCTCCCACCAGGGAGCTGATATGCAGGGAGCAATGTAGCCCACAAGACTCGCCAGAAAGTCATTGTTCTCTGGATTGATCAACTGCGTGACAACCCCTTCTTGAAGAATGGCATCTTCCAATATATGTGCCGGTAAAGTATAGAGGTTGACAAAGTCGGCAATATTGAAGAACCACGCCGAGAGACTGTAACCACCAATCACCCACCAGATCCAATTGTTACTCTTTCGATTGGGAGTTTGAGAAGCTGTTGCTGCGGCAGCATTGTCATTGTCATTTGTCTTGTCCTCGCCCAAGGCATTTTGGCGAAACCATTTGCTGTCCCGACCAAAAAACTTTGGTCGTACCACAATCCTCAAAATAGCGCTGCCAAAGGCAACCCAATTCAAATGACCGAGCAAGACGCACAATGATCGATGCATCGCCACAGTCATCGGAACTCCTAAACCAGCAATGGCATAGAGAGTATCTTCCCAAAAGAAAGAAAACTTGCCCGTAGCAAAGTAGGTATTGACCAACAAAGCAGTAGCTATGAAGGATGTGGCCTTGGCTAGTATTTCGCGTCGTTTTTCGGGTGTTGGCATTGATAGGGATGATGCCGACCACGAAAACGATGGCAAATCAATGCCTTGTTGTTCCAAACGAGTTGCATTGCCATTGTCGTCAATAGTCAGGTCGGTTGGACTTGAAAGCTTTTCCAGTCGCTGGCGAACGACATCATTGAAGGAGCTGACTCGTTCCAACAAAAACTTTTCCACCGACAAGGCGTCAATACTGGGCGGGCTTGTTGTTTTGGATCGAGACCGCAACGGTATTTCGAAAGGTACTTGTGGAATGGCACTGATTTTCTCGTTGTTGGCAACAGTACTGGTAGCAGATGGGCCAGGAATGCTGCTTGTAGGTTCTGTGCTGGCGGGTAAGGAGGAATTAATTGTGTTTAGAGTTTCTGTGGTGGCACTTTCCATCGCAATCTCATCCACGCCCTCTGAAGGTGGGACCTCCGACCGTAAAAACCCGGGCAACGTGCTGGCGTCTGAATCGAGTGGTGTTGAAGCAGATTGGTTTGAAATGGGTTGATTAGCATTTCCAATTAACTGCATGTTTTTCAGTACTGATTCGGATGAGGTTGGCGCTGACGTTTCATCGTTCGCACTTAGGTTGCGTGCATCGGAGATTGTAGTAGAGGATGACGTATTTGAAGACATTGTTGGCTTTTGAGGTATAGGAATCTCAGATGGATCAGGCGTTGTAACCTGGCTTTGGTTGTTGGGGCTTCGACCGCTTGGATTCGAAACATCTGCGACTGGTATACTTTTTGACGCATTGGTGGTCGGTTGTGACGACCGTCGCAAAAGAACTTTTCTAGAAGCTTTTTCTAAAATATCAGAGGCGACAGCAGAGTCTTTCAAATTTGCCTTGATTCCAATGTCGATCGTGCTCGTTCTTGAAGTTACAGTAGTTGACAAGCCGTCCGTCGTACTCGTAGTCACTGTCGCGGTCACTGTCGTGCTATTATCCGGTGTATCTGGTTCAAAGCTTTCCAACAGCCGTCGCCATGGTTTTCGAAAGTAAACAGTACCCCGCTTCACATACAAAAAGACGGCTAAGGAGATCATTCCTGCTACCCTGGTAACCCAACCCAAAAAGCAAACTAAACGTGAGCATTTATCTCAGATGGGGTAAAAACCCAATCCGACTATGACAAAGCATTGGATTGTCTTTCATGGACATTCAAATGCACTTACGAGTCCCATCCCAAACTGCAAAAATGTCCCTTGTTATTTGGAATCAATTGCCATCCAAACAAAATGGTGTGTTGGCTGAGGACCATGAGATGAAAAAAGTAGTACACCAACAAGATGGCCCATTGTTGGATTTGCGTCATGGGCTGCTTGCACCATTGCAAAAGTTGCTTCAGTTTGCTTTGACCTTGTTGCAGAAAGTCTTTCAGTAAAGAGGATTGGGATGTGGTTACGCTAGCTTGATTGCCATTGTTGTGGCTTTGATGAAGCCTTGTTATTATGGGGGTCCTTGTCCAAAGATGGCATCCTGACGCGTCACCTTTCTGAAAATGGATCTTGCAGGGCGGTCGTCTTCTCTGCGTTGACAAAAAACAAGATGTCGAGTATTGCCCTTGATAGACAGAAGTTCTTGAAAAGACAGAGGATACATCGACTGAATTGTGTCTTGGAGATCCTTGAATGGGATCTCTCGTCCTCCTCGTCAGCGAAATTGGTGAAGGAGAAAATGCAGTCGATGGCACAAAGCAACAAAAGACATGTAGAACGAAAAGACAAAATCGTCTCTTCGATCTTGCGTTTGGTCCGTTCATTGGGTTTGAGTGTAGCTTCTGTTTTCTAGTAGCTCCTGGTTGGTGCGATGGTACCAGGTACTGTCCCTTGTGGCAGCGTAGTAATCAAAATAATGGAGAGTTTGTTTTTGTTTTGGTTGGCTTCATTGCATGGCATTTGATTGATCGTCTTCAATCTGTTTGTCTTCGAACCAAGAGAGGGAATGCCAAACGAGTGGCGCCACCGGATATCGGACAGACTTTCATCAACAGTGCGGGCTAGCTAATTGGTCACACAATTGTGAGCTTCGGACTGCCACAAGCTAGTAGTAGCTAGCTAGCAGTGTGACAAATCAGCAAGGTTTTCAATTCTTCAGAAAGCAATGAGTAAGTGGCTAGGACCAAGTCCAGTCACAACAGCCAGATGGTTAATCAAATGGTTAACGTTGTAGCCAAACTGCAGATGTCCACCACAAGTCAACACCATTTTTTTTGGTCACCAGTGATGAAAGGAACAATGATGCTGATGAGCAACAAAGTGAGACCGGGGTCACACAGTGACAGAAAAAACATCTCCCTCTCACAAGCTCATCCTCCAACTTGAGCCTTCCAATGCAACAAGACAAAGAAACAAATTTTCATGATCTGCGATGTGTTCTTGCACAAGCCCAGTGAATTGCACACAACAATCATGATTTCTGCTTGTCATCACATCTTGTCTGACATGGCAAAAGTGAGAGACATTTCACAGACAGCATGTCAGTTGCAGACAAACAACACTTTGACATCTGTCATGCTGAATGCCACACCCTAAAAACAATTTGATTTCTTTGATGCCCAACAAACATGGTTATCAACCAAAAACAAATTTTGTGGATGGGCAAAGATTTGGCAACTCAAACAAACAATTTGTGGTTTGTTTTGACAGATGAAACCTTTCATCAATCCAAATCTGATGACGGTTGCAATTGCAAAATGAGTCTGGGAAGACACAGAGAAAGTTGCAAATGAGATGACATGTCAAAGCTGTCTAATTTTCAATGACATTCTAAGAACATTCACAACATCATCGTTGCTTCAGACATGTCATTCGACATCGAAGAAGTCGATTAGCAAGAAAAAACAAATGTTGACTTTTTCCAAATCTGTTGGATTGGCATGTCATGCCAAATCTAAAGGTTTGGCTTGGCTTTTTTACTGTTTGCATGCTCCAGTGAGGCATTTGCAGGTCAAAATTTGAGAACTTGCTTTACCAGAAGGATTCTGAGATTGCAACACCCTAATTTGCCTGCAAGATCTCCCCGAATTTGGATAGCATCAGGGAAGGCCCGCTGAGGTTGTGCGTTGCTGCCACCTCCCACCACGCACACAGCAGCATATGGTGACGTCGTGGGCTCCCCGTATTTTGAATCGTGCGTATCCATTCTTACTCCGTGGTGCAGTGCTGGTATGGACGACTGGACGTTTAGGCGAACCTGGCTAACAACTCGCCGGCACGCCACGAACTAGTTTCAGAATTATTCAAGTCCAAATACAACGTAAATGTTTGCTTAAGGAAAAAATCGTTACTCCAGAGTAGTAAGTAACCAGTGAGTCAGCTATCTAAGAACAGCACGGAAGGCTACTGCAGCAGCATGTCGTTCAGACCAAATCATGTCTCGTTTGAGTGACGTTCAACGTCTTACCGGTTCCTCCTGTACTACTAACAGCATACTGGTGTCTCGCAAAACCGGATGTTCAGAAGGTACTGTACCTCTGAGCCTCCGACTGGCACTCTGTTGAATCCAGAGGGTTCTTTGATATTATTGAAATGATACCAGAGTATGTATGACTACCAGTAGCACTAGGTCTAGTACCAGGTAGCACGTACGAATCAGGCAAGATTTGCACCAAATGATAAGATCGGTGTAGAATTCTGGCCACTGCCAGAAACTCTGATAACCAGTAACCAAACCATCTCACTATTTTGTTGCAACTAAAATAAGTTGTCGAAGCCCTGAATGCATGACAAATAACAAGTCAAAATGACGAATCCACGACACAAGCCACAAAGCCATTCTCCCGCTACTACAAGCATGACGGCCTGCAGAAATTGGAAGCAGATGCTTCTCCCTTCGTTGTTGATATCTCTTCACAAATCGCTGTCGGTGTTTGGAGCATGTACCGGTTCTACGTTCGTGTCCTGTAACTCTTTGACCACTCCCTTTATCTATTCGGACAGCACTCTTGCCAACGATTACAAATCAGTGAATGAGGCTTTGGAACACTGCGAAAGCTCTTGTGTGATGGCGGGGTGCTCTTGTGAGTCGGTGGAGAAGTCTCCTGATGACGACCTTGTGTCAGAGGATACAACCCGTGAATGGGAGCTAGTGTGCTCTGGACCACCTCTCCCCTGCTCTCTGTTGGACCAAGATACTTGTGAATCAACAGGTGGCTGCGATTGGTCGGACTCTGAAAAAGAAAAGTCTGTTAACAGTCTTACGTTTTCGGATATTGATGATGATGATCTGGATATCGAGAAACTGGAATCAGGAGCAGGACAGGCAGCAGCTCGTGATCTTCAGTTCGACGAGGAGAAGAGTTGGGTGTCTTACACACTTCCTCCGGCAGGACGAGGATCCAAGCTCGCAACTCCTACTAGCACAGTTACGGTCTCTTACACACTTCCTCCGGCAGGACGAGGAGCCGCGCTCCTAATGCCAACAAATGCCCCTTCGAGCCCTCCAACCGCCAAACCGACAGCCACTCCAACCTCGAACCCCACTCGTAGGCCGACGCCATCGCCGACTCCAAGACCTACAAACACCCCAACCCGCTCTCCAACGCGTATGCCAACTCCAGAACCGTCTGCAGCGCCGTCACAAGGGTGCTGGCTTTGCGATCCCGGAGACCCAACGACTGTGGTGAAGGAGTTTGCCTTTCCAAATGGAGATGTTGGAAATTGTTGGACCGAAGACATTGTTTTTTGGGATAAGGATGCGACGTGTAACGGGATGAATTTTAGTGGTGATAAATTGATGTATCAAATATGGTGTGAATGTCCTGGGTATTCGGCAAACTGTGACTTTTGTACCATGGCGGGATGGTGGGGAAGGGCAGCCTTCCCAAACCTATTGGTGGACTGGAGCGGTGATGGTGTAACCATGCGCACCTGTTTGCAGATTGAAGCAATGTTCTCTGTGCTTTCGTACGGTATGTGTTCTGAATATCAAAGTCAAGAACATATTCGGAACCTGGGTATAGAATGTGGCTGTGACATATTTTAGAGGGTACAGGTTGCCGGTGCGTCAAATGAAGGTCCGCATCACCTGACTGGAGGGGCAAACCTTGCGTGACATGTATATAAAGGACATTGGTTAGTTAACAAGCAGTCCAATGGCGAAATCTGGGTCAGGGTTTCAAATGGCGTGACCAGTATACTATCCGGCCGACGGACCAGCGGATAAATGGATTCTCAGGGCAAAATGATGATGCAATCAAATGAAGAAAGTGCGGCAACGCTGCACGAAAATGATAAATTACGCAAAACTTGAGGTCATACATGTACATCAAATTAAAGAAGATGCGGCGGTGCTGAACGAGAATGATATTACACAAGTTTACATAACATTACATAACAGATTGGAAAGTTAATACAGTGTGGTCCCCGCCATAGATAGAGGAGAGGTACCATTGTTCGCGAGCCGGAACTCCTTCTATATGAGTTTCCAAGTTGTTAGCCAGTTCCTCTTTGCATTCACATTGAACTTCCTGCTGGCTCTGTGCAACATGAGTATTGGCGTGAACGTTGAAGCCACAGTATTTCATCGAAACAGGCTAGAACAGAATGTAGCCATCAATTGCACCGAGTTACTACTATTTCCAGAAAAGATACGAAATTTATTTCTAGTAGACTTCACTCACTATGTAGAATATCGATTTGTGATGTGGCGGTGGTTCCACGGAACCCTGCTCTTACAATCAGTGCCCTAACAACAACCAGTTGCTTTCGTTGGTACAGCATGCATAGATCTGCACTGACTCCTTATTAGGATGATTGATCATCCTTGACAGACTGACGAATCTTCTGAAAGAGACTCCTTCGATAGGCCTGCATGGCCTCTTCTGCCTGCCTCTTGTAGTCATCCACGCGCTCTTTTGGGAGTTCCTTCCAGCGCTTACCAATCACCTTGGTAAGATTTTCGAAATCCACTTGCCGCTTACCTCTCTTTCCGGGTTGGTTCGTGGACAAAGTACGTTTGCGCTTGCGAGGCTGTCCTTCCGGAGCGTCCGGGTCATCTTCGTATTCATCGTCACTGGACACGACCTCTCCACGAGCACGCTTGGCGGCTTTGTCTTTCTCGTTCTGCGCAATAATCTTGGCATGCTCTTCCTTGAAAAAGATATTGTAGGCCGAGAGGGGTCTCTTGGCCTTCTTCTGTTTGGCGGCAGGAACCATCCTGGCGGTTGCCTCCACGGGTGCGGCGGCCACATTGCGGTTCTCTTCCACCGCTCCTGCTGTAGGAACATGATCACTGGCCACAGCGCCGCGACCAAGACTAGGATGATTCGTTGCCCCCAACGCCATGGCAGCAGCAGCCGTAGTATCGCGGAAACTGTGCTGCTGTGCTTCGAGAAAGGAACGCTGCTGCTCACGCTCGACCGCCCACAAGTCACCTCCCGCAGCCGCTGCTGCTGCCGAGGCATGTTGCTTGGCAATAAAACTTCGCAGAATGGCATCCTCGTTGCTTCGAGCAGATGGAAATTGCATACCAGCAGCAGCAGCATCCTCCGCTGCAGATCTTCCTCCAAGGAACGAGGGCAAGCCGGCGCCAAATTGGCTCCCGCCGCCGCCCATGCCGACACCGCCTTTTCCTGCCAACATTTGTTGCAGCAAGAGATTTCTCAACAAGGGATCCGAGAGATCGGGACCAGCAGCACTAGCACTTGCCCCCGCCATGGGATTGGCAAGTCTCGCGCGAAGCACGTCCAAGGCTCCTCCACTCTGGCTGACAGTGCCGGCAGCGCTGCTGTTTGACTCGAGTTGTGCCTGTCGATTGCGGAGCATGAAATCGGCCATGACGGCCGAGTTGTTGGCCATTCCAGCGGCGGCACCCCCTGCATTTGGAAAGAGAGAACCAAACCCACTCGTGTGAGTTCCGGAGGATGAACTCTTTCTGGTGCCGTTGGCTCCTCCCAACGTACCATGGGCACCCATTAGGCGGTCTTGAAGGAACGGGTTGGAAGCGCTCGCATTCTGCAGTTGCTGCTGCTGGCTCAACCAGGACAAGGCAGCGTGTTGCTGCTGCTGCTGCTGCTGCTGCTGCTGGTGATGAGCGTAGTGCGGCTGATGATGATTCGTCAAGAGTTGGGATTGCTGAGCTGCCACCAACTCCATTAGTTCCTCTCGACTAAGTCGGCTCAAATCGTGGTGGTCGTTCATGTTCATTCTCACTGAGAACCTGAAAAAGCTAGCTGGTGATAGCTATAATAGTGTGATGGAAGGTAGACTAGCTTCTTTGATATAAATTACAATTAGCTAAGGTCTGAGATAGAATGAGGACAAGGGAAGAGGTAACTTCAATAGTTGCTGGTTTGCAGAAGCTACTAGCTAGTAGAAGCTAGTAGATATGGTTACTCCAGTAGTTAGTGCTTGAAGCGTAAAGATGCTTTGTTTTATGCGAGTTCTGCAGCTAGTTGTCTCGACTTACAAAGTGGTTTTTTTCAGGGGCGGCGAGAGACTTTGCCATTTGAGCAGCGAAAGGCTGCGAACGTTGGCGTATCACCCATTTCGACGCGCGTGTAACTGACAATATACCGGTGAATTCGGTCTTGCAGCTCAAGAGTTTTTGCTATCGAGAAACCTGTAGGCACAGTTGCGAGACAAATCCGAAGTCCTTTTGGTTCGTTACTTCTGGAATACAAACTTCAGTACAGTTTTGCTGCAAACAGTAGACATAATGATATCTACTGAGTATGCATAGTAACCTGTACATAGCTGCTAACTAGTAGAGAATCTTGCGAAAAGAAGCATCAACCACGGTACAGTCGGTACTGGAACTAAATTAAATTAATTAACACAGTAGATACAACGTACTTGCCTCGTTCGACTCCGACTAGCCGGGGTTCGCTCTTGACAGTCTCGAGCCCACCATGAACGCTGCTCTCTTGGAAGGTGAGTTATATGACGAACAAACGGACAAGAGAACCCAATTGCCGTTCATACTTCGATAACCACCGAAACCCGAACCGTCGGCTAAAAGAGTGCGTAGGTGATATTCCCCGCCGACTTCACCGAAAAGCACTATCTGCTTAATTCTTTTTTTGGATTCAAACCGACTGTGACATCGTTGCTGGTCGTACATGTTCCCTGGAAGATGCGTGCAATAATAACATTGCACATTCGTTAAGCTCCATGATTATTAGCAAGTGATTGCATCCTTTTGTTTCGAATGGTCAACGAGTAAAACTGCGCAGCTAATTCAGCTTGTACGTTCAACCTACGCAGAGGAGTGCTCTGAGATTCAAGATTACATGGAACCCAGTTAGTTTCCAGCCCGGGCGACGCAGCTCAGTGTTGCTAACTTCATGTAAACATTTGAGTGCGAAACTCACGCATTAAATGTATAGGCTGCAGCCAGGAAAACAATGTGCCCCGCCGACGCCGAACGATTTCTTCATTGTCGGTCGTAACGTCAACTCGGAGCATCAAAATAGTTAAGAAGTGTGAATGTCTATTAAGTATCAGTTTAACGCATAATTAGCCAATAAAAACCAACCGTCTAAAAACGCGGACATACTCGAGTAGGAAGACGTTGAACTATTCGCAAAGAGATTCGCAACGTCACTTTTGCTCGGCGCGTCTTTGTCCACCGGCCAACCTGAACGCACAGGAGAGTCTTCGTGGCGACGAGACAACACAATTACAGAGAAAGACCGACAATCGGTACCTGGTACTAGCTAGAGAACCAACCGGCGCGTGGCTGCATGCTGCATGCAGCAAACTGCTTCTGCATGCCGCAGTGACTGAAGTTCACCGCCATGAGGGACTTCAATGTTAGGTTAAGTGTTACAAGGTGACCATTGAGAGATAACCTGAGGCCTTGAGCAGTGATGGCATCATGCGCGCATTAATGGTCGGGAGTGCACAATGCGATGTGCCATGCGCATTTGATGCATTTTTTGCATTTTGCCCCCCCTCCCTTGCCATTGCAGCTCCACCAGGCCCTCTCAATGCCCCAAAAGCATTGAAAATTGATCAACCAACACTCCCAACATCAAAAGGAAGGTGGAGCTTGTTGGCACTTCTGACATGTGGTCAAAACAAGGCCAATTGGTCCCTGACTGACCTGCGCAATTTTTGACATCCGCAGTGTGTGTTGGCACATGACGCACGTTGTTGCCTTTCAGCATCGATTCAAAATGGTGACTTTGTTGTGATTGTTGATTTTCAGGGTCCCAATTGTTGGAAGATGTGTGCATCTACAACCATGGCATCCTTGAAGTTTCCACTTCAAGATCCACTGCAAGCAGCAGCAAC